>Ga0335083_10003028_pt1 | contig 21897 bp, 13 predicted proteins | sample Lox_Sample_42_FD_206716 | JGI IMG/M metagenome (GOLD analysis project Ga0335083, IMG submission 206716) | Soil microbial communities from Loxahatchee National Wildlife Refuge, Florida, United States - Lox_Sample_4.2 | ecosystem: Environmental > Terrestrial > Soil > Wetlands | place: USA...
GGGCGACGTCCGCCCGGCGCTCGAGCGGCTGCGCGCGCAGAAGCGCGAGTTCGACCGGCTCGAGACGCGCATCGACGTGCTGCTCGTCGCGACGCAGGGCGCGGACTCGGAGAACCCCGACGCGCTCGAGCTGCGCTCGCTCTGCGAGAAGCGCCGGCGCCTGGGTGAACGCATCGGCCGCGACATCTCGCGGCTCCACGAAAAGGGCGTGCTGGTCAAGGACCTGGACCGTGGCCTGTGCGACTTCTACGCACTGATGGGCGACCGGCTCGTGTTCCTCTGCTGGCACCTCGGCGAGCCCGAGATCTCGCACTGGCACTCGCTCGACGAGGGCTACGCCGGCCGGCGTCCGCTCAAGAACGCCGAGCTGGAGTAAGCGTGTCCACGCTGAGCCTTCCCACGGGCGGCGCGCGGCCGTTCGCCGAGTTCGCAGGCCTCGACGCGGAGACGATCCGCCGCCGCACGCACGGGGCGCGTCGCAGGCTCGGCCGGCGCACGGTCGTGCTCGGGCACCACTACCAGCGCGACAGCGTGATCGAGTTCGCGGACTTTCGCGGCGACTCGCTCAAGCTCTCGCAGCTCGCCGCCGCGCAGGCCGAGGCCGAGACAATCGTCTTCTGCGGCGTGCACTTCATGGCCGAGTCGGCCGACGTGCTGCGCCGCGAGCACCAGACCGTGATCCTGCCCGACCTCAAGGCGGGCTGCTCGATGGCGGACATGGCGGCCGACGCCGACGTCGAGGACGCGTGGGAGCGGCTGACCGCGGTGCACGGCGACGTCTTCACGCCGATCACGTACATGAACTCGACGGCGTCGCTCAAGGCGTTCTGCGGCGCCCACGGCGGCGCGGTGTGCACCTCGAGCAACGCGTCGCAGGTGCTGGCGTGGGCCTGGGCGCGGCGGCCGAAGGTGTTCTTCTTCCCGGATCAGCACCTGGGCCGCAACACCGCGCACGCGATGGGCGTGCCGCTCGCGCAGATGGCCGAATGGGACTGGCGCCCGGCCGATCCGCGCGCGGCGAACCCGCGCGCCTTCGAGCCCGACGTGCGGCTCGTGCTCTGGAAGGGTTTCTGCTCGGTGCACACCAGGTTCAGCGCGGCGCAGGTCGCCGAGGTGCGCGCCGCCGATCCCGACGTGCGCGTGATCGTGCACCCGGAGTGCCCGTTCGACGTCGTGCAGGCGGCCGACGAGGTGGGCTCGACCGAGTTCATCATCTCGCAGGTCGAGCGCGCGGCGCCCGGCACGCACTGGGCGATCGGCACGGAGATCCACCTCGTGCACCGGCTCGCCGGGGAGCATCCCGGGCAGCGCATCCAATCGCTGCAGAGGAACGTCTGCCCGTGCGCGACCATGAACCGCATCGACCCCGCGCACCTGCTGTGGGCTCTGGAGAACCTGGCCGAGGGCCGGGTCGTGAATCCCGTCCGGGTGCCCGACGCGGTGCGTCGCGAGGCGCGCACCGCGCTCGACCGAATGCTCTCGCTTGGCGGCACCGCCGCCCCGGCGCGCGCCGGGCTCGCGCAGGACTGATGCGATGAGCGACGACGCGCGGTCCGCGGGCGAGCCGGGCCTCGTGCAGATCGGCGAGCCGGGCCAGCCGCGTGCCATCGGCGAGCGGGGCGAGCCGCAGGCCATCGGCGTCTATGGCGCGCCCCGCCCCGCGGTGCCCCAGCGCGTGCCGCTCGCGCCCCGCACGAAGGGTTGCGCCTCGGGTGCGGCGGGGCATGGAGCGAGCGGCCCGGGCGAGTTCCGCCGGCTGCCGCCGTGGCTCAAGGTCCAGCTCCCCGGCAAGGGCGACTACGCGCCGACGCGGGCGCTGCTGCGCTCGCAGCGCCTCGTCACCGTGTGCGAGGAGGCGCGCTGCCCGAACCTCGGCCACTGCTGGGAGCGCGGGACCGCGACGATCATGATCCTCGGTGAGCTCTGCACGCGCCGCTGCGGCTTCTGCGCGGTCGCGCCGGGCCGGCCCAACGGCTGGGTCGACTGGGACGAGCCGCGCCGCGTCGGCGAGAGCGTCGCCGCGATGAACCTCAAGCACACCGTCATCACCTCGGTCTGCCGCGACGATCTCATGGACGGCGGCAGCACGATCTTCGCGCTCACCATCCAGGAGATCCGCAAGCACTCCGGGACCGTGATCGAGGTGCTGATTCCCGATTTCCGCGGCAGCGCCGGGGACCTCCAGCGCGTGATCGACGCGCGGCCCGAGGTCATCAACCACAACATCGAGACCGTCGAGCGGCTGCAGTCGGTCGTGCGCCCGAGCGCGCGCTACGACCGCTCGCTCGAGCTGCTGCGGCGCGTCCACGCGAGCGGCGCGGGCATCAAGACGAAGAGCGGACTCATGCTCGGCCTGGGTGAGACGGACGACGAGGTCCGGCGCACGCTCGAGGACCTGCGCGCGCACGATTGCGAGCTGCTGACGATCGGCCAGTACCTGCGGCCTTCGCCGCTGCATCTGCCGGTCGTCGAGTACGTGCACCCGGACCAGTTCGCGCACTGGGGTCGCGTCGCGACCGAGCTCGGCTTCACGAGCGCCGCGAGCGGCCCGCTCGTCCGCTCGAGCTACCACGCCGACCTGCTCGCCGGCACGGTGCGACCGGGCGAGACCAGCCACGCGGGTTAGGTTTCGCTCGAGAAGACCGCGCGAGCTTCCTCACGGGCGGCGCTGCGCCGGTGACGCTGCGGCGCGCCCCTGCGCGGGCGGCCACATCTCCGGAAAGTCCCGCACCGTCTGCTGCACGAGGCGCCGCTCGCGGCTGCCCGGGGCGTAGCGATCCAGCCTTGCGAAGGCGCGACGCATCGTCGTCGAGTCGGCCGCTCGCATCGCGGCGCCGCCCAGCCCCAGCCAGACCACGGGGTCCGCGGAGTCGCGCGTCGCGAGGGCCGAGTAGACGGACTCGGCGCCCGCGAAATCGCCCGTGTTGGAGCGCGTCATGGCCCACATGACGAGCGCGCGCTCGTCCGGCTCGCGGCGTACCACGTGCTCCATGGCCTCGCGCGCGGCCGGCCACTCCCCACGACGGTAGGCCAGGTAGGAGATGAGGTCCCAGAGCTGGGCGATCTCCTCGGGATCGCGCCGCGGGGACTCGAGCGCGAACGCCCGCGTGCGCGCCTCGCCGCGTGCGCGGTCGTTGAAGTGCACCAGCCACTGGAGCGAAGGCACCGCGAGCGTCACGGCCAGCGCGAGCGCCAGCCACCCCGCGATCCGCCGCGCCTCGAGCGCCCGCCCGAGCGCGCTCGCCGCCCAGGCGGAGAGCGCGAGCCCGGCCGGAGCATAGACCTCGAGATCGCGGAAGATCCCCTGGATCGGATGGATCAGAGCGAACACCGGAAGCGCCGAGAGCGCCAGCACGCCAGCGCAGCCGTCGTCGCGATGCTCGCCTGCCACGGCGGAGGGCGCGAGGAGCAGCGCCAGTGCCGGCACGACGGCCGGCGCCTCGAGCAGCAGCATGTTGGCGCTGTCGAGCCAGCGCAGGGGCGCGAGCGTGCCGCGCAGGAAGCCGCCCGTTCCCCGCATGGCCGCAGGCGCGAAGTGCATGGGCAGATCGAACTCGAGCACGATGGCGGCGATGAGCGGGAACACGAGCAGTGCGGCGAGCACCGGCGGGCCGAGCGCCCACGCCAGCTCCGAGCGCCGAACGCGCGGCCCGCCCTCGCGTCCGCGCGCGGCCCGCACCATCGCGAACAGCCAGAGCGGCAGCAGCATCAGCGCCGATCGGTGCGTCAGCAGGGCGAGTCCGACGCTGCCGCCGAGCAGGGCGCCGGAGCGGCCCCGGCGCACCAGGCGCGTCGCGCCCAGCAACGTCGACGCCGTCAGCACGCACATCAGCGCCGTCGGCTTGCCAAGGCCCGTGAACGTCGCCAGGTATCCGCCGAAGATCACGATCGCGGCCGCCGTCCACCGCGCGCTCGATTCCTCCGTCCACTCCGCCGCGAGGCCGGCCGCGGCTGCGGCCAGGATGGCGGCGAACGCCGCCTCGAGTCCGCGCGTCACGAGGTTCGGATCGACGCCGAGGCGCGGTGCGGCGAGCCGCGGCAGCCAGCCGTCCAGCAGCAGCTCGCCCGGAAGCGAGTGCGAGAAGTTGGGCACGAAGCCGCGGCCCTCGGCCAGCGCCTGTCGGATGAGGAAGTCGCCCGTCATCCACGTGCGATCGGGCAGGCTCAGCACGAGGGCGCCCGCGGCCAGGCCCGCGAGCGCGTGCGCGGCGCGGCGATCGCCCGCGCGTTGGAGCGAAGGCCACACCCGCCGGGCGAGCCGGCGGGCGACGGCGGGAGCGAGCGCGAGCAGCCCGGCCGCCCAGAGGCCCCAGCCGGGCAGCGGCGCGAGGAAGCGCAGCAGCCCGAGCCCCCAGAGCGCCGTCGTGGGCACGAGCGAAGCGACGGCGCGGACCAGCCACAGCGCCAGCAGCGCGGTCCACACGACGCGCGTCGCGCGCGCCCGGGGATCCGCCTTGACAGCGGACATGGGCGCGACGGTACCGCACGCGCCCCGCCCATGCGATGGGCCGGCCCGCGCGGGCCGGCCCATCGCATCAGCGCCGCGAGGTCACTCGTCCGAGTCCAGCCACTTCTTCCAGGCCTGCTCGTTGAACGGCCGGCCGAGGAAGGTCGCGACGAGCTCGGCCGCGGGCTTGGAGCCGCCCGGCTCCAGCACGGCTTCGCGATAGCGCTTGGCGACGCCCGGGGCGAGCAGGTTGTTCTTGTCGAACTGCGAGAACATGTCCTTCGCGATCACGAGCGACCACATGTACGTGTAGTAGACGGCCGAGTAGCCGTCGAGGTGCCCGAACGCGCACTGGAAGTGCGTGCCGTCGACGAACGCGAACGGCTGGTACTTCTCGACGAGCTCCTTGATGAGACCGTCCGTCGAGACGCCCGCCGGATCGCGGTCGTAGCAGTCGAGCGAGAGCGCCGCGTAGACCATCTGGCGCCGCACGTCGAGCCCCTTGCCGAAGTCGTTCGCGCGGTTCATCTGCCGCACGAGCTCCTCGGGAATCGGCTTGCCGGTCTGGTAGTGCCTGCCGAACGAGGCGAGCACGCCGGGGTTGCGCATCCACTCCTCGAGCATCTGCGACGGCGCCTCGACGAAGTCCTGCTCGGTCGTGATGCCGTTGATGCCGTACCAGCGGCTGTGCTGCGCGAACATGTTGTGCATCAGGTGGCCGAACTCGTGGAAGAACGTGTTCACGTCGTCCATGTCGCACAGCCCCGGATCGCCCGGCTTGCCGCCCGAGAGATTGCAGACGAGTGCGGCCTCGGGGATCTGGCGCCCTTCGATCCCGGCGCGGATCCCGAACTGCGCGGCGTGGTTGTACTTGTTCGGCCGCGGATGCATGTCGAGGTAGAAGCGCCCCGCCAGCTTGCCGCCGTCCCAAAGCTCGTAGCACTCGACCGAGGGGTGCCAGACCGGTGCGTTCGGCACGCGCTTGAACTCGACGCCGAACAGGTGGCTCATGATCGTGAGCACGCCTTCCTGCACGCGCGCGTACGGGAAGTAGGGCCTCACGGACTGGGAGTCGAAATTGTAGTCGGCCTTCTGCACCTGCTCGCGGATGTACGGGAACTCCCAGAACGTCACCGCGGTCGCACTCGGATCCATCTTCTTCTTCGCGGCGAGCAGCTGCTGGTACTCGCGGGCCTGGCGGTCGGCCGACGCCGCGACGACGCGATCGATGAAGTCGTGCGCGTTCTTCGCGCTGCCGACCATCTTGTCGGCGGTCACGTAGTCGGCGAAGTTCGAGTAGCCGACGAGCTTCGCCAGCTCGTGGCGCCGCGCCCGCATGCGATCGAGCACGCCGATATTCGCCGGGTAGGCGCGGTTCTGCGCGGCGAGGTACATGCGGTGGCGCAGGTCGTCGCTCTTCGCGTACTGCAGCACCGGGATCAGGTCCGGGTACTCGATCGACAGCGCGATCCTGCCGTCCGCTCCGGGCTTGTGCCCGCGGATGAAGTCCTGCGGCAGCCCGTCGAGATCCGCGACCGTGCACGACACGGTAGTGTGGTCCTCGCGGATGTTGCGGCTGAACTCCTGGCCGATCTCGACGAGCGAGTCGCTCAGCGCCTTGATCTGCGCGCGCGTCGTGCTGTCCTTGTCGACGCCGGCGAGCTTGAACTCCATGAGCGTGTGCTCGACGTAGTGCCGGGTCGCGGGGTCCGCGTTTGAGACGTCGAGGGCGGCGATCGCGTCGTAGACGCGCCGGTCGAGCGTCAGCGTGGTCGCGTAGTCAACCACGTCCTGGCTGGCCTTTTCGGCCGCCGCGCGCGTCGCGGCATCGGGGCTCACGACCTCGAGCAGCCCCGCCTGGTTGTTCGCCATGTCGATCAACCGCCCGGCCTCGTCGTAGGGCACGAGCGTGTTGTCGAGCGTGCGCGGGCCCTTGACCGCGAGCATGCGCGCGATGGCCGCCTTCGCGCGCGCGATGCGCTGCTTCTGCGCCGCGCGGAACGCGGCCCCCATCGGATGGCCGGTGTAGAACGGTGCGTTGTCGGCCGGCGCCGCGGCGGACGCTGCCGCGGTGTGGGATTTGGGCGGCGCCGCCGCGGGTGCGGCGAGTGCGGGAACGGTGGCCGTCGCGAGCAGAAGACCCGCGAGCGGGAGAGCGCGAAGGGAAATCACGATGCCTCCTCGGTGTCGCTGGAGCGGACGGGGCGCTCGGGCGAAACCGCGGCCCCGTCGCCCCCGACCGGAATGTGCGAAGCTGGGGCGGCAGGTTAGCGACCCCGCGCGGGCGGAACAACGGGAAGCACGCCCGTGCGCGCCCGGCGTGGCGATTTCGCGTCCGGACGCGGGGTCGGAGCGGCGACTTCGCCTCGCCGGCGCGGCAGAGCGCGCCGCCGGCGCGTGATCCCAGGAGGACGGCCATGGGCGCATCGAGCGGCAAAGTGGCGTTGGTGACGGGCGGCAACCGGGGCATCGGGCGCGGCATCGCCGAGGCGCTCGCGCGAGACGGTGCGCGCGTGGCGATCACGGCCCGCGACGCCGGGGCCGCGGCGAAGGCGGCGGGCGAGATCGGCGACGCGCGCGGTTACGCCTGCGACGTGCGGCGGCCGGATTCCGTCGCGGCGCTCTTCGCGGCGGTCGAGCGCGACCTGGGCGGGCTCGACGTGCTCGTCAACAACGCCGGCGTCGGGATCATCAAACCCCTCGCCGAGATGAGCCTCGAGGAGTGGCACACCGTGATCGAGACCAACCTCAACGGCGTCTTCTACTGCACGCGCGAGGCGCTGCCGCGCATGAAGCGCCGCGGCGGCGGTTACGTCTTCAACGTCTCCTCGCTCGCGGGGCGCAACGCGTTCCCGGGCGGCGGGGCGTACTGCGCCAGCAAGTCGGCCGTGAACGGTTTCAGCGAGGTGCTCTTCCAGGAGGTGCGCCACGACGGCATCCGCGTCACCTATCTGATGCCCGGCAGCGTCGCGACGGAGTTCGGACGCGGCATCGGCGACAAGGAAGGCTGGGCGCTGACGCCCGCGGACGTCGGCGAGATGGTGGTCGATCTGCTGCACACCTCGCCGCGCGCGCTGCACAGTCGCGTCGAGATGCGGCCGGCGCGGCCTCCCAGGAAGAGCTGAACGCTGCCCGCCGCGACCGTCCGCGGCCGCGCTACGCCGCGCCCATCTCCTCGGGCCCGATCCGGCGCACCAGCGTTCCCGGCCCGCCACCCTCGCCGAGCTCGAGCTCGGCGAGCGTGCCCGGGTAGAACTCGAGCAGCTCGCCCGCGATTTGGTCGGCGAGCCGGGCGAGGAGCGGCATGTGCGCGACGACCAGCGTTCGCCCCTCGGGCAGCCCGCGAGCGAGGAGCGCGTCGAGCGCCGCCGCGGGATCGGCCTCCGGGAGCAGCTCGGCGAGCGTCGTGCAGACCAGGCCGGGGGCGGTCGCCGCGAGCACGATCCGCGCGGTCTCCCCGGCGCGGGTCAGCGGGCTCGAAAACGCCGCCGCGGGCCGCCAGCCCTCTGCCGCGAGGAGCTTTCCGAGCGCGCCGACGTACTCCGCGCCTTCGGGCAGCAGCGGCGCCTCGGCGCCCTGCCCGGCGGCCCGGCCGTGACGCAGCAATGAGACGATCGTGGGCATGGCGGGCCATCATGCGACACCGCGGGCCGGCCGCCAACCCCCGTTTGGCGCGCGCTTGCGCGGTCCGATAGCATCGTTCCCCATTCCAGTCATCCCGCCGCCGGGCCGTGCGGCCACTCGGAGCGTCTCCGGGCCATGAGCAGCTACCTCGAAACCCTGCGCCAGCGCGTGCTGATCTTCGACGGCGCCATGGGTACGCAAGTGCAGGCGCGCGAGCTCGGGCCCGCGGACTTCGGCGGCAAGCGCTGGGAAGGCTGCATCGACTACCTGAGCCTCACGCGTCCCGACGTCGTCGAGTCGATCCATGCCAGCTACTTCGACGCCGGCGCCGACGTGGTCGAGACGAACTCGTTCCAGGCCTCGCGCACGCGGCTCGCCGAGTGGGAGCTGGCCGAGCGCACCGTCGAGCTGAACCGCGCCGCCGCCGCGATCGCGCGCCGCGCGGCCGACCGCTACGCCGCCGACGGCCGGCCGCGCTTCGTCGCGGGTTCGATGGGACCGTCGGGCTTCCTGCCGTCCTCCGAGGACGCGGACCTCGGCCGCCTCACGCTCGCCGACCTGGTGCCGTCGTTCGCCGATCAGGCGCAGGGGCTGATCGAAGGCGGCGCGGACGTGCTGATCCTGGAGACGTGCCAGGACATCCTCGAGATGAAGGCTCAGATCCTCGCCGCGCGCGAGGCGATGACGCGCGCCGGCCGGCGCGTCCCGGTCCAGTGCTCGATCACGCTCGATCCCACGGGCCGCATGCTGCTCGGCACCGATTACCGTGGCGCACTCGCGACGCTCGAGGCGATGCAGGTCGAGGTGATCGGGCTCAACTGCTCGACCGGTCCGGACCTGATGCGCGACGCGATCCGCTACCTGTGCGAGAACGCCTCGACGCCGGTCCACTGCATTCCCAACGCCGGCCTGCCCATCAACGACGGCGGGCGCACGCTCTACCCGATGCGCCCCGAGCCGTTCGCCGAGTCGCTGCGCGAGTTCGTGCTCGACCTCGGCGTGAACGCGGTCGGCGGCTGCTGTGGCACCACGCCCGAGCACATCCGCGCGCTCGTCAGGGCGGTGGGTCGCGTCGCGCCCCGCGCGCGTGCCGGGCGCGGGCCGTGGAGCGTCTCGAGCGGCATGACGGCCGCCGCGCTCGTCCAGGAGCCGGCACCGCTCCTGATCGGGGAGCGGCTCAACACGCAGGGCTCGCGCAAGGTCAAGCGCCTCGCGCTCGAGGGCCGCCTCGAGGACCTCGTGCCGGTCGCGCGCGAGCAGGTCGAGGGCGGCGCGCACGTGCTCGACGTCTGCCTCGCGCTCACCGAGCGCACCGACGAGCTCGAGATGATGCGCGCGCTGGTCAAGAAGCTCTCGCTCAGCGTCGAGGCGCCGCTCTGCATCGACTCGACGGAGCCGGCGGTGATCGACGCGGCGCTCCAGGCCTGCCCCGGATCGGCGATCGTCAACTCGATCAACCTCGAGAACGGTCGCGAACGCATCGACGCCGTGATGCCGCTCGTCGTGCGCTACGGCGCGGCCGTCATCGCGCTCACCATCGACGAATCGGGCATGGCCAAGACCGCCGAGCGCAAGCTCGAGGTCGCGCGGCGCATCCACGACATCTGCACGCGCGAGTTCGGACTGCCGCCCGAGCGGCTCATCTTCGACGACCTCACGTTCACGCTCGCGACCGGCGACGAGGAGTTCGCGCGCAGCGGTATCGAGACGCTCGAGGGCATCCGCGCGATCAAGCGCGAGCTGCCCGGCGTGCTCACCTCGCTCGGCGTCTCCAACGTCTCGTTCGGGCTGGGCAAGGAGGCGCGCGCGGTGCTCAACAGCGCGTTCCTCTACCACGGCGTCCAGGCGGGCCTCGACTGCGCGATCGTCAACCCCGCCGACGTGATTCCGTATGCGGAGCTGTCCGGCGAGGATCGCCGCCGCGCCGAGGACCTGATCTTCGCGCGCGAGCCGCAGGCGCTGGCGAACTACATCGCGCACTTCGAGGGGCGCTCGCCGGACGCGCGCACCCGCGAGGAGGACGCGTCCGAAGCGTCGATGACGGTCGAGGAGCGCATCCACTTCCAGATCCTGCACCGCAAGCCGGCGGGGATCGAGACGCTGATCGACGAGGCCGTGAAGCGTCAGCCCGCCGTCGCGGTGCTGAACCAGGTCCTGCTCCCGGCGATGAAGGAGGTCGGCGACAAGTTCGGCGCCGGCGAGCTGATCCTGCCGTTCGTGCTCCAGAGCGCCGAGGTGATGAAGAAGGCCGTGGGCCAGCTCGAGCACTACCTCGAGCGAAAGGCCGACGTGAGCAAGGGCCGCGTGGTGCTCGCGACCGTGTTCGGCGACGTGCACGACATCGGCAAGAACCTCGTGAAGACGATCCTGAGCAACAACGGCTACACCGTGTTCGACCTCGGCAAGCAGGTGCCGATCGGCCGCATCCTCGAGGAGGCGCAGCGCGTCGACGCGACCGCGATCGGGCTCTCGGCGCTGCTCGTTTCGACCAGCCGGCAGATGCCCGTGTGCGTCGCCGAGCTCCACCGCCAGGGACTCGCGGTGCCGGTACTGATCGGCGGCGCGGCGATCAACCGCAACTTCGGGCGTCGCGCCGCGCTGGTCGACGGCGAGGTGTTCTACGATCCGGGCGTCTTCTACTGCAAGGACGCGTTCGAGGGACTCGACACCGTGAACGCGCTGGTCGACGGCGGCGAGCGCACGAAGCTCGTCGAGCGCACGAAGCGCGAGGCGTTCGAGTTCAAGTCCCGCGCGGCCGAGCTCGAGCATCGCGCCGCGAGCGCGAGCCAGCAGCAGCGCGACTTCCAGGTCAAGGTGTCGCGCGAGGTGAGCGTGCCCGCGCCGCCGTTCTGGGGCGCGCGCGTGACGCCGACGCGCGAGATCCCGTTCGCCGGCATGTTCGGCGGCATGGACCTGAAGACGCTCTACCGCCTGCACTGGGGCGCGCGCGGCAGCGGCGCCGAGTTCGATGCGCTCGTGCGCGATGACTTCGAGCCGCGGCGGCTCAGGCTCCAGCGCGAAGCCGAGGACAAGGGCTGGCTGCGCCCGACCGCGGTCTACGGCTACTTCCCCTGCCAGGCGCAGGGGCAGGATCTCGTGATCCTCGATCCGGGCGCGTTCGCGCCGGGCTCGCTCGCGCTGCGCGGCAAGAGCGAGGAGCTCGTGCGCTTCACGTTCCCGCGCCAGGCGGACCGCGAGGGGCTGTGCCTGTCCGACTACTTCCTGCCCGCGGAGTCGTCGAAGGTCGACGTGGTCGCGTTCCAGGTCGTCACCGTGGGTCACAACGCCGACGAACTGCGCGCCGCGCTCGACAAGCGCGGCGAGTACGCCGAGTCGCTGTTCGTGCACGGCCTCGCGGTGAGCGCGGCCGAGGGGCTCGCGGAGTGGCATCACGCGAAGATCCGCGGCGAGCTGGCGCTTCCCGCCGATCGCGGCAAGCGCTATTCGTTCGGCTACAGCGCGTGCCCGGATCTCTCGGATCAGGCCAGACTGTTCGCGCTCCTGAAACCGGATGAGGCGATCGGCGTGACGCTGACGAGCGCCTACCAGCTCGTTCCCGAGGCCTCGACGAGCGCGCTGATCGTGCACCATCCGCAGGCGGTCTATTACATGGTGAGGGACTGAGCCGATGTTCACCGCCCCGGTCCACCTCGACCCGCACGGGCCGCGGAATCCGCTCGGCGCGCGCCGCGCCGCCCGCCAGCCATGAGCGCGAGGCCGTTCGTCGCCGCGGCCGTCCAGGCCGCGCCGGTGTTCCTCGACCGCGACGCCACGGTCGAGAAGGCCTGCCGGCTGATCGCCGAGGCCGCCTCGCGGGGTGCGAAGCTGGTCGTGCTGCCCGAGACGTTCGTGCCCGCGTATCCCGCGTGGGTGTGGTTCCTGCCGCTCACGCGCCGGCCCGACGTCGCGCTGCTCTACCGCACACTTGTCGAGCACGCGATCGACGTGCCGGGGCCCGAGACCGAGCGACTCGGGCGCGCGGCGCGCGAGGCGGGCGCCTGGGTCGCGATCGGCGTCAACGAGCGCAACGCAGAAGCCAGCCACACGACGCTCTACAACACGCTGCTGCTCTTCGACGATCAGGGTGCGCTGGTCGAGCGCCGGCGCAAGCTCATGCCGACGGGCGGCGAGCGCCTCGTGTGGTCGGCGGGGCCGCCCGTGCCGCTCGTCGTGCACGACACGCCGCTCGGGCGGCTGGGGAGCCTGATCTGCTGGGAGAACTACATGCCGCTCGCGCGCTTCGCGCTCTGGGAACAGGGCGCGCAGATCCATCTCGCCCCCACGTGGGACAAGGCGGATGCGTGGATCGCGTCGATGCGGCACATCGCGCGTGAGGGCCGCGTGTTCGTGGTGAGCTGCTGCCAGGCGCTCCACCGCGATCAGGTGCCCGATCGCTTCCCGTTCAAGGACCTCGTCCCCGCGAATGTCTCGTGGATCAACTCCGGCAACAGCCTGATCGCCGATCCCGACGGCAGCCTGCTCGCCGGTCCGGTGGCCGATCGCGAGGAGATCCTGCTCGCCGAGATCGATCCGGGCCGGGCCTCGGGCTCGCGCTGGATCTTCGACGCCGCGGGCCACTACAACCGGCCGGACCTGTTCACGTTCGCTCAGCGCGGCGCCGCGCCGCCCGCGGACGCCGCGCGCGGACGTCCGGCGCCGCCCGCCGCGCGCGCGCCGGGGCGTCGCAAGGCCGCCGCGCGGCCGGGCCCGAGTTCGCGGACCCGCAGGCGCAAGCGATGAGCGCGTGCCTCGACGAGCCGCACGCGGAGCCGGCGTCGGTCACGCTGGAGGGCGTCGTCGTGCGGCTCGAGCCGCTCGATCTCGCGCGGCACCTCGGCGGCCTGGTCGCGATCGGGCTCGATCCCTCGCTCTGGCGGTTCACGACCGCGAAGGTCCGCACGCGCGGCGACCTCGAGCGCTACCTCGCGCGCGCGATCGAGGAGCGTGAACGGAGCGTCTCGCTGCCGTTCGCGAACGTCCACCGCGCGAGCGGGCGCGTCGCCGGCTGCACGCGCTTCGGCAACATCGAGCGCATGCACCGGCGCGTCGAGATCGGCTGGACGTGGGTGGGCGCGGAGTTCCAGCGCACCGCGGTCAACACCGAGGCCAAGTACCTGATGTTCCGGCACGCGTTCGAGGACTGGGGCTACCGTCGCGTCGAGCTCAAGACGTCGTCGCTCAACGAGCCCTCGAAGGCAGCGATGCGCCGGCTGGGGCTCGTCGAGGAGGGCACGTTCCGCAAGCACATGCTGAACGAGGACGGTGGCTCGCGTGACACGGTCTACTTCAGCGTCATCGACGACGAGTGGCCCGCGATGAAGGCGCGGCTCGAGCGGATGCTGGCACGCGATGCCTCGTCGGCGGGCCGTGAGGCGGGGACGCCGTGAGCGGGCGCAAGGCGGCCTTCAAGCGCATCGAGCGGCTCGTGCGGCCGTACCGCATCGCCGACGGCCGGTCGTTCCGGTTGCGCGACCTCGATCCCGGCGACACGGCCGGGCTCGGCGAGCGCGGCAAGCGCGAGGCGTCGGACCTGCTCGAGCTCGGCACCCGGATGCTGGCCGATGCGCAGGACCGGCTCTATGCGCAGGACCGCCGCTCGCTGCTGCTCGTCTTCCAGGCGATGGACGCCGCGGGCAAGGACGGCACGATCAAGCACGTCATGTCGGGCGTGAACCCGCAGGGCTGCCAGGTGACGTCGTTCAAGCAGCCCTCGTCCGAGGAGCTCGACCACGACTACCTGTGGCGCTGCTGGCGCCAGCTCCCGGAGCGCGGTCGCATCGGCATCTTCAACCGCTCGTACTACGAGGAAGTGCTCGTCGTGCGCGTCCACCGTCAGCTGCTCGAAGCCCAGCGCCTGCCGCCCGGACGCATCCACAAGCGGCTCTTCGACGAGCGGCTCGAGGACATCGCGGCGTTCGAGCGCTACCTCGTGCGCAACGGCACGCACGTGATCAAGTTCTTCCTGCACGTCTCTCGCAAGGAGCAGAAGCGCCGGTTCCTCGAGCGGCTCGACGAGCCCGAGAAGAACTGGAAGTTCTCGGTGGCCGACGTCGAGGAGCGCGGCTTCTGGGACGACTACATGCGGGCGTACGAGAGCGCGATCCGCGCCACGGCGAGCGAGGAGGCACCGTGGCTCGTCGTGCCTGCGGACCACAAGTGGTTCACGCGGCTCGTCGTCTCGGCCGCGATCGTGAACGCGCTCGAGCGCATGCACCTCGCGTATCCGACCGTCGACGCCGCGCAGCGCGCGAAGCTGGCGGCGGCCCGGAAAAAGCTGGAGCGCGAACCCTAGTCGCGCCGGATCGCGGGCGAGATCCGCGGCCTCCGGTTCCCGCGCCGATGGCCGGTCCGCAGTGTGGGAGCGAACAAGGCGCCGCCGTCGCAACGGCGGCGCCGGTCCGGACCTCAGCGCCCGCCGACGCGCTCCCAGGCGAACGTGTAGCCCAGCGCCTCCATGAAGGCCCGTTCCCTGTTGTTCGCCGCGCCGCCGTGCCCGCCCTCGACGTCCTCGTAGTAGAGCACCGAGTGACCCTGCTGCTCGAGCTTCAGGGTCATGCGCCGAGCATGGCCGGGGTGCACGCGATCGTCGCGCGTCGAGCTCGTGATCAGGATCGGCGGGTACTTGGCATCCGGTCGGACGTTCTCGTACGGCGAGAACGTGCGGATGAACGCCCACTGCTTGGGATCGTCGGGGTCGCCGTACTCGCCCATCCACGATGCACCCGCGAGCAGCTTGGTGTAGCGCTTCATGTCGAGCAGCGGCGATTCGCAGATCACCGCTCCGAAGAGATCGGGGCGTCGCGTGTACATGTTGCCGACGAGCAGGCCGCCGTTCGAGCCGCCGCGGCAGGCGAGGTGCGCCGGGCTGGTGACGCGGCGCTTGACGAGGTCCTCCGCGACCGCGATGAAATCCTCGTAGGCGCGCGGGCGGTTCGCCTTGAGCGCCGCCTCGTGCCACTTCGGCCCGAACTCGCCACCGCCGCGGATGTTCGCCAGCACGTAGACGCCGCCCGCTTCGAGCCAGCCGCGCCCGACGAGCCCGCTGTAGTAGGGCTGCATCGACACCTCGAAGCCGCCGTAGCCCTCGAGCAGCGTCGGGTTGCGGCCGTCGAGCGTGAGCGTCCTGGGCGCCACCTCGAAGTACGGGACGCGTGTGCCGTCCTTCGAGACCGCTTCGTGCTGCGTCACGGTGTCGCGGCGTGAATCGAAGAACGACGGCGAGTGCTTGAGCGGCTCGGGCGCGCCGCCGCCCACCTCGGCGAGCGAGAGCGTCGAGGGCGTGAGGAAGTCGGTGTAGGTGAGCCAGTAGGCGTCCGAATCGCGCTCATCCACGGCATTGGCGGTCACCGTCCCGAGCGCAGGCAGCCCGCGGACGGGCTCCCGTGTCCAGACGCCGTTCACCGGCCGCGCGATCTCGACCCGGCCGCGGACGTTGTCGAGTTCGGTCAGCAGGACGGCGCTCCGGGCCGGCGAGTACGACTCGAGCGACGTGCGCTCGCCGGGCTCGAACACCATCTGGAGCTCGCGCTTGCCGGCGACGAAGTCGTCGAACTTCGCCGCGAGCAGCGCACCGGCGGGCCACGTCCGCCCGCCCGCCGTCCACGGCGTCCGGAGCTGGATGAGCAACCAGTCGCGCCAGGCCCGCGCGTTCGCATCGTCGGGCTTCTCGATCTTCACGAGCCGGCCGTCACGGCGCAGGAACAGCTCGTTCGAGTAGAACGTGACGTCGCGAAGGACGAAGTCGCGCTCGAATCCCGGCGTGTGATCGTGGAACGCACCGACGCCGACGTCGCTCGTCCTGCCCTCGTAGACGAGCGTCGCGTCCTCGAGCTTCTGGCCACGCCGCCACTCCTTGACGACGCGGGCGTAGCCGGACGTGGTCATCGTCGTCGAGTCGAACGCCTCCGCGACGTAGACCCGATCGCGATCGATCCACGACACGGTGCTCTTCGATTCGGGCAGCGTGAAGCCGTCCTGCACGAACGTGCGCGTCGTGAGGTCGAACTCGCGCACGACGGTCGCGTCGCCGCCGCCGCGCGAGAGCTGGACGAGGCAGCGTGTGTAGTCGGGCGGCAGCACGTCGATGCCGCCGTAGTACCAGTTCTCCTTCTCGGCCGCGGCAAGCGAGTCGACGTCGAGCACCGACTCCCACGCCGGCGAGTCCTTGCGGTACTCGGCGAGCGTCGTGCGGCGCGAGAGTCCGCGCGGATGCTGCGCGTCGCGCCAGAAGTTGTAGTACCACTCGCCTTCCTTGGCGACGACCGGAATGCGCGAGCGGTCGTCGAGCACCGCGAGGAAGCGCTTCTGCATCTCGTCGAAGCCCGGCCGGTCCGCGAGCGCCTTGACCGTGAGGCTGTCCTGGTGGCCGACCCAGTCCAGCGCGCGCTTGCCCTCGACGTCCTCGAGCCAGAGCGCCTCGTCGCCGGACGTTGCGGCGGCGATGGGGCGTACGAACGACACGGCGAGTGCGAGGAGCGAGACGAGAAGGAGGTGCGGTCTCATGAGGCCTCCGGGGAATCGGGTGGGGTGGACGCCCGCACTCTCTCAGGCCCGCGCGGGGTCGGCAACGCGCACGCCGCGCACCGCAGCGGCGACCGCCTCGGGCTGCTGGCGGACGAGCCAGTGGCCCGCCCCGGGCCTGACGTCGAGCGCCGCGCCCGCAATGGCGCCCGGCAGCCACGCGGCGTGCGCGCGCCAGGGCGTGATGAGGTCCTGCTCGCCCGCCAGCACGACGACGGGAGCCGCGATGCGCGGCAGGTCCGCGGCGAGCGCGGCCAGATCGGGCGCGAGCGTGTGGAAGTTCTCGAGTGCCGCCTCGGTCTGCGAGGGCACGAGCGCCCAGGCGCGTGAGAACGTGAGATCGCCGCGCGGCGCCACCGGATGCCACGCCTCGCGCCGCGTGCGGCGCGTGGTCACGAGCCCGACCGGGAGCGTGGCCGCCCAGAGCGCGACGCGGCGCGCGAAGCCCGGTGGCAGCGGCAGCCCGGTGTAGCGGCGGTTGCGATCGTCGACGACGGTGCACGGCGTGAGCAGCACGAGTCCCGCGACGCGTGCGGGCTCGAGCTCGGCGCTGCGCAGCGCGACGGCGCCGCCGTACGAGTGGCCGACGACGATCGCGCGACCGCCGCCGCGCGCCGCGATCACGGCGAGCACCGCGCGCGCGTTCGCGTCGAGGTCGAGCGCACCGCGCCCGCGCGAACTGCCGCCGTGTCCGGGCCGGTCGAGTGCGAGCACCGTGTGGTCGCGCGCCAGGTCGTCGAGCAGCGCGTCGGGAAAGTCCTGTGCGGTGCCGTTCATGCCGTGCACCAGCAGCACGGCCGGACCGGTGCCGCGTGTGACGACGCGCAGCGACGCGTCGCCCGCCGTCACCTGCACGCCGCGCGGCGGAAAGCGGCGCCGCACGCTGGCCGCGTAGACGACATGGATCAGCACGGGCGCGACGAGCAGCGCGGCGAGCGCCGCGACGACGGCGATCAGCATCGGACCGTCATCGACAACGCCCGCTCAGCCGCCGGGGCCCCGCCGGATCCGGGCAACGCTCACGCGTCGCGGGGATCGATCGCGTCGGGATTCACGCCCAGCTCGCGGATCGCCTTCGCCACCTCGGCCGCGGGCAGCTTGCCCTCGATCGAGAGCGCGTGGAGCGTCGCCACGACGAGGTGTTCGGCGTCGATCTCGAAGTGCCGGCGCAGCGCCTCGCGCGTGTCGCTGCGGCCGAAGCCGTCGGTGCCGAGCGCGACGAAGCGGTTGGGGATCCAGCGGGCCGGCAGGTCCGAGACGCCCTTCAGCCAGTCGCTGCTCGCGACGATCGGGCCCTCGGCGCCCTTCAGCACGCGCGTCACGTACGGCACGCGCGGCGTCTCGCCCGGATGCAGGCGGTTCCAGCGCTCGATCACGAGCGCATCGTTGCGGAGCTGCTGGTAGCTGGTGGCGCTCCAGACGTCCGCGGCGACGCCGCGCTCGGCGAGCATCTCCTGCGCGCGCAGCGCCTGCAGCATGAGCGGCCCGCTGCCGAAGAGCTGCGCCTTGAGCTTCGCGTTGCTCGCGGCCGCCCGGTAGCGATAGAGACCGCGCAGGATGCCCTCGTCCGAGCCCTCGGGTTTCCGCGGCTGCGCGTAGTCCTGATTGTAGAGCGCGAGGTAGTAGAAGATGTCCTCGCCCGCTTCGTACATGCGGCGCAGGCCCTCGCGCACGATCGTCGCCACTTCGTAGGCGAACGCCGGATCGTACGAGAGGCAGTTGGGCACGGCCGAGGCGAGCAGCAGGCTGTGGCCGTCCTCGTGCTGCAGTCCCTCGCCGTTCAGCGTCGTGCGCCCGGCGGTCGCGCCGAGCAGGAAGCCACGGCCGCGCGCGTCGCCAAACGCCCAGATCAGGTCCATCGTGCGCTGGAAGCCGAACATCGAGTAGAAGATGTAGAACGGGATCATCGTGGTGCCGTGCGTCGCGTAGCTCGTGCCCGCGGCGGTGAACGACGCCACCGAGCCATCCTCGGTGATGCCCTCCTCGAGCATCTGGCCGTCGGCTTTCTCGGTGTACGAGAGCACCAGCTTCGAGTCGACCGGATCGTACTTCTGGCCGCCGGGCTGGTAGATGCCGACCTCGCGGAACAGCACCTCGAGCCCGAACGTGCGCGCCTCATCGGGAATGATCGGCACGATGCGCTTGCCGTAGTTCGGATCGCGGATGAGGTTGCGCAGCAGCTTTCCGAACACCATGGTCGTCGAGACGAGCTGCGCCTCGCCCGTGCCGGCGTCGAACTCGGCGAAGTCCCTGGCGGACGCGGCCGGCATCGGCTTCGAGCGCACGATGCGCTTCGGCACGCAGCCGCCGAGCGCACGGCGCCGCTCGAGCAGGTAGCGCACCTCGTCGCTGTCCGCGCCGGGGTGGAAGAACGGCGCCTCCTCGAGCTTCTTGTCGGGGATCGGCAGCTCGAGCGTGTCGCGGAACTTGCGCAGCTCGTCGAGGTCGAGCTTTTTCTTCTGGTGGGTGATGTTGCGTGCCTCGGCGGCCGAGCCGAGCGTCCACCCCTTCACGGTCTTCGCGAGGATCACCGTCGGGCGTCCCGGCGTCGCCGTCGCCGCCGCATAGGCCGCGTAGATCTTCTTGTAGTCGTGGCCGCCGCGGCGCAGGTGCTTGATGTCGTCGTCCGAGAGGTGGTCGACGAGCGCCTTCAAGCGCGGATCGGTGCCGAAGAAGTGCTCGCGGACGTAAGCGCCGTTCTCGACCTGGTACTTCTGCCAGTCGCCGTCGCAGGTCTCGTTCAGGCGGTCGACGAGCAGGCCGTCGTAATCGCGCGCCAGCAGCTCGTCCCATTCGCGCGCCAGGATCACCTTGATGACGTTCCAGCCGGCGCCCGTGAAGACCGCCTCGAGCTCCTGGATGATCTTGCCGTTGCCGCGCACCGGGCCGTCGAGACGCTGCAGGTTGCAGTTGACCACGAACGTCAGGTTGTCGAGCTCTTCGCGCGCGGCGAGCGTGAGCGCGCCGGTCGTCTCCGGTTCGTCCGTCTCGCCGTCGCCGAGGAACGCCCACACGCGCGAGTTCGACGTGTCCGCGAGGCCGCGCGCCGCGAGGTAGCGGTTGAAGCGCGCCTGGTAGATCGCGTTCAGGGGCCCGAGGCCCATGCTGACGGTCGGGAACTCCCAGAAGTCGGGCATGAGCCGCGGGTGCGGATAGCTCGAGAGCCCCTCGCCCCGGACCACCTCGCGACGGAAGTGCTCGAGCTGGGATTCGCTCAGGCGCCCCTCGAGGAACGCGCGCGAGTAGATGCCCGGCGCCGCGTGGCCCTGGAAGAAGATCTGGTCGCCCGCGCCGCCGTCGTCCTTGCCGCGGAAGAAGTGGTTGAAGCCGACCTCGTAGAGGCTCGCGGCCGACGCGTAGGTCGACAGGTGGCCACCCAGGCCCGCGTGGTGGTGGTTCGCGCGCACGACCATCGCCGCCGCGTTCCAGCGGATGATGCGGCGGATGCGACGCTCGAGCGGCTCGTCACCCGGGAAGGGCGGCTCCTGCTCGGTCGAGATCGTGTTGATGTACCGCGATTGCACGAGCCCGGGCAGGCCGACGTGGAGCTGCCGCGCGCGTTTGAGGATCCGGCGCAGCAGGAAGTCCGCGCGCTCGCGCCCGTGCAGCCGGACGACGTCCTCGAGCGCGTCGAGCCACTCCTGCGTCTCGCCCGGGTCCGCGTCGGGCAGCTGGCGCTTGAAGCCCGACAGCATGTTGAGGATGAAGCGTTCGCTCTCGCGGCGATCCTTTTGCCGGACGTCCTGTTCCACGGTGCTCATAGGCCTTTCGATGTCGCATCCGCGGCCACGGACGCGCGCCGTCGTTGGAAGGGTAGGACTCGCGCCGCCCGCGCCCGTCGGCGACGGGGGGCGCGCTCAATCAGCGCCTGAAGGCTCGGGGCCGCAGTCAAAGGGATCGGCACTCCTCGAACCCCAAAATAGACCATGCGGGCCGGGCAGGGGCAAATCGCTGCCAGGGCGCGTACGGCGCGCGGTGACGACCCGGCGCGCCACTCCCCGGGTCGCTCCCGCCATGAAACCCGGGCTGCACCGCTGTTACAATGCTCCGTCGCTCGCCGCCCACCCGCCGACGGAGACCGCCGCCATGTCCGTGCTCGCCAACCCCGTGACGACGCTCTACGCGGCCCGCAAGGGCCCACGCCCGATGACGGCCGAGGACCTGTGGAGGCTGCCGCGTGTCGGGACGCCCGCGCCCTCGCCCGATGGACGCTTCGCGATCGTGCCCGTGACGACGTACGACCTCGAGAAGAACGAGTCGCGCACGCGGCTCTGGCGCGTCGCGCTGGACGGGGCGCACGAGCCCGTCGCGCTCAGCTCGCCGGACGTCTCGGCGGGCGAGCCGCGCGTCTCGCCGGACGGCGCCTCGCTCGCGTTCACGCGCAAGGACGCCGGCGGCAGGGCGCAGCTCATGCTCATGCCGCTGGGCGGCGGCGAGGCGCGAAAGCTCACCGACCTGCCGCTCGGCGTCTACGATCCGCGCTGGCGGCCCGACGGTTCGGGGCTGGTCTTCGTCGCGCCGGTGATCGCGGGGCACGCGAGTCCCGAGGCGACGGCGGCCGAGCTCGAGCGGCGCAGGAACGATCCGGTCAAGGCGCACGTCACCGAGGAGCGCCTCTACCGCTTCTGGGACACGTGGCTCACGACCGGCGAGGTGCCGCACCTGTTCGCGATCGACCTGGCGAGCGGGGCGACGCGCGATCTGATGCCCGAGTCGCGGCTGTGGTTCGACTGGATGGATCCGTCCGGGCAGTACGACCTCTCGCCCGACGGCCGTGAGATCGCGCTGGCCGGCATCTCGTTCGACCCGGAGCGCTCGCTCGTCGTGACGCGGATCTACACGCTGCCGGCCGCGGGCGGCGAGCTCGCGTGCCGCACGCCCGATCATCCCGCCGACGACCTTCGCCCGCGCTATGCGCCCGACGGCTCCGCGATCGTCTACGGCATGACGCAGGATCCGCTCTTTTACGCCGACCGGGTGCGCCTGATGAGGTGGGATCGCGCGACGAACGCGCACACCGAGTGGCTCGCGGGCTGGGATCGGACGCCGACGGCGTGGGACTTCGCCGCCGACGGCACGCTGGTCTTCGCGGCCGAGGAGCACGCGCGCGTCAAGCTATTCGCCTGGCGCGGCGAGGGCACGCCGCGCGCGCTCACGAGCGACGGCTCGGTCGGCGGCGTCACGCCGCTCGGGGCGCCCTCGGGGCCCGGGCGCGTGCTCTTCACGCACCAGTCGATCGGCGCGCCGGGAGAGCTCGAGGTCTGCACGCTCGAGGGCGGCGGACGCACGCGCCTCACGCACTTCTG
>Ga0335083_10003030_pt1 | contig 21892 bp, 17 predicted proteins | sample Lox_Sample_42_FD_206716 | JGI IMG/M metagenome (GOLD analysis project Ga0335083, IMG submission 206716) | Soil microbial communities from Loxahatchee National Wildlife Refuge, Florida, United States - Lox_Sample_4.2 | ecosystem: Environmental > Terrestrial > Soil > Wetlands | place: USA...
ACGAGCATGGATCAGCCAGCGCGCCGAGCCGGCGAGCCCCAGCGGCTCGCCGAGCGCACGCTCGACCGCTTCGGCGAGCAGCGCGGGCGGGAACGAGGACGCGAGGTAGGGCTCGATCAGCCGGTCGAGCGGCAGGCCGACGGCCCACTCCGGGTGCGCGGCTCCCAGCACGCGCAGGCAGGCGAGCGCGCGATCGAACGGCTCGGGCAGCAGCGTTTCGAGGGCGGTCTGACGGGCGGCGCCATGCTCGGGGTTCCAGAGCCACGACGGCGCGCCGGCCGGCAGCACCGCGGTCTGCGCGGCGATCACGCGATCCCAGAGCCGCGCGCGACGGCGGGCGAGCTCTGCGGCTTCGATGCGGGGCGTCTCCTCCGGGCTCACGAAACTCCGATCGCTGCGCGCGTGCGCGCGGTGCCGGGTGCGCAGCGCGGCGTCGTGCCGCGGCGCTCGGATCGAGCCTACACGATGGCTTGACGCCTCGCGCGGAGGCGAGAGCGGTCCGCGCCGCGGAATCCGGCGCGAAAATAGCGCTTGCGTCGCAGGCGCAGACTGCCGATACTGTGTTCGCTTCGGTTGATGCAGTGCGCACGAGCGTTTCTTGCCGCCGGAAAGCAACCCGGCGGCTTTTTCGTGGGGCCGCGGATCCGAAGGGCCGGTCAAGGTGGCCGGCGCGTCGCCACCCTCGTCCAAGGGGGGAGCGGCGATCAGGACGGGGGCCCTATGGCCCCGAGTATCAGGAGTCGTTCAGTGGCAAACGGCAATGTGAAGTGGTTCAACGAGGCGAAGGGTTTCGGCTTCATTTCCCAGCAGGGCGGCGAGGACGTGTTCGTGCACTACTCGGCGATCCAGGGCGAGGGTTTCAAGACGCTCGCCGAAGGTGAGGCTGTCGAGTTCGACGTCGTCCGCGGTCCGAAGGGCCTGCAGGCTTCGAACGTTCGCAGGGGCTGATCCGCTCGCGGTACCGCTTCACGACGAAAGGGCGGCGCGCACGCGCCGCCCTCGTCGTTTTCGGGCGGCGCCACCCGGCCCGGCGCGAGCCCTCGCCGGGACGTCCGCGCGGCCGGCGGCGCTCACAGCAGCTGGCGGGCGCGGAAGCTGACCACGCCGCGCGAACCGACGATGACGTGGTCGAGGACGCCGATCCCCACGAGCTCGCCGACCTCCACCAGCCGGCGCGTGATCGAGAGATCCTCCTCGCTGGGCTCGGGATCGCCGCTCGGGTGGTTGTGCACCAGCACGACGCTCGCCGCCGAGTGCAGGATGGCGGGCAGGAACACCTCGCGCGGGTGAACGATGCTCGCGTTCAGGCTCCCGATCGAGACCGTCTCGCGGCGCTGCATCTCGTGCCGGGCATTGAGCAGCAGCACGAGGAAGTGTTCGCGGCGCGCACGCGTGAGGTCGCGCACGTGCTCGAGCACGTCCTCGGGCCCGCGGATCGGACGCGACCCGGCCGGACTCTCGACCATGCGCCGCCCGAGCTCGAACGCCGCGCACAACGCGGCGGCGCGCGCGGGGCCCAATCCGGAGACCGCGAGCCAGCGCGCGAGCGGCCACTCGGCGAGCTCCGCGCAGCGGCGCCTCGCGAGCGCGCGACCGGTGCGTTGCGCGCTCCGGCCCGCGACGCCCGTGCCGATGACGAGCGCGTAGAGCTCCGCGTCGGCGAGCGCGGCGGCGCCGCGCGCGTGCAGCTTCTCGCGCGGCCGCAGCGCCCGCGCCTCCCGCGAACGTGGTGGCGGATCCTCCGCGTCCGGCGGCGGAGGGTCGGCGGGAGCGGTGGTCGCGGCGGCCACGGATCTGGTCATGACGTTCTCGAGCGGGGGCGCGTGCGATCCCGGGGAGCGGCTTCCGTGCCGGCCGGGACTCGTCCATAATCTCCAGCCGGTCGTTCCCGGTCGTTCCCGTCCTGCGGACCGCGCATCGGCGCGCGGTCCACCGCTTCCGAGGTCCTTGCATGCGTCGTGCCCCGTTCCTGCTCGCGCTCGCCTCGCTCGCCGCGCTCCTCGGCGCGGAGCCGGCGCGGCCCGCACCCCAGATCGTGAACCGGATCAACGGCATCGGCCTGATCGATTACAGCCACAAGCCGACGTGGAAGGTCGGGGACTACGTGACCTACCACATGATCTCGAACAGCGCGATGGGCATGCACGACGACTATTTTCTCACGGTGCTCATCGCGGGCGAGGAGTGGTGGTGGGGCGAGAAGTGCTTCTGGGTCGAGACCTGGACCGATGCGACGGGTCGGGAGCCCCGCGCCGAGGCCGCGCTCATGTCCTACGCCGCGTTCGACGACAGCGTGCCCGAACAGCACTTCGAGTTCTACCGCCGCAAGAACATGTCGGGCGTGATGGAGAATGGCAGCCCGGCCGAGGACATCACGCGCCTCGCCAGCGGCGTGGCGCTCGCGCGCACGCTGACCGAGAAACCGCTCATCTGGTACGTCGACACGCTCGAAGCCGACACGGTGCAGACGCCGGTCGGCCTCTTCCACGCGCGCAAGGTGCGTATCAGGCAGGGTAACGGGCAGACCACGACGCTCGGCGACAGCAGCGTCTACAACGAGACGCGCGACACGCACGTGCGCTGGTACACCCGCGACGTGCCGGTGGCCGGCGTCGCCAAGGAGGAGGTCGAGACCCTGATCCAGCGCCGGACGTGGATGATCGGCCGCTCCGGCGAGGGCGCCCCGCTGCACGTGCGCGAGCGCGGCGTGGGCACGGCGCGGCTCATCGCGTGCGGCCATGGCCTGAAGGCCCGCCTGGTGCCGCTGGATCGCCAGCACGCCGTCCCGGACGTCGATCCGGCCACGATCGCCGCTTCGCCGCCACCGGCGAAGCCCGCCGCGCACGCGCCGGCGCGCCGCACCGGCAAGTAGCTCAGGCCGTCTCGAAGAGTCCGCGCGCGTAGCTCGCGGCGTCGAACGGCTCCCAGTCGTCGGGGCCTTCGCCGAGGCCCACGACGCTGACCGGAATCCGGAGCTGATCGGCGATCGCGAGCAGCGCGCCGCCGCGCGAGGTGCCGTCCAGCTTCGTCACGGCCAGGCTCGTGAGCGGCACGACGCGCCCGAACTCGCGCGCCTGCGCGAGCGCGTTCAGGCCCTGCGTGCCGTCGAGCACGAGCAGCGTGTGGTGCGGGGCGCCGGGGATGACGCGGCCGCAGACGCGGCGCACCTTTTCGAGCTCGGCCATCAGGTTCTGCCGGGTGTGGAGCCGGCCCGCGGTGTCGACGAGCACGACCGAGCAGTTGCGCGCGAGAGCGGCCGTGAGCCCGTCGTGGACGACCGCCGCCGGATCCGCGCCGTCCGCCGCGCGCACGATCCCGACGCCGGCGCGTTCCGCCCACACGACCAGCTGTTCCGACGCCGCCGCGCGGAACGTGTCGGCCGCGACGAGCAGCGTGGGCTCGCCGGCGCGCGCGAAGTGCGCCGCGAGCTTGCCCGCGAGCGTGGTCTTGCCCGCGCCGTTCACGCCGATGATGAGTGCGACCCACGGCCGCTGCCCCGGTGGGGGACCGAACTCGGCGCGCGCGGCGAGCAGCTCGGCCGCCGAGCGCTCGAGCGCCCCGCGCAGGTCGAGCTCGCGCGACTCGCCCATGCGCCTGCGCGCGCGCGCGATCAGCTCGTCGGTCGTCGCCGGGCCGACGTCCGCGGCGAGCAGCGCCTCCTCCAGCCGCTCGAGCGTCGCCGCGTCGACCGGGCCGCTGACCCCGAGCGCGGCGCCGACGCCGCCCGCGATCGTGTCGCGGGTGCGCCGCAGACCCTCGCGGAAACGCTCCCAGAGCCCCATCGGCATCGGCAGGCGCGCCCAGCCGCCCGCCGCGCTTCTCAGCTCACGCCCGCGGGAACGGCTTCGCGTCGCGAGGCGTGGCTCACGTCCACGCCGTCCAGGTTCACCGACACGAGCTTCGAGACGCCGAGCTCCTGCATCGTGACGCCGTAGATGCAGCCCGAGGCCTCCATCGTCTTCTTGTTGTGCGTGATGACGACGAACTGCGTGCGGTCGCCGAAACGGCGCAGCATGTTGAGGAAGCGATCGACGTTGGCGTCGTCGAGCGGCGCGTCGACCTCGTCGAGCAGGCAGAACGGTGACGGCTTGACGAGGTAGATCGCGAACAGCAGCGCGATCGCGGTGAGCGCGCGCTCGCCGCTCGACATGAGCGAGATGCTCTGCAGGAACTTGCCGCGCGGCTTGGCGACGATCTCGACCTCGCACTCCATCGGATCCTCGCCCACCATGCGCAGCTCGCAGTCGCCGCCCTCGAACAGCGTCTGGAAGATGTCCTTGAAGTTCTGCTGCACCTTGCCGAACGTGTCGGTGAAGAGGTGGCTCGCGGTCTGGTTGATCTTCTCGATCGCCTCGAGCAGCTGGCCCTTCGCCTTGTGCAGGTCCTCGCGCTGCTGCGTGAGGAACGTGAAGCGCTCCCTCTTGCGTCCGTACTCCTCCAGCGCGAGCAGGTTGACGGGGCCGAGGCCGCGGAGCCGCTGGCGCGACTCCTCGAGCCGCGCGGGTGCGGTCTCGGGATCGACGCCCTCGGGCAGTGCGTGCGGCGTCCAGTTCGCCGGATCGATCTCGTACTCGGTGCGCAGCCGCTCGAAGGTGAGGTCGAGATCGGCGCGCGCCTGCACGCGGTCGAGCTCGAGCCCGTGGAGACGCTCGCCGAGCTCGGCCTGCTCGAAGCGCTTCTGGCGCGCCGCTTCCTCGCCCGCGCCCACCTCCTCCTTGAGCGCGCCGAAGCGGCCCTGCAGCTCGAGCACGCGCTCGCGCTGCGAGCCCTCCGACTCGAGCAGGCCGGTCAGGCCCGCGGACAACCCCGCGACCTCGGCCTCGATGCCCGCGATGCGGCCGCGGTGCTGCTGCGCCTCGTCGTCGCGCGCGCGGATGCCCGTTTCGAGCTCTCGCACGGTCTGCTCGGCGCGAGCCCACTGCGCCTCCCATTCGCCCGCTTCCCGCGAGAGCCGGAGCAGCGTCTCACGCGAGCCCTGCGCGACGCCCGAGGCCTCGTCGCGGCGCAGCTCCATCGCGCGCACCTCGACGTCGGCCTCGTGGAGCTCGGCACGGGCCGCGTCGAGCTGGCCCTGGAACTCGGCGAGCTCCGACTCCGCCTGCGCGAGCGAGCGGGCGAGCGTCTCGAGCTCGAGCGCCTGCGACTGGATCTCGCGGGCGCGCTCCTCGGCCGACTGCAACGCGAACGTACGCTCGCGGTCGAGGCCGGAGAGCTCGCGCACCTGCGACTCGAGCGCGGTGCGGGCCTCGTCCAGCCGCCAGCGCGCCTGATCGCGCTGTTCGATCGCGGCGGTGCGGGCCGCTTCGAGCGCGGTGCGCTCGTTCTGGGCGCCCTCGACCTCGAGCGCGAGCTCGGTGAGCCGGCCCGAGAGTTCCCGGATCTCCATTTCGCGGTGCAGCAGTCCGCCCTTGCTCGAGTTCTGGCCGGCGCGCACGCGACCGCGCTCCCACACCTCGCCGTCGAGGCTCACGAAGCGCATGCCGCCGATCGAGCCGGTGGCGAGCTCGGCTGCGACCTCGCGCGATTCGACCACGAACACCGTGCCGAGCAGCCGCTCGACGAGCGGCCGGAAGCGTTGCTCGCAACGCACGAGGTCCGACGCGCGGCCGACGACGCCCGAGTGCTGCGGCCCGTCGATGCGCGGCGTGCCGCCGCCCAGCGCGGAGAGATCGACGAGCGTGGCGCGGCCGCCTTCGAGCCCGCGCAACCGGTCGAGCGCGGGTTCGAGCGCCGCACGATCCTCGATCAGCACGAACGCCGATGCCTCACCGAGCGAGGACTCGAGCGCATCGAGCAGACGCTGCGGGACCTCGAGCACGTGGGCGACCACGCCGATCACCCCCGGCAGCGGCTCGGGGTGGGCGAGCAACGCCCTCACGCCCTCGGAAACGCCGTCGAAGTTGCGCTTGAGCTCGAGCAGCGTGCGCAGCCGCGAATCGGCGGCCGCCGACGCCTGCCGGAGCTGCGAGAGCGCCGCGTCCGCGGTCTGGATCCGCGTCTCGACGCCCGCGATGCCGTCCTCGCTCGCGGCGAGCTCGCCGCGCACCGTGGCGACCTCCTCCTCGAGTTCGCCGCGCCGCTCGGCGCCCTCCGCGAGCGCGCGCTCGAGATCGGAGGCGCGCTCGAGCAGCTCGGCGCGGCGCGTCTCGCCGTCCGTGCGCCGCTCCGCGAGCGCGGTCTGGCGCTCGCGCATGCGCTCGCACGCACCCTTCTTCTCGGCCTCGGTCGAGAACAGATCGAGCGAGAGCTGCTTGTGCGTGGCCGCGACCGTGCGCCGCTCGCGGAGCTCCTGCTCGAGCGCGTTCAGCCGGCCCTCGTTCGCCTCGGCCTGCTGCTGCGCCGTCTCGCGCCCGGCGCGCGTGCGGGCGAGCCCGTCCTGCGCCTCGCGCTCGCGCGCCTGCGTCTCGGCGAGGCGCTCGCGCATGCGCGCGGCCTCCTCCGCGGTCTCGTCGGCGCGCCGCGCGAGACCGGTCGCGCGCTCGCGCAGCAGCACGACCTGGTGCTCCGCGGCGACGCGAGCCTCCTCGCGATCGCGCAGACCGCCCTGCGCCGTGCCCAGCTCGCGCTCCAGCTCGAGGAGCGCGAGCTTCTGGTCGTTCAGCCGCGCCTCGATGGTGTCGAGCTCGGCCGTCACCGCCTCGCGGCGCACGACCTCCTCCTGCCACTCCTCGCGCGTCGTGCTCTCCTTCGCGCGCAGCGCCTCGATCGTTCCCGCCGAGAGCGCGAGATCGAGCGTCCGCACCTCGTCGCGCAGCCGCTGGAAGCGCCGCGCCTTGCCGACCTGGCGCGCGAGCGAGCGCAGCTCGCGCTCGATCTCGAACACGATGTCGTTCAGGCGGGTGAGGTCGCCTTCGGTCGCCTCGAGCTTGGAGAGCGCCTCCTTCTTGCGCTGCTTGTACTTCGTGATTCCCGAAGCCTCCTCGAACAGGAAGCGGCGGTGATTGGTGTTGTCCGAGAGGATGTTGTCCACCATCTGCCGCTCGATCACCGAATAGGCATGGCTGCCCATGCCGGTGTCGAAGAAGAGGTCCTTGATGTCCTTGAGGCGGCAGGGCGTGCGGTTGAGGAAGTACTCCGACATGCCCGAGCGGAATACACGCCGCGAGACCGTGACCTCCGTGAACTCCGTCGGCAGGATGCCGCGGTCGTTCTTGAAGGTGAGGTGGACCTCGGCCATGCCGAGCGGCTTGCGGGTCGGGCAACCGTTGAAGATCACGTCTTCCATCGAGTCGCCGCGAAGCTGCTTGGCGCTCTGCTCGCCGAGCACCCAGCGAATGGCGTCGGAGACGTTGGTCTTGCCGCAGCCGTTCGGTCCGATGACCCCCGTCACGCCCTCGCCGAAGAGGAGTTGCGTCTTGTCACAGAACGACTTGAACCCCTGAATGTCGAGCTTGTAGAGGAACATCCATGCGCTCCACGGGCTGCACGGGAGCGGCACACCGGCAGGAAGGAACGCTCACGCGGCCGAACGGCGCGGCCGCCCAGGATGGGTCCTTCCCGACGCTGGACCACTCTCGAGCACCGCTCGCGGGGAGTCGTCCCGCGGTTCGAGTCCCGAGACCGAGACATCGTTGTCCGATCGATCGCTGCGTGTGCGCTGTCTCTGGACCGGTCCCCCCGCGATCGCGACATGCCCTGCCATGGCCGCCCGGGCCAACCGATCCCGGCGTGTGGCGGCTGCGGCGGACAAGCGCAAGCGAAGAGTGACCTGCCGAAAAGCACTTTACGGTCCGCGGCCGCGCGGGTCAACGATTTCGGACGGGCACGGCGCGGGACTTCCCGGCGCCGCCGGCCGCGCGACGACGGCTCCGGAAACTCAGCGCGGCGCGGCGGGTCGCTCGCGATCGAGCAGCGCAGCCCAGCGGCGCACGCCGTCGGCGCGCAAGAGCTCCGGCTGCGCCGCGAGCGTCGCGCGAAACCAGCCGACGAGCCCGTCCCACTCCTCGAGATCTCCGCCGGGCCGTAGCGTCCAGCCGAGCTCGGCGAGCGTCCAGTGCGCCTTGCGCGCACGGTTCACGACGCTCGTCGTGGCGAGGTTCTCGGGTCCCTCCGCGCCACCGCGTTCGAGCGGCACGACGGGATCGACGGTCGCGCAGAGCAGCGCCCACGCGGGGTGACTCGCCTCCCAGGGCTCGCCGGGCCGAAACGGAAACGCCTCGGGCAGCCGCGCCGAGAGCAGCCGGAGGGCGCCGGGAAAGGCGAGCCTGGCGCCGTCGTAGCGGTCGAGGAAGCCGTCGCGAAGCCAGACCCGGAGCGCGTCGCGCTCGAACGTGACGCGTGCCGTGGAGGCCGCGGCGCGACGCGGCAGGCGCGCCGCGAGCGCGGCTTGTGCGGCCGACGTGCCGCCCCGATCGAGCGCCTCGCAGACGGCTTCGAGATCGGCGGCGTGATCGCGGCGCAGCGCCGCGGCGGGCGCGGCGAGCCGGCCGGACCAGCGCTGCGCGGCGAGCCCGGCCGCGGCTTCGAGCGCGGCCGCGTGCTCGGCGCGTGCCGCGATCAGGAACAGCGCGTGCGCCGCGCGCAGCGAGCGGACGTGCGCGCCGCGCAGGCGCCGCCCCGCGCGCTCGAGCAGCCTGGCCTCGAACGCATCGTGGTCCTCGCGCGGCCAGTGCTGCTGGACGATGAGCGAGTGCCCGGCGTCGAAGGCGGCCGCGGCCTCGTCCCAGCAGAGATGGCGGCTCGCCCCGGAGTGTCCGGAGGGAGCCGGGTCCGGCTCGAAGCCGCTGTCGGGATCGAAGAAGACGAGCGGGCACCCGGCGAGGGCGGCGAGCGCCGACGCCATCCACTCCGCGCGCGCGGCTGCGTTCCCGGGCAGCGGCGCCTCGACGCCGAGCGAGCCGGGCACCAGATCCCAGCGCCGGAAGAGCTCGACGTTGCGCGCGCCCGGGCTGGTCGAGAGCCTCGCGAGCCGGTCGAAGAGCTCGGGATCGTGCACGCGCCAGAGCGGGTCGTTGCGGTAGGCGACGCGCGAAGCGTCGTTGCGATCGTCGTCGGGCGTGAGCATCCAGACGATGCCGAGCCGGAGCCTCGTGTGCTCGGTGAGCACGCGAAGCAGGCCGTACTTCACGTAGTCACCGACGTCGCCGAAGTGCTGATTCTTCACCGCGTGTCCGGTGCGGGGGATTCCCAGGCGCGGCCGAGCGCGGTCGCCGCCATCGCGACCTCGGTCTCGGTGAGCGTGCGCGGATCGAGCCGGAAGCGATTCGCGCGCACCATGCCGAGCACGGGCGGTTGGGCGCCGCGCGCGCGACGCTCGAGCTCGGCGGCGGCGAGCGCGGGATGGGCCACCTCGACCACCGGGCCCGCGAGTTTCTGCAGCGGCAGCGCGCCGCCGCCGACGTCGCCGTGCCCCGCGACGACCCGCACCTGGAGCGCCGGCACGCGCGCGGTCAGCTCGGCCGCGAGACGCGCGGCGCGCTCGGCGAGTGCGGGCCCGGAGACGCGCAGCGCCGCGAGCACGGGGATGCGTTGGGCCGCGAGCGCGGGGTCGGCGTAGAGCGGCAGCGTCGCCTCGAGCGCGGCGAGCGCGAGTTTGTCGAGCCGCAGCGCGCGCGCGAGGGGATCGCGCTTCGCGCGCTCGACCCAGCGTCGGCGGCCGAGGAGCAGGCCGGCCTGCGAACCGCCGAGCAGTTTGTCGCCCGAGAACGTCACGAGATCGCAGCCGGCGGCGAGACTCTCGGCGACGGTGGGCTCGTGCTCGAGGCCGAACGGCGCGAGATCGACGAGCGCGCCTGAACCCAGATCCTCGAGGAAGACGATGCGGTGCCGGTGCGCGAGGTCGGCGAGCTCGCGCGGCTCGGGCGACGTCGTGAAGCCCTGCAGCCTGAAATTGCTGCGATGCACGCGCAGGATCGCCGCGACGTCGTCGTGGCGGTCGAGCGCACGCTCGTAATCGCGCAGGTGCGTGCGGTTCGTCGTGCCCACCTCGACCAGCGTGGCGCCGCCCTTTTCCATGATGTCGGGCACGCGGAACGAGCCGCCGATCTCGACCAGCTCGCCGCGCGAGACGATCACCTTGCGGCCGCCCGCGACCGCGGAGAGCGCGAGCAGCAGCGCGGCCGCGCCATTGTTGACGACGGCTGCGGCCTCGGCGCCGGTCAGGCGCACGAGCCAGCGCTCGATCCCGAGCCCGCGATCGCCGCGCTTGCCCGATGCGAGGTCATATTCGAGCGACGAGTAGCCGGCCGCCACCTCGGCGATCGCGCGACGGGCCTCCTCGGCGAGCGGCGCGCGGCCGAGGTTGGTGTGCAGTACGACGCCGGTCGCGTTCAGCACGCGCACGAGCTGCGGGCGCGCGGCCGTGCGGGCGCGGAGCGCGGCGCGCTCGGCGAGCAGATCGGGGCCGGGCACGGCGGCCCGGCTCGCGCGCAGCGCTTCGCGCGTCGCCGCGAGCTCGGCGCGCGCGGCCTCCAGCACGAGCACGCGCGGCAGGACGCGGAGCGCGTCGGCGAGCGCGGGCGTGCGCAACAGCTTCTCGATCGCGGGCAACGAGCGCAGGCGCGATTCGGTCATGGCGGGAATGTACGCGATGGACGCCGGGATCGCTTCCAGCGGCGGCGCGAAGGGGTCCGGCCTGTGGCGTCGCCGCCGGTGCGGGCCCGCGCCCCTCACCCGCCCAGGTAGGCTGCGCGCACCTCGTCGTTCGCCGCCAGCTTCGCCGCCTCGTCCTCGAGCACGACGCGCCCGGTCTCGAGCACGTAGCCGCGCCGCGCGACCGAGAGCGCCATGTGGGCGTTCTGCTCGACCAGCACGACCGTCACGCCACCGCGATTGATCTCGACGATGTTGCGGAAGATGTCCCGCACGAGGATCGGCGCGATGCCGAGCGAGGGTTCGTCGAGCAGCAGCACGCGCGGGCGCGACATGAGCGCGCGCGCGATCGCCAGCATCTGCTGCTCGCCGCCCGAGAGCGTGCCCGCGAGCTGGCGCCGCCGCTCGAGCAGCCGCGGAAAGAGCGCGAACTGCGCGTCGCGGTCCGCGCGGATGCCGGCGCGGTCGCGGCGGCGGTACGCGCCCAGCTCCAGGTTGTCCTCGACCGAGAGGTTGGCGAACACCAGCCGCCCTTCGGGCGCGTGCGAGAGTCCGAGGCCGACGATCTCGTGCGCGGGCAGCCTCGTGATGTCGCGGCCCTCGAGGCGAACCGCGCCGCGGCGCGCCGGCACGAGCCCCGAGATCGTGCGCAGCAGCGTCGTCTTGCCCGCACCGTTCGCGCCGATCAGGGTCACGATCTCGCCGGCGTCGGCCCGCAGCGAGACGCCCTTCAGCGCGTGCACCGCGCCGTAGTAGACGTCGAGGCCCTCGACCTCGAGCTGGCTCATGCGCTCGCCGACTCGTCGCCCAGGTACGCCTCGATCACCCTGGGATGGCTGCGGATCTCGGCGGGACTGCCCTCGGCGATCTTGAGCCCGTAGTCGAGCACGGCGATGCGCTCGCAGATGCCCATCACGACCTTCATGTCGTGCTCGATCAGCAGGATCGTGAGCCCGAAGCGCCGGCGCACGTCCTGGATCAGCCGCATGAGCTCCTCGCTCTCCTGGGGATTGAGCCCGGCCGCCGGCTCGTCGAGCAGCAGCAATCGCGGCTTCCCCGCCAGCGCCCGCGCGATCTCGAGGCGCCGCTGCTGGCCGTAGGCGAGCGCGGTCGCCGGCGCGTCCGCGTGCGACGCCAGTCCCAGCACGTCGAGCATCTCCAGCGCGAGCGCCCGCAGCGCGCGCTCGTCGGCCTCGAAGCCCGGCGTGCGCAGCACGGCGGAGAGCAACCCGGCCTTCCGGTGCGGGTGCGCCGCGACCGCCACGTTGTCGAGGCAGGAGAGCCTCGAGAACAGGCGGATGTTCTGAAACGTGCGCGTGATCCCGCCGCATGCGATGCGATTCGCCTTGAGCCCCGAGATGGTGCGACCCTCGAAACGCACCGCACCGCGCGTCGGCGCGTACACCCCCGTCACCATGTTGAAGACGGTCGTCTTGCCCGCGCCGTTGGGGCCGATGAGGCCGACCAGCTCGCCCTTCTGGATTGTCAGATCCAGATCGGCGACGGCCTTGAGCCCGCCGAACTGCATCGTGCAGCGGTCGAGCTCGAGCAGCGACGCGCTCACGCGCGCGGCTCCGTGGCCGGACGCCGGCCGAAGAGACGCCCGAACGAGAGCTCACGCGTGCCGAGCAGACCCTGCGGCCGCGTGATCATGAGCAGGATGAGCATGAGCGAGTAGAGCACCATGCGCAGGTCCTTGACCGGGCGCAGGACTTCGGGCAGCAGCGTGAGCACGATCGCCGCGAGCATCGAGCCGGAGATGCTGCCCATGCCGCCCAGCACGACCATCGCGATCACCTCGATGGACTTGATGAACGTGAACGAGTTGGGGTTGAGGTAGCTCAGGTAGTGAGCGAACAGCCCGCCTGCGACGCCCGCGAAGAACGCGCCGATCACGAACGCGGTCACCTTGTAGCGCGTCGTGTCGACTCCGAGCGCCTCCGCGGCGATCTCGTCGTCGCGGATCGCGAACAGCGCCCGGCCGTACGTGCTGTGCGCGAGGTTGCGCGAGACGGCCACGACCACGGCGACGCCGAGGAAGACCCAGAAGAAGTTGGCCCAGTGCGGAATCCCGGGCAGTCCGCGCGCGCCGCCGATCGCGTCGACGTTGAGGATGAGCACCCGGATGATCTCGCCGAACCCGAGCGTCACGATCGCGAGGTAGTCGCCGCGCAGCCGCAGGCTGGGCAGCCCGACCAGGTAGCCGAAGAGCGCGGCGAGCAGTCCGCCGAGGAGCAGCGCGACGAGCAGCGCCGCGCCCTGCGCGATCGCCTGCGGCAGGTGCGCGCTCACGAGCGCGCCCGCGAAGCGCTGGCCGACCGTGAGCGTGAACATCGCCGAGCCGTACGCGCCCGCCGCCATGAAGCCGGCGTGCCCGATCGAGAACTGGCCCGTGAAGCCGTTCACGAGGTTCAGCGAGACCGCGAGGATGATGTTGATGCCGACCAGGATGAGGACCTGGAAGTAGTAGGGATTGAGCGCGCGCTGCAGCGCGGCGTTCAGCACGAGCAGCGCGACGAGCGTGACCAGCGGCCCGAGCGCGCGCTTCATCCTCAGACCTTTTCCGTCACGGCCTTGCCGAAGATCCCGGCGGGACGCACGAGCAGGATGACGATCAGCAGCACGAACGCGATCGCATCGCGATAGGTCGGCGAGAGGTAGCCGGTGACGAGCACCTCGGCGACGCCCATCACGAGGCCGCCCACCACGGCGCCGGGAATGTTGCCGATGCCACCCAGCACCGCGGCGACGAAGGCCTTGAGACCCGGCATGATGCCCATGTACGGCTCGATTTTCGGGCTCTGCAGCGCGACCAGCACGCCCGCGGCGGCCGCGAGCGCCGAGCCGATCATGAACGTGAACGTGATGATGCGGTCGACCGAGATGCCCATGAGCGAAGCGGCCATGTGGTTGTGCGACACCGCCTGCATCGCCTTGCCGACGCGCGTGTGCAGCACGAGCAGTCGCAGCAGCGTCATGAGCACGACCGAGACGACGAGCACGATCAGCTGCTGGTTGCTCAGCGTCACGCCCATCCCGAGCGCGATGTTGTGCGACGGGATGAGCTGCGGGAAGAACTTGGGGTCCGCGCCGAAGAGCAGCGCGCCGCCGTTCTCGAGCAGCAGCGAGACGCCGATCGCCGTGATGAGGGCCGAGAGCCGCGGCGAGCGCCGCACGGGCTTGTACGCCAGGCGCTCGATCAGCATGCCGATCAGCGCGCACGCCGCCATGCTCGTCAGCAGCACCGCGATCGCTTTCGCGGGGCTGGGGGCCTCGCCCGCGCGCAGCCAGTTCGAGGTGTAGAGCCCGATGAACGCGCCCAGCATGTAGATGTCGCCGTGCGCGAAATTGATGAGCCGGAGGATCCCGTAGACCATCGTGTAGCCCAGCGCGATCAGGGCGTACACGCTCCCCCACGTCACCCCGTTGACGAGCTGCTGCAGGAACTCGGACACGGGAGGATCAGGGGTTGATCGTCGTGTTGTAGACCTTCTTGCCGCCCTTGATCTCGAGCACGACGGCCGGCTTCGTGGCGTTGCGGTGGGAATCGAGCGTGATCACGCCGGTGACGCCGGGATACGCGCTCGTGGCGGCGATCAGGTCGCGCAGCTTCGCCTCGGCGGCCTTGCGCTCGGGCGTTCCGGCCTTCGTCGAGGAGAGCCCCGCGAACGCCGCGGGGTCGCTCGCGGCGAGCTTCTGCATGCAGCCGAAGATGACGTTCGCGGCGTCGTAGGCGAGCCCGCCGATCGCGTCGGGTTCCTTGCCGAACTTCGCCTTGAACCGGGCGAGGAAGCCCTGGAGGCGCGGATCGGGGTTGTCGACCGCGAAGTGGTTCGAGTAGTAGGAGCCGTTCAGCGCATCGCCGCCGATCGCCAGCAGCTGCTCGCTCTCCCAGCCGTCGCCGCCGAGCAGCGGCACGTCGATCCCCAGCTCGCGCGCCTTGCGGCCGATGAGGCCGACCTCGGTGTAGTAGCCGGGGATGAAGATCGCATCGGGATGGTGCGCCTTGATCGCGGTCAGCTGCGCGCTGAATTCCTGGTCGCCCGCCGTGTAGGCCTGCTCGGCGACGATCGTGCCGCCCCCCTTCGTGAAGGCGTCGGTGAAGTATTGCGCCAGGCCAACGCTGTAGTCGCTCTTGATGTCCTTGAGGATCGCGACCTTCTTGAGGCCGAGGTTCGTCCGCGCGAACCGGGCCATCACCGTGCCCTGGAACGGGTCGATGAAACACATGCGGAAGATGTCGTCGCCGACCTCGGTCACCTTGGGATTGGTCGAGGACGGCGACACCATCGGGACGCCCGCCTGCTGGCAGATCGGCGCCGCCGCGAGACTGCGCGACGACGCCACCTCGCCGATCACCGCGACGACCTGGTCCTGGTTGAGCAGCTTCTGGACGGCGTTGGCCGCCTCCTCGGGCTTGCCCTGGTCGTCCTCCGAGACGATGCGCACCGGCAGCCCGCCGATCTTGCCGCCCTGATTCTGCCCGAGCTCGGTGAGCGCGAGCTCGACACCCATCTTGGTCGACTGCCCGAACGTCGCGTCGCTGCCGGTGAGAGAACCGTACTCGCCGATCACGATCTCCGCGTGGCCGCCGCCGGAGGAGCAGCCCGCCGCGAGCGCGCCGAGCAACGCCAGCGCTGCCAGCGGACCGAGGCTCGATCGAAGCTTCATGGGCAACCTCCATGTGCGGGAGCGGGAACCGTGCGCCATCGGACAATCCCGCTGAGAGGTAGCACGCCCCCGACGCGAGTGGCAAGACCAAAGCCCGGCCGCGAGCGCGTTTGCCGCCGCGAAAACCGCGGGTGTAGCTTGGGCGCATGCCATCTTCGGCCGCATGGAAGCGGCGTTCGGATCCGGTGGGCGCGGCGCGCCCGCGAGCGCCGCGCGTGGCCTGCGCCTTCGTGGCGCTGGCGCTCCTGGTGCTGGCCGGCTGCGCGCACCGCATCTCGCCCCCGGCCACGATCGCGCCGCCGCCCGCGCCCGCCGCTCCGGCGAGGCCGCGACCTGCGCCCGGCTACGCCGGGCTACGCGATTCGCTCGGCTCCGCGGACGCACGCGTGCTGCGCGGGAAGCGCATCGTGCTCGATCCGGGCCACGGCGGCTTCTTCACGGGCTCGCTCGGCGTGAACGGGCTGACCGAGGCCGAGGTGAATCTCGCCGTGGCGCTCGATCTGGACACGCTGCTCGAGGCGCAGGGCGCGCAGGTGCTCCTCACCCGCGAGCGCGACCGCGACTTCCTCACGCCGCGCGACAGCACGCTGCGCTCCGATCTCGCCGAGCGCGTGCGGATGGCGAACGCGTTCGCGCCCGATCTGTTCCTGTCGATCCACCACAACGCCGACCCCGCGGGCGCCCACGATGTCAACGAGACGCAGACCTACTACAAGCTCGGCGACGACGGCCCCTCCTACGACGCCGCGACCGACGTCCACCGCGCGCTCGTGCGCAACCTCGGCATCGAGACGCAGCGCCTGCTGCCCGGCAACTTCGCGGTCGTGCGTGGCGTCGATGCGCCCGCGATCCTCACCGAGGCGAGCTACCTGACCGATCCGGACGTCGAAGCGCGGCTGCGGACACCCGAGGCGCGCAGGCTCGAGGCCGAGGCGCTCGACCTGGGGCTGGCGCACTACTTCGCGCGCCGGGCGCCGGTCGTGGACTCGGTGTGGGCGGAGGGGACCTCCGACGACGACGGGCGCGAAGCCGCTCCACGCCACTGGGCCGTGCACGCGCGCATCCGCGGCGCCTACGACCTCGCCGACGTGCGCGTCGACGGCCTTGCGTTGCCGGTCACGATGAACGGGAGCGTGCTCGTCGCGAACGCGCCGCCGCTGACCATCGGCAGGCACGAAGCGACGGTGTCCGCGCGCCTCGCCGGTGAGGGCTCCGCGCGGACGCGCCGGTTCTCGTTCGACGTCCGGAAGTCGGCCCATGCCGAGCTGCGCGCGGCGGTGGTCAACACCCCGGTCACGCCCTCGCGCGCGGCGATCCCGGTGCGCATCGAGCTGCTCGACGTGGATGGCCTGCCCTGGCCGGACTCCACGCGCGTTCACGTTCGCGCGCTCACCCCCGCAGCACTGAAGCCGCGCGACACCACGGTCGTGATGCGTGACGGCGTCGGGTGGGCGTACTTCCACCTGCGGGGACGCGGGCGCACGTCCACGCCGGTTCGATGGCGCATCTCGGTGGGTGATCGGTCCGCCGACGCCGGCCCGCTCACGCTCGAGACCCGGGGCCCGGGCGCCGGCTTCGACGCGCCCGGCGAGCGCACCGGATTCGCGCTCGCGATGCCATCGGGCGAGCGGCTGCAGCACGCACCCGGCACCACCGGCCCGGCGCCGCGCGTGACGTGGCTCAACCGCGACGGCTTCGTGGGGATCGCGGCCAGCGCCGCCGGCGCGTTCGTCGCGCCGCAGCTCGCCGGCTTCCGCGCCTGGGGCGCCGACACGACCTGGCCGCCGCGATTCGTGGCCATCGCGGACGGCGCGCTGGCGGGCCACCGCATCGCGATCGATCCGGAGGGCGGAGGCGACGACGCGGCGGGGACCGGCCCGTCCGGAACGCGCGCGGCGAGCCTCAACCTCGAGGTCGCGCGCGCGCTCGCGGCGATGCTCGAAGCATCGGGCGCGCAGGTGCTGCTCACGCGCCAGGGCGACGCCGCGGTCTCCGAGGTCGAGCGCGTCCAGCGCTCCGAGGGTTTCGGCGCGGAGCGCTACCTGCGCATCGGGCACGCGGCCGCGCGCCCGGTCGCGGGCCACTACTTCTCGAGCGGCGCCGGACGGCGCTGGGCGCTCTCCCTCGGCTCGATCGCGGTCGAGCTCGGGCTCGCCGACTCGCTGCCCGCGTCCGAGGTCGCGAAGTATGCGATCACGCAGGCGTCGTCGATCGCGCTCTACGCCTCGCTCGCGCGCATCGACAGCGCCGCGTCCGAAGCGCGCCTGCTCTCGCCCGGCGTCCTTCGCACCGAGGCGTACGCGCTCTACCTCTCGCTCGCGCACGAGTTCGGCGCCGCTCCGGCCGGCGCGCCCGACACGCTCGCCGTGCGCGACGCGGATGGCCGCGCGGTCCCCGGCGCGCTCGTCACGCTCGGCGGCACGCTCGTGCTCCAGACCGGCGCGGACGGCCGCGCGCTCTGGGTGCGGACCGAACCGGGCCCGATCGAGGCGGCGGCGGGCGATTGGCGCGTGAACGCACGCGCCCTTCTGCTAGACTCGGAGCGCAGCCATTTCCTGACGGAAACGCGCTGACGGGCCGGGCCAAGCCCCTCTTCCAGCAGCACCGAATGCCCATGCCCTACGGCCTCGACGAGCACCTTCGGCGGCTCCGGCGCCAGCGCGAGCGCAATGCGCTCTTCGGCTCGGCCGTTTCGCTGCTCTTCCTCGCCGCCGAGTTCGCCGCGATGCGCCCCGGAGTCGTCAGGACGCTCAACGATCCCAAGCGCTTCGGCTTCGAGGGACAGGAGCAGTACGTCCGCCGCATCCTGCTCGAACAGGTCGGCGAGGTGGAGCAGGCCGGCACGATGGAGCGCAACGTCGTGCCCGTCGACCTGCGGCGCGGCGGCGGCATCCGGAAGCGTCGTGACGTTGCAACGGGCGAACGCCCCGAGCCCCACCCGGCGGACGTCGGAGTCGGCTCGGAGCCGATCGACCTCCAGTCGCGGCTGCGCGCGCTCTCGCTCCAGGGCCCGATCATCCGCTCCGAGGATCTCGTCGTCGACCGGCTCGTGCGCCCCGAGTATCCGGAGGAAGCGCGCGACAACAACATCGAGGGTCTGGTCGAGATGGTCGCGCTCGTCGACACGACCGGCAACGTGCTCGAGGTCCACATCACGGGCGGTTCGCACCAGCCACTGCTCGAGCGCGCGGCGACGACGGCGGTGCTGCAGTGCCACTATCGGCCCTACCGGCTGAACGAGAACGCCGAGCGCGTCTGGGCGTTCTACCGCATCTCGTTCAACCTCTACTGATCGCGGGCGGCTCTCGTCCCGAGCTCGACCGCGTGGCCGCGGTTGAGCGTGTAGACGGGCAGCGTCGCGCCATCGGGGGCGACGTCGAGGAAGCCCGCGGTCCGCGCGCCCGCTTCCGCGGGCCGCAGGTGAGCGGCGATCTCGCCCGGAGTGCGGGCGCCCGCCGCGATCGCGTCGGCGATGCGTCGACCGGCGAGGTAACCGCGGACGGCGAGCGGGCCGGGCTTGTCACCGCGCGCGCGCGCGAGCGAGTCGAGCCGCGCGGCGTCGGTCGGGGCGAGCACCCAGTCGTCGGCGACCCAGGTCACGCCTTCGAGCAGCGAGCGCGACGTCGTGTGGAACTGTTCGGGCGCGAGCGCGGCACCGCCGCACAGCCGCACGCTCACGCCGTCGGCGGCGAGCTGCCGCAGCAGGCCGTCGGCCTCGCGGCTCTCGCCGTCCCAGAAGAGCACCTCCGCGCCGAACGTGCGGACCGAGCGCGAGGCGAGGTGGAAATCGATCGTGCCCGCCGGGTAGACGTCGCGCCGGACGAGCTTGGCGCCGAGCGACTCCGCCGCCGCGGCGAATGCGTCGACGAACGGCGCGCGGCCGTTCGCGCTCGAGGTGAGGATGCCGACGCGCAGGCCCGGCCTCACGACCGCACGCGCGAGGGCGCGCGCGCGCAACGCGCTCGAGGGCCCGACCTGGAAGATCGTCGGGCCGATGCCGCCGATGCCCTCGTCCGTCGCGGTCGGCGAAACGAGCGGCAGTCCGTAGACGCGCGCAGCGGCTGCGAGCGCCGTCGTCGGCACGCTCAGGAGCTCGCCGATCACCGCGTCACACGTGCGCGAGACCGAATCGAGCGCGGCGGCGCCGATGGCGGCGTCGCCGTCGCCCGTGCCGTGGAACTCGGACTCCGGCAGCGGCGCGCCCGGCGGCGTGCCCGCGCGCAGCCCGACGTCGATGCCGGCCCGCACCTCGGACGCATAACCCGCGTAGTCGCCGCGGTCGGGCAGCAGCACGCCCACGCGGAACGCGCTCGCGCCGCAGCGTCGCAGCTCGAGCGCCTCCGGCGGCAGGCCGGCGCGCCGCGCCGCGCGCGGGTCCGCCCTCAGCGCGCGCACCTCGAGCTGGCGGCGGAGCTCGGCCCGGGCCGGCGGCACCCGCTTGAGCGCGGCGGCGAGCAATGCGGACTCGGCGCGTCCGAGCTGCGCGGGCTCGCGCCGCAGGACCCAGAGCACGTCGTCGAGGCTCGCGTTCCGGGCCCACGAGGCGAGCCGGTCGTCGCGCTCGCCACTCTCCGGCAGCGTGGCGAGGTGGTCGGCGCCGGCACGATCCTGCGGCACGGGCCAGCGCGGCGCGGCGTCGGCCGTGGCGAAGGCGGCGAGCGCGAGCGCCAGCGCCGGGCCCGCCGCGCGAGCCGCGGCCGCCCGAAGGCGCGATCCTCCCGCCGCCCCCGCGCGCACGATCACCTCACGCGTCCTGCGCGCGCGTGCCGCCATCACATCTGGAACTTGCCGAAGTCTTCCGGATTCAGCCGCTCGAGGAAGCGGCGGAGCTGCTCGGCCTGATCCTCGGCGGAGGGCGGTGCGGGCGGCTCGTCGGGCGGGGACTCGGCGTCTCGCTCCTGCTCCGGCGGTTGCAGCAGGTCCTCGTTGACGAAGATGGGCGCCTTGGCGCGTAGCGCGATCGCGATCGAATCGGACGGTCGCGCATCGACGCTCAGCACGTCCTTGTCGCGCTCGACGAGCAGCGAGGCGTAGAACGTGCCCTCGCGCAGCTCGGAGATGACGACGCGCGTGACGCGCGCCTTGAGGCCCTCGATGACGAGCGCGATGAGGTCGTGCGTCAGTGGCCGCGGAAACGGCGTCTCGGTGACGAGACGCTGGATCGCCATGGCCTCGCCGGGTCCGATCCAGATCGGGAGGACGCGCGGGCCCTCCAGCTCGCGCAGCACCACGACGTGCTGCTGCGACTTCTGTTCGAACACGAGCCCGTGGACCCGGGCCTCGACGATCTTCACGCTACTTCTTCGTGCCCTTCGCGGCGCCGGGAACGGCCATGAGCGAGTCGGCGCCCGGGAAGTTCGGCGCCTCCTCGGTGCGCATGTGATCGACCATCCACTGCGCCGAGGTCGCGAGCTCCGACTTCGGGTAGTTCCTGAGCAGGTCGCGGAACGCGTGCTCGGCCTCGTCGTAGTTCTTGAGCTCCTCGCTGTTCACGAAGCCCACCATGAACTGCGCCTGCGGCGCGATGTCGGCGTCCGGGTACTCCTGGACGACCTTGCGATAACCCTCGATGCGCAGCGTCGGGTTGGTGGTCTGCTGCGCTTCCTGGAACAGCTCGCGCGCGGTCTTGCGCGACGAGAAGAACGACTTGATCGCGCTCGAGTCGGGCGTGACGCCGATCCGTGCGCGCGCCTTCGCCAGCTGCGTCTGGTAGTACGCCGTCTGGAGCTGCTGCGTGAGCGTCCGCAGGATGAACGTGCGTACCTGCTCGAAATCGCGCATGCCTTCGGGCTGGTAGCTGTCGACCTTGATGACGTGCCAGCCCTTGTTCGTGTGATAGGGCCCGCCCACCTGCCCCTTGCCGAGCGCGATCGCCGACTCGGCGAGAGCGGGCTGCGGCCCGAGCGAGGCGAACTCGCCCGCGTGGCTCGTCGTGCCGAGGCTGCCGCCGGTCGCGCGCGTCAGCGAGTCGGTCGAGTAGAGCGTGACGAGCTTCGCCCAGTCGGCGTCCTTCGCCTTCGCGAGCGCGAGAACCTTGCGCGCCTCGGCCTCCGTCTTGAGCTGGATGTGGCGCATGCTCAGCGCTTCGGGCGTCTTGAAGTCGTCCCGGTGCTCGTCGTAGTAGGCCTTCGCCGCGGAGTCCGAGGGCGGTGGGTTGGTCGAGACCACCTCGTTCACCCACGTGCGGACGAGCAGGTCGCGGCGCTGTGCCTGGAGCTGGCGCGCGATGTCCGGACGGCCGGCGAGATCGTGGGCCTCGGCGTCCTGCATCCAGATGCGCTCCTCGATCAGCCGGTCGAGGATCTGCTGACGGCCTTCCGGCGTCTGGTACGTGGCCCGGTACTGCTCGGGAATGTCGAGCAGGCGTTCGTTGATCGAGCGGCGCGTGATGTTCTCGTGCCCGACGCGCACCAGCACGATGTCGGAGTCGTTCGGCGCGGCGGAGCGCGCCGACTTCGCGGGCGCCTTGCCCGCGCCCCACGCCACACCCGCCGCGAGCGCGAGCGCCGCGACCAGGATTCCCACCCGCCTCATGACCGCACCACCCACACTTTCACCGTCGCCGTCACGCCGCCGAAGTACCGGATCGTCACGTCGTAGTTGCCGAGCTGCTTGATGTGCTCCTCGAGCTCGATCCGGCGCTTGTCGATCGAATGCCCGGCGGCCTCGAGCGCCGCGGCCACGACGGCCG
>Ga0335083_10003031_pt1 | contig 21890 bp, 20 predicted proteins | sample Lox_Sample_42_FD_206716 | JGI IMG/M metagenome (GOLD analysis project Ga0335083, IMG submission 206716) | Soil microbial communities from Loxahatchee National Wildlife Refuge, Florida, United States - Lox_Sample_4.2 | ecosystem: Environmental > Terrestrial > Soil > Wetlands | place: USA...
GTGTTATGTTATGCATGTATTTAGATTGCATAAATCGAGGTACATATGGCAACAAATGTGGCCGACACGATCAGGTCGTTTGCAGAGAAGGAGTACATTGAATCTGCTCGGCGAAGGGGATTGACTCGGATAAAAATCAGGGTTGGTGACGTCCATAGGGCCCTGAAACTGAAAAATCGGGTACCGAACGTGAGCAGTGCCCTGCGTTCCAGAATTTTCCTGGAAAAGAACAACCTAGAGATTGAGGAAGAATCTGGTCCTCCCTCAGGAATGGGAACACGAACCACATTCCTGTACCGTCTGTTGGATAACAACAAGCCCAGTCCCGCTAAGAAAGTACCCACATTTGAGGAATTGCGCGGTTTCTTGAAAGAGGAGCTGCAATCCCTCGGTGGCGGCGAGAATTTCCTCCGCGCTGAACGAGAGCACTTCTATGGCCCCGATCGAACGGAGGAATAGTGAGCCACGTGTACTGGGACACAATGCTGTTTATTTATTGGCTGGAGGTGGATCCGCAGTACGGCAAGCAAATTGAAAGAATTCACAAGCGGATGGCAGAGCGCGGCGACTTGCTTTGTACCAGCATTCTAACCGTGGGTGAAGTTTTGACAGGCGCTTACAAGGCGAACAGCCCGACGAAGGCGCAGGGGCTCCGCGATTTTTTCGAGGGTGGCGCAGTGCGGCTCCTCCCGTTCAATACTGAGACGGCTGATCGCTATGCGAGGATACGCGCGCAGCACAGGGTTCCGCCAGCCGACGCCATCCACCTCGCGACTGCTTCTGTCGCGCAAGTGGATCTTTTTCTGACGAATGATGCGGCGGTTAGAAAGATGCTTGTTGATGGGATTAAGTTCATCGCTGGGCTCGACGGCACGATTTTCTAAGCAGTTCGCTTTGCAGGAATAAAACCTCGCCTCCTCGGTTTACTCTTGTTAGCGTGGCGCAGGATCGCGACAGGGCGTACGAGTTCGAACAGCTTGCCATGCCTCTGTTCGGGCCGCTGTATAACCTGGCGCAGTGGCTCACGCAGGACCGCAGCGAGGCCGAGGACCTGGTACAGGAAACGTACGCCAAAGCGCTGAAGGGGTTCGACTCTTTCCAACCGGGCACGAACTTTCGCGCCTGGATGTATCGCATCCTGCGCAACACGTTCCTGACTTCGCGGACCGGACTGCAGGCGACTAAGACCGTTGCGCTGGATGACGAAGACGATCCGCAATCGGTTTCACCCGCAACAACGGAGACGCCAGAGTCGATTTTGCTGGCGCGCGCCGATCACGATGTCATCCAGGCCGCGCTGCAACAGTTGCCGGTGGCCTATCGCGAGATCATTTTGCTGTGCGATGTGGAGGAGATGAGCTACCGCGAGATCGCGGAAGCGCTGAGCATCCCGATGGGGACGGTCATGTCGCGACTGGCGCGGGCGCGTAAGGCCATGCGGCAATTGCTGGCGGAGAAGATGCAAGGAGCGCTCAAATGACCTGCGAGACATGGCAGCAAAGGATTGACGAGTATCTCGACGCTGAGCTGCCAGAGGCAGAGGCTCGCGAGCTTGACGCCCATCTGCGCGCGTGTACGTCGTGCTCGACGCAGGCGCTGACGCGCTCGGAGTTGAAGCGCTCCATACATCTTGCGGGAAAAAGGTTTGCTCCCGATCCGGAATTTCGCAAGCGGATTCAGAACAGCATCAGTCCCAAAGCGTGGGCTCCGCGCCGCTGGGCCTGGATTGTAGAATTTGGTGCGCTCTGTGCCGCCGTGCTGCTGCTGATTTTTGGCTCGCTGGTCTGGATACGGCAGTCGCAGCGTCAGCAGCTAGTCGGGGAGCTGACCGACCTTCACGTGGCCACCCTCGCCAGTTCCAATCGCGTCGATGTCGTCTCAACGGACAGGCACACCGTAAAGCCGTGGTTCCAGGGCAAGGTGCCCTTCACTTTCAATGTGCCGGAACTGCAAGGCTCGCCCTTTGAATTGCTCGGCGGGAAGGTAACCTATCTCGATCAGAACCCCGGAGCAGAGCTGCTGTTCAGCGTGAGGAAGCACGTTCTCTCGGTCTTCATCTTCAAGGATTCTCCCGAGCTGGATCGTGCCCTCGGTTCTGGCGAGCTTATGCACAGGCTGTCGTTCAACATGGAATCCTGGACGGATGGAGGCTTGCGCTACGTCATCATTACCGACGCCGGCCGGTCCGATATAGACGACCTGCACGCGAGGTTCGTGCAGGCAGAGCAGTAACGGGAGAACTTGCAACGTTTACTTAGAAAGCGCTTTTCTGAGTTCCTTAAGAAGCTTTTCCGTGTCTTCCAGCTTACGCAAAACTTCCTGATTCCCCCTCAGGTCCGCAAGAGCAGTCCACGGGTACCTCTGGACTGCTTGGGAGAGCTGCTCAATGTCTCCGAGCAAGCCCTGATTCCTCTTGGAAGGCGCTGGAGCCAGCTTGCCCAGTGCGGTTTCAATTCCACCGTCCCCTGCCAAGAAGTCCTGTTTCGCGACAGGGTCTTTGAGAATCTGGCGTAGCTTGCGAATGTCCTTAGAATTCGTAATCTCCTGGTCATTGACCTTCTTGATGATGGTGTCGAGCACTGTAGGGGCAAGTAGTTTCTTGTTCAGATTCTTGATCTCACGTGCCCAGGTTATCGCGGCGCCCGGTTCCGCGAGGTTGGTTAGTTTGTCTGACAATTGGTAAATGTCCACCAGCTTGTCAAGCTCGCGGACGGTGATTCCGAGAATGTTAGCCGCACTCGCGCGCCCTACCATGTTCACCAGGCTGTAGGCCACCATTTCTTTTTCTTTGGTGTCCCACTCGCGCCGTTGGCGGTGGATGTAGATCCAAACTCGAAGGCGCTCCTCATCGGTGAGCGTCCGGTCCGTGATTTCTGCTGGAAGACGCCGATACGCCTCTTTCTTGTGCACGTCGACGAGAATTTTCGAGTTCGTCCATCGCCGGTCGCCATCGATGATGCGAAACCTACTTGGATGTTCGGGATGGGGCTCTAATAATAGTGGTTCGAAAATTCCTTCATTCGCTTCAATCTGGCGCTGTAACTCCGGATCTTCCTTGGGCCCCATCCGAGGTTGTTTGTCGTTAGGGAGCACATCGTACAAATCCACGGTGTCCCGGTAAGTGCGCAAGAGCGTGCGGCCTAATCGACGCTCCTGCCATATGGGAGAGGTGGGCGATGGAGGCATCCGAAGTTGCGTCCCGGTGGGCGTCGGTGTCAGTTTCAATGTTTGTTCCATAAATCCTCTCGTCTTAGCTCGCCGCCGCTGAGTTGCTCGCGACTCGCTTCACGGGAATCGCCGCCGCCGCTTGCTCCTCTTCGCTGCTTTCAATGATCGCCGCCACATCCGTTTCCACGTCCCGTAAGACGTTCTGCACGCGCTTTGTCAAGCTCCCACGCTTCTTCCAGGTCGTGGCGTGTTCCCGTTGCTCCTTGACGTCCAGCTCCAGAATTTCTTCCGTAAGCCTGTCCGCCTCGGCAAACCTTTGGGTGTAGCTTTCCGAAGTAATCAGCTCATACAGCCGGCTCATTTTGGTGGACCGCTCTTTCACGCTTAGTCCACGCACGTGCATAGTGATCAGGGCCTTGCGAAGGATCTGCACCAGGTGCACGACCCGCGCGGGCGCGGCCACAATCACTTCCGATTCCACACAGATTTCCTTCTTTCCCGACGGAAAAGCGGCGGGCGCCAATGCCAGGATGGCATATTCGGCCTTGGCTTCCATTTGGTCCTGCCGGAGCTTAGTCACGAATTCATGCAGCCAGCGTTGATGGTTCTTTGAGTCGATTAGAACCTTGCCGCAAGGTTCACCTTTGTAGAGAATTTCATGCACGATGTCTGCGCCAGCTTGGCCTTTCGGAACGCGGCTGATTCTGTCCCCTTGGAAAGCCTCCCGCAGCGATTCGAACAAATCGATTTCTGCCCCGTCGCCCAGCTCAGTTGCGGTTTTCTTCTGAAGTTTCCTTTCCAGTTGTTGCATCTGCTTTTGGTAGGATTCCCGCTCGCGAGCGAAGCCGGCTTGCTGCTTCAGAAGTTCATTCTTGTTGCTTGCCTCCAGGATCTGGCGCTGTTTGGCGAGTTCCTTCTGGTGTTCTTGCTCGGCTTCCTCCGTCGCTTTGGTTACGAGCTCTTCCTCGCGCTCCTGAACTTCTTTCAATTGCTTGGCCGCTTGATCGCGTTCAGTAGTCAGTTTCTTTATCTGCGCCTGCGCCTCTTCCTTGGCCTTTTTCTCCGCAGCGTGCTTCTCTTTCTCCAAGTTTAGTTTGCACTCCTGCTCGATACGGAGGCGCAAGCTCCGTTCAGTCTGCGCAAGCTCAGTAGCCTTGCGTTGCTCCTCTTCACGAAGCTTCGACTGAATCTCCCGGAATTTGACTCTCGAGAGTTCAGTACCGCACAACGGGCACTGCTCAACGGAAGGTTCGAAACTTGACGGTGCAAGGCTAATGAACCGTGTGATTCCGGTGAACTGCATAAACTTCAATAGCCCATGTGCGAAGCGCTCCTGCAATTTCATTATTGCCCTCCTCTGCCCCCTTAGAATTTGGGAGCAACAAGGATAAATACGAGACCTTTTTAGTCCTTTTTAATCCTTTTTGTCAAGCAAAAAATAGCGGTCTTTCTAAGCTTTTGAAGAAAAACGCTTTAGACCGATGGATGAACTTTTGGCTCCCCCGGAGGAATGTTGGCAGCAGCTATCCCGGCGGTCAGACCTGTTCGCACGCCCGTAGCAGCGCGCTGGCCTTGTTCATGCACTCCTGATATTCGCTCTCGGGATCGGAGTCGGCGACGATGCCCGCGCCCGCCTGCACATAGGCGCGGCCACCATGCACGACCATGGTGCGAATGGCGATGCAGGAATCGAGATTGCCAGCATAATCGGCATAGAAGACCGAGCCGCCATATACGCCGCGACGCGCTGGCTCCAGCTCCTCGATGATCTCCATCGCGCGCACTTTGGGAGCGCCGCTGAGAGTGCCGGCAGGAAAGCACGCGGCCAGAGTGTCGAGCGCGTCAAGCTCCGGGCGCAGTTGCCCCTCCAGCGCCGAAACCAGGTGCATGACGTGCGAGTACTTCTCCACGTACATCAGGTCCCGGACCTTGACGGTGCCATACTCGCTGACGCGTCCAAGGTCGTTGCGCCCCAGGTCTACCAGCATGACGTGCTCGGCGCGCTCCTTTTCATCGCGACGCAGCTCTTCGGTCAGGCGTTCGTCTTCCGCCGGATCGGCGCCGCGCTTGCGCGTGCCTGCGATGGGCCGGTAGTCCAGCTTGCGTCCCGAGACCCGCACCAGCATCTCGGGTGACGCACCCACTACGTCTACGTCATCAAGCTTCAGAAAAAACATGTAAGGCGAAGGATTCACCGTCCGCAGTGCGCGGTAAATCTGGAACGGCTCGGCGGGGGGCTTGAAGTCCAGCCGCTGCGAAAGCACGACTTGGAAGATGTCGCCGGCGGCGATGTACTCTTTCGCGGTGCGCACGCTGTCGCAGAATGTGTCGTGCGAGGTGCTGGCGTGGACCTTGATCGGATTCTTCCTCCCCGCCGAGGACCAGTGCACGTGTCGTGACCCGACACCGCGCGCCAGTTGGCGCTCGATGGCGGCGATGTCGCCGAGGGCACAGTCGTATGCCTTGCGCGGCGACTCCGAGCGCACATCGGCGGCGGCAATGATGTACACCTGGTGCCGCAGGTGGTCGAAGGCCATCAGCCGGTCGTAGAAGGTGAAGACGCAATCGGGCAGGCCGAGGTCGTCCTTGGCGCGTTCCGGCAGGCGCTCGAATTGCCGCACCATGTCGTAGGCGAAGTATCCGACGCCGCCGGAGGTGAATGGCGGCAATCCCGGCAGCGCTGCTGGCTGATATTGCCGCAGGCACGAGCGCAGCAGTTCGACCACGTTGCCCTGCCGCCGCTCGACTGACGAGCCTTGACTTACCGTCAGTTCGGTGCCCCGCGCGGTGATCACCATGCGCGGCCCGGCCCCCAGGAAAGTGTAGCGGCCAATTTTCTCGCCGCCCTCCACCGATTCCAGCAGAAACGCGTACTTCTGCTTCGCGGCGATGCTGAGGAACGCGCCTACCGGCGTCAGTAAATCCGCGCTCAGGGTCTTCGCGACAGGGACCAGCGTGAAGTCGCGGCTGAGCTGGAGGAAGGTCTTGTAGTCGGGCGTCAGCATTTCGAATTGCCGAATTCAGGGCGATTATAAGTGAGGCGTCCAACTCTGAATTGACCAACCTTAGACGAGTTCGCTAACCTTGGCTCCAACAGGGTCTGCACACGACGTCCGACGCACGCACCGAAGCTCTTCGCAATGCATAGAACAATAGCAATTCTGTTGCTGTGCCTAAGCTCCCTTTTCGCTTTCGGTCAAGACGAACTGGCGGCAGTATGGTCTCGGACATTTCCAGAGCTGTCGCCAAAAACCTACCCCATACCCTCGGCGATTGCCTTAGCTACAAATGGGAAGTGCGCTGCCATCGCTGGGGCAGGCAAGGTCGAAGTTCTTGATAGTACCGGCAAGGTGCTTTGGACCTGGGAATACGGCAGGGTGAATAAGTTCATCACAGCCGGTGCGCTCGCGCTCTCTCCCTCGTGCGACGAGGTCGCCCTGGCAGGCGACAGCGGATACAAATACACCTGGATTGCCGACCGCCACGGACTCAAGGTACCTATACAGACCACGAGTACACCTCTCAGCCTTACTTTCAGCCATAACAATGAACTCGTAGCACTCGGCACAGGCGGTTGCGACCTCCTCCTGATCACCAAGTCCGGTGAAGTGAAGTGGAAGAAGGGGTTCAGCAATGGATTTTGTGTTCTGGGGAAACTATCTTTCTCGGCGGATGACAAGTTTATCTTGCTACAGGGATCGTCCACCGGCGTCGTCGGGATAGACGGCAACGTCATTTGGATGACCTCTGATTCAGGCATGAGCGCCGCGCGCGACCTGCGAACCTTCGTCTCCTGGTGGGTACCGAACCATGGACCATCGTGGGGAAGGATCACTGCCTTGGACGGCAAAGGCAAAGAGCTTTGGAGGAGAACGGCGCCTGGAATTTCGGGTGCTATTTCTGCATCCGGAGACACAATTGCCGCTCCTGTCTATGCAAATCAAAACATGACACAAGAACAATGGAACGCCCTTGACGAGCAGGATGTGGAAGTCCAGGTGTTCTCCCGCAGCGGCGGGGTTTTGAAGTCAATGCTGGTGGAACGCGCAGAACTGCTTGCGATGTCACCGGATGGCAATGGCTTACTCCTGCGTCTGGAATCTGCCATCAAGGAGCTGGATTTGAATGGAAACACACTGGCGACGATTCCTGACCGGCAACTCAGCTACAGCACCGTTCTGGTACCCGAAGACTTCGCGGGGGCGCTGATCCTGAGTCGTAACCCGGAGCTGCAACTTCGATGGTACAAACTTAAGTAATCCGTTGTTCGGGTTTACTTGCGCCCGCCCATTGCACTGCTTATACTTGCAATCGTTTGACCCGCCGACGCTGGACGCGCGCCCGCACTGGCGTCCACCGAATGGTGCCGCAACCCCGCTGAGCCGGGTTCGGAGAAAGCTTATGGCTACCACAACGCATCACGCAATCGAACAGGAAAGCAATCCCTGGGAACAGCAGGCTGCCCGTTTCAACCTGGCCGCCGAGAAGCTCAAGCTTGACGAAGGCCTCTGGCGTGTCCTGCGCCAGCCCAACCGCGAGATCATCGTGCACATTCCGGTGGCCATGGACAACGGGCAACTGGAGGTCTTCACCGGCTACCGGGTGCAGCACTCCATCGCCCGCGGGCCGGCCAAGGGCGGTGTGCGTTATGCGCCCGATGTGACTCTCGACGAGGTGCGCGCCCTGGCAAGCTGGATGACCTGGAAGTGCGCCGTCGTCAACATTCCCTTCGGTGGCGCCAAAGGCGGCGTCATTTGCGATCCCAAGCAGATGTCGCGCGGCGAACTGGAGCGTCTGACCCGGCGTTACACCTCGGAGCTGATTGAATTCATCGGTCCCGAGAAGGACGTGCCGGCACCGGACGTCAACACCAACGAGCAGACCATGGCGTGGATGATGGACACCTTCTCCATGCACATGCGCCAGACGGTTACGGCAGTGGTTACCGGCAAGCCGCTCAACATGGGTGGCTCACGCGGCCGACGCGAAGCCACCGGCCGCGGGGTCATGATCATCTGCGATGAGTCCATCAAGAAGCTGAACATGCCCCGCGAAACTACCCGCGTCATCATCCAGGGATTCGGTAACGTCGGCTCCAACGCTGCGCTGCTCATGCACCAGGCCGGTTACAAGGTCGTCGGCATTGGCGAGTGGGACGGCGGGCTGTACAACCCCAAGGGCATCGACATCCAGGCGCTATGGGATTACCGCCAAAAGGAAGGACACATCCACGGCTTCAAGGGCGCCGAGCGCGCAGCGACGGAAGACCTGCTGGTCACCGATTGCGAGATTCTGGTCCCGGCGGCGACGGAGAACGTCATCACCTCTGCCAACGCGGATGAGGTGAAGGCCAAGGTTCTCGTCGAAGGCGCGAACGGTCCTACCACTGCCGCGGCTGATGACATCCTCGCCGACAAGCACGTGTTTGTCATGCCCGACATTCTAGCCAACGCCGGCGGAGTGACCGCATCCTACTTCGAGTGGGTGCAAGACCGCCAGGGCTACTTCTGGAGAGAGTCGGTGGTCAACGAGCAGTTGCAGGACATCATGGTGTCGTCATTCGAGGACGTGGTGCGCTATGCCGAAGCCCATCGTGTGAACAACCGGATCGCAGCCTACATGCTGGCCATCGACCGGGTGGCCTACACCATCAAGCAGCGTGGTATCTACGCTTAGTTTCGCCGCGACTCCTACGGTTTGGTTGGGGAAAATGGACGGTGCGAATAACTGTCCATCTGCGCAGCGCCACTAGTACCCGCGCGAAAACAGACTCCTCTCCATCTTTGTGCCGGGCGGGCTTTTTGCTCCGGCACGGCACTTTCGTCGCTCGCAAGATTTTCCCGAATCATCGTAAACTGTTGCCCAAATGTCCCTAACTCTAGACGTAGCCGGCCTGACCGATGTGGGACGGGTACGAGCATCGAACGAAGACTGTTTCGGCTATGACGAGCGGCTGGGCATTTTTGTGGTATGCGACGGAATGGGCGGTCATGCGGCCGGAGAAGTTGCCAGCCGTATCGCGGTCGATGCCGTGCTGGAGTACTTTCGCGGACTGGAGCCGGCGCTCAAGCAGGAGGCCTACCCTGACGACGCTCCCCTGGGAGCACGGCTACTGGCCGAAGCCGTCAAAGAAGCCAACGATGCCATCCTGGAGTTTGCGGAAGCCCACAAGAACACCTCTGGCATGGGAACCACCCTGGTGGCGTCCCGGTTTGCCGAAGGCACAGTCAGCATCGCCAATGTCGGTGACAGCCGTATCTACCTGCTACGCGAAGGGCAACTGCTGCAGCTCACCGAAGACCATTCCCTGGTTATGGAGCAGGTGCGCCGCGGCATGTTGACGCTGGAGGAAGCAAAGCGTTCCTCCGCCCAGAACATCATTACCCGCGCCCTGGGGACGGACGAAACCACGCTCCCCGATCTGGGGGAATTTCCGGCACAAAAGGGAGATGTCTTGCTGCTGGCTACCGACGGTGTGCTGCGCCACGTCGAAGATAACGAGATTCGCGACATCCTGCTGCAAGTTACTTCGCTCAAGGCCGCCTGTGCCACGCTGATTGACTTAGCTAACGAACGCGGAGGGGATGACAACTCGACCTGTGTGCTGGTAAGGGTCTGTGACGGCAAGGTAGAGATAGAGAACCAAGTCTAGTGGCCCTTCCCAGTACCAGCGTGGTTGTTTACCTCATAGCTTTTGCACTTGGGTTGTTCTCCGGCTGGGTCAACCAGAAAGTGGACGACGCCCTGCTGACTGCGCTCTGTGTGCTGGCCTTCACCATGTTCCTGGGGGTGTGGAAGAAGGAGCGTCCGTGGCGCTGGGTGCTGCTGGTTTGGATTGGAGTCCCGATCGTCCTTGCCTATTACCATTTTGTGGTGCGCTGGCCGCATGATCGCGGCCAGGTGTACGGTGCGTTCCTGCAGCTGTTGGCCGCGAGCGCCGGCGGCTTCGGGGGACACTTCATGCGGCAGATGATCGACAACGTATTCCGCACGCGCGACCAGTAAGACTCGGCGAAGCTGGACACCACAGGCCGGAACCTGCCCTAGATGCTCACCGCGATCAGCGGCTTCTGTTTGGGTACAACCTCCCCTATGTCCGCCGCGCTGCTCCCTGAACTACGCAATTCGGAGAGAAGCCGCGCCGCTTCGGCAGGCGCCACCGCGATCAATAACCCCCCCGCAGTTTGTGGGTCGTACAGCAAAGTGCGGATATCTTCCGGAACATCGTCCGCATAGCCGACACAGCTTTCGGCAAACTTGCGGTTGGCCAGCAATCCACCGGGGATGAAGCCCGTGCGAACACATTCCAGTGCGCCGTCCAGCAGGGGAACGAGCGAAGCCCGGATTCGGAGGCTGACGCCGGAGGCCATCGCCATTTCGCGCGCGTGGCCGATCAACCCAAAGCCGGTGACGTCGGTCATGCCGTGCACCTCGAAGCCTTGCGAGACGACTTCCGCCGCCGCGCGGTTCAGGGTGGTCATGGACTGGACGGCCTCGCGTACCCAGGCAGGATCGGCCTGGCCCCGTTTGATGGCCGTTGAAATTACGCCCGTACCGATGGCTTTGGTGAAGATAAGGCGGTCGCCCGCGCGGGCGCCGCTGTTGGCCAGCACGCGTTGCGGGTGGACTGTGCCCGTCACCGCATATCCGAGCTTGATCTCGTCGTCGCGAATGCTGTGTCCGCCGATAATCGTGCAGTTTGCTTCAGCCATCTTTGACAGTCCGCCGGCGAGCATCGCTTCGAGTACGGCGACGTCGCCGCTCTCGGGAAAGCACACCAGAGCTAGCGCATTCATGGGCCGGCCGCCCATGGCATAAATGTCGCTCAGCGCGTTGGTCGCAGCGATCTGGCCGAAGGAAAACGGATCATCCACGATGGGCGTGAAGAAATCGACGGTCTGCACCAGGGCAAGTTCAGGCGTCAGTTGATACACGCCGGCGTCGTCGGCGGTTTCGAAGCCGATGAGCACATTGGGATCGTGTTGCCGGGCTAATTTCCCAAGCACTGAGTCCAGCACCGCCGGACTTAGCTTGCTGGCTCAACCCGCGGCTTTCACCATCTCGGTGAGGCGCCTTGTCGTCACTTCTGCCATCTTGTTCATTCTAGCAATCGGGGAAGGTGCTCTGGTCGCTCAGCATCCGACTGGTTCACCGTCGCCGCTCAGAAACTTCGCGTTGCAGCTTGGGTTAGGTTAGCCATTCCCTTGCGAAGTTGAGCCGTGGTGCGGTTTCGGGCGAGCGCACGCGTACCGTATAATTGCGGTTTCATTAACCCTTTGCCGAGGTTTTGGTCATTTCTTGCCATCGTCAGGTAGGACTCGCGGCAGAGCTTGCTCGCGGGGCCCGCTGTTGTGCCACGGTGAACCGTCTCCTTCTCGGGATTCTCCTCCTCGCAGGGGTTTGCTCGGCCCAGCAGAGCAACGTGGTGGCAGAGATTGTGGTCCACGGCAACCGCCGCATCCCGCAGGACACCATCAAGTCACGCATGTTCACCCGCCCTGGAGACGTGTACGACCAGGCTGCCCTGGAACGCGACTTCAACTCGCTGTGGAACACGGGCTATTTCGATGATCTGCGTATCGAGCGCGAACCCTCCACCAAGGGCTGGATCATTCACGTCTATGTGAAAGAAAAGCCGACCATTCGTGAAATCAAGTATGTGGGGCTGAGCTCCGTCTCCCAGAGCGACGTCCTGGACAAGTTCAAGGAACGTAAGGTCGGCCTCACGCAGGAGAGCCAGTACGATCCGACCAAGGTGAAGCGCGCCGAAGTGGTCATCAAGGAGCTGCTGGCCGCTCACGGCCGGCAATTCGCCACCGTTCGCTCCGAGATCCGACCCATCCCGCCGGCCGCCGTCGGCTTGACCTTCGTGGTCAAAGAAGGGCCCAAGGTGAAGGTGGGCAAGATCACCTTCTCGGGCAACAAGGCGATCAGCAGCCGCCAGCTGCAGAGCGCCATGAAAAACCTGAAGCCGATCGGCATCCCGCACTCGATCTTCCTGGAGAACCTGTTCCCGCGCACTTACGATTCCACCAAGCTCAACGAGGATGCGGAGCGGGTCCGCTACTACTACCAGACCAAGGGTTATTTCAAGGCGTTGGTTTCCGACCCGCAAACCACCATCCATGACACCAGCGGCGTCAAGTGGTATTGGCCTTTTAAGTCTTCACCCGGCAAGGCGGTTGACATCAAGCTCCCCGTGGAGGAGGGTCCGCGTTATCGCTTGAAGGAGATCGACTTCAGCGGAAACAAGGCGGTCACCGATACCAGCCGTTTGCGGCCGCTGTTCAAAATCAAGGACGGCGACGTGTTCGACGCTGAGGCCATCCGCAAGGGTCTCGATAACCTGCGCAAGGCTTATGCTGCGCTGGGTTACATCAACTTTACCCCTGTGCCCAATACCGAACCCGACGACGAAAAGAAACTCATCACCCTGCGCATTGATCTTGATGAAGGCAAGCAGTTCTTCGTCCGCAGAATCGAGTTTCAGGGAAATACCACCACGCGCGATAAGGTCATTCGCCGCGAACTGGCCCTCGAGGAGGGGCAGGTCTACAACGGCAACCTGTGGGAGTTGAGCTTGCTGCGCTTGAACCAACTGCAGTACTTCGAGACCCTCAAGCCCGAGCAGGACTCCGAGATCAAGCAGAACGTGCAGGACGCCACCGTGGACATAACCCTGAAGGTAAGGGAGAAAGGTAAGAACAGCATCGGTCTGACGGGCGGCGTCAGCGGACTGGCCGGCGCCTTTATCGGTCTGAATTACACCACGAACAACCTCTTCGGCAAGGGCGAAAGCCTGACGGTACAGTTTCAGATAGGCCAGTACCAGAGAAACGAAACGCTTTCCTTTACCCAGCCCTATCTGTTCGATCGGCCGCTGCAATTCAGTTGGTCGGTCTACCACAGCAGTTACAACTACAATCAGGCGGCGCTTACCCAGATTCAGCTCAACCAGACCGTCAACCTGCCGCAGAGCTATCAGGCGCTGTTGCAGAACTTCACCCAGACAGACACTGGGTTTACGACGTCCCTTTCCTACCCGATTAAGCGCTCTTTCAAGCGGGTTGGCATAACCTACAACTACGACGATTCGTCGATCACGACCTATAGCGCGGCATCGGCGGCGTATTTTGAAGCCCTGGCGTTCCGTGGCTTTTCCGGTCCCAACGCTTTGAATGGAATCATCACCAGCAAAGTGGTCCCCAACTTTTCCTATAACCACATCGACAACCCAGGGCGTCCGCACTCGGGCCAGAGTCTTTATATGGCGACAGAGGTGGCGGGACTGGGTGGCAACGTGAAGTACTTCAAGCCGGTGGCCGAATACAAGAAGTTCGTGCCCGTGAACAAGGGCCGCAATACATTCGGATTCCGAGTGCTGGGCTCTTGGATCTCCGGCTATGGCGGGCAAGTCGCTCCTCCGTTTGACCGGTTCTACATGGGAGGAGATACCGACATCCGAGGATTTGACATCCGCGCCATCTCACCGGTTGCCTTCTTCCCCACGGCCGTGACCATTCCGTTAAAGAACCCCGACGGCACGAACGTCCCCTTGAACCCAAGCAATCCCCGGCAGGGCACCTGGAACATCACCATTCCGGTGCAGCAGATTATCTTCCCCGGCGGCGATACCAACCTGGTCAACAACCTCGAATACCGCGTGCCCATCGTTGGGCCGGTGACCCTGGCCGCCTTCGTGGATACTGGACTGGACTTCATTTCCCAGGATTCACAGCTGCGCATCGCGGGCCCTCAAGTCACGTCGTTGCAGAACACGGTTTTCGGCTGCCCATCTCTGACCTCCACGTATACATGCGCAGGCGGCACCATGCTTCCATTTTCTCCCGAGCTGAAGCCGGTTTCGGGCACGAATTACCAGCCTCGAATGTCAACGGGCCTGGAACTGCAGGTCGTGCTGCCGGTGGTGAACGCGCCCTTCCGCGTTTACTACGCCTATAACCCGTTGCGCATTGACGAAACGGTCTATTCGCCGAACCCACTTACGCGCTCGATGTTCCCACCCGGCGCGGCCGGCGACTTTACCTACCTCCAGGCGGTCTCGCTCTTCCAGCCCAGTTACCTGTTGCGCGAGCCACGCAAGACGTTCCGCTTCACCGTGGCCACCACGTTCTAGGTGACATCAACAACGCCTTTGCCGCTAACGAGGGAAAGAGCCAGGATTGACGATAAGCAGCGGGGTTCCCTATAATCCAAGCATCCGCACCGCCGAATTTTCTGGCCGGGAAATGTTCAGTGAGCTGCACTCTGAGCGGTTCGCAGAGTCCCGGCAGTCCAGAAAGGACGCAGCCATAGCGCGTTCGCCACTGGAACATCTGAGGAATTCTCGGAGCAGTTCAAGGAGCTATACCAACTCAATGAAGCGTACGTTTATAGTCAGTGCCACGTTTGCTGTGGCGCTCACGGTTTCCGCGCTTGCCCAATCCGCTTCGCCCGTGCCCGGCGGAGCTGCCAGCCCGTCCGCCTCGGCGCCCGCTACTGGCGCAATGACCCCCAGTGGCTTGAAAGTCGGCACTATTGACATGCAAGGGGCGGTGGCCGGCAGCAACGAAGGGGCGCGTGACTTTGAAGCGCTGAACAAGAAGTTCGAGCCGCGCCGCACCGAGCTGCAAAACCTCAACAACGAGGTGGAAAACCTCAAGAAGCAGCTCAATACTCAGGGCGACAAGATGAATGAGGACGCTCGTTCCAACCTCGTCAAGTCAATTGAAACCAAGCAAAAGAGCCTTCAGCGCTCGGCCGAGGACGCCCAGAATGAGTATCAGCAACAGTTGAATGAGATTGCGCAGCGGATTCTGCAGAAGATGGCTCCGGTCATCGACAAGTATGTAAAGGCCAACGGCTACGGTCTCCTGCTGGACTCTTCCAACCAGTGGCCGCAGGGGCCAATTGTGATGACAACGGCCTCGATGGACATCACCAGGGCCGTCGTTGATGCCTACAACGCACAGTCGGGTGTTGCCCCGCCGGCCTCAGCTTCTCCAAAGCCCAGCGGCTCTGCGACGGGCAAACCAGCGGGTGGAGCAGCAGCCCCGGCTGGCGCCAAACCAGCCGCCGCTACGACCAAACCCCAATAGCATCGCTTGCTCCTTCCTGCCTGGCCGCCATACAGTGGCGGCCTTTTGCTTGTGAACGCAGAATCCTCAGCCCTGTGGAAAACCTTGTGGAGAACATGCCCGACGAAAGTTGCAGGCCGTGTCGTTTCAGCGATTTACCCTCTCTGCCCCGGTTGTGATGCAGATTTAAGCCGAAGATAAATCAAGGAGTTAGTAAGAATGTAAATATTTCATGATAAGGCGTTACGATCGTTTCTCCGAGCCTCGCCGATCAGAGTTTTTGCACAATTTCCGCCCATCTGAAGACCTCCGGACTCGGGGTCAAGGGCAATCTGCAGCGAGATTCGCCAGGAAGCGCCTTAGTCTTCTCCCACTTTGAGCACAGCCAGAAAGGCCTCTTGCGGGATATCCACGCGGCCTATGCGCTTCATGCGTCTCTTGCCCTCCTTCTGCTTCTCCAGCAGCTTGCGCTTCCGGGTGATATCGCCGCCGTAGCACTTGGCGAGAACGTTCTTGCGCATTGCCGGCACGGTCTCGCGGGAGATGATCTTGGCTCCGATTGCCGCCTGTATGGCCACTTCAAACATCTGGCGCGGGATCAACTGCCGCATCTTCGACACCAGCGCCTTGCCGCGCTCATAGGCGAAGTCGCGGTGCACGATGATGGACAGTGCGTCCACCGGATCGCCTGACACAAGGATGTCTAGCTTTACCATGGGTGACTCCCAGGTCCCGCTCAGGTGATAGTCGAGCGAGGCATAGCCGCGCGAAACCGTTTTCAGCCGGTCGTAAAAATCCAGCACAATCTCATTCAGCGGCAATTCGTAACTGAGCATCACGCGGGCGGAGCTGACATACTCGAAGCCCTTCTGCTTGCCGCGCTTCTCCTCCACCAGCTTCAGGATTCCGCCGACGTACTCTTCATTGGTAAGAATGGTGGCCAGAATGACCGGCTCTTCAATCTTCGCGATCTCGCTCTGGTCCGGCCAACGCGAAGGATTGTCCACTTCCACCGTGCTGCCATCCGTCAAAGTCACCTTGTAGCGCACGCTCGGTGCCGTGGTGATGAGGTCGAGATTGAACTCGCGCTCCAGTCGCTCCTGGATGATCTCCATGTGAAGCAGGCCCAGGAAGCCGCAGCGGAAACCGAAACCGAGTGCGGCCGAACTCTCCGGCTCGAAGAAGAAGGAGGCATCGTTGAGCCGCAATTTCTCTAGCGCCTCTCGCAGGGCGGTATGCTCGTGCGCATCTACGGTGTAGAGGCCGGCGAAGACCATCGGCTTGAGTTCTTCGAAACCGGGCAGAGGCTCGATGGCGGGATGATTATCGTCGGTGATGGTGTCGCCGATCTTGGTGTCGGCGACATTTTTTATGTTGGCAATCACGAAGCCAACTTCGCCGGCCGTTAGCTCCTCCACCTCGACCGGCTTGGGCGTCAGAACACCCAGCGTTTCCACATCGAAGCTGCGGCCGTTCGACATGAGGCGAATGTGCTGGCCCTTGTACAGCGTGCCTTGCACCACGCGAGCCAACACCACAACCCCGCGATAGGAATCGAACCAGGAATCGAAGACGAGTGCCTGAAACTGATTGCTCGCTCGCCCTTTCGGCGGCGGGATGCGCTTGACGATGGCTTCCAGCACCTCCGGAACGCCCTGCCCCGTCTTGGCGCTGATGGCGAGTGAGTGTGAGGCATCGAGCCCGACCGCACCCTCGATCATCTCTTTGGTGCGCTCGATATCGGCGCTCGGAAGGTCAATCTTGTTGATGACAGGAATAATCTCAAGGCCGTTGTTGATGGCAATGTAGGCATTTGCCAGGGTCTGAGCCTCGACGCCCTGTGACGCGTCAACGACCAGTAAGGCTCCTTCGCAAGAGGCGAGTGATCGCGACACTTCGTAGCTGAAGTCCACGTGGCCCGGTGTATCAATGAGGTTGAGCTGATAGGTCTGACCGTTCGCCGCGGGGTACATCATACGAACGGAGTGCGCCTTGATGGTGATGCCGCGCTCTCGCTCCAGATCCATGGCGTCAAGCACCTGGGCCTGCATTTCGCGAGCCGTCAGCGCGCCCGTCAGCTCCAGCAAGCGGTCGGCGAGCGTGCTCTTCCCATGATCAATATGGGCGATGATGGCGAAATTTCGGATGAGTGCTGGATCCATCGGGACTAGCTGGGCGCTAGTTCGATTCTACAGGAGGAATCCAGCACCATTCGTCGCAGAATTCGCGCCATCTGCTATGGAAAGAGTTTGAACACGTACAGCCTTCCGATGGGCGGAGCAGACTGGTCCGCTGAACCAAAGTACACAGTTCCGTTAACCACCGTCGGCGACGAGGACACAATCGGCTCATTGTTGGCCCGTAGTTGCGTGACCGGCAAACAAATGGAGTTGTTACATCCGTTCGCGTCAAAGACCTCCACCATTCCATTGTTCTCGCCGACGTACACCAGGCCGTTCGCCACAGCCGGTGAGGAAACGAGTGCGGCTTGCGCGCCGACCGCCTCTCCTCTCCATAGAGCCGAGCAGGTTGATTGACCGCATCCGTCGGCATCGAAGGCATAGAGGAGAGCATCGCCTGAGCCGATGTAGACCCGTCCGTTGGCAACCGCGGGAGAGGACACTACGAACTCGCCCGCATCAGCCGTCCACAGCGGCTTGCAAATGGGAATTCCGCAGCCGTTCTCCCTGAATGCGTAGAGCTTCGAATCGCCCGAGCCATTCTCTTCAAATGAAGCGATGTACACGACCCCGTTCGCCACCGCCGGACTTGAGTAGAAGATGGTCGTTCCCACTTGGGCCGTCCAGTTGGGATGGCAAAAGATGCTGCCACAACCAGTCGCCCGAAAGGCGTACAGCTTTCCGTCCTGCGACCCGACATAGACGACGCCATTGTCCACAGCGGGTGAAGTATCAATGGGCCCGTTGGTGTTGGCCATCCATAGCGGAGGACAGACCGAGTGGCCGCATCCGCTGGCAGAAAAGGCGTATAGCCGGCCATCTTCTGAGCCGACGTAAACCACATTGTTCGCCACGACCGGGCTGGAGAAGACGGCGCCTCCAGTTACGCCCGTCCAAAGCGGCGAGCACGTGCCATGACCGCAGCCTTTGGCGGCGAAGGCATACAGCTTGTGGTCCTCCGACCCGATGAAGACCGTGCCATTCGCCACGGCCGGTGACGACAGCGTGTAGTACTGCTTGTTCATGGTCCCGATCCAGAGCGGACTGCAAAAAGATTGACCGCAGCCGTTGGCGTCGAAGGTGTACAGGTTGCCGTCAATGGAGCCGACATAAACGACGCCGTCCACAACTGCCGGAGAGGAAAAGTCCACCAGGTCGCCCATGACGCCAACCCAGGAAAGGGTGAGCGACTGCACATTGTTACGGCTAATCGTGGTCTCCGACGGATTGAAGCCCAGACGGGACGTCTGGTTCTTGAACATCGGCCAGTTGACGGCTCCGTCCGCCAGCGACGAGTCCGTGCTATCGCTCGCGAACTCTCCACCAATCTCGGCGAAGTTCGTGTTCGGCAAAGCCGTACCTACATAGGCGTACAAACCGGCCATCGCCATCAATATCAACCCTGCGAATGTAACGAGTCGTGAAACGCGGAACATGAAACCTCCTCATTGCTTCTTAATTGCTTCTTATAGGGAGTTTGGGGCGGTAGAGTGTCGACAGGTGGTTAGAACATTGTGAACAATTTGTCACCGTCTGTAAGTGGCTTGTCCGCTTGCCGTTCCCCACTGCTTTACAATCGTCGCTGCCATGCCGCTGGTTCTCGCCTCCGCGTCGTCGCGCCGCGCCGAGCTTCTGCGCAATGCAGGTATTGAATTCTCCATCGAACCGGCACACGTGCGGGAACAAGTGTTCTCTCACGAGAGCCCCCTGGATTATGCGCAACGGCTTGCCTGCGACAAGGCGCTGGCCGTGTTTGCAAGACATCCCGACGGCGCCGTCTTGGGCGCCGATACCGTAGTCGTGGTGGACGAGCATCTGCTTGAGAAACCAGCCGATGAGCAGGATGCCGCCCGAATGTTGCGGCTGCTCTCGGGCCGCGCGCATCAGGTCGTCACGGGCGTGTGCCTAGTGTCGCAGGGTTTTGAACGAACTGAAGCCGAGATCACGCAGGTCGTTTTCAGCTTGCTGTCCGAACCGGAAATCGCCGAGTACGTTCACACCGGCGAGCCTATGGACAAGGCGGGAGCGTACGCGATCCAGGGCATTGCCTCGCGCTGGGTGAAGCGCATTGAGGGCTGCTACTTCAACGTTGTGGGACTTCCCGTTCCGCGGGTTTATCGCATGTTGTGCGCTTGCGAAGCGATTACAAGAACCCGACTGCTGTGATGCAAGATTGCGATCTCAGGAGATTGCAGAGAAGGTGTTGGAAGCGGGCAACAGAAACCCGGTTGGAAAGGTCCAGGTTCTCCAGCCGCGCGAAGAACTCTGCGGCAAGGCTGGAGGGTTACTTCTTCTCCTCGGGCGTCGTGCTGTTCGAGGAGCCTTCGCCGCTCATCGACGCCCGGAAATTTCGGATACCTTCGCCCAGGCCCTTGCCCAGCTCGCCCAGCTTCTTCGGGCCGAAGATGAGCAGGGCAATCACCGCGATGACAGCCAGTTCGGGCAGGCCCAGTTTTCCACCAAACATAAAGCCCTCCGGTAGAGCAGCCCGTTTTCTTCTGCAGCGCACAAAGTCGCTGGCGGGCTTTCTGCCCTGATTCTAGGCTTTCGTAATCAGCACGTCAAAGAACCGACCTTGGACTATTCAATGGCCGCTATCAGTCCCGCCAACAGGGCGGCGCGGCGTGGCAGCTCATCGGCAACCACTGACTCATGCGGAGCGTGCGCGCCTTCACCCACCGGGCCCAGCCCATCCAGAGTCGGCACACCGATTCCGGCCGTAAAGTTACCGTCCGAACCACCGCCGACTGCCACCTCGTCGAGACTAAACCCCAGATCGCCGGCGACCTTCCGTGCCAATTCGAACAGGGCAGCAACCTTCTTCGTTCTCTCCAGCGGCGGCCGGTTGATACCACCCTCGATCTGGAGCGTGCACTTCTTGTTGACCGGACGCAGCCCGCGAATCCTGCGCTCCATGATCGCGCCGTCGGCCTTATGGGCGATACGCAGATCCACCTCTGCCACGGCTTCGGCGGCCACGACATTGCTGCGCGTTCCGCCGCGGACAACCCCCACGTTGACGGTCGTGCCACGCTTCACGTCCGTGAGCCGCGAAACCGCAAGAATCTGATGAGCCAGTTCGAGAATTGCGCTTTGCCCCTTTTCGAAATCGAGTCCGGCATGCGAGGCCTGACCTGTCACCCTCAGGGCGAACGCTCCGACTCCTTTGCGCGCTGTTTTCAGCGCGCCTCCCGGACCGGAAGGCTCGCACACCAGCACCGCCGCGGATTGCCGGGCCAACGCCTCGGTAATTGCCCGCGAGCTGTTGCTGCCCGCTTCTTCGTCGGACACCAGCAGCACCTTGACTGGCCGGGGGAGATCGCGTTGAACCTCGCGCAGTGCAGCCAGCGCAAATATCACCTGCACAATGCCGCTTTTCATATCAAAGACGCCCGGCCCGAAGAGGTATCCGTTCTCTTCCCGCCACGGCATGGACGCAATCGTCCCCGCGTCATACACCGTATCCAGGTGTCCCAGCAGAAGAACGGGCGCCCGCGGTTGATCGCTATGAAAATCCACCTGCAGGTGGTCGCCGGCCACGTCCTCGCGATGCACCTTCACGCGCCCCTCCAGGCGTTCAAATTCGACGGCAAGATAGGACGACAGTGCATCGCAGGCCTGCTTGTCATGGGTAGGTGATTCGCGTACTACGACTTCGCGCACGCACGCCACCATTTCGCGCTCATGCTCGGTCAGCCATTGCAGGATGTTGCCGAGATCGGCGCTCGCTTGGGGGTTCGTTGCCCTATCCATCTCTATGATTCGTGCCATGCGGATGCCGCCCTGCGCCTACTGTTGCCGAATGTATAATCGTGACTTTCACGGGACGCTCATGACTGATACGGCGAATCCGCCAGCCTGTGGCGATAATCATACGCTCGAAGTTGAAGACATCCTGCGCATCCTGCCGCACCGCTATCCGTTCCTGCTGGTTGACCGCATCACCCACATCACGCGCACCAAGCGTATTGTGGCGATCAAGAACGTCAGCGTCAATGAACCGTTCTTCGTCGGGCACTTTCCCGGACACCCTATCATGCCGGGCGTGCTGGTGGTGGAAGCCATGGCGCAGGCCGGCGGCGTACTCCTGCTGACGGAGTTTCCTGACCGCGAGGAGAAGCTGTTGCTGTTCACGGGGATTGAGCGGGCACGCTTCCGCCGTCCGGTCAGACCGGGCGACCAGCTTCGCATTGAGGTGGACGTGCTGGCCTGGCGCGGAACCGCGGGCCGGATGCAAGGCAAAGCCTATATCGGTGAGAAGCTGGCCTGCGAAGCCGTGGTCACCTGCCGGTTGCTGAACCGTACAGCCAAAGCGGCGGAACCCGCATTGTCCGAGTCCTGAAATCCAGATGAACATTCATCCGACGGCCATCGTCGACCCTTCTGCGAAGATCGCCGCGTCGTGCCGCATCGGACCCTACTGTCTCGTGGGCGGCAACGTAGAGATGGGCGAGCGTTGCGAGCT
>Ga0335083_10003032_pt1 | contig 21887 bp, 16 predicted proteins | sample Lox_Sample_42_FD_206716 | JGI IMG/M metagenome (GOLD analysis project Ga0335083, IMG submission 206716) | Soil microbial communities from Loxahatchee National Wildlife Refuge, Florida, United States - Lox_Sample_4.2 | ecosystem: Environmental > Terrestrial > Soil > Wetlands | place: USA...
ACCGCGGCGTAGGACTTGGTCGAGCCCTCGTGGTCGGCAAACGTCACGCACGGGCTGATGACGTCGAGCACCGCGGTGCCGCGGTGCGCGAACGCCGCGCGCAGGAGCGGCCGGAGCTGCTTCTGGTCGCCCGAGAACGAGCGCGCGACGAAGCCGCAGCCGAGCTCGATCGCGAGCGCGCACAGGTCGATGGGCATAAGCCGGTTCGCCTCGCCGCCCTTGCGCGTGCTTCCGACGTCCGCCGTCGCGGAGAACTGCCCCTTCGTGAGCCCGTAGACGCCGTTGTTCTCCACGATGTAGACGACCGGGACATTGCGCCGCACGAGGTGCACGAACTGACCGATGCCGATGCTCGCGGTGTCGCCGTCGCCCGAGACGCCGATCAGCAGCAGCTCGCGGTTCGCGGCGTGGACGCCCGTCGCGATGCTCGGCATGCGGCCGTGCACGGCGTTGAAGCCGTGGGAGTGACCGAGGAAGTACGCCGGCGTCTTGCTCGAGCAGCCGATGCCGGAGAGCTTCGCGACGCGGTGGGGCTCGAGGCCCGCCTCCCACGCGGCCTGGATGATGCCGCCGGTGATCGCGTTGTGGCCGCAGCCCGGACAGAGCGTCGTCTTGCTGCCGTCGTAGTCGGCGCGCGTCAGGCCGATGCGGTTGGTCGGCTGGCCGGCGGGCGGCGTCTGGGTCGCGCTCATCGTCCCGCTCCCGCGGCGACGCCGGCGCTCACGCCGTCGACGACCGTCTGTGCGTCGAGCGGCAGACCCGTGAAGTGGAGCACGGACTCGATGCGCTCGGCGCACTCGGGCACCTCGGCGCGCAGCCGGTCCGCGAGCTGGCCGTCGCGGTTCTGCTCGATCACGACGATGCGCTCGTGAGCCCTCACGAACTCGTGGACGCGCGGGCTCAACGGCAGCGAGCGCACGCGCAGGTAGGAGGTGCGCACGCTCCCGGCCGCGAGCCGGTCGCGCGCCTCGATCATCGCCCCGTGGGACGAGCCGTACGCGATCAGGCCCACCGAAGCGCCCGCCGTCTCGCTCACCTCGGGCGCGGGCAGCAGCGTGCGCGCGCCGTCCACCTTGCGGCGCAGCCGCGCCATCACGCGTGCGTACGTGTCCGGGTTCTCGGTGTAGCGCGCCGCCTCGTCGTGACCCGAGCCGCGCGTGAAGTAGGTGCCCTTCGGGTTCCTGGTGCCGGGCAGCGTGCGGTACGGGATGCCGTCGCCGTCCACGTCGCGGTAGCGCTCGAACTTCGCGACCGATTCGAGCTCGGCGTCGGTGAGCACCTTGCCGCGGTCCCAGGCGTGCTCGGGGTACGTGAACGGCGCGCTCATCCAATTGTTCATGCCCAGGTCGAGGTCGCTCAGCACCAGCACCGGGCACTGCAGCCGCTCGGCGAAGTCGAACGCGCGGTGGCCGAACTCGAAGCACTCGCCGACCGTCGCGGGCAGCAGCACGGGGTACTGCGTGTCGCCGTGCGAGATGCCGTACGCGAACGACAGGTCGCCCTGCGCCGTGCGCGTCGGCAGCCCCGTGCTCGGGCCCACGCGCTGGATGTCCCAGACGACCGCGGGGATCTCGGCGTAGTAGCCGTAGCCGAAGAACTCGGCCATGAGCGAGATGCCGGGGCCGGACGTCGCGGTCATGGCGCGCGCGCCCGCCCAGCTCGCGCCGATCACCATGCCGATCGCGGCGATCTCGTCCTCGGCCTGCACGACCGCGTAGGTGGCGCGACCGCCCGCCTCGTCGCGGCGGAAGCGCTCGAGGTAGCCGATGAGCGCCTCGATCAGGGACGAGGACGGCGTGATCGGGTACCAGCTCACCACCGTGACGCCGCCGAACATCGCGCCCAGCGCCGCCGCCGAGTTGCCGTCGATCAGGATCCGGCCCGCGGTGAGGTTGCGCCGCTCGACACGGTACGGATCGCGCTTCGGGAGGTTCGCGGCCGCGTACGCGGCGCCGGCCCTGACCGCCGCCTGGTTGAGCGCCAGCGCCTTGGGCTTCCGGCCCAGTTGCGCGTGCAGCGCGCGGTCGATCTCGGCCATGTCGATGCCGAGGAGCTGCCCGACGACGCCGACGTAGATCATGTTGACGACCAGCCGGCGCAGCTTCACGTCGGTCGTGATCGTCTCCATGAGCTTCGCCATCGGCACGGCGTAGACGAATCGGTCGGCGGGGATCGCGGGCACCTTGATCGCGTCGTTGAGGACGATGACCGAGCCCGGGCCCATCGCCGCGACGTCGTCGACGGCGGTCTCGGCGTTCATGACCACCAGCACGTCGTTGCGGGCGCAGCGTGCGATGTAGCCGGCCTCGCTCACGCGGATCGTGAACCACGTCGGCAGCCCGGCGATGTTCGAGGGGAACAGGTTCTTCCCGCTCACCGGGACGCCCATCTGGAGGATCGCGCGCAGCAGCACGTTGTTCGCGGTCTGGCTGCCGGAGCCGTTCACGGTGGCGACGTGGATGCTGAAGTCGTTGAGCACGTGTCGTCGGATCCGCTTCGGATCCGCTCCTCGAGATGGGCTCGCCCGCGGGAGGGCCGCGGCCGGCGCGCGCCGCGGGCGTTTCCGGATGAGGCGGGCGGCAGCTCATGGACGGTACGTTTCGCCCGCGGGGCGGTCAAATTCCGGGGGCGGGGCCGCGCTTGACCGCCCCCGGCTTTGCTCTATCGTCGCCCGCATGTCGACCACCGCAGCGCGCATCGAGCCGCCCGAGGCGGTGCTGACGGCCAGCCGCGCATGGCTTGCGCCCGTGCGCGCCGCGCTGGGCCCGGACTTCGTGGCCGCGCACCTCACCGGCAGCGTGCTGCGCCACGGCTTCGATCCGAAGCATTCGCACGTCAACGTGCTCGTGGTCGCGCGCCAGCTCGACGGCGCCACGCTCGATCGCATCGCGGGCGCGCTGCCGTCCTCGAAGCGCCCGCCCCATTTCGATCCGCTGTTCATGACGCCGTCGCAGATCACCGATTCGCTCGACGTCTTCCCGATCGAGTGGCTGGATCTGCGCGAGCGGCACTTCCGGCTCGAGGGCGAGGACCTGCTCGCGGCGCTCGAGGTGTCGCGGACGGGGCTGCGTGCCCAGTGCGAGCACGAGCTGCGCGGTAAGCACCTGCGCCTGCGCCACGAATACCTGGGCTCGGCGCGCAAGGCCGCGCACCTTCGCGAGGTGCTCGTGCGGATCGCGAGCGGCTTCCATGCGCTGTTCCGCACCGTGATCCGCCTGCGCGGCGAGGAGCCGCCCCCGCGCACCGATCACGCGATCGAGCGCGTCGCGGCGGCGTACGGGCTCGACGCGGGCGCGCTGCTGGGGCCCCATCGCCTGAAGCACGGCGAGCGCCCCGACGACGACGGCACGCGGCGGCTCTACCTCGCGTTCATGGCCGAGATCGAGCGTCTGATCGACGCCGTCGACGGTCTCGACGTTCGATGAGCGGGCGGCCGGGGCCGCGCCGGCGCCTGGGGTTCGCGGCGCTGGCGCTTGCAGGGCTCGCGCTCGCGGCGCTGACGCGGCCCGGGCAGGCGGCGTCGGACCTCGCCCCCGTTCCGGCGTCGACGGGCTACGTGAACGACGTCGCGCACGTGATCGGTTCCGACCGCGCGGCGCAGCTCGAGTCCTACCTGGATCAGCTCCACCAGAAGACCGGCGTCCAGTTCGCCGTGCTCACCGTCGACTCGTGCGCGCCCGAGGAGCCCGACCAGTACAAGGTGCGCGTGTTCCAGCAGTGGGGGATCGGTACGAAGGGCAAGGACGAGGGGCTGCTGCTCCTCGTCGCGATGCAGGAGCACCGCGCGGTGTTCGAGACCGGGTACGGGCTCGAGGGCACGCTGCCGGACGGCTGGCAGGCGCGCATGCTGCGCGATCTCGTCGTGCCGCGCTTCCGCGAGGGGCAGTTCGCCGACGGCATCACCGCTGCGGTGCTGGCGAGCGCGCAGCGGATCGCCAGCGAGAAGAACGTGACGCTGGTGTGGACGGGCGAGGCGCTGCACTACGACGGAGGCGACGAACGCACGCCGAGGATCCCGGAGTGGGCGATCGTGTTCGTCCTGTTCATCGTGATCTCGATCGTTTCGCGGCTGATGCGCCGCGCGACCGGGTATCGCGGCGGCGGACTGTGGATGGGCGGACCGTGGCTCGGCGGCGGCTGGGGCGGGGGCTTCGGCGGCGGCGGTGGAGGCGGGGCGTCGTTCGGGGGATTCGGCGGGGGCAGCAGCGGCGGGGGCGGCGGGGGTGCGAGCTGGTGACGATTCGCCGCGCCGACACGGCGCGGCTGGGACGGATGAAAGGAGCGGTTCGATGAAAGCGGGACTGATCGGGCTGGTGATCGTGGTGGTGCTCCTGCTCGGCCTCGGCGGCTGCGTGGCGGGCAACTACAACAAGCTGGTCGCCGGGAAGAACGACGTCGCCAACAAGTGGGCGCAGGTGGACAACCAGCTCCAGCGCCGCAACGACCTGATCGGCAACCTGGTCGAGAGCGTGAAGGGCGCGGCGGGACAGGAGCAGGCGGTGTTCGGCGAGATCGCGAACGCCCGCGCTCAAATGGCGGGCGCGAAGTCGCCGCAGCAGAGCATCGCCGCGGCGCAGACAATGGACGGCGCGATCGGGCGGCTGCTCGTCGTGGTCGAAAACTATCCGCAGCTCAAGAGCGAGGACGCGTTCCGCCAGCTGATGGACGAGCTCGCCGGCACCGAGAACCGCCTCGCCACCGAGCGCATGCGCTACAACGACACCGTGCGCGACTACGACGTGCTGGTGCAGAGCTTCCCGACGAACCTCTTCGCCGGTGCGTTCCACTTCGAGGCCGCGGCGATGTACCCGGTGCCCGAGGCCGCGAAGGCCGTGCCGAAGGTGGACTTCAGCGGGCTGCGCACGCCGGCTGCGGGCACGCCCGCGCCCGCGGCGTCGACGCCGCCCGGCAAGTAGCTCCGCTCCCGCGCGCTCGCGCCGCGGCTTCAGGCCGCGCGCGAGCCGCGCGGCCGCGGACGTTCGGCGGCGATCACGCCGCCCAGCACGTCGGCGAGGGCGGGATCGAGCGCGGCCGCGGCCCACGAGACGGCCGTGTCCCAGCTCTCGAGCCGGCTGCGGCCGCTGCTGCGGCCGACCAGGTGCCGCACGCAGACGCCGGTGAGGAGCGCCGCGTGCCGCTCGCCGGCCGTGAGCGCCTCGCCCGCGTCGAGCGTTTCGCCGCGTTCGACCAGCGCGCGCAGCGAGACGAAGCGCCGGGTGGCATCGCTGCGCACGAGCTCGGCGAGCGCGCGACGTCCGCTCTCGCCCCAGCCCCACGCGCCGAGCGCGACCGCGTGGCGCAGCAGCCAGCGCTCGCGCGCGGGCAGTTCGAGCCGCTCCGCCGCGGCCAGCGCGAGCGCCACCGCCTCGGCGGCCGCGGCGCGCTGACGTGCGACCGGGTGCGCGCGCTCGGCGAGCCGCTCGAGCTCGCGCTCCTGCGCGGCGCGGAAGAGCCGGGCGTTGTGGAGCGCCGCGCCCGCGAGCGTGGCGAGCACGCCCAGCACCTCGCGGTCCTCGGCGGGCCACGCCGCGCCGTCGGCGCGCTCGGCGAGGACGAGCAGGCCATCGAGCGGCCGCGCCCCGCGCAGCGGCGCGAGCAGCGCCGCGCCCGCGGCGATGAAGCAGGCGCGTTCGGGGTCCGCGGCGCCCCGGCGCTCGAGCTCGTGACGGAGCACCGGCCGGCCGAGCCCGGCGACGAGCTGCGCGAGCTCGCCCGACGTATCGAGCGAAAGCGCCGCGAAGCGCTCGGGTCGCTCGCCGCGGGTCGCGAGCGCGCTGAGCCGCGCGCCGGCCGCGTCACCGTCCGGCGGCCCGAGCAGCGCGAGCGCTTCCGGGCCCAGCTCGGCCTGCACGTCCACCAGCACGCGTGCCGCGAGTTCGTCGGGATCCGGCGTCGCGAACAGCCCGGCACCCGTGCCCAGCGCGACGCCGCGCAGCCGCCGCTCGCGCGCCAGGCTCGCATTCGCGGCGCGCACCTCGCCATGGGCACGCGCCAGGTCGCGCTCGAGGGCGATCGCACGGCGGCGCTGCGCGCGCGCCTCGCTGGCACGGGCGATCACGCGGCGCGTGCGGGCCACGAGCTCGCGCGGCGAGAGCGGCTTGCTCAGGTAGTCGTCGGCGCCGCGCGCGAGGCTCTCGATGTGCGCCTCGGTGCCGCCCGCCGAGGAAAGCAGCACGATCGGCATCTGCGCGTCCTCGGGGTCGTGTCTCAGCGCGTCGCAGACCTCGAAGCCGTTCTTGCGCGGCAGGTTCACGTCGAGCACGACGGCGTCCGGACGGTCGGCGAGCGCGGTGCGCAGCGCTTCGTCCCCGTCGGCCGCGAGCTTCACGCGGAACTGTTCGGCGCGGAACGCGATCTCGAGCAGCTCGCGGATGCGCGCGTCGTCGTCGGCGATGAGCACGAGCGGCAGCGGCGTGGTGCGCAGGAGGGAGGGCGGGGACGTGGGCCGCACGATGGTCTCCGGGGCGAGCGTCAGCGCGGAAGCAGCGCGTCGAGACGATCGGGTTCGAACGGCTTGCGCAGCAGTCGCGTGGCGCCGGCGTCGAGGGCGATCGTTTCGTCGGCGGCGTCGCGCGTGAGCACGATGCAGATCGGCGGCTCGGCGCATCGGCCGATGTAGTCGAGCAGGCGCGTCACGTGGCCGCGGCCCCGCGCGTCGGGCAGCGCGAGATCCGCGCAGACCAGCTCCCACGGCCCATGGACCAGCTCCTGCCAGAGGCTCGCCGCGTCGTTCACGCTCACGACCATCCAGCCACGCTTCTCGAGCATGCGGGTGAGGAACATGCGCGCGACGAGCGAGTCGTCGGCGACGAGGGCGCGGCGTGCGCGGGCCGGAGCCGGCGACGCCGACGGCGCTTTCGCCGCAGCCTCGGGCGGCGGGGTGGGCGCCGGGGCGGGCGGGCGCTTCGGCAACGGGGCGGGCGGCGAGACGGCGGGCGGTTCGAGACTCGATGCCGACCGGCTCGGCGCCGGCGCGGGCGCTGCCCCCGACGCCGCGGCGGGCGACGCGGGCCGTGCGGCCTGGGGCGCGCTGGCGGCACGCTTCGCGCGCAGCTGGGCGAGCGCGCCTTCGATCGCGGTCGCCATGGACTCGTTCTCGGGGCTCGTGCGCTCGCCTGCGGGGTCGCGCGCGGCTAGGCCAGCGGTGGGCGGCGGCGCGAACTCCCCGACGACGGGCGCAGCCTCGGGAGCGGGCGCTGGCGGCGGCGCGAACTCTTCAACGATGGGCGCAGTCCCGGACGGGGTGGGCGGTGGTGAGAGCACTTCGAGGATGGGTGCGGCCCTGCGCTCGGGCGGCGGCGCGATCCGCTCGGTCGCAGGCGCAGCTTCGCGCGCGGGCGCCAGGCTTGCAGGCGCCTCGGGGCGCACGGGAACCACCGGCGGAGCCGGAGACGCCATGCGCGGCCGCGGCAGCGGAGGAGGCGCCGCGAGCGGCTCGACGCCGCGGAGCAGCCACGCGACGTCCATGACCCAGAAGCGCTCACCGCCCTCCATCTCGACGACCGCGTGCGCCCCCGGCACGGGCGCGGGCTCGTCGAGCTCCTGCGGCAGCGCCGCGATGCGCCACACGACGCGATCGGCGACGAACCACGCGCGCGTGAGCCCGAGCGCGACGAGCGCGGCGGGACGCTCGACGCCGCCCGGTTCGGGGTGTACGAGCGGATCGAGTCGGGTCGCGCCGGCGGGATCGGCCTCGTCGCGCCCGAGCATGCGCAGCCGCGCGACGGCGTGCCACGGCAGCGCGAAGCCGAGGTGGCCCTGGCGCACGAGCAGGAACGAGGGCCGTTCGGTCGCGCGCGGCACGCGCAGCAGCCAGCCGCCCTCGCGCTCGCGCCCGAGGCTGCCCTCGACCGACGCGAGCACCGCGCCCGCGGGCCCGAGGCCCGCTTCGTGTACGCCGCGCACGAGGATCGTGAGCGCCGAGTCCTGGATCTTGACCGCGACGCGCGCGCCCTCCTCGAGTCCCAGCCAGTCGAGCGCGGCGCGCAACGCGCTCGCGACCGCGAGCGAGAGCCGCGCGCGGTCCGCCTCCGGACCCGCCTCGATCGAGAGGTCGGCGAGCGCGTCGGCGACGTTCAGCGTCGGCGCAACGGGCTCGTGCGCGCCAGTCGGCGCGCCCCACTCGGTCGAGGCGAGGCGCTCGGCGAGCGCGACCAGCTCGCGGTCGGCCTCGACGAAGGGCGTCACGTCGCCCGCTCGCTCAACCGCGTCGGCGAGCCGCGCGATGCGGTCCGCGAGGTGCGAGACCTCGCGCGGCCGGACCGCGGCGTCGTGCCGGCCGAGCTCGGTGAGCGCAGCCTCGAGCCCGGCGAGCCCCAGCACCTGCGCGACGTCGCGCGCCGCGAGGCGCGCCAGCGTCGAAGCGTCCGCGGCCAGCGCGGGCCGCAGCGCCTCGAGCAGGCCGCGGCTCAGCTCGCGCGCACCCGAGCCCGGCGCGGTCACGGCCGCTCCTCGCTCGAGCGTCCGGCGCCCGGCACCACAGAATGTTCGCCCGCGGGCGTCTCGCCCTCGAGCAGGCGCAGGCTCGCGGACGTGGCCGCGGACGGCTCCGCGGGCGCGCCGCCCACGGGCTCGAGGCGCACGACGAGCGCGTGCGCCTCCGCCGCCTCCTCGCCCACGCGCCGCGCGAGGCGCTCGGCCGCGCGCGAGGCGCGCTCGCCCGCCGCGGAGAGCCGCTCGCCCTTGCGCGCGGCGTCCTGCACCATCTCGCGCACGCGCTCGAGCAGCCGCTGGGCGTCGCCCAGGCGCAGCGCCTCGGCTGGCGCGGGTGGTGCGGGAGCCGCCTCGAGGCGCTCCGCCGCCTGCGCACGCGCCATCTGCATGCGGGCCGAGGCCTCGGCCACGGCGTTCTCGATCTCGAGCGCGAACTGCGCCGCGCTCTCGGTCGCTTCGCGCACGTCGTGGGCGAGCTCCTTGAGCTCGTGCGTCAGATCGTCGCTCTCGCCGCTCTCGTCGCGGCGCGCCGCCGTGACCGCGTGGATGGCGACCAGCGTCGCGCGGTTGGCGAGCTGCTGAACGACGCTCGCAACGTCCTGCACCCGCAGCATGCCGCGGCCGATCGCATCGACGCTCTCGCCCGAGGCCGCGACGAGCGCTTCGAGCGCCTCGCGGGCCGGCGTGGCGTCGGGCGCGGCCGGAGCCGGCGCGGCGTGCGCCTCGCCGAGGGCGCCCTGCAGCTCGCCCGAGAGCCGCTGCAGCTCGCGCACGGTCGTAAGCAGCGCGGTCGCCTCGACGAAGCCGCGCTCGGCCTGTTCCGCGGACTCCTGCGCGTCCGCGACGGCCGCGGCGAGCTCGCCCGCGACCTGGCGCGCGGCCTGCGTGTTCTGCTCGTCGACGACGCCGCGGCGAGAGAGCCCGCGCCCGAGCGTCTCGCTCAGGTCGGCGAGCGCGCCACTGCCGACGGCCGGAGCGACCCACTCCTCGGTGCGCTGCCAGTGCTCGATCGCGGCGCGCAGCGCCTCGATCTGCCGCCGCGCGATCTCGAGCTCGTCGCCCGAGCGCGCGTGCGCGCGCGTGCGTGCGAGCATCCCCTGAACCGCTTCGCCCAGTTCCGAGAGCTCGCCCCAGCCCGCGCCGCCCGGAAGGCCGCGCAGCTCCGAGACGCGACCGCTGTTGAGGCCACGAAGCAGCCCGCGCAAGTGCCCAATGACGTGATGATCGATCCAGAGCGCGAGCAGGATGCCGACGAGCACCGAAGCGACCGCCACGCCCGCGAGCCACGCGAGCAGCTCGCCGGGCTCGGTGATGCCGGGACGAACCCGCGTGCCGAGCACCCACAGCGAACCCAGGCCCGCGACGGCGCCGCCCGAGATGCACGCGAGCCACAGCCGTACGCGCAGCCCGATCCAGGCTTCACGCGCGGGCGGCGCGGGTGCGGCGGGCGATGTCGGCTTGGCGGGCGGCGCGGACATGAGGTCGTTGCGACCTTTCGTGGCGAGAGAAAATTCCCCAAACCTCCCAATCCCAAGCAAGGCAAGCCATATGCCTCGGTGCCGCGCGCGCGCGGGCCGTCCCGAATCGCGCGCCTGGAGCCCCCGTGGGGCCGGATCGTGCGCCATGCACGCGCCCGGTCGGATCCACGAGTCCGGTGTTCATCTCGCTGCGCCACTTCGCGCAAGCGTTCCGGGTGCTGTCAAATACCTTTTGCTCCAGGAAAAATCATTGCGAGCTGCGCGGGGTGCGTGCGACTCACGGCGCGCCGCGCGGAGTGGCCGAAGCACCTCCCAACCCTCCCCGACGCGGGTCAATCCACCCGCCCAGCGGGGCCACTGGCGCGAACTTACAGCCTTCACGCCCGTTCGTCGGCGGGTCGCATGGGCGCGCGAGCGCATGCCCGCCTTGGTATCACAGCCGCCCGTGCGTTTCACGACCCATGGCACGTCCGATGCTCGATTCCCCGGGTGAGTGGGCCCGCTTCCGGCGGGCCGGTCGCGAAGCGCACGAGGGCGGAGCACGGGGGCGGACATGAATCCGCGTCACTACGTCGATCTGAAGGATACGAGCCGCGACCTGCAGCCCACGTACTTCTTCATGATCAACTGCCTGCTCTACAGCCGGATGGAGACGGGCCTCGTCTCCAACCAGGACTGCTACGACGAGGACGTCAACGTTTACCTCGCGCACCTGCTCCACTCGTTCATCAACCCCGAGTACGTCGAGCAGTCGAAGCGCTTCCTCTCCAAGTACGACACCGACGTCTTCCGCCGGCTGTCCTCCTCGACCGACGCCCGGCTGAAGTACCAGATCTACAAGACGAACGCCGACTTCCTGCTCGTCTCGATCGGCATCTTCGACAACCCGGCGGCGGCGGCCGTCGCGCGCGCCCGGCTGCAGCCGAGCGAAGAGGCGTACATCGGGCGCGGCAAGACCTACTATCACTTCGCCTACACGTACTCGCAGCAGATGCACCGCAAGAACGCGGGCGTCTCGGAGGTGCTCGAGAAGCTTTCGACGGGCTTCGAGAAGTACCTGCGCATCCTCTCGCACATGCGCGGCGAGTACCTGGACCTCATGAAGCGTTTTTCGCAGGGCGAGGTCTACCACCTCGAGCGCACGATCGACGAGCATTCGCAGCAGGAGCTGCTGCGCGTGAAGCAGGACGAGCTGCTCGAGCTCTACAGCGCCTGGCGCAGCGCGCCGAACGCCGAGGTCGAAGAGAACCTCGAGCGCGTCGTCGGCGAGATCCGCCAGATCAACCCGACCTTCAAGTTCGAGCTGCCGCGCCGCTGAACGCGGCCGGCCAAAGCGAGCCCGGGCGATCGTCCAGTCGCGGGGCCGACCCGAACCCCGGAGCGTCCGCTCCGGGGTTCTTCGTCGCCGCAGCTGCGTGGAAGGTGCGGATCCGCGCGCGACCCGCGCGCGACCGCTGCAAGTCCGTCGTTGCGAACGCGTGCGCGGGGCGTAGACTTTTCTGTTGGATCGTCGCGCCGCACCCCACACGTCGCCGGTATCCCCGAGCCCATGAGAGGGTGCATGCGCCCCGTTCGCCCGCTTCTGCACGCCGTCGCGCTCGCGACCGCCTCGCTCCTCACCGTTTCGCTCGCCCACGCCGCCTGGCCCACCGACCCGGGCGTCAACCTGCCGATCTGCACCGCGCCCGGCCCCCAGTTCGAGCCCATCGTCATGAGCGACGGTTCGGGCGGTGAGTTCGTCGCCTGGGCCGACGAGCGGTCCGTGGCGCAGAACTTCTACGCGACGCACGTGCTGGCGGGAGGCACGCTCGACCCGGCATGGCCCGTCAACGGGCTGGTCGTGGGCGCAGGTTCGGGCTCCCAGTTCTCCGGCGTCATGGCCCCGGATGGCGCGGGCGGATTCTATCTCGCGTGGGGGGACAATCGCGGGGCGAGCGAGGACATCTATCTGCAGCGGCTGAACTCGAACGGCACGCGCCCGACCGGCTGGCCCGCCGCCGGGCTGCTCGTCGGCAGCACGACCAACACCAGCGGTGCGACGACGGACTTCTCGCCGCAGATCGCGGCCGACAACTCGGGCGGCGTCTACGTCGTGTGGGTCTCGCTCTACACGGCCGGCAGCGACTACGACATCTGGGCGAATCGGATCAACGCCAACGCGGGTTTCGTCTACAACAGCGAGTTCCTCATCGACAACAATCTGGGCGTCCAGAACAACCCGGTCTGCCTGGTCGATCCCTCCGGCAACCTGCTGGTCGCCTACGAGGACAACCTGAATGGCAGCTCTTACTCCATGCGCGTCCGCGCCTACAGCCCCTCCAACGTGCCGATGGTCAACGCACTGATGCTGTCCCTGTCGTCGACGAGCTTCCGCTTCGCCACCATCGCCCCCGACGGCAGCGGCGGCGCCATCGTCGCGTGCGCGGAGACCACACCGGCGGCCTACGGAGTCGTCGGCAGCTTCGGCGCCAACGGCCTGCGGAACTCGCCGCAGTACTTCACGCCTGCGCTGACCTATGCCCCGCAGTTCGAGATCATCCCGGATGGCTACGAGGGCGCTTACTACGCCTACGATGGGCCAGTCACCGAGATGCTGGGGCGGCTGACCTCGTCGTTCACCCCCTACGCCGGCTGGCCAATGGGGGGCGTCTCGCTCACGGGCGCCCAGCAGTCGATCATCTCCGACGGCAGCGGAGGTGTGATCGCCGCCGACCTGACGACGAACCAATTCCCGGCGGCGGTGCGCTACAACGCCGGCGGCACGCTCGCCCAGGGCTGGACCCGGCCCACGGCGCTTTCACGCTACACCGGTGCCGAGGTGGTGCTCGCCGCCGACGGTCAGGGGGGCGCGATCGCGACGTGGAGTGACTATCGCAACGTGTATGGGACGAGCGGCCAGGACATCTACGCGCAGCGCGTCGACCACTTCGGAGCGCTGGGCAACGTCGCGCCGGCGATCGTCTCGGTGAAGGACGTGCCCAACGACCAGGGCGGTCACGTACGCGTGAGCTGGACGCCCAGCCCGCTCGACGTCGATCCGACGTACGGCATCGCCTACTACGCGCTCTATCAGCAGGCGCCGCAGGCCGCCGCCGAGGTCGCGATCCGGAGCGGCGCCGCCGTCGGCATGACGCCGGATGAAGCTGCGGCCGCGCGCCCGAAGCAGACCCCGGATGCAGCGCCCGGTCCGCGGCGCTACGTCGTTGTGCCGAACGGCACCACCGTCGATTACTGGCAGCAGATCGATGTCGTCGAGGCCAACGCGCTGACGGGCTACAGCGATGTCACGGCGACGGACGGCGATTCGACCGGCAGCGGCAATCCGCTCACGCTGTTCATGGTCGAAGCCTACGGCAACGCCGGGGGCTACTGGTTCTCGCTGCCCGATTCGGGCTACTCGATCGACAACCTGCCGCCGGTCGCGCCGGCGCCGTTCACGGGCACATACGTGCCCGGCACCGGCACGCTGCTCACGTGGGGTCCCAACTCCGAGAGCGACCTCGCCGGCTACCGGCTCTACAAGGGCAGCTCCGCGGGCTTCGTGCCCGGACCCGGCAGTCGGATCGCGCAGATCACGGGCAACACGAGCTACACCGATGCCTCTCAGGCGACCGGCTGGTACAAGCTCTCGGCCTACGACATCCACGGCAACGAGTCGGCGTTCACGACGCTGCTGCCGCTCGGCACGACCGGCGTGGGCGGCGAGCTGCCCAAGGCACTCGGCTTCGCGCTGGCTTCGCCCAACCCGGTGCACGGCGCGCTGGCGCTGAGGCTCGCGCTGCCGCAGGCGACGCGCGCTCGCGTGACGCTCTACGACGCTGCAGGGCGGCTCGTGCGCGAACTCGCGCAGGGCGAGCGGCCCGCAGGCGAGTGGACGATCGCCTGGGACGGCATGGACGCGAGCGGGCACGTCGCGCCGAGCGGACTCTACTTCGCGCGGCTCGAGGTGCCGGGCCGACAGCTCACGGAGCGCTTCGTCGTCACGCGGTGATCGGCGCGGGTGGGCGCGCGGAGCACGCGCGCCCGCCGCGTCTTCAGGAGCGCGCGGTGAGCGCGTCGTCCCAGTGCAGCGGCGCGTTCCAGCCACGCGGCGCTGGCGCTTCGTCGAGCACGAAGCCGCACCAGTCGCCGGGTGTGGCCCACACCACGTCGAGCTCGTCGTTCGCGGGGTCGAGCCGCGCGCCGTAGACCGGATGTCCCCAGTGCGGCGTCACCAGGCCGGGCGCCGTGCGCGTGCGCAGGCACGCGAGCCAGCGGCTGCTGCGCTCGCGCAGCAGCTCCGGCGTGTCGCCGTGCTCGTAGGCGAGCACGAGTGCGTGGGGCGCGCTCACCGCCCACAGCGTCAGCCGTTCGCTGCCGAAGTAGCGCAGCTCGGCGCCGTCGATCTCGAGCGCCGGCGCCATGCGCGGCAGCAGCGAGTCGCGAATGCGCTCGAAGAACGCGCGCGTCCAGCGCTGGTCCTCGCGCGCGTCGCGCGGCGCGGCGGGCCCGCCCGCGTGGGGGTCGAGCGCCGCCCAGCGGCGGCGCGACGCCTGCTCGATCGAGGCGAACAACACCGAATTGCCCCGGCGACTTCCCACGGAACGCATGGCCTGCTCCTTCCGGAAGGATGGCCTCTCCCGGCGCCATTCGAGCGTGCGTTTCGGTGAGACCGCATCGCTCGCCCGAGCGGGGCGCCTAGCGTGCCTCGTAGTTGGGAGCTTCCTTCGTGACCTGAACGTCGTGCGGATGGCTCTCGCGCAGCCCGGCCATGCTGACGCGCACGAAGCGCGTGCGCGTGCGGAGCTCCTCGATCGTGCGGACGCCGCAGTATCCCATCCCGGCGCGCAGTCCGCCCACCATCTGCAGCACCGTCGTCGCGAGCGGGCCCTTGAACGGCACGCGGCCCTCGATGCCCTCGGGCACGAGCTTGGCGAGCTCGTCGGTGCCCTCCTGGAAGTAGCGCTCGCGGCTGCCGCGCGCGGCGGCCATCGCCGAGAGCGAGCCCATGCCGCGGTAGACCTTGTACTGCCGGCCCTCGTACAGCACGGTCTCGCCGGGGCTCTCCTCGGTGCCGGCGAAGAGCCCGCCGATCATGACCGAGTGCCCGCCGGCCGCGAGCGCCTTCACGACGTCGCCGGTGTACTTGATGCCGCCGTCGGCGACGATCGGAACGTCCGTGCCCTCGAGCGCGCGCGCCGCCTCGAGCACCGCCGTGATCTGCGCCATGCCCGCGCCCGAGACGACGCGCGTCGTGCAGATCGCGCCCGGGCCCATGCCGACCTTGACGCCGTCGGCGCCGGCGTCGGCGACCGCACGCGCGCCCTCGGCGGTCCCCACGTTGCCGACCACGAGATCGGCGTCGCGCACGACGCCGCGCAGCGCGCGCGTCGCCTCGAGCACGCCAGCGGAGTGGCCGTGCGCGCTGTCGACGACGAGCGCGTCGACACCGCGGCGCAGCAGCTCCTGCGCGCGCTCGAGGAAGTCGCCCGCCGCGCCGACGGCGGCCGCGACGCGCAGCCGTCCGAGCGCGTCCTTGCACGCGTGCGGATGGCGGATGCGCTTCTCGATGTCCTTGACGGTGATGAGCCCGCGCAGCCGGCCCTCGGAGTCGACCACCGGCAGCTTCTCGATCCGGTGCTTCGCGAGGATGTCGCGCGCCTGCTCGATCGTCGTGCCGACGGGCGCGGTGACGAGCCCCTCCCGCGTCATGAGCTCGGAGACGCGGCGGGAGTGGTCGTCCTCGAAGCGCAGGTCGCGGTTCGTGAGGATGCCGACGAGCCGCCCGTTCTCCGTGATCGGCACGCCCGAGATGTGGAAGCGCGCCATGATCGCGTGCGCCTCGCCGAGCGAGGCCGAGGGCGAAAGCGTCACCGGGTCGACGATCATGCCGCTCTCGGAGCGCTTCACGCGGTCGACCTGCGAGCACTGCTCTTCGATCGAGAGGTTCTTGTGGATCACGCCGATGCCGCCCTCGCGCGCGAGCGCGATCGCGAGCCCGGCCTCGGTCACCGTGTCCATCGCGGCGCTGACGATCGGGACCGGCAGCGGGATGTGGCGCGAGAAGCGCGACGCGGTGTCGACCTCGCGCGGGTGCACCGCGGAGTAGCGCGGCACGAGCAGAACGTCGTCGAAGGTGAGGGCCTCAGGCCCGACCTTGTCGGCCCAGTCGACGCGGTCGCTCACGGACGCCTCCGGCGAGGTGTGGCTGCGGCGCGGCTAGGGATGCTTCGGCAGCTCGACGGTCTTCTTCTCCGGCTTGAAGTCGTAGTAGTAGTGCGCGCCGAAGCGGATCTCGAGCTCCTGCGGATTGCCGTTGAAACCGCTCGGGAACTGCTGGTTGCGCATCGCATACTGCTCCTGCCACGCGATCGTCCATTCGAGCGACGTGTTGGGGAGCGACTTCATGAACCGCTCGAGCCCGAGCTCGGCCGTGACGCCGAGGTAGGCGCCCTGGTGGTAGTCGAACGTCACGGGATCCTTGATCACCTTGCGCTCGTTCTGCACCACGACGCGGTAGAGCGACGGCCCCGCGCCCAGGTGCAGCACCCAGTTGTTGCGGATGCGCGTGAGCTGGAGCTGGGCGTTCGCGCCGACGATCTGCGTGAGCACGCTGTCCTTGTACCTGCCGAACTTGAGATTTCCGGGCGCGAACGGGAAGTCGGGATCCGAAAACGGCATGCGCGTTCCGGTCCGGTAGGCGTTCCACGCGAAGTACGGGCTCACCTGCCAGCGCAGCCCGCGCGTCACCTGGTAGCGGTAGCTCCCCATGAACGACAGCCGCGGCTGGGCGCCCTTGGCGTAGTCGCCGCCCTCGAAGATCCAGGGCACGCCGATCTGCCCTCCGATGGCCGCCCGGCCGGGCTTGTCGCCGGTCCGGTGCACCGCCGCGGTCGTATCCGCCTGCTGGGCCGAGCTCGCGGAGGCACTCGCGAGCAACAGAACGACCACGACGCTCGCGATGCGAGCGCGAAGGGACATGACGGGGAAGCTCCTCATTCCGAGTGGGATAGGACGCCCGGTCGGGTAAGCGCGGCACTATAGGGAGCGCTCGCGCAGAGTGTCAACTGTTGCCCCGGATTCCGCGCACAAAAGCGATCAGCGCCGCACGAAGGGAGCGATGCGCGGGCACGACGCGCCGCACCTTTCGGCGTCCGAACGTCGACGGGAGCGACGGATGCGCGACGCCGGCGCGAGCGACCGCCGGCGAATGCGCACTGCGCGGCATCGCGATGCCCCGGCGCGACGCCCCGGCACCGCGTTTGCGTCAGTGGCCGCGGGGATCTCCGACCGGGAACCCACCCCACACGCCGCTTCGTCATTCCCCACCCCGCCCACCTGAAATGCAACATGCCCAAGTCCGGAACGGGCCGCCAACCCGTTCCCGTCCCGGCCGGAGTTCCCCCGGCATGCGTTCGAGCCGCATACGACGCGGGAAATCGAACGGAGCGCGCGCGTTGACACCTCTCGGACCGCCCGCTTAGACTGCCCCACTCCTTCAAACGTCCTGCGCACGCCGGGAGGGTCCAATGCCTTCCCGGCGGTTGATCGTATGGGGGCACCCATGTCTCGTTCGGACTCGTGGAAGCTGGCGCTGGTGGTGGCTGCCGTGCTCCTCGCCGCCTGGTACCTCTTCCCGTCGTACCAGTTCTACTCGATGAGCCCCGCCCAGCGGGATGCGCAGCCGCCGCAGAAGCTGGCGCAGCTCCGCAAGCAGGCGATCCACCTGGGGCTCGACCTCCAGGGCGGCCTGCAGCTGCTGCTCGAGGTCGACAAGTCGCACCTGTCGGCCGCCGAGGCGGCGGACGCGGTCGAGCGCGCGAAGGAGATCATCAACAACCGCGTCGATCAGTTCGGCGTGGCCGAACCGCTGATCCAGCGCGAGGGCGAGGACCGCATCGCGATCCAGCTTCCCGGCCTGACCGATCGCGCCCGTGCGATCGAGCTGATCGGCAAGACGGCGCTCCTCGAGTTCAAGCTCGTGCGTCCCGCCGACGAGACCAAGGCGGCGTTCGACCGGCTCGACAGCTGGCTCGCCGCGCACGCCCCGAGCGGAACGGACACGCTGCTGCGCATGCACCCGATCACCGGCCGCATGCTGGACCAGGGCTTCGTGCGCAAGGAGGAGGTGCCCGACGTCGAGAAGCTGCTCGCGCTGGCCCCCGTCGATTCGATCCTGCCGCCCGACACCCAGCTGCTGTGGAGCAACGGCGACGTCGCGATGCAGGGCATCACGGGTCGCGCGATCTACGTGCTCAAGACCTCGCCGGAGATGACCGGGGGTTCGGTCGCGAGCGCCGACGCGCAGGTCGGCCTCGACCAGACGAACCCGGGCGCGTGGGGCGTCAGCATGAAGATGACGCCGCAGGGCCGCTCCGACTTCGCGCGGGTCACCGCGGCCAACGTCGGGCGCCAGCTCGCGATCGTGCTCGACGGCGTCGTGCAGTCTGCGCCGTTCATCCGCGACAAGATCCCCTCGGGCGACGCTTCGATCACCGGCGGCAACTTCGACATCAACGTCGCCAAGGACCTCGCGATCGTGCTGCGCGCGGGCGCGCTGCCTGCGCCGGTCCGGATCCTCGAGGAACGGACCGTCGGGCCCTCGCTCGGCGCCGACTCGATCCACGACGGCCTGCTCGCCGGGCTCATCGGCACGGCGATGGTCGTGCTTTTCATGGTGGTCTACTACCAGCTCTCGGGCGTGCTCGCGGTCTGCGCCATGCTGCTCAACACGTTCTTCGTGGTCGCATGCCTCGCGGGCTTCGGCGCGACGCTCACGCTGCCCGGCATCGCGGGCCTCGTGCTCACGGTCGGCATGGCGGTCGACACGAACGTGCTCATCTTCGAGCGCATCCGCGAGGAGCTGCGCAACAACCGCGGCATCCGGCAGGCGGTCGAGATGGGCTACGACCGCGCCTTCCGCACCGTCTTCGACGCGCACTCGACCGCGATCATCAGCGGCCTCTTCCTCTTCCAGTTCGGCACGGGCCCGATCAAGGGCTTCGCGGTGACGCTCATCACGGGCCTCGTGGCCAACCTGTTCACCGCCGTGCTGTTCACGCGGATGATCTACGACTATTGGCTGAGCCGCGGCAAGGTCGAGCGGCTGAGCATCTGAGCCGAGAAAGGCCACCATGTTCCAGATCCTGCACGGCACGAGCTTCCCGTTCATGAAGTACCGGCGGGCGGCCTATTTCCTCTCGGGTGCGATCGTGGCCACGACCGCGGTGTGGTTCTTCACGCACGGCCCGAAGTACAGCGTGGACTTCACGGGCGGCTCGCTGATCCAGATCCGCACGACCCCGGCGATCTCGGCGGACTTGGTGCGCTCGGCGATGGACGCGACCGAGTTGAAGGGCGCGGAGATCCAGCAGATGACCGGGGAGTCGCGCGGCGAGATCCTGATCCGCGTCCAGACCGACGCCAAGGACCCGTTCTCCAGCATCTCGCAGGCCATCCAGACGCGCGCGCCGGGCACGAAGATCGAGTTGCGCGGCATCCAGACCGTCGGCCCCAAGGTGGGCGGCGACCTGCGCCACAAGGCCGTCATGGCCATTCTGACGAGCCTCGGCGTGATTCTGCTTTACGTGGGCTGGCGCTATGAGTTTAAGTTCGCGATGGGCGGCGTCGTGGCACTCCTGCACGACGTTTGGGTGACTCTGGGATTCCTCATGTTCACCGGGCGCGAGGTCTCCCTGACCGTGGTCGCCGCCCTGCTCACCATCGCCGGCTACTCCATCAACGACACCATCGTGGTGTTCGACCGCATTCGCGAGCGCTCCAAGTCGCTCCGCAAGGAGCGCCACTCGCGGGTGATGGACATCGCGGTCAACGAGACGCTCTCGCGCACCATCATCACGGCGTTCACGGTCTTCCTCACGGCCCTGGCGCTGTTCATCTGGGGCGGCGAGGTGCTCCGCGCGTTCTCGTTCGCGATGCTCGTCGGCACCGTGTTCGGCACCTATTCGTCCGTGTACGTGGCCAGCGCCATGGCGCTCGACATCTGGATCTGGCTGGACCGCCGCAAGGGCATCCAGGCGGAATAGACGAAAGGCAGACGATGATCCGCACCTCACCTGCACGCCGCTGGGCCGGGCTCGCGACCTGCGCGCTCGTCGCTCTCGCCGCGCTCTCCGGTTGCGCGAAGAAGATGACCCAGGTCGACGCCGGGTACACGCAGGTCGAAGGCGTGCCGAACCGGAACGCGCGCATCGTGACGTGGGTGAACCAGCCGATCGACTCGCTCGTCTATCTCACCGTCACCGACAGCGTGACCAAGTTCACGACCAACGTCTTCCAGGGCTACTCGAGCACGATGACCGGTCCGCCCGGGATCGAGGCCGAGATCTTCGATTCGACGAACGCCTCGAGCTACCAGGTGTTCCGCCGCACTTCGAACGGCGGCTACGCCCAGCTCTTCGACTTCCCCCTCGTGCCCGAGCTGCGCTGGGCGGACACCGAGTGGGAGATGTACGGCTTCAGCGACCAGCCGTCCTCGTTCGATCCCTTCCTGGCGTACGTGGGCCGCGGCGTCGTGAACGGCAACGCCGGCCCGGCCTCGCCGCTCACGAACGTCGGCGTCGCGCCCGACCCCGCGATCCCGCAGACGCTGCAGTTTACGGCGTCGCGCATCCAGCCCGACTCGATCTTCACGCTGAGCTGGACCCTCGATCCCAACGCCGCGGGCTACTGGATCGAGTGCATGCCGCAGGCGCAGCTTCCCAGCCGCGGCGTCACCTCGCCCGAGGCGAGCGTCGGGCTGCCCGTGCTCGCCCAGGCGGGCAGCTTCGCGAACGTTCGCGAATTCATGGGCGTCGACGGCTCGGTCACGGTGCTCACGCGCACCGTCTTCCGGATGAACCAGCTCTACGTCGTGCGCGTGAACGCGGTCGACGCGCAGGGCCGGATCATCAACCGGCTGCGGGGCGATTATCAGGTGGTCAAGCCCAACCCGGGCGGGGTGTTCGAGCTCGTCCCCGCGGGTGGCGTCATCATCCTCGCCGGGCTGCCGGTTCCGGGCATCCCGTACGGGTTCAACAACAACGACTTCGAGACCTGGAACTCGGTGCCGCACCCGAACGCGCCCGCAGTGAGCCCCGACGGTGCCGCGGCCGTGAGATTTGTCGGAAGCACGATGCAGCTGCGGGTGCCCGTCCGCTAAATTCATCTCCGAGCGGCGGGCGCTTCGTCCGCCCGCTTTCGAGAGGACGGGTTGGCCCGTGAAACGGCGGTTGGTGCTCCTCGCCTGCTCCGCGCTGCTCTGGACGCCCGCACCCGTCCGCTCGGCGCCCACGCCGCCCGGGTCGCGCGCCTTCGGGATCGCGCGCCTGAAGTACGGCGGCGGCGGCGACTGGTATGGCGACCAGACCTCGCTGCGCAACCTGATGGCCGCCCTGCGCGCGCGCACCGACATCCCGGTCGCGGGCGACGATGCCGCCGTGGTCGAGCCGGGCTCGGCGACGCTGTTCGAGTATCCGTTCGTCTTCGCCGCCGGCCACGGAAACTTCCGCTTCTCGGACGCCGAGCTGCCGAACGTGCGCCGCTGGCTCGACTCGGGCGGCTTCCTCTGGGTCGACGACGATTTCGGGATCGCGCCCGCCTTCCGGCGCGAGGTCAAGCGCCTCTACCCCGACGACGAGCTCGTCGAGCTGCCGTTCGACCATCCGATCTTCCACCAGCTCTACGATTTCCCGCACGGCCTGCCGAAGATCCACGAGCACGATGGTGGCCCGGCGAGGGCGTTCGGCGTTGTCCACGACGGCAGGCTCTGTGTACTCTTTTCCTTCGACTGCGACCTGGGGGACGGCCTCGAGGACGAGGAAATCCACCACGACCCCCCGGAAAAGCGCGAAGCGGCGCTGCAGATGTCGATGAACATCGTCCAGTACGCGCTGACGCATTGAGTCCCGTGCGCCGCACCTCCTGCCCGGGCCGCTTCGAGACGCCATGACACCACGCGGGCCCGACCCTCTCGGCAATCCCCTCCGGCGCGAACAC
>Ga0335083_10003033_pt1 | contig 21886 bp, 16 predicted proteins | sample Lox_Sample_42_FD_206716 | JGI IMG/M metagenome (GOLD analysis project Ga0335083, IMG submission 206716) | Soil microbial communities from Loxahatchee National Wildlife Refuge, Florida, United States - Lox_Sample_4.2 | ecosystem: Environmental > Terrestrial > Soil > Wetlands | place: USA...
CGTGTCACCCACCAGGTCGGCAATGTTGATCGGGATTGCGCCCATTTCGAGCGCGACGATAGTGCAGCGGCGCGCTCGGCCCGACGCCGCGCGGGGTCCGGCCCTGCGCCGCCCGGGCGCTCGGCCCTGCGCCGCCCGGGCGCTCGGCCTACTTCTTGGCGGTCGAGAGGGTGACGTTCGACGCCGAGGCCTTCAGCGCCGTCGGGTAGCTGCGGCCGATCAGCAGCCTCGCCTTCAGGTGCCCGTGACCCGCGCGCAGCAGCGCCTGCCCGGAGGAGCCCAGTTTCAGGGCGACCCTGAGGTTCTGACCGGCGTTCGCGGCGTAGGACCCCGAGGCGATCGCCTTCGCCACGTTGTGCTTGCCCTTCTTGACGCTCACCTGCAGCGTCAGGTGCCCGCCGCAGCGCCCGCTGCCTCTCGCCGCCAGCGAGATCATGGCGCGTGCGCGGGTGGCCACCGAGATCTTGCTGCTGCGCAGGTAAACCTTGCACGACGGCGAGGCCGCCGAGGTGACGCCGGACACGACGCCGATCCCCTTCCCGGTGTTGTTGTTGGTCGTGCCCGTCCCCGAGCCCGACGGGTTGTTCAGCTGGCTGATGGGGATTTCGGGGTTCTTCGATTTTTTGTTTTTCGGCCCACCGCCACCGCTGCCGCCTTCCTTTTCCCGTTCTTCGTCGGCGCCGACGAAGTACAGGTACACAGCGTTGGTGTTTTCGGCGCTCAGCCACTCGTCGGTTTCGACCTGGACGTTCACGCACGACACGGCTTCGTGTTCGAGCTTGCATTCGTCCACGCCTTCTTCGCCCGGTGGCACCTTGACGACCAGCTCTTCCTGGCCTCCTTCCTGCGGCGCGCCCAGGCGTTCCAGGATTTCGGCCTTGTGCGGCGGACCTCCGAACCAGACGGCCTTGGCGTTCTTGAGATACCGGCCGACGATCCAGACCTTGTTTTCCCCCTTCAGGTGGCCGCGGGCCTTGGCGTTGCCTTCCTGGGTGGGAGAGGTTTTCACTTCTTCGACGGTCGGTCGCTGGCCGTACAACCACACCGCGCCGGCTTTGTTCGTTTCGTGGGGCGCGCCGATGAGCAGCGTTTCCGCCTTTTCGGTCATCGACACAGCCTTGGCGAACTGGCCGTGACCGGTCTCCACGAGGCTCGCTTCGAGGGACTGGAGGGGTTCCCATTCGGATTTGTTGGCTTCGTAGAGGTAGGCGACCCCGGCGCCTTCGCCCGCTTTCTTCGCGCGGGTGCGGGGAGCCCCGATCAGCGCCTGGGTGCCGTTCCCCGACAGCGCCAGTCCCCTGCCGAATTCTTCCTTTTCGAGCTTTTCGGGCCCGAGCAGCTTCGGGCCGAATTCACGCCACTTACCCCCGACTTCCACGTAGGTCCAGACTGCTCCACGCTTGCCGTTTTCGTCCGGGGCTCCGACCAGGACCGTGCCGCCGTTGCCGGCCATCGCCACGCTTTCGCCGAAGCGACCTTCGCCGTTCTCGCCGAGACCCGTGAGCAGGTTTCCGTTCTGGACCCAGTTCAGGCCGACGTGTTCGAAGATGAATGCGGTGCCTTTTTTGAGCGCGTCCAGCGGCGCGCCCACGATCGCCTGCTGGCCGTCCGCCGAGAGCGCCGTGCTGAAGCCGAGGTGACCCCCGGGGCCCTCTTCTTTCGCGATCAGGGGGACGGCCGCCCCCCATGTACCTTCGACACGTTCGAACACGTATGCCTCACCGCGGCCGCCGTGCTCGGTGGGGGCGCCGACCAGCGCGTGGCTCCCGTCGGTGGAGAGGGAGACGCTGAAGCCGAACCTCTGCTGGCCTTCTTCTTTGGGGCCGACGAGCGGCTGTTCTTCCCGCACCCATTCCGAGCCGGTGCGGTTGAAGACCCACGCCACGCCCGGCTGCAGCCCCGCGCGGGGAGCGCCGATCAGCGCAGTGTCGCCGGTGCCGGAGAGCGCGACGCTCGTGCCGAACGCGCAGCTGACGGGCTGTTCGCCCACTTCTTTTTCACCGGGTTCTTCGCATGCCCCTTCTTCACCGGGGCTCGCCGCGGAGAGTTTGCTCTGCAGCGACCAAACGGCGCCTTCCCGGTGGAAGACCCACGCCGCGCCGGTGTGGGACGAGCCCTCGGGGCCGCCGACGAGCGCGGTGGTGCCGTCGGCCGACAATGAGACGCTCGTGCCGAACGCTTCCTTTTCGGAGGCTTCGCCCTGGCCCTGGCCGAGTTCGATGATGAGCCCTTCGCCCGTCAGCACCGGGTCCACCGAGATGGGGAAATGGGCGCCCGCGGCGCGCACGTGCAGCGACAGGGACTGGCCGTTCAACGACAGCCACGACGGCAACAGCCGGCCGGACGCGTCGAGTGCGCGCAGGCCGGAGTAGCGGAGCGTCGCGCCCGAGGGCGAGCGCAGGGTGACCGAGCCGCCGTGCTGCGCGAGGAGCGGCCTCGTCGAGCCGGACAGCGCGAGCTTGATCGTCAGATCGCCCGACCTCTGGCCCGCTGCGGCCGCTGCGGACCGGTCGACCGTGAAGCCCTGCTCGAGGCCGAAGGGCCCGTTCGCGTACCACTCCTGCAGGCCGGGGTGGTCATAGGTGACGCGGTTGGAGCTCGTGTGCGGCGCGACCGGAGCAAGCGCGGAGGACGCGCCGCCGAAGCCCGCGGCGGTGGCGCGCAGCGCGAGCGACAGCGACTGCGAGGAGACCGTCACGCCGTCCCTGGTGAAGGCGGCGGCGAAGCCCTGCCCGCGGTTGAGCGCCCGTGCTCCAGCAGGACCCGGGTGGACGTGGTAGGACGGCTCGACCGCCCCGAGCACCGCGGACACCGGGCCGACGGCCGCCTGCGGGAGCACGCCCGAGGTGACCAGCGGCGGCAACGGCATGGTCGCCGGGGGGTGCCCGCCGCCTGCGGCCGTCAGCTGGGGCACGGCGCGGACGGCGAGCAATCCCAGCGTGGCGAGGAGCGCCGCGAGCAGCGCGCCGGCGAGCCGGGCGCGCGCGGGGACATGCCATCGCAGGCTTCGTTCGCCCCTCATCAAGACGTGCTCCTCGGTCTCTCCACTAGCCGCTCGGCCGCCGTCAACCCAACCATCCGTAGTCCCTTCCGTAGCGTGGCCGGCGTATGCCACCCCAAGCGAGCGTAGCTAAGCCCACCTGATCCCGCAACACGCGACCGTTCGCGACCGCCGTCGGGGGCTGCCGCGCGCGGGGGGATGGCGGCCGCGAACGGGTCCGCGAGTAGGTTTGACGAGGGTTGCTCAGATAAGCGCAGCCAAATATCGGCAAGCTGCTTGACAGCCAGAAACCGTGTGGTACCAATGCTTTTGGCTGGGCACTACACGAGCCCCCGCAACAGGCTTCGCGCCTCGGGAAGTCTGGAGGACACCCTTGGCATCGCCTGAACTGCGCGCATGGATGCGATGGGGAGTGAGTACCGCGGCGTGGCAAGCGCCTGCTGTGGGGAGTGCCCAGCCACCGACATCGGGGAGGCCTCTACGCTAGGGCCCTGTGTCGCTCGAGAACGTGGAGCTCGTCGAAGCGATCCACCGCCGGTGGAACGCGCGGGAGCCCACCCACGACCTGATCGACGGCAAGCTCGAGTACGTGAACCCGCACGACGCGATCGAGACCGGGACCGTGCGTGGCAGCGACGCGCTCCAACGCGTGCTCGAGGTGTACCCCGACTACCGCATCGAGGTCCAGCGCGTGATCGACGCCGGCGACGAGGTGGTCGTGCTCGGCGTGGTCCGCGGCACCAGCCCGAGCGGCGTCTCGATCGAAGGCCGGCAGGGCTACGTGTGGACGGTCAGGGACGGCCGCGCGGTGCGCTTCCGGTGGTTCGTCGACCCGGATGAGGCGCTCGAGGCGGTCGGGCTCTCGCCCTGACGCGGCATGGCGGCGGGTCCATGCTCAGGATGGTCGGACGCTCCCCCGACGAGCGGCCTACCCCTCGAGGCCCAGGTCCGCCAGCGCACGATCACGGTCGAGGTACAGCACGACGCGCGTGACCCTGCCATCGCGGAGGTGGAACAGGTTGGCCGCCCGGGACCCGGTGTGCGCCACCTCCAGCCCGCTCGTGCGTCCCCGCCCCTGCTGACGGAACAGCATCAGCACGCGTTGCCCGTCGAGCTCGCGCAGCTCCTCGACCTCGGCGCGGGCGTCGTCCCAGTTGCGCAGGAACTCGCGCCAGCTCTCCGCCATGCCCTCCACGCCGCGGAAGCTCCCGGGGACGGGCCCGTCGGCGTACACGAACTCGATCTCGGGGTCCGCCCAGTCGCTCGAGCTGTAGTCGCCACGCTCCCAGTTCGCGACGATCGCGCGCACGATCTCGAGGTTCCCCGACACGACCCGGCGGAGCGTACTGCTCAGGGTCACCATGCTCATGGCGAAGCACGAGATGGTCGGGTCGGCGTCCGGATCAGATGTGGTACATGCTCGCCCCGGCGTCGTGCAGCTCGCGCTGGACGATGTCGGCGATGGTGGTGCGGGCGAGCACTTTCCTGGCGGCATCGGCGGCGTCGGCGAACACGCCGTCGGCGTCCCGGCCGAGCGGTCCGTCGAGCAGCTCGACCACCTCGAGCACCGTCACGGTCTCGGGCTCGCGGGCGAAGCGATAGCCGCCGTGGACGCCCCGCTGGGAGTTGATGATCCCTGCTCGTCGCAGCGAGGCGAACAGCTGCTCGAGGAACTGCACGGGCACGTCCCGGCGGCGGGCCAGTTCGCCGATCGGCACGGGCTTGCCCCCGGAGCTCCGCGCCAGCTCGGCCAGCGCCAGCACCGCATACGGCGACTTCGTCGTGATCGAGATCATGCCGCTCGGCGGCGGCTGCCAAGGGACTTCACCGCACGAAACAGTATTGGCCCCGCAGACGCCCCGGCCGCGAACCGGCGAGGGCGTACCCCCTAGAGCCAGCCGCGCTCGGTGGCGATCAGCACGGCCTGGGCCCGGTCCACTGCGCCGAGCTTGCCGTAGATGTTGTGCAGGTGGGTCCGCACGGTGCTCGTGGAGAGCATCAGGTCGTGGGCGATCTGCTTGTAGACCTTGCCCTCCGCGAGTCGCTGGAGGACACCCAGCTCACGCGTGGACAGCGGGCACGGGTCGACGTGGCGCTGGCGCTGGTTGCTCGAGTTGGGAAGCTCGTACAGCACGACACGCAGCTGCTGTGGGGTGAGGCCGATGCTGCGAGCGGTCAGCAGCATCTCGGCCGGCGACACCCGTGCCCCCTGGGCGTAGTGGGCGAGCATGTCGGCGAGGCGAATGAAGGCCGCCTCCCCTTCGGGCTGGGAGCTGTGGTGGCGCTCGATCGGAGTGGACAGGTTCGCGGGCAGGCCCCAGCGGCGGATCAGGACGCCGCCCACGAGCGCGTGGTCGACCCCCAGCTCGCGGCGCTCCTGGTGGACACGCTCCTCAGGGGTGCGGGCCCCGCGGTGCACCTGTGAGGGGTAGCCGGGATAAGCGTGCAGCAGCACGAGCTTGCCCACGTCGTGCAGGAGGCTCGTGACCGTCAGACGGTCGCGGTCCTCATAGCCGACCTCGGCGGCGATGCGGTCGGCGGCGTGCTGGGTGGAGAGGGCGTGCAGGCGGAAGCGCTCGGGGGCGCTGTCCCACACGGTGGCCCGCTCGAAGAAGTCGAAGGTGCGGGTGCGTGAGGCGACCGCCTCGACGGTCTGGGGCGTGAGCAGCTCGACGGCCTGGACGATGGTCTCGACGCGGCCCTTGCCGTCCTTGGCGCGGTTGGCGAGACGCAGGACGGAGATGATCAGCGCCACATCGGACTCGACGGCGCTGACGACGTCGGCCGTGGCGACGTGCTCCTTGGAGATGACGGCGAGCAGCCTGTCGCGGGACTCGGCCAGCGCGGGGAACGCCTCGAGCGCTTCGAAGGCCATCGTCAGGCGACGGCCATGGCCCTCGTCCTGGTGACGCTGAGGAGCTCCGGGTGCGGCGCCCTGCGACTTGGCCTGGCCCTGGGCCTGGTCCGAGCGCGTCTTGGTGGACTGCCGACGTTTGTTCTGTGCGCCCAGCTTCTTCGCTGTAGCGGTTGCCTGCATACCGTTCAGGTCCCTTCCTTGGGGTCGCCCGGTCGTGACCGGACTGATGTGCTCGGATGCTCCCGTATCGGCACCCGCGGCCGAACGGTTGAGCGCCGCCGCGTCGACCCCCGGCGCGACGGTGTCACGCGCGGGAGAGAGCCTCGTCTATCCGTCCAAGCGTCTGCTCGCGGCCGAGCAGGGCGACGCTCTCGAAGATCCCCGGAGACACGGTTCCGCCGGAGATCGCCACGCGCAGGGGCTGGTAGACCTGGCGAGGTTTGGCACCCCTCGCCTCGATCACCTCCCCGAGCGCGTGCTCCACGGCGGGCTCGTCGAAGGCCGGGAGCTCCTGCAGCGAGCGGCGCACCTCCTCCAGTACGGCCCGCCCGTCCTCGTCCAGCCAGCGTGCGCGGGCGGCGGGGTCGTCCACCGGCCCGTCGATCAGGGGCCCGGCGAGCGGCCAGAAGTCCGCCAGCGTCTGGATCTTCTCCTGGCTAATCTCCGCCGCCCCGCGCAGGTCCGTGCGGCCGGTGAACTCCTCCAGGCGTCGCGTGAGCTCCTCGACGGGCATCTTGCGTATGTAGATCCCGTTCAGCCACCTGAGCTTGACCTCGTCGAAACGGGCCGGGTTGCGGCTGACCCGCTCGAGCGTGAAGCGCTCGATCAGCTCCTGCGTGTCGAGCACCGTCTCGTCATCCCCCGCTCCCCACCCCAGCAGCGCCAGGTAGTTGCGGATCGCTTCGGGGAGGTAGCCCTGGTCGCGCAGCTCCTGCACCGAGGCCGCGCCGTGGCGCTTGGAGAGCTTCTTGCCGTCGGGCCCGTGCAAGAGCGGGAGGTGCGCGTACACGGGCAGCGGGGCGTCGCCCGACAGCCCCGCCTCGCGCATCGCTTCGAGCACCAGCAGCTGCTTGGGGGTGTTGGAGAGGTGGTCCTCCCCCCGCACGACGTGGGTGATGCCGGCGTCGAGGTCGTCGATCGCGACCGCGAAGTTGTAGAGCACCGAGCCGTCGGCCCGGGCGATCACGGGGTCGTCGAGGTGGACGTGCTCGAAGCGGGTGTCGCCGCGGATGGCGTCGTGGACGACGGTGGCGCCCTCGGGCGGCACGTGCAGGCGCACCGCCCCCTCCCCCTCGTCGCTGCCCCGGTAGCCGGCCGAGGCCCCGTGTATCTCCTTATAGGCCCGCACGTCCTCGGCGGTCGCATTCGAGCGGTACGCATGGCCCGAGTCGAGGAGCGCCCCCAACGCCTCCTGGTGGCGGGGGGCGCGATCGGTCTGGAGGATCGGGCCCTCGTCCCAGTCGAGCTCCAGCCACCGCAGGGCGTCGAGGATCTGCTCGATGTTCTCGGGGGTGGAGCGCTCGCGGTCGGTGTCCTCGATCCGGAGCACGAGCTCGCCGTCGTAATGGCGGGCCAGCAGCCAGTTGAACAGGGCCGTGCGCGCGCCGCCTATGTGCAGCGCGCCGGTCGGGGAAGGCGCGAAGCGGACCCTCATGGTGGGTGCAGCGTAATGCGGGCGAACCGCCACCCGGATGCCGCCCGCGGCCGCCATCCGTCCGCCTTCCACAGCCGCCACCTCGTTTGCCGCCTGCGGCCGGCGCCCGCCCGCCGCCGTCGATAATGCGCCCGATGCTGATCGGCTGCCACGTATCCCCCGCGGGAGGGTTGCCGAAGGCCATCGAGCGCGGCGTGGAACGCAGCTGCGAAGCGATCCAGATCTTCAACCAGTCGCCGCGGATGTGGAAGGGCCGCGCCTACGCCGACGAGGAGGCCGCCGCCTTCCGGGAGGCGCTGTCCGCAAGCTCGGTCAAGGCCGCCGTGATCCACGCGATCTACCTGCTCAACGTCGCCAGCGAGAACCCTGACATCCGCCGCAAATCGCTGCAGTCGCTGACGGTCTCGCTGCGCTCCGGCAAGGCGATCGGGGCGGTCGGCGTGGTGCTGCACCCCGGCTCGGCAAAGACCGGCAGCACGGCCTCCGCCATCAAGCGGGCCGCCGGGGCGATCCGGGAGGCCCTCGCCGAGAGCGAGGACTGCCCCCTGTACCTCGAGGACATGGCGGGCACAGGCGGCATGTTGGGGCGCAGCTTCGAGGAGCTCGCGGAGCTGATCGAGGCCTCCGGCGCCCAGCGCCGGCTCGGCGTGTGCCTGGACTCCTGCCATCTGCTCGCCTCCGGCTATGACATCCGCACCCGCCCGGGGATGGACGCCGTGACGGCGGACTTCGAACGGCGCATCGGGATCGACCGGCTGGGCTGCCTGCACCTCAACGACTCGATGACGCCGCTGGGGAGCAACCGCGACCGCCACGCCAACATCGGCGAGGGCGAGCTCGGGGACCGCGGTTGTGCCGCCTTCCTGTCCGCCCCCCAGTTCGACCGCCTCGCATGCGTGCTCGAGACGCCCGGCGCGGGCAAGGCCAGGGGCGGGTCCACGCGGGACGAAGTCGAGCTCGCCCGCAAGCTGCGCAAGCGCGGACTGTCGGCGCGCAAGAGGGCGAACGGCGCCAGCGCGCGCACCCCGGCCGCGCGGCGCCGGGCCGGCGGCACGTCCTGAGCCGCGTCAGGCGCTGACGGCGGCGGGGATCCCGCCGAGCGCGGTCTCGAGATCGGCGCGGAGCGCGAGCGTGTGCCGCACGCGGAAGGCGCTGCCGAGACGCACCCTGCGTGTCCCGGAGGTGGTGTGGATGTCGAGCAGCACCTCGGCCTGCCCGGGAGACTCCTCGATCGCCTGCCTCAGTTCGGCGAGCGTCTCGGCCGAGAGGTTGTCCGCCGACACGCTCAGGTGCAGCGGCTTGGCCCCGGCGGCGTCGGCGGCGGCCGTCGCCCTGGCCTTGGCCTGGGCCCGCTCGAGCTCCTGGCGGTCGGGGTTGTAGGGCTCGACGCTCTGCACGATCAGGCACGTGCTGCCGGCTTCCTTGTGGTCGACGCGCCCCTTCACGAGCACGACCTTGTCCACCTGCAGGGCCTGTTCGTGGTCGGCGAGGGCGTTGCCGAACACCAGCAGCTCGACCGAGCCGGCGAGGTCGTCGAGCGTCGCGAACATCATCGGATCGCCGTTGCGGGTGCGGATCTTGCGCGCCTCGGTGATGATCCCGCCGACGGTCAGGAGGTCCTTGTCGCGGCGCTCCTGGAGCGCCGACAGCGGGCAGTCCACCCGTGCCCGCATCGCCTCCCGCAGAGGCTTGAGGGGGTGCTCGGAGACGAACAGGCCGATCGCTTCCTTCTCGGCTGCCAGCAGGGCCGGCTGGTCGAACTCCTCCGAGGGGATCGGAGGGTGCACCGGGCGGGCCAGCCCGAGCCCGGCGAACGGATCCCCTTCCGCGGCGCCTGCGGCGCCGGCGCCGTTGCCCTCCTGGGGACCGCCGTCGCCGAGGTCGAAGATCGAGGCCTGACCGATGAGGGCGTCCTGCTGGACCTTCTGGCCCGCCGCCTGGGCCTGCTCGAGCACGTCGAGCATCCCCTTTCGGGTCGCCCCCGTCGAGCCGAGCGCACCGCACTTGATCAGCGCCTCGATCGCCTTCTTGTTGACCGCACGCCCGTCCACCCGCTCGCAGAAGTCCCACAGCGAGGAGAACGGACCGTCCTTCTCGCGGGCCCGCTTGATCGCCTCCACCGCCTGGTAGCCGACCCCCTTGACGGCATCGAGGCCGAAGCGGATGTTGCCGATCAGGCTGCCCGAGCTCGGCGCACCCACCGTGAACTCGTGGTCGCTGACGTTGACGTCCGGGGGCAGGATCTCGATCCCCATCTCTTCGCAGCGGGCCACGAAGAACGGCACCTTGTCCTTGGTCGACATCACCGAGGAGATCAGCGCGGCCATGTACTCGGCGGGGTGGTTGGCCTTCAGCCACGCCGTGCGGTAGGCGATCAGCGCGTAGCAGGCGGCGTGGGACTTGTTGAAGGAGTAGTCGGCCGAGCGTTCGTTGGTCTGCCACAGGAACTCGGTCACCTCGGGGCTCGTCCCCGAGCTGCGGCACCCCTCCACGAACTCCGGCTTCAGGGCCGCCATCGCCTCGCGCTTCTTCTTGCCGATCGCCTTGCGCAGGTCGTCCGCCTTGGCACCCGAGAAGCCCGCCAGCTCCTTCGAGATCTGCATCGCCTGCTCCTGGTAGAGGATCACCCCCTTGGAGGATTCGAGGATCGGGCGCAGGCGCTGGTCGCGGTAGGTGATCGAGCCGGGGTCGTGCTTGCCCTTGGCGTACACCGGGATCTGGTCCATCGCGCCGGGCCGGTATAGGGCGTTGAGGGCGATCAGGTCGTTGAACTCGTCGGGGCGGACTTTCTTCAGCGCCTCCCGCATGCCCTCGGACTCGAACTGAAACACGCCGGTCGAGTCCCCTCGCGAGAGCATCTCGTAGGTGGGCGGATCGTCGAGCGGCAGGGTTGTCATGTCGGGGCGCTGTCCGGTGGAGCGCTCGATGATGTCCAGGGCGTCCTCGATCACGTCGAGGTTGCGCAGCCCGAGGAAGTCCATCTTGAGGATGCCGATCTCGCCGATCGGGTCCATCGAGAACTGCGTCACCGTGCGGAACTGGCGCTCCCCGTTCTCATCCACGCCGGCGTCGGCGAGCTGCAGGGGCACGATGTCGGTCAGCGGGCGGTCCGCGATCACGACGGCGGCGGCGTGGATCGAGGAGTTGCGCACGATCCCCTCGAGCCCCTGGGCGACCCCCACGATCTGCTTCGCCTGGGCCTCCTCGTCGCACGCCTTGCGCAGCGGCTGTCCGCCCTTCAGGCATTCCTCGAACGACGGCGAGCGGCCCATGATCGGATCCGGGATCAGCTTCGCGAGGCGGTCGCCGATGCCGTAGTCGAAGCCCAGCACGCGCGCCGCGTCGCGCGTGGCCTGGCGGGGGAACATCTTGCCGAAGGTCACGATCTGCGCCACCGACTCGCGCCCGTACTTGTCCGCCACATAGCGCATCACCCGCTCGCGCCCGCGCACCGAGAAGTCGATGTCGATGTCCGGCATCGACACCCTCTCGGGGTTCAGGAAGCGCTCGAACAGGAGGTCGTAGCGGAGCGGGTCCACGTCGGTGATCGAGAGGCAGTAGGCGACGATCGAGCCCGCCGCCGAGCCGCGGCCGGGGCCGACAGCGATGCCGTGCTCCTTGGCGAACTTGACGAAGTCCCACACGATCAGGAAGTAAGCGTTGAAGCCCATCCGGTCGATCACGTCGAGCTCGACGTCCATACGCTCGAGCGCCTGTGCCGGCGACGGGTCCCCGTAGCGCAGCCGCAGGCCCTCGGCGACCCGTGCGCGCAGGTAGTCCCGCTCGCTGCTCCCGTCGGGGGTCTCGAAGCGCGGAATCAGCTGCTTGCCCAGCTCGAGCTCGACCTCGCACCGTTCGGCGATCTCCACGGTGCTGGCGATCGCCTCGGGCCACTCCGCGAAGGCCGCCGCCATCTCGTCGCTGTCACGCAGGTAGAACTCGTTCGTCTCGAAGCGCAGCTTCGGCGCCTGGATCGTGCTCTTGGTCTGCACGCACAGCAGCGCCGTGTGATGCTCGTAGTCCTCGCGCCGCAGGTAGTGGACGTCGCCGGTCCCGACGAGGCTCCCTCCCAGCTCGCGGGCGATCCTCACGATCCCCTCGTTGCACTTGTCCTGGGCGGCAAGGCCGTTCTTCTGGACCTCGAAGTACACGTTCTCGGCGCCGAACACACCCATCAACTCCTGTGCGTGCGCGCGGGCGTCGTCGGCGCGGTCCTCCAGCAGCCGCTGGCAGAAGCGCGAGGCCAGGCAGCCGGTCAGCGCGATCACGCCCTCCCGGTGGCTCTCGAGCTGGGCCAGGTCGACGGTCGGCTTGCCCCGCTGCAGCCCCTCCAGGAACCCTGCGGAGGAGAGCTTGACGAGGTTGCGGTAGCCGACGTCGGAGGACGCGAGCAGCGTCAGGTGGTTGCGCTCGGTCTTCGTCTGGGAGGCGACTTCGTGGTCGTCCACGAAGTAGATCTCGCAACCCACGATCGGCTTCACGGAGTGCCTCCTGCACGCCTTGTAGAGGTCCACGGCGCCGTTCATCACGCCGTGGTCGGTCAGCGCCAGGGCCGGCTGGTCGAAGGCCGCCGCGCGCTCGGCGAGCGCATCGATCTTGCAGGCGCCGTCGAGCAGCGAGTACTCGGAGTGAACGTGGAGGTGGGCGCAGCGGGCCTTGCTCACGGCTGGCCGAATGCTATGAGGCCGGTCGGCCGGAGCCGGCCCGTTCGCGCCGCTGTTTGCGCCGTTTCCTGAGGCGCGAGATCAGCGACATGCTGTGCTTGTGAGGCTCCCTGCGGGCCGGTGCCTCCGGCTCGGCGCCGGCCTCCGCGACCGGCTGGCCCTGCGTCCGCCGCGGCGCCGGCTCGGCGCCGGGCGCCGGCTCGGCTGGCGGCGCCGGCCCGGCGACGGGCGCCGATCCCGCGGAGTGGGCCGGCTGAGTCGCCGGCGCCGGCTCGATGGCGGGCGGCGGCGCGGCGGGGGCCGGCTGTGCCTGGGGCGCGGCGGCCTCGGCGCGTGCGCGTAGCCGTTCGACGGCGGCGGCGAGCGCGTCGGCCATCTCGGCCCCCTGGGCGGCGGCGGACGGCGAGGGGACCTGTGACGCTCCCGGCGATGGCGTCGCGGGCGCGGCGGCCGGCGGTGAAGCCGGGGCCGTGGGTGGAAGGGCCGGATCGACGGGTGGTGCCACCGCCGCGGGCACTGCCACGGCCCCGGGCGGGGGCGGCGCGCCCGGCGGCGGTGCCGCTGGCGTGTGGGCCGCAGCCTCGGCGGCGCGCTGGGCGGCGAGGATGCGCTGCAGCAGCTCCTTGGTTTCCGCCAGCAGCGCCTGCATCTGTCCGTGGGCGCGGCGCACCCCGGCCAGCTCCGCCTCGGTCTGCCCGCGGGCTCCCCGCTCCTCGGAGAGCTCGTCGCGCAGCTCGGCCACCTGACGCTCGAGCTCGCCGATCCTGCCCTGCATCTCCTGCTCGCTGCGCTCGAGCGCCGCGCGTCCGCCGGCTGCGGACTGCTCGGCGGTGCTCAGCTCGCGCTCGACCCGCTCGGCGCGCTGCTCGGCCTCGCGGCGGAGCTGGAGCTCTTCGTACTCGCGCTGGCGGGCAGAGCGCAGCTCCTGCTGGCCGGTGTCGGTGGCGGCGCGCTCCTCCGTCAGCGCGGAGGCCAGCCGGGCGTTCTCCTCCTCTGCCTCGCGCAGGCGCTGCTGGAGGCTGTGGACATGGCGTTCGAGCGTCTGGACCGTCGCCTCGGCGGCCTCCGCGCGGCGGATCAGCGCCTGCTCTCCCCCCTCGGCGGCGCGGCGCGCGCGGCGTTCGGCCAGCAGGTCGCCCTCGCGGCGACCCGGCGGGAAACCCCCCTCGCGACCCGGCGGGTACCCGCTCTCCCCTCCCGGTGGCTCGTTCTCTTCGGGCATCATGCCGCCTGGAAGGTAAGGCCGATCCCGGACGTCGCCCCGGGGCTCCTAATCGGCCAGCCGCCGCAGCACGGCGCCCGCGACGGCGGCCCCCGCGAACACGGCCGCGATCGACAGCACGATCCGCCTGCGCGAGGGGATCAGCGTCGCCAGGTACCACTTCAGGGCGCGCCACACGACGAACCCGAACAGGCGGTAGAAGGTGCCTCTCATCCGTCGCCCGATGCTACCCGCGCAGCCGCCAGGCCATCCTCGACTGCAGCGAGAACAGCTCGATGAAGCCCGGCGAGGCCGACTGCGAGAACAGGCCCCCGGACTCCGAGAAGCCGGCGAGCGCCGCGTCGTACACCGCGTTCTCCGAGGCGCGCGTCGTGACGCGGGCGTGCCCCTTGAACAGCCGCAGCCCGATCGTGCCGGTGACGCGCGAGTTGACCTCGTCCATGTAGGCGTCGAGGTCGGTGCGCAGCGGCTCCCACCACAGGCCCGCGTACACGAGGTAGGCCCACTGCCGGTCGAGCTGGGGCTTGAACTGGTTCTGGTGGATCGTGCACACGAGCCGCTCGAGCTCCTGGTGGGCTGCGAGCACGATCGTGGCGGCGGGGGCCTCGTAGATGTCGCGCACCTTCAGGCCCACGATGCGGTCCTCGATGTGGTCGATGATCCCGACCCCGTGGCGGGCCCCCACCTCGGCCACGCGTTCGATCAGCTCCACCAGCTCCAGGCGCTCGCCGTCGAGGCTCACGGGCAGTCCGCGCTCGAAGCCGAGCTCGATCTCCAGGGCCTCGTCGGGCGTGTCCTCGGGGCGGGTGACGAGCGTGAACACATCGTCCTCCGGGGCGTGGTCGAGGTCCTCGATCCAGCGCCCCTCCGACGAGCGGCCCCACAGGTTGTCGTCGATCGAGTACGGCACCACCTCGGTGCCCTGCTTGAGCGGGATCCCGTGCTCGCGCGCGTAGGCGATCTCCTCCTCGCGGCCCATCTGCCACGAGCGCACCGGGGCGATCACCTTCAGCTCCGGGGCGAGCGTCGCGATCGTGGCCTCCAGGCGCACCTGGTCGTTGCCCTTGCCGGTGCACCCGTGCGCGACGGTGTCGCAGCCGCTGGAGCGCGCGTACTCGACCGCGAGCTTGCCGATCAGCGGCCGCCCGAGCGAGGTGAACAGCGGATAGCCGGTGCCGTAGATCGCGTTGGCCTTGATCGCCGGCGCGATGAAGTCCTCGGCGAACTCGCGGCGCGCGTCCACGAGGTGCACCTCCTTGGCGCCGAGCTGGCGGGCCTTCGCCTCGACCATGTCGAAGTCCTCGCCGGGCTGGCCGAGGTTGACGGTCAGGCACACCACCTCCGCGCCGTAGCGTTCCTGGATCCACTTGAGCATCACGCTCGTGTCGAGGCCGCCCGAGTACAGCAGCAGCACGCGGTGGACCTGCTCGGGGTCGGCCTCGTAGCTGGCGCTGCGGGTGGCCGGGATCTCGCTAGCCGCGCTCATGGCGCCGAATCGTAGTCGCGGGCGCGTTCCATCAAGGCGTACGGGGTGACGTGGTCGGTGAACCCGATCCGCGAGTACAGGCCCTGGGCGTCGGCTGTGTGCAGCATCCAGCGCATGCGCGCACCGAAGACGGCCTCCGAGCCGTCGACCATCTCGCGCACCAGCTCGAGTCCCAGGCCCCGCCCCTGGTAGCGCGGGAGCACGTACACGTCGGCGAGGTACGCCAGCGTGGCGCCGTCCGACACGGCCCGCGCGAAGCCCACCTGCTCGCCGCCGTGGTAGAGCCCCACGACGCGTCGCGCGCCGCGGATTGCCGCCTCGGTGCGGTCGCGTGGACGCTCGCGTCCCCAGTAGGACTCGTTGGCGATGAACGCGTGCACCGCGTCCACGTCGACGCGTCCCGGATCGTCGTCGAGCTCGAAGCCGCCCTCCAGCGCGCGCTGCATGGCAGCGCTCACGCGCTCCCGAGCAGCGCCGCCAGCCGCCCCAGCGCGTCCTCGATCTGCGCCGGCTCGATCGTCAGCGCAGGCAGCAGCCGCATCGTGCTCGGCCCGGTCGCATTCAGCACGAGCCGCTGCCGCAGCAGCGCATCGCGGACCAGCGCGGGCGCGTCCACGTCGAGCTCGCACGCGAGCATCAGCCCGCGACCGCGCACCTCGAGCACGTGCGGCAGGCGCTCCAGGCCAGCCGCCAGCAGCGCGCCGCGCTCGCCCACGCCGGCCAGGAGATCATCGTCGGCGGTCACGTCCAGCGCCTCCAGCGCGGCCCGCGCGACGACGGGGCCGCCGGCGAACGTCGAGCCGTGGTCTCCCGGCGCGAACGCGTCGGCGAGCCGCTCGCCGGTGACGAGCGCGCCGATCGGCAGCCCGCCGCCGAGCGCCTTGGCGCTGGTGATCGCATCCGGCACCACGGGCGTCTGTTCGTAGGCCCACATCGTGCCCGTGCGGCCCATGCCGGTCTGGATCTCGTCGAAGATCAGCGCGGCGCCGTACTGGTCGCAGGCGGAGCGCGCGGCCAGCAGCACCTCGTCGTCGAGCACGCGCACCCCTCCCTCGCCCTGGATCGGCTCGAGCATCACGGCCGCCGTGCCCTCGTGGACCGCCGCGGCCACCGCCTCGGCGACCGGCGCCACCGCGCGGAAGCCGGGCACCAGGGGCCCGAACGGAGCCTGCTTGGACTCCTGCGGCGTCGCCGACAGCGCTCCCAGGGTGCGCCCGTGGAACGCTCCCAGCACGACCACGATCTCGCCTTCACGCCGCGCACGGCGAGCGAGCTTGATCGCCGCCTCGTTGGCCTCGGTCCCCGAGTTGCACAGGAACACCCGCCCCCCGAGGGACAGCTCCGACAGCCGACGCGAGAGCTCCATCGAGGGGGCCGTGTAGAAGAGGTTGCTGGCGTGCATCAGGGTCCCCACCTGCTCGCGCACGGCGGCCACCACACGGGGGTGGCAGTGCCCGAGGCTCGTGACGGATATGCCGCACAGCAGGTCGAGGTACTCATTGCCATCGGCGTCCCAAAGGCGCGAGCCCTCGCCCCGCACGAACTCGACGGGCAGCCGCGCGTACGTCGCGAGCACCCGCTCGGCCTCGATCTCGAGCAGCTCGGCGAGCGTCATCAGGCGGCCTCCACCTTCGTGCCCACGCCCGCGTCGGTGAACAGCTCCAGCAGCAGCGAGTGCGGCACCCGGCCGTCGAGGATGTGGGCCGCGCCGACGCCGCTGTTGATCGCCGCCAGGCACGCTTCGAGCTTGGGGCGCATGCCGCCGTCGAGATCCTCGAGCGCGCGCTGCACGCGCATCGCCGAAGCGGTCGTGATCAGGGTGCTCTCATCCGCGGGATCCTCCAGCCACCCCGGGACGTCGGTGAGGAACAGCACCTTGTATGCGCCCATCGCGCCCGCCACCGCGCCCGCAGCCTCGTCGGCGTTGACGTTGTAGGAGTTGCCGTCGCGGTCGGCGCCGACGGAGGCGATCACCGGGATGTAGTCCGTCGCCACATGCTCGATCACGCCGGCGTTGACGCGCTCGATCGTTCCCACGAAGCCGATGTCCTCTCCTCCCGGCGCGGCCCGGCGGGCCACCCGGAACAGCGAGCCGTCGTCGCCGCTGAGACCGACGGCGGGCTGCCCGGCGCGCGACAGGCGCAGGACGATCTCCTTGTTGACCTTCCCGACGAGCACCATCTTGGCGACCTCGACGGTGCTCTCGTCGGACACCCGCAGCCCGCCCACGAACTCCACCGGCAGGCCGAGGCGACGCATGTAGTCGGTGATCTCTGGGCCACCGCCGTGCACCACGATCGGGTTCAGCCCGACGTACTTGAGCAGCACCACGTCGCGCGCGAACTCCTCGCGCAGGGTCTCGTCCTCCATCGCCGCGCCGCCGTACTTGATCACGATCGTGCGCCCGTGGAACTCGCGGATGTAGGGCAGCGCCTCGAGCAGCGTGCCGACGCGGGCCGAGAAGCCATCGGGCGGGTTGCCGGCGGGCGCGCTCATGTCGTGTAGTGCGCGTTCAGCGCCACGTAGTCCGCCGACAGGTCCGAGAAGAACACCTCGGTGGCGGCACCCTCGCCGGGGAGCGCGATCTCGTACTCGACCTCCGGGCCCGACACCGCCTCCGCCAGCTCGGCCTCCTCGTAGGACAGCGCGACGCCGCCCGCGCACACCTGGCGGCCCTCGATCCACACGTCGATCGCGAGCGGCTCCGGGCCGGGGAGCGCGCCGCCGGCGGCCTGCACGATGCGTCCCCAGTTGGGGTCGCCCCCGTGCAGCGCGGCCTTCACCAGCGGCGAGTTGGCGACGGCCCGGGCGACGGTCTCGGCGCGCTCCTGGGCGCCCCCGCGGACGCGCACCCGCGCGATGCGGTGCGCGCCCTCGCCGTCGGCGACGAGCATCACCGCGAGCGAGCGCAGCAAGCCGTCGAGCGCCTCCCCGAGACGCAGCTCGTCCTCGCTGTCAGGGGCCACGTCCACGCCGCTGGCGCCCGAGGCCATCAGGATCGCGGTGTCGTTGGTGGACAGCTGCCCGTCGACGCTGACGCGATCGAAGGAGCGCGCCACGCACGTCCCCAGCAGCAGCTCGGCGGTCTCGGCACCGAGCCCTGCGTCCGTCTGCACGAAGCACAGCATCGTGGCGAAGGCCGGCGAGATCATGCCCGCGCCCTTGCACTGGGCGCACAGGCGCACGCTGCCGGAGGGGAGCTCGACCTCGAGGTTGGCGCGCTTCTCGAAGCGGTCGGTGGTCTGGATCGCGCGCTGGAAGTCGACGTCGCCCTCGCGCCGCAGCTGCGAGCGCGCCTCGAGGGTTCCCTGCAGGACGGCGTCCACGGGGAGGTAGTGGCTGATCGCGCCGGTGGAGGCGAGCGCGACCTCGGCCTCGGAGACGCCCGCGGCGGCGGCCGCCGCCCCCTGCGTCTTGGCGGCGTCGTCGAGGCCGCGAGAGCCGGTGGCCGCGTTCGCGCAGCCCGAGTTGGCGAGCACCGCCCGCAGCGAGTGCAGGCGGCAGCGCTCGCGCGTCACCAGCACCGGCGCGGCGGCCGCGCTCGAGCTGGTGAACACGGCGGCCGACACCGGCTGCTCGCCGTCGCATACGAGCAGGCCGACGTCGGGGTCGCCGCTCGGCTTCAGCCCCGCCGTCACGCCCGCGGCCCGGAACCCGCCGGGCAGCCCGGCGTCGCCCCCCAGCTCGCGCAGGTGCCCGGGGGCCGGCGCCCAGCGCGATCCGAACACCTTCACGCCGAACCTCCGGCGATCGCGGCCGCGCTCACAGCAGTCCGGGCGCTCGCAGAAGCCGCCGCGTTCACAGCAGCCGCCGCGTTCACAGCAGCCCCCGCGTTCACAGCAGCCCCCGCGTCTCGGGCAGGCCGAACATCAGGTTCAGGTTCTGCAGGGCCTGCGAGGAGGTTCCCTTCCACAGGTTGTCGATCGCGGCGAACGCCAGCACCTTGCCGGTGTGCTCGTCGTGGGCGGCGAACACACGGCAGAAGTTGGTCTCGCGCACCTCGAGCACGCCCGGGGGTGTGTCGGCGACCTCCACGAACGGCTCCTCGGCGTAGGCCTCTGCCAGCAGTCGCCGCACCTCACCGCCGTCCACGTCGCGAGCCGGCGTGACGTAGCAGCTGACCATCTCCCCCTGGTCGAGCGCCACCAGGTGGGCCTGGAACTGGACGCGCTGCTCGCCCGCGCCGGCGAGCTCGAGCTGCTCCTCGATCTCGGGAGTGTGACGGTGCGAGGCGACCTTGTAGGGGACGATGTTCTCGCCCGCGAGCGAGTAGTGGGTGGTCTCGTCGAACGTGCGGCCGGCGCCGGAGATGCCCTGCTTGGCGTCGATCACCACGTCTCCGATCACGCCCGCGCGCGCGAGCGGCGCGAGCGCGAGCAGCGAGGCGGTGGGGTAGCAGCCTGGGTTTGCGACCAGCGTGGCGCCGCGGATCTGCGCGCGGTGCAGCTCCGTGAGCCCGTACACGGCCTCGGCCATCAGCTCCGGGCGGGGGTGCTCGCCGTACCAGTGCTCGTAGCTCCCGAGCGAGCGCAGGCGGTAGTCGGCGCTGAGGTCCACGACGCGCACGCCGCGCTCGCGCAGGGCGGCCACCGTGGGCGCCGCGGCGGCATGTGGATAGGCGACGATGGCCGCGTCGACGTCGGCCGCGGGACCGCCGAGGTCGAGCTCCTCGAGCACCAGCGGCACCCTGTAGCGCGGGTACAGGTCCTCCAGGCGCCGGCCCTTGTGGGAGCGCCCGGTGACGCCCGTGAGCTGGAAGTCGGGGTGGCGCCACACGAGGTGGGCGGCGAGCGCGCCGGTGAAGCCGGTGGCGCCGGCGACGAGCACGCGGGGGGCGCCCTCGGCGCTCTGCTGGACGGGCGCCCTAGCCACGCAGCTCGCCTCCCAGCTCCCCGATCGCGGCCACGATCCGCTCGCGCAGCGGCGCCACGTCCTCGTCGGTGAGGGTGCGCTCGGCGGAGCGGAACGACAGCGCCAGCGCCAGCGAGCGGCGGCCTTCGCCGACCTGCTCGCCGGTGTAGACGTCGAACAGCCTGACCTGCTCGAGGCCGTCACCCGCGGCCGCGCGCACGCGCGCGAGGACCTCTGCGAGGGCGACCTGCTCGGGCACGATCACCGCGATGTCCTGGCGCACCGGCGGGTAGGAGCCGAACGTGTGGAAGGCGACCACGGGCTCGGCTGCCTGCGCGAGCTTGCCGACGTCGATCGCGAACACGGCGGTGCGTCCCAGCCCCCACTCGCCCGCCACCAGCGGGTGCAGCTCGCCAAGCAGCCCGAGCCGCATCTCCTCCCCCCGGCCGCCGTCGGCGCGGGCCGTCACCGCCACGCTGCGCGCCGGGTGCAGGAACGGCCAGCTCCCGGCCTGCACGCCGAAGTCGACGTGGAAGTGGCCGAGCAACGCTTCCAGTAGTGCCTTGGCGGCGAAGAAGTCCGCCTGCGGTGCCTCCCCGCGCCACGAGGGTGGGGCCAGCGCGCCGCTCAGCAGGGCCCCGAGCGCGTGGTGTTCCTCCGCTCCGGCGCCGTTCTCGCGCGCGCGGTACACGGTGCCCGACTCGAACAGCGCGAGGTCGGGGCCGTTGCGGTGGGCGTTGTGGCGGGCCGCGTCCAGCAGCGAGCCGACCAGCGTGGGGCGCATGATCGAGAGGTCCTCCGAGAGCGGGTTCTCGAGCCGCACCACATGGCGCATCTCGTGGTCGGCGGGCAGCCGCAGGCGCTCGAGCAGCCCCGGGTCCGCGAAGCTCCAGCCGACGATCTCGTGCAGCCCGCGCCCGGCAAGCAGGTCCTCGGCGCCGCGGCGCACGCGCTGGGCATGCGTCAGCCGGCCGGCCGCTCCCCGCCGCGCGGGCAGCGTCGCGGGCAGACGCTCGACCCCGTCGATGCGGGCGACCTCCTCGATGAGGTCGATCTCGCGCGTGACGTCGTTGCGGCGCACGGCCGGCACGCCGACGAGCAGGCCCTCGTCCGCGGGCTGCACGTCGAAGTCCAGCGAGCGCAGGATCTCCGCCTGGCGCTCCGGCGCCACCTCCACGCCGAGGATCGCGCGCACGCGCTCGCTGCGCAGCCGGATCGGCTCGGCGGCCGGTGGAACCCCGCCGATGTCGATCGTGCCCGGCGCCGGCGTCGCCCCGCACAGCTCGATCATCAACTGCGAGGCCACCGCCTGTGCGTGCATGCACTGCTCGGGGGCGAGGCCCTTCTCGAAGCGCGAGGACGCCTCGCTGCGCAGGCCGAGGGCCCACGAGCTGCGATGGATGTTGGGGCCGTTCCAGTTGGCGACCTCGAGCAGCACCCTGCTCGTGCCGGGCTCCACCTCCGAGCGGGCGCCGCCCATCAGCCCGGCGATCGAGGTCGGCCCGAGTCCGTCCTCGATCACGACCATCTCGCCGTCGAGGGTGCGCGTCTGGCCGTCGAGCGTCTCGACCTGCTCGCCCTCGGCGGCTCGGCGGACCGTCAGCCGCGCGCCCTCCACGCGATCGAGGTCGAAGGCGTGCAGCGGCTGCCCTGTGAGCAGCATCACGTAGTTGGTGATGTCCACGACGTTGTTGATCGTGCGCTGCCCGGCGGCGGTCAGGCGCGCTTTCAGCCACGGCGGCGAGGGCGCGATCGTGACGTCCTCGAACAGGCGGGCGGTGAAGCGCGGGCACAGGTCCGGGCACTCCACCCGCACCTCGGCGCCCTCGAGCGGGCCGAGGCTGCCGGGGTCGCGCCGCCACGGCTCCTCGGCGAGCGCCGCGCCTGTGGCGGCGTGCAGCTCGCGGGCGACGCCGTACACGCCGAGGCAGTCGGGGCGGTTGGGGGTGATCTCGAGCTCGAGCACCTCGAAGGAGATCGGCAGCACCTGCTCCAGCGGCGTCCCCGGGGCGAGCTCGGCGTCGATCGTGAGATCGTCGAGCACCAGGATCCCCTCCCCTCCCGCGCCGATCTCGAGCTCGGTCTCGGACAGGATCATGCCTTCGGAGGCGACGCCCCGGAGCTTGGCCTTGCGCAGCTTGGTGCCGTCGG
>Ga0335083_10003034_pt1 | contig 21884 bp, 15 predicted proteins | sample Lox_Sample_42_FD_206716 | JGI IMG/M metagenome (GOLD analysis project Ga0335083, IMG submission 206716) | Soil microbial communities from Loxahatchee National Wildlife Refuge, Florida, United States - Lox_Sample_4.2 | ecosystem: Environmental > Terrestrial > Soil > Wetlands | place: USA...
TGCTTGGTGGGCGCCGGAGCGGCGGCTTCCGGAGCGGCGGCCGGAGCAGCAGCGGCCGGAGCAGCCGGAGCAGCGGCTTCCGGAGCGGCGGTCTGAGCGAACACCGGGGTCACGGCCAGAGTGGCGGCCAGGGCGGCACCCAGCAGAGAGAACTTCGACATAACGTCTCCTTGGGAATTCGTGTTTCAGCGCGGAACGCGCCGCGACGGCCGGCCAGTTGGAGCAAGACGGGGGCGCCACGTTGCGTCGCCAACCGTTACATATGAAGTGGCCGTTCTGTCAGCTATTCTTTGTGTAATGAAAGGGCCAGCCCGCGGCCATGGCGGCCCCAATGGAAAGGGCCAGCAACCGGTCCGGCTGCTGGCCCTTCTTTACCGAAAATTCATTCGGCCAAAGGCGGAAATCCCCGGCCGAACGTGAGCGCTTGCGCCCCCGTATCAGTTCCGGGACTTATCGACGAGCTTGCTCTTGGCGATCCACGGCATCATCGCGCGCAGCCGCTCACCGACCTGCTCGATCGGATGCTCGCTGTTGCGGCGACGGATGGCGCGGAAGCTCGCCTGGTTCACCTTGTTCTCGAGCATCCAGTCGCGGGTGAAGCGGCCGGTCTGGATGTCGGTCAGCACGCGCTTCATCTCCGCCTTCGTCTCGGGGGTGATGATGCGCGGGCCGGTGACATACTCGCCGTACTCAGCGGTGTTGCTGATCGAGTAGTTCATGTTCGCGATGCCGCCCTCGTAGATCAGGTCCACGATCAGCTTCACCTCGTGCAGGCACTCGAAATACGCCATCTCCGGCGCATAGCCCGCCTCGACCAGCGTCTCGAACCCGGCCTTGATCAGCTCGACCAGGCCACCGCACAGCACCGCCTGCTCGCCGAACAGGTCGGTCTCGCATTCTTCCTTGAACGTCGTCTCGATGATGCCGGCGCGGCCGCCGCCAATGGCGCTGGCATAGGAGAGCGCGATCTCGAGCGCATTGCCCGACGGGTTCTGCGCCACCGCGACCAGGCAAGGCACGCCACCGCCGCGCTGGTATTCGCTGCGCACCGTGTGGCCGGGGCCCTTCGGCGCGATCATGAACACGTCGAGATCCGGGCGCGGATCGATCAGGTTGAAATGGACGGAGAGGCCATGCGCGAAGGCAATGGCGGCGCCCTGCTTCAGGTTCGGCCCGAGATGATCGCGATAGAGGTCGGACTGCCCCTCATCCGGGGTCAGCACCATCACCACATCCGCCCAGCGCGCGGCCTCGGCCGGATCCATCACGCGCAGACCGGCCGCTTCCGCCTTGGCCACGGCCGCGGAGCCCTTGCGCAGACCGATGGCCAGCTCCGTGAGGCCGCTGTCCTTCAGGTTGTTCGCGTGCGCATGCCCCTGGCTGCCATAACCGATGATGGCGACCTTCTTGCCCTTGATCAGGTTCACGTCGGCGTCGCGATCATAATAGACGCGCATGGCTCTCTTACCTTTCCATTATCCGTAAAGGCCAGGGGCGCCGCCCCGTGACCCCACCCAAGGGCACAGCCCTTTGGGCAACCCCTTAGAGCCTGATCGGCGCGGGGGGAAGCGCCGATCAGGTCCCATGTGCCTTGCCATATCGCGCGGGCCGGATGGCCCACGCCCTGGTGTCAGATCAGCGTGGTCAGATCAGCGTGCGGGTGCCGCGGGCGATGGCGGCGATGCCGGTGCGGGAGACCTCGGCAAGCCCCAGGGGACGCATCAGGTCCAGGAACGCATCCAGCTTGTCGGTGGCGCCCGTCAGCTCGAACACGAAGCTCTCCCGCGTCGCGTCGATCACGCGGGCGCGGAAGGCATCGGCGATGCGCAGCGCCTCCACCCGGTTTTCGCCGGTGCCGACCACCTTGATCAGCGCCATCTCGCGCGCGATGTGCGGCCCTTCCTTCGTCAGGTCGGAAACCCGGTGCACCGGCACCAGCCGGTCGAGCTGCGCCTTGATCTGCTCGATCACCATCGGCGTGCCGGAGGTGACGATGTTGATGCGGCTGCGGCCGCGCCCATCCTCCACCGGCGCCACGGTCAGGCTGTCGATATTGTAGCCACGGCCGGAGAACAGGCCGATGACCCGCGCCAGCACGCCCGATTCGTTATCCACGAGCACCGAGATCGTGGCGCTCTGATAGGGAAGTTCCTTGATCGGCATCGGATTCGTTCTTTGCCCCGGGATCAGACCAGCATCATGCCTTCATCGGTGACGCCGACCGCACGCGCCGCGTGCTCGGGCCCCAGCAGCATCTCGTTATGCGCGGCACCGCTCGGGATCATCGGATAGCAATTCTCCTTCTGATCCACGGCGATGTCGGCGATCACCGGGCCGTCCGTCTCCAGCATGCGACGGATCACGTCATCCAGGTCATCGACCGACTCGGCGCGCAGGCCGGTGCCATGGAACGCCGCCGCCAGCTTCACGAAATCCGGCAGGGCGGCGCTGTAGCTCTCGGAATAGCGCGAGCCGTGCAGCAATTCCTGCCACTGGCGCACCATGCCCATATACTGGTTGTTGAGGATGAACACCTTCACCGGCAGGCGATACTGCGCGAGCGTGCTCATCTCCTGAATGTTCATCAGGATGCTGGCCTCGCCGGCAATGTCGATGACCAGCCCGTCCGGATGCGCGACCTGCGTGCCCATCGCCGCCGGCAGGCCGTAGCCCATCGTGCCGAGACCGCCGCTCGTCATCCAGTGATTCGGCCGGTCGAAGCGGAAATGCTGTGCCGCCCACATCTGGTGCTGGCCGACCTCGGTCGTGATGAAGGTGTCACGACCGCTCTCGCGGCACAGATCGTAGAGTCGCCTGATGGCGTATTGCGGCTTGATGATCGCGCCGGGAGTCATGTCCTGGGTGAAGCGCAGGCTGTCCACCTCGCGCCAGCCATCGATCTGCCGCCACCATTCGGCGAGGGCGTGCCGGTCCGGCTCCGTCGTGTCGCGCTTCCAGGCCGCGCGCAGCGCCGCGAGCACCTTGCCGGCATCGCCGACGATAGGAATGTCCACGGCCACGTTCTTGTTGATGTTGGCCGGATCGATATCGGCATGGATCTTCAGCGCGCCGGGGCAGAACGCGTCGAGCCGCCCGGTCACCCGGTCGTCGAAGCGGGCGCCGATATTGAGCAGCACGTCGCAATCGTGCATGGCCCAATTGGCCTCGTAGGTGCCATGCATCCCGAGCATGCCGACGAATTGCGGATCGGTGCCGGGGAAGGCGCCGAGCCCCATCAGCGTGGTGGTGCACGGGAACCCGGTCATGCGCACGAACTCGGTCAGCAGCGCCGAGGCCTCGGGACCGGAATTGATCACGCCGCCGCCGGCATAGACCATCGGCCGCTTCGCCCGCTTGAGCGCCGCGACGGCGCGGTCGATCGGATCCTGCGCCGGTTCCGTGACCGGGCGGTAGCTCCGGTGCGGCCCGTTGCCCGGCCCCTGATACGGCGCGGGCGCGATCAGGATGTCCTTCGGCAGATCGACCACCACCGGCCCCGGGCGGCCGCTACGCGCGACGTAGAACGCCTCGTGCACCACGCGGGCCAGCTCCTCGGAGCGCTTGACCAGGTAGTTGTGCTTGGTCGCCGGACGGGTGATGCCGGTTGTGTCCGCTTCCTGGAAGGCGTCGTTGCCGATCAGATGCGTCGGCACCTGCCCGGTGAGGCAGACGATGGGGATGCTGTCCATCAGCGCATCGACGAGGCCGGTCACCGCGTTGGTGGCGCCCGGACCGCTCGTCACCAGCACCACGCCTACCTTGCCGGTGCTGCGCGCATAGCCCTCGGCGGCGTGCACCGCCGCCTGCTCATGCCGCACCAGGATGTGGCGGATGGCGTTCTGCTGGAACAACGCGTCATAAATCGGTAGGACCGCACCGCCAGGATAGCCGAAGATAACCTCGACGCCCTGCTCCTTGAGGGCACGCAGCAGCACCTCCGCGCCGGGTTGGTCGGTTTCTTCGGGTTTCAGGCTCATGTCGGTTCCTTTCTCAGGGCGCAGGCTTTACGCGCCGGCGCCACGCGGCGTCAACCCGCACTTTCAATAAAATTCAGAACACCCGCCCTTTCTCTTTCTGAAAATTGCTCAAAAGAGGTTATCCGGGCACGAATGTTGTAAGTCCGCTCCGACGGCGCCAGCACGCGGTGGCGGAACCAGGTCGCCTGCCGCTTCGTGTACTGCCCCGTGACCAGCCGCGCGCGCCGCGCCGCCTCGGCCAGCGGGATCTCGCCCCGCAGACAGGCGGCGAGTTCCGGCACGCCATGCGCCCGCATCGCGGGCAGCGCCGGATCCAGATCCCGCCGCAGCAACGCCCGCACCTCCTCCAGCGCGCCCTCTTCCAGCATGATGTCGAAACGGGCGGCAATGGATTCCCGCAACGCCGCGCGGGACGGATCGAGCAGGATGGCGGCGAAGCGCCAGGGCGCCGGCTCCGGCCGCGCCTCTTCCTGCCACGCCTTCAGCCCCTTGCCGGTGCCGCGCCAGACCTCCCAGGCGCGGGCGATACGCTGGCTGTCGCTCAGGCGCAGCCCCGAAGCGGTCACCGGATCCACGGCGGCGAGGCGCGCATGCAGGGCGGCCGGGCCGATCTCCTCCAGCAACGCGCGGCCCTCGGCGCGGGCAGCGGGGCCCGGGTCCGGGATATCGGCGAGGCCCTCCGTCAGCGCGGCGAAATAGAGGCCGGTGCCGCCGCAGAGGATCGGCAGGCGGCCGGCGGCGCGCGCCGCCGCCATGGCCGAGAGCGCCGCGTCCCGCCACCCGGCGACGTTCCCCGCCTCGGCGGCGGGCAGCACGCCGTACAGCATATGCGGTACGCGCGCCTCGTCCGCGGGCGAAGGGCGCGCGGTCAGCACCCGCAATTCCTGATACATCTGCATGGCGTCGGCATTGATGACGGTGCCGCCGAACCGCTCCGCCAGCCCGAGCGCCAGCGCCGACTTGCCGCTGCAGGTCGGGCCGGCCACGATCAGGGCCAACGGCCTATCATCCGTCTTGCCGACGGCGTCCGCTCCTGCCATCCCCTCTGCCATGAGCTATGTCCTGACCCTCGTTGCCGCCCGGGAAGCCACGAGCCTCACCTCGGCCCAGGTGAACCGAGTCCGCGACGCCCTGCGCGGCCGCACGCCGATGGAACTCTCCCCCGGCGAGGCCGCCGACATACCTTGCGATGACGCGCCCGACCTACAAGCCGCCCGCGCGGCGCTGGAGGGGGCCCCGGTGGACGTTCTGATCACCCGGGCCCGCTTCCGGCGCAAGGCCCTGCTTGTCGCCGACATGGACAGCACGATCGTCACCAGCGAGACGCTGGACGAGCTGGCCGCCGAGGCCGGGCTCAAGGATGTCGTCGCCGAGATCACCCGGCGCAGCATGAACGGCGAGATCGATTTCCCCACCGCCCTGCGCGAGCGCGTGCTGATGCTCCGGGGCCTGACCCTGGACGCGCTGGAGCGGACCTGGACCAAGGTCTCGCTGATGCCCGGCGCGCGCGAGCTGGTGGCGACGATGCGGGCAAACGGGGCAACGACCGCCCTGGTCTCCGGCGGCTTCACCTTCTTCACCGAACGGGTGGCGGCGCTGTGCGGCTTCGACGCGCACCATGCCAACGAGTTGCTGCACGAGGCGGGGGTACTGACCGGCGCGGTCGGCGAGCCGATCCTGGACCGGGACGCCAAGCGCGCCGCCCTGCTCCGCCTGGCCGCCGGGCGCGGCCTGCGGCGCATCGACACGCTCGCGGTCGGCGACGGGGCGAACGATCTCGCCATGCTGCGGGAAGCGGGGCTCGGCATCGCCTATCATGCCAAGCCCGTGGTGGCGGCGGAGGCGACGAACCGGGTGGATTACGCGGATCTGCGGGCGCTGCTCTTCGCCCAGGGCTATCCGGCCAGCGCCTTCCACGGCGATTGATCACCGAACCGGACGGCATAAGGCGAGGGGCTCCGCCCCTCGACCCCGCTGGAGCCAACGGCCCCAGACCCCGTTTCGTTTGCCTGTAGAGCGCGATCGCTTGAGGCTAACAGTCGGAAAGCGTGAATCGCGCTCTCGAAACAAGGCGTTAAACCATGATCGTATCAGTCAACCTGATCCGATCATGGTTTAGCAGGCGCAGGGAGCACACGCCCCCTGCCCCGTCGCGGCTCAGCCTCCGTGCGAGGGCTCACCCACCAGCGCTTCCTCGGCGATGATTTCCGCCCGCCGGGCGGCGATCTCCTTACCGATCGGCGGCCCGGCGAACCGGGTGCGCGCGATCAGGAACCAGCCGACGATCAGCAACGCCAGCGTGCCGAGCGCGTAATTGTCGAGGATGTCGTTGGGCGGCCGGGTGCCGATCCAGAGCAGCACGACGGTGCCGAGCGTGGTGATCACGGCGAAGGGCTTGGACAGCACCCCGAGCCGGAACGGCCCGAACTCAGTCCAGGACTTGCCCTCGGCGAAGATGCCGGCCGCGATCGGCATGGCGTAGGAGATGTAGAGGAACACCGCGCAGCCCGCCGCCAGCGCGGCGAAGGCCGAGGAATAAAGCGTCACCGCGGAGGAGAGCACCGCCACCAGCCAGATCGAATAGACCGGCGTGCGCCAGACCGGGCTCACATGGCGCAGGAAATGCGAGGCCGGCAGCCCGCCGTCACGCGCGAAGGCGAACACCATGCGCGAGGTGGAGGTCACCGCCGCGAGCGCGCAGAGATAGTTCGCGAGCACGATGGCGACGTAGAGCGCATCCTTCAGCCAGAGCGGCACGGCGAGATTGGCGAGCAGGTTGAAGAACGCGTTCGCCCCGTCCTTCGCCACCGCCGCCGGATTAGGCATGGCGAGCACGAAGGAGCAGACCATGACGAAGCCGAACAGGGCGGAGATCACCACCGCGTTGATCATGCTGCGCGGCACGGCGTTGCGGGCATCGATGGTTTCCTCGGCGATATGCGCCGAGCCGTCGAAGCCGGTGATGGTGTAGAGCGGCAGGATCAGCGCCAGGGCGAAGGCATAGATCATGCTCTCGGAGCGGGGAAACACCCCGCCGCCGGCATCGCCGGTGTAGTTCACCGCGGCGACCAGCCGGCTGACATCAAAATGCGGGACGGCCCAGAGCATCACCAGCGTCAGCACCAGCGCGGTCACCAGGATCAGGTAGCCGGAGAAATCGGTGAGCCTGGTGGTGAGGCGAATGCCGAAATGGTTGAACAGCGCCTGCGTCGCCGCGATGATCGCGACGCCGATCGCCTGCTGCGTCAGCCCCCAGGACGAGACATCGAGATGCGCGATGTTGGTCAGGATGAGCTGGGTGAACAGGGTGTAGACGCCGACATTCACCGAGGCGATGACGAAGATCAGGCCGAGGAGGTTGATCCAGGCCGTCGCCCAGCCCCAGCCGCGGCCGCCGAGAATGGACGCCCAGTGATAGAGGCCGCCCGCCGTCGGGTAGGCGGAGGCGATCTGCCCCATCGAGCAGGCGACGATGAACGCGAAAACGGCACCGACGATCCAGCCAATGGCGACGCCGAAGCCGCCGAGCGCGCTGTAACCGAGCTGGAAGGACGTGATGCCGCCCGCCAGGATGCAGATGATCGAAAAGGAAACCGCGAAATTCGAGAAGCCGCGCATGTTGCGCGCCAGTTCCTGCGCGTAACCCATGCTGTGGAGCACGCGCACGTCATCGGCGATTTCATGCGGATTGATAGGCTCGTGGGTCATTGCCACCCACCCTGGCGCTTGCCGGACATGAAGACTCTCCTTGAAAAGCCTATCCACTCGCCGCCTGTGCATCCGAGCCGTCAGCTCCGGCATTTGTGTCAGGCGAATGATTTGTGCTTTATAAGCAAAGTCCGTACCAGGCCGATGCCGGAATGGACGATGGCGGGGAACGATCAGGATGGCGCGCGCCAGCCGCGCCGCGGGGCGAAAACGCGCCGTGGCATTGAGCATGCTGCCCGATCGGACATACCAGGAAGCGGGGCCCTGCCCCGCACCCCGCTGGGGCCTTGAGGCCCCAGACCCGATTTCGTGAACGATTCTAAAACTTGTGCGGGTCTGGGGGCGCTGCCTCCAGCGGGTTCAGGGCAGAGCCCTGGCCTTTTTCTCGATCGCTCAAGACTTACGGCGATTGGTATCAGCAGCGCCCTAACCGGGCTGGTGCTCGAGCGGCAGCGGCACCCAGCGCAGGCCGTCCTGGCCCTGGATGAGCAGCAGCACCGCCTTCCGCTCCTGCCGGCGCAGTTCAGCGAGGCGCTGCTGCACCTGGACGGGCGTGTTCACCGGCTTCTGCTGCACCTCCACGATCACATCGCCCGCCTTGATGCCGCGTGAGGCGGCAGGGCTGCTCGCCGCGACGACGCTGACCAGAACGCCCTTCTGGTCAGCGCTGATCTGGTATTTCTGCCGCGCCTCGTCTGTGATCGGCATCACTTTGAGGCCAAGGCCGGCGAGATCCGCGCTCGGGTTCGCCTTCGGTGCCGCGGGCTTCGCCGCCTGGGCCTGCGGCTGGTCGTCCGGCTGCTCGGCCACGGTGACGGTGAGGGTCTGCTGCTTGCCGTCCCGCCAGACGACGACCGGCACCGCGTGGTCGATCGCGGTTTCGGCGACGATGCGCGGCAAATTGCGCATCTCCTTCACCGTCTGGTTGTTGAAGCTCAGGATCACATCGCCGTTCTGGATATGCGCCTTCTGCGCCGGGCCGTCGTCATTGACGCCCGCGACCATGGCGCCGTCCGCCTCATGCAGGCCGAGGCTCTCGGCGATGTCCGGCGTCATCTCCTGGATGCGCACGCCGAGCCAGCCACGCCGCGGGTGGCCGTAATGCTCCAGCTGATCGACCACCAGTTTCGCCATGTTCGCGGGAATGGCGAAGCCGATGCCGATGGAACCGCCGGAGGGCGAATAGATCGCCGTGTTCACACCGATCACCTCGCCATTCATGTTGAACAGCGGGCCGCCTGAATTGCCGCGGTTGATGGCGGCGTCGGTCTGGAGGAAATCGTCATACGGCCCCTGACGGATGTCACGCCCCCGGGCGCTGACGATGCCGGCCGTCACCGAGCCGCCCAGGCCGAACGGATTGCCGATCGCGAGCACCCAGTCGCCGACGCGGGAGGTATCGCTGTCGCCGAAGGTCACGGAGGGAAGCGGCTTGTCCGGCTTCACCTTCAGCACGGCGAGATCGGTGCGGTCATCGTGCCCGAGCACCGTCGCCTTGAGGATCGTATTGTCCTGCAAGGTCACGGTGACCTCGTCGGCGCCGTCGATGACGTGGTTGTTGGTTACGACGATGCCGGACGGATCGACGATGAAGCCGGAGCCGAGACTCTGCATCCGGCGCGGCGCGGGTGAATTGTCGCTCTGGTCGCCGCTATCGCCGTCCTGGCCATCGCCCGGATTCATGTCCTTGTGGCGGTTCAGGAAGTCCTTGAAGAACTGCTCGAAGGGCGAGCCGGGAGGCAGGCCGGGTATGTCGGGCGTCTGCGCGCTCGCCTGCACATTGGTCGTGGAGGAGATATTCACGACCGCGGGCTGCAGCTTCTGCACGAGGTCGGCGAAGCTGTCCGGCGCGCCATGGGCCTGCGCCGGAACGGGGATGAACGGAACGGCGGCCGGAAGGCAGAGGCAGGTGGCAAGAGCGAGGGCGCGAAACGACGCAAGCCGCATAGGGGGATATCCTTCGTTTGGCCGAATACTGGGCATGCGGCCCTGCTCCCGGCAAGCCGGTTCCGGGCGCGCACGGCACATGATGCGGTTCCCGCCTGGGCGCGGGGGCAAGCGGCCACACCGGATCTTTGGTGTGCCCAGGGATTTATCAAGCCGGAGAACGGAACGACGACATTCAGGCCGCCCTCGCCTGCTGCGCGATCCGGTTGAGGTTGATCAGTAGGTCGCGCGCCGTCTTCACCCGCTCCGCGACCGTCATTTCCCGCACGAGCGCCAGCTTGTGGTCCGGCCGCAGCCGGACCGCGTTGGTCTTGCGTGCGGCGAGCCAGGTGACGAGCCCCGCCGGATTGCTGAAGGCATTGCCGCGGAATTGCAGCACCATGCCCTTCGGCCCGGCCTCCACCTTCTCCACCCCGGCCTCGCGGCACAGGCGCTTGAGCGTCACCACCTGTAGCAGATTATCCACCTCCTCCGGCAGCGGCCCGAACCGGTCCACCAGCTCCGCCGCCATCGCCTCGGTCTCGGCATCCGATGTCAGGGCGCCGATCCGGCGATACAGGCCGAGCCGCACCGGCAGGTCGCGCACATAGGTCTCGGGGATCAGCACCGGCAGGCCGAGCGAGATATTTGGCGTCCAGTCCCGGTCCTCGGCCCGGCGCCGCCCCTTCTCCGCCCGCATCTCGGCCACCGCGTCTTCCAGCATCTGCTGATACAGCTCGATGCCGACCTCACGGATATGGCCGGATTGCTCGTCACCGAGCAAATTGCCGGCGCCGCGTATGTCGAGGTCGTGGCTGGCCAGGGTGAAGCCGGCGCCGAGCGTATCCAGCGTCTGCATCACGGTCAGCCGCTTCTCGGCGGCGACGGAGAGCTTATGCGTCGGCGGCCAGGTCAGATAGGCGTACCCGCGCAACTTGCCGCGCCCGACCCGGCCGCGCAGCTGATAGAGCTGGCCGAGACCGAACAGGTCCGCGCGATGGATGATCAGCGTGTTGACCGCCGGCATATCCAGCCCGCTCTCGACGATGTTGGTCGAGAGCAGGATCTCGTATTTGCCGTCGGCGAACTCGGTCATCACCCGTTCGAGTTCGGAGGCCGCCAGCCGGCCATGCGCCTGCACGGTGCGCGCCTCGGGCACGATCTCCCGCAGGCGCTCGGCCATCTTGTCCATATCCTCGATGCGCGGCACCACGCAGAAGATCTGCCCGCCCCGGAACCGCTCGCGCTGGACCGCCTCCCGGATCACCACATGGTCGAACGGCATGATGAAGGTGCGTACCGCCAGCCGATCGGCCGGCGGCGTCGCGATCAGGCTCATCTCCCGCACGCCGGTCAGCGCGAGTTGCAGCGTGCGCGGGATCGGCGTCGCCGTCAGCGTCAGCACATGCACATCGGCCTTCAGCGCCTTCAGCTTCTCCTTCGCCGCGACGCCGAAATGCTGCTCCTCATCGACGATCAGCAGGCCGAGATCAGCGAACTCGATGCCCTTGGCGAGCAGCGCATGCGTGCCGACAACGATATTGACCGAACCATCGGCGAGGCCGCGCCGGACCTCCGCCGCCTCCTTGGCCGTCACCATGCGGGAGAGCTGCGTCACCTTGACCGGCAGCCCGGCGAAGCGGGCGGAGAAGGTGCGGAAATGCTGCCGCGCGAGCAGCGTCGTCGGCACCACCACCGCGACCTGCGCCCCCGACATGGCGGCGACGAAGGCGGCACGCAGCGCCACCTCGGTCTTGCCGAAGCCGACATCGCCGCAGATCAGCCGGTCCATCGGCCGGCCGGAGGCGAGATCCTCCAGCACATCGGCGATCGCGCGCGACTGGTCCTCGGTCTCGGCGAAGGGGAAGCGAGCGGCGAACTCGTCCCAGGCGCCTTCCGGCGGCGCCATCATCGACGCCTCGCGCAGCCGCCGCGCGGCGGCAATGCGGATCAGCTCGCCCGCCATGTCGCGGATGCGCTGCTTCATCCGCGCTTTCCGCGTCTGCCAGCCGGCGCCGCCGAGCTTGTCGAGCGCCACACCCTGCGTCTCGCTGCCGAAGCGCGAGAGCAGCTCGATGTTCTCGACCGGCAGGAAGAGTTTTTCCCCGCCGTCATAGATCAGGCGCAGGCAGTCATGCGGCGCCTCGCCGACGGTCAGCGTCGCGAGGCCGTCATAGCGGCCGATGCCGTATTCCTGGTGCACGACGAGGTCGCCCTCGGCGATCTCGGTCGCCTCGGCGATGAACTGGTCGGCCCGCTTGCGCTTGCGCGGCGGCCGGCTGATGCGCTCGCCGAGCAGGTCCTGCTCACCGACGAAGGCGAAATCATCGGCGACGAAACCGCGCTCCAGCCCGAGCGTGACGAGGCCGATCACGCCGCGCGGCAGATCCCGCGCCGCCCGCCAATCCTCGGCGACATGCGCGCGCAGCCCGTTCTCCCGCAACAGGGCGGCGATCCGCTCGCGCGAGCCCCGGGTCCAGGCGGCGATCAGAGGGCGCCGCTTCTGCCCTTCCCAGGTGGCGGCCTGGGCGCTGAGCTGCTGGAACACGCTGCCGGTGGCGGCGGTGCCCGCCTCGGTGAAGATCACCCCCGGCCGCCCGCCGGCATCGATGCCGGCGGCGCCATCCGGCCGCGCGGAGGCGGTGAAGCCGACCGGTGGCGCGCCCGCCTCCGCCCGCGCGGCGAACAAGGCGTCGAGACCGGCCTGGTCGAGATAGAGGCGCTCGGGCGGCAGCGGCCGGTACGGCACCTCGCCCGGTGGACGGACGCCGCGCCGCGCCTCGTAATGATCGGCGATCATCTCGAAGCGGGCATCCAGCACCGCCTCCACCTGATGGTCCAGGCTGATCGCCGGATTATCCAGGTAGTCGGTCAGGAGTTCCATCTCCGGATGGAACAGCGGCAGCCAGTGCTCCATGCCGGGCTGGCGGCGCCCGTCGGAGATGCCCTGGTAGATCGGGTCCTCGGCGGCGGCGGGGCCGAACAACTCGCGCCAGAAGGTGCGGAAATGGGCGATCGCCTCCCGGCTCAGCGGCACCTCGGAGACCGGGCGCAGCGCGAGCCCGGCCAGCGTCTCGGTGCTGCGCTGGCTCGCGGCGTCGAAGCGGCGCAGGCTCTCGATCGTATCGCCGAACAGGTCGAGCCGCACCGGGTCGGTCTCGCCCGCGGGGAAGATGTCGATGATGCCGCCGCGCATGGCGTATTCGCCCGGCTCCATCACCGTGTCGGCGCGGCCATAGCCATTGGCTTCGAGGAAGGCGGTCAGTTCCTCCGGCCGCACCGAGCCGCCTGCCTTCAGCGCCAGGGTGGCGCCACGGAAGGCGGCGCGCGGCGGCACACGCTGGGTCAGGGCGTTGGCCGTGGTCAGCACGATGCGCCCCTCGCCCGCCGGCTCCAGCAGCCGGGTCAGCGCCGCGATGCGCTCGGAGATGATGGCGGGGTTGGGGGAAACGCGGTCATACGGCAGGCAATCCCAGGCGGGGATGCGTAGCACCTCCACCTCGGGCGCGAAAAAGGCCAGCGTCTCGGCGAGCCGGGCCAGACGGGTATCGTCCCGGGCGACATGCAGGATGTCCCCCGGGTGCTCCGCCTGCCGGCGGAGCAGCAACAGCGCATCATAGCCTTCCGGCGCGCCGAAGACGGGCAGGACGCTCAACGCCGCCGCTCCGCGCGCTCCTGGGCCGCTTGCTGGATGGCGCGGAGCATCGGCGTGTCCACCTCGGGCGGGATCGGCTTGCGGCCGGTCAGCCAGTCGGCGAGTTCCACGTCCGGCAACTCCAGCACTTCCTCCAGCGCGTCCAGCTCCGCATCGGTGAAACTGGCGATCCGCGATTGGACGTAGAGGCCGACCAGCAGGTCGTTCTCATGCGTGCCGCGATGGTTGGCGCGGAACAGGAGCCGCCGCCGCCGGGCATCCAGCACATCGGGCAGCGGGGCTTGGGCGGATGAGGGTGAGGTTTCGTCCATGGCGCGCCTGTCATATAGCGGGGGAACGATATAGTGCCAGCCCGTGACCCAAGACCACCTCGCCCCCCTCCTCGCGCCGCTGACCACGCTGCACGGCGTCGGCCCCGAACTGGCAGCCAAGATCGAGCGCGTCGCCGGCGGCTTGCTGGTCCGCGACCTGCTGTTCCATCTGCCCGAATCCTATATCGACCGCCGTGCCCGCCCCTTGTTGCGGGAGGCACGGCCGGGCCAGGTGGTGACGCTGGAGGTGGAGGTGGTCCGGCACGAGCAGCCGGCCAACCCCCGCCAGCCCTGGCGCGTGATCGTGCGGGACGCGGCCGGCGACACGGCCGAGCTGGTCTTCTTCAAGCATGCCCGCATGCGGCCGATGCCGCCCGGCTCCCGCCTGCTCGTCTCCGGCAAGCTCGACCGCTACGGCGAGCGGCTGCAAATGGCGCATCCGGACCATCTGGTGCCGGCGGACCGGCCGGAGCTGATCCCCGCGCTGGAGCCGGTCTGGCCGCTCACCGGCGGGCTGTTCCCGAGCCAGCTCCGCGCCGCCATGGCCCGCGCGCTGGAATGCCTGCCTGACCTGCCGGAATGGCATGACGCGGCCCTGCTGCGGCGGGAAAAATGGCCCGGCTTCGCCGAGTCGCTGCGGGCCGTGCAGGCTCCGGCCGAGCCGCCGGACCGCGCGCCGCGCGACCGCCTCGCCTATGACGAGCTGCTCGCGCATCAGGTGGCGATGGCCTGGGTGCGCGCGCGCGAGCGCCACCGGCCGGGCCGCGCGCTGACCGGCGACGGCAGCCTGCGCGCGGTGGCGCTGGAGCGGTTCGGCCTGCCGCTCACCGCGTCGCAGGAGACGGCGCTGGCCGAGATCGACGCCGACATGGCGGCACCGCGGCGCATGCTGCGGCTGCTGCAAGGCGATGTCGGCTCCGGCAAGACGCTGGTGGCGGCGCTCGCCATGCTGCGCGCGGTGGAGGCCGGGGCGCAGGCGGCGCTGATGGCGCCCACCGAGGTGCTGGCGCGGCAGCATCACCGCACCCTTTCCAAGCTCCTGCCGGTGCCGGTCGCGCTCCTCACCGGCTCGGTGAAAGGCGTCACGCGGCGCAACGTGCTGCTCGGACTCCAGGCGGGGCGCATCCCCATCGTCGTCGGCACGCATGCGCTGTTCCAGGAAGCGGTGAGTTACCGCGACCTGGCGCTCGCGGTGATCGACGAGCAGCACCGCTTCGGCGTCGATCAGCGCCTCTCGCTCGGCGGCAAAGGCGCACGCACCGACGTGCTGGTGATGACGGCGACGCCGATCCCGCGCACCCTGCTGCTGACCCAATGGGGCGAGATGGATGTCAGCCGCCTGCTGGAAAAACCGGCCGGGCGGCAGAAGATCCGCACCACGCTGCATTCGCTCTCGGCGCTGGACGAGGTGCTGGAGGGAATCGCCCGCGCGCTCGATCGCGGCGATCGCGTCTACTGGGTCTGCCCCCTTGTGGCGGAGAGCGAGGTGAGCGACCTCGCCGCCGCCGAAGCGCGCTTCGCCGCCCTCGCCGCCCGGTTCGGCGCCGTGGTCGGGCTGGCGCACGGGCAGCAGGACGCCGCCAAGCGCGACGCCGCCCTCGCCGATTTCGCCGCCGGCCGCACAAGGCTGCTGGTGGCGACGACGGTGGTGGAAGTCGGCGTCGATGTGCCGGAGGCGAGCGTGATGGTGGTGGAACACGCCGAACGCTTCGGCCTCGCCCAGTTGCACCAGTTACGCGGCCGGGTCGGGCGCGGCACCGTGGCGAGTTTTTGTCTGTTGCTGCACGAGGACGGGCTGAACGAGACGGCGCGGCGGCGGTTGCTGCTGCTGCGGGATACCGAGGACGGGTTTGTTATCGCCGATGAGGATTTTCGACTGCGCGGCGGGGGGGATATGCTGGGGAAGCGGCAATCGGGGCAGCCGGGGTGGCGGTTGGCCAACCCGGCTGAACCGGCTGAATATGACCGACTGCTGAACATCGCCAACCGGGATGCGGCGCTGCTGCTGGAGCGGGACCCGAAGCTGGAGGGGGAGCGTGGGCGGGCGGTGCGGACGTTGCTACGGTTGTTTGATCGGGGGACGGCTGTTAGGACCCTTGAGGCAGGCTAACAGAGAACCCGTTTGGAAACGCGCCCACATCGTAAGATGGAATAGTCTGGCCAGCCGAATGGCTACCAAGTGATGCGGTCAGGCGGAGTTTTCAGACGCGCTCTTACCTCATCCTGGACTGTCCTTTTGCCTCAATTGGAAGCAGGCGCTGGATTGGATGAGGGAGGCGTGGCCGAAATACTGAGCGATCCCACTAGGGACGCGGGCCCAGCCCCAATCATTTCAGGAATAGTCACTGGCTCTGGCGTCACAAAAGCGATGTGCAGAGTTCCTCCATTCTTGATGAACGCGGCCACCGCTGAACGCGCCTCTGGGCGCGGACACAAGGCTTCGTCTCGGTCCACGGCTGCAATCACGTTGGCGCGCAGCTCATCGGCGGGTACACCGTTACGTTGTGACTGAGCACTAAGAGCCCGGGTAATCAGGCCCTGGTCTGTGAGGTCGAAGGTCATGGCAGCCACCTGCGTTTCCTTGACCATATCCAAAACTGCGGCCGGGGTCGGTGTTCCGCCTTCCAGCGCGGACGCGTCAAAATGTATCAGCTTGATTTCCGAAGCAAGCTTTCCAAGACCGTCAACTTGGACGGCTGGTGAAACATCCAGAACGCCGCCTGAGAGCGTGTAGGTTCCGTGACCAATTACGCCCCCCCCGGATCTCGCGAAGTCCGAGATTTGCAAGTTGTGCCTGGGCCTGGGCATCCGCAGGCTGTATGAAGACGCCTGCCATCTTCCATTCGCTTGCGGACTTAGCGCCATTTACCGAAGGTGTGGTTGAGACCGATATTTCCCGAACGAACACGACCCGGTTACCGCCATTCGCCGCTGAGAAATTGCTAATTTCGAGGCTGGACGGTCCCGTTGAAAGCTGCGGCGGCTGGGCATCGTGTAGGATCGCATTGATAGCAGATGCGGCATCGACCCCCGATAGGGTGGCCGAGGCGAAGCTGACGCTATCGATATTCCGGGCCGATGCCAAAGGCAGGGCGAAATTTTGCACGACGATGGAGGACGAGCGGCCGGGGCCATAATCCTTGATTTCGGCCGCCGCGATAGTCGCTGCCTCTCCCGGCATCATAAACACTATGTCCTGGAGCTTTGTATCTCTGACAGTGGTCGCTGACGGGTCAAACGGTTGGCCGGGCGCCTGGATCGGCAGGATGATGCCTGCGCAGTCCAATGAGGCGGCCGTTGCCGCCCCCTGGTCCGCCGGACCAGCAATGCGGACGGCCGTCATGTGGAGGGAAGAAACCTTATTTCCTCCTCCGCTCACGAGCGTCACGTGGTCGGCAGTCAAGAGCGCTCCCGAGGACATCCGGAGCGCCACTTTCTCCAAATCGGCAGACCGGGAGAAGGGGTGGACTGCTGAAGAGCTATATGAAAACGAGCCGTTAGGTCCAAGCTGAGCTCGAATCCGGGCAACACCATCCTGAATCTGGGCATCGCCTATATGCAGCGCCCAAGCATAGCCACCGCCCACAGCGGCAGCAACAACCAGGGTAGCAAGGATAGCTGCCGCCAAATTTTTCATAACGTGGCGCCAAAGTCTCGCGATTTGCAACAAAAAATTCATTTCGATGTAGGAAAGTAGAGTGAGGACGGAAAGATTATGGGGTAGCAAACTAGATTCCGCCACAGAGTTTGAGGACAATGAGACGGCTATCTGCCCCCTTGCCTCCCTCCCCAAATCGGCTAATCCCCCGACCCGGACCAGAGCCAGACGGAGGCGTCATTGACTGCCCTGATCGAGATCGAGGGTCTGACCAAGCGTTTCAGCGGCTTCACCGCCGTGGATGGACTCTCCTTCACCGTCGCGCGCGGCGAGGTGCTCGGCTTCCTCGGGCCGAACGGCGCCGGCAAATCCACGACCATGCGCATGCTCGCCGGCTTCGTGACGCCCACCGCCGGCACGGCCCGGATCTGCGGCCACAACGTGCAGGACGATCCCATCGCCGCCCGCCGCGCCCTCGGCTTCCTGCCGGAGGGCGCGCCCACCTACCCGGACATGACCACCGCCGCCTTCCTCGCCTTCATCGCCGGCATACGCGGCTATCGCGGCGCCGAGGCGCGGGCGCGGATCGAGCGCGCCGTCGAGGCGACACAACTCGGCGGCGTGCGCGAGCAGCGGATCGAGACGCTCTCCAAGGGCTTCAAGCGCCGCGTCGGCCTCGCCCAGGCGCTGCTGCACGACCCGCCGGTGCTGGTGCTGGACGAACCCACCGACGGGCTCGACCCCAACCAGAAGCACGAGATGCGCGCGCTGATCGCCCGCATGGCGCCGGAGAAGGCCATCATCATCAGCACGCACATCCTGGAAGAGGTGGATGCCGTGTGCACCCGCGCCATCATCATCGCCGCCGGCCGCATCGTCGCGGACGCAACGCCGGAGGCGCTGGAGGCGCTGCATCCCTCCGGCCGGCTGGAGGACGTGTTCCGCCGCATCACCATGGCCGAGATCCACATCACCACCGAAAGCGTCCCCTGAGCCATGCGCAACACGATGCTGATCGCGCGGCGGGAATTCGCCGCCTATTTCGCGACGCCGGTCGCGGTGGTGTTCATCGTCATTTTCCTCGTGCTGCAGGGCGTGCTGACCTTCAATCTCGGCGGGTTCTTCGACCGCAACCAGGCCGACCTGCTGCCCTTCTTCAACTTCCTCCCCTGGGTGTTCCTGCTGCTCATCCCGGCGCTGACCATGCGTCTCTGGGCGGAGGAACGGCGGCTCGGCACGATCGAGCTGCTGCTCACCCTGCCGATCCGCGAGGGCGAGGCGGTGCTGGGCAAATTCCTCGCCGCCTGGGGGTTCTGCGCCCTCGCCTTGGCGCTGACCTTTCCCTTCGTCATCACCGTCAACCTGCTCGGCAACCCGGATAACGGCATGATCGTCGCCGGCTATGCCGGCGCGCTGCTGCTCTCCGGCAGCTTCCTCGCGATCGGCGCCGCCGTCTCCGCCCTCACCCGCAGCCAGGTGATAGCCTTCGTGCTCGGGGTCGCGGCCTGCTTCGTCTTCGCCGCCTCCGCCTATCCGGTGGTGACGGATTTCCTCGCGCAGGGCACGCCGGTGCTTGCCACCATCGCCCGGCGGATCAGCCTGGTCGAACGCTTCCAGTCCTTCACCCGCGGCGTGATCGGCCTGCGCGACGTGATCTTCTACGTCAGCTTCATCGGCTTCTGGCTGTACCTGAACACGGTCATCGTCGAGCAACGGAAGGCGGACTGAGCCCATGCGCAACCGTGCCTGGATCGAACCCGCGAGCGTCGTCGCGGTGCTGGGGCTGCTGGTCGGCGTCAATCTCGTCGCGGAACAGACGCTGCCGACCGCGCAGCTCGACCTCACGCAAGGCCATCTCTACACCCTCTCGCCCGGCACGCGGGCAGTGCTGCGCGACCTGAAGGAGCCGGTGACGCTCCGCCTGTTCTATTCGCCGCGCCTCGGCACCGAGGTTCCCATCTACGGCGCCCTCGCCGACCGGGTGCGGGAGATGCTGCGGCAATACGCCGCCCTCGCCCATGGCAAGCTGCGGCTGGAATTCCTCAACCCCGAGCCGTTCAGCGAAACCGAGGACCGCGCCCTCGCCTACGGGCTGCAGGGCGTGCCGCTCGATCAGTCGGGCGAGCAGGTCTATTTCGGCCTCGCCGGCACCAACCTGGTGGACGACCAGAAATCGATCGCCTTCCTAAAACCGGAACGCGAGGCGTTCCTGGAATACGACCTCACCCGGCTGATCCATGAACTGGCGAACCAGGCGCGGCCGGTGCTCGGCGTGCTGAGCACGCTGCCGCTGCAAGGGGCGTCGCCCGCGATGCTGGCGAACAACCCGGATGCGGCGCAGCCCTGGCAGGTGATGACGCAGCTCCGGCAGAGCTTCACCCTGCGCACCATCACGCCGGATACCCAGGTGATCGACCCGGACGTGCAGATACTGCTGGTGGCGCAGGCGCAGGATCTGCCACCGGCCGCGCTCTACGCCATCGACCAGTTCGTCATGCGCGGCGGCCGGCTGATGGCGATGGTCGATCCGCAGAGCGAGTACGAGGCGAGCCACCCGGACCAGGCCCCGCCCGGCGGCACCGGCAGCGATTTGCGCCCGCTCTTCGACGCCTGGGGCGTCGCCTTCGACCCGAACCGCGTGGTGACCGATCCCTCCGGCGCCTGGCAGGTGCGGGCGAAGCCGGACGACCGCTCGTCGATCGTCGATTACATCGCCTGGTTCAACGTCAGCGCCGGCCTCTCGCACAGCGATCCGGCGACGGCCGATCTGCAACAGGTCGGCGTCGCCTCCGCCGGGTTCCTGGAGAAGAAACCGGGGGCGACGATCGAATTCTCCCCGCTCCTGCGCAGCGGCCCGCGCTCCGGGGTGATCCCGGTCAGCGAGGTGCGCGGCGACCCGGACCCGGCGGCGATCCTGGCACGCTTCCACCCCGAGGGCGGATCGCGGGTGATCGCGGCCCGGGTGCGCGGCGTGCTGCATTCCGCCTTCTCCGGCCCGCCGCCGCTGCCGCCCGGCATGCTCCGCGCCGCCAACCTGCCGCCGTACCGGGCGGAGAGCGCGGGGTCGGCCAATCTCGTGCTGGTCGCCGACAGCGACATCCTGGCCGACCGCTTCTGGGTGCGGAACGACGATTTCTTCGGCCAGAGCGAGCCGGTCGCCTTCAACGATAACGGCGCCTTCGTCGTCAACCTGCTCGGCACGCTGGCGGGCGGCGACGCGCTGATCGGCCTGCGCGGCCGCCGCACCGCCGAGCGCCCCTTCACCGTGGTGGACGACATGCAGCACCAGGCGGAGGCCCGCTTCCGGCAGGCGCAGCAGGCGCTGAAGGCGCATCTCGACGAAACGGAAAAGCGCCTGCGTGACCTGCAATCCGGCGAGGGCGCCAGCGCCGCCACCGTCACCGCCGAGCAGCAGGACGCGATCGACGCGGCGGAACGCGACATCCTGGACACGCGGCGCAAGCTGCGGCTGGTGCAGCTCGACCTGCGGCGCGACATCTCCTGGCTGGAAACGGAATTGCAGATCTTCAATATCGCCCTGGTGCCGGGTGCGCTGAGCCTGGTGGCGATCGGACTCGGCATCATGCATTCCCGCCGCCGCGGGGGGACGCACGCATGATGAAGCCGCGCACACTCGCGCTCGTCGCGGCGCTCGCCGCCGGTGCCCTCGCCGCCGGCTGGCGGCTGAGCCAGCTTCGCGACACCGAAGGCGGCGCGGCGCCGGAGACGGTCAGCCTCGCCTTCCCCGACCTCTCCACCGAGCTGCGCCGCGCGACGCGGGTGGAGATCATGCACCAGGGGCACGGCCTGACGCTGGAGCTGCGGGACGGAACCTGGCGGCTGCGCGAGAGCGGCTTCTACCCGGTGGCGGCCACCGAGCTGAACCGGCTGTTCGCCGGCCTCGCCACGCTCCGCCTCGACGAGCCGCGCACCAGCGACCCGGCGGAGTTCGGCCGGCTCGGCCTCGACGACCCCGCGCGCCCGGACGCGCCCCCCGGGACGACGGGTGATCGTGTCCGCGTGCTGGACGCGAACGGCGAGACGCTCGCCGCGCTGATCGTCGGCCGGCGCCGCCCCCGGAGCAACGGCGACCTGCCCGACCAGCTTTATGTCCGCCGCCCGGAGGAGACGCGGAGCTGGCTCGCCGAGGGGCAACTGAGCGTGCCGGACCAGCCCGGTCTCTGGCTCGACCATGTGCTGTTCGACATCGATCGCGGCCAGATCGCCAGCCTGACCGCGACCCGCGCCGGCCAGAGCCTCACCCTTGCCCGCCAGGGCAACACCCTGGCGCTGACCGCGCCGACCGAGCACCCGCCACTCGATCCACACAAAATGGAGGCGGCCGCCGGGGCGCTGGAGGCGCTGACCTTCCTTGACGTGAAGCCCGCGGCGCAAACCCCGGGCGAGGCCGCCGGCACCGCCACCTACACCACCACCGACGGCATGACGATCGGGGTCAGCCTGTTCCTCGACAAGGGCGAACCCTGGGCACGCTTCATGGTCTCCGGCAACGATCCCGAACAGGTTCGGACCCGCGTCGCGGGCTGGGCCTATGCCATCGGCGCCTGGCGGCAATCCTCGCTGGTGCCGGTTCTCGGCGACCTGCTGGCGCCGGCCACCCCGGCGAAACCGCGCTGAGGTGATACGGACTGCCCAATATTGGAAGGGGCGGGGGGGGGCCGGGGGCCCGGGGGGGGGGGGGGGGCCGC
>Ga0335083_10003035_pt1 | contig 21883 bp, 18 predicted proteins | sample Lox_Sample_42_FD_206716 | JGI IMG/M metagenome (GOLD analysis project Ga0335083, IMG submission 206716) | Soil microbial communities from Loxahatchee National Wildlife Refuge, Florida, United States - Lox_Sample_4.2 | ecosystem: Environmental > Terrestrial > Soil > Wetlands | place: USA...
TCAAAGACTTTGCTTTGCATGAGTCCTCCTGCCTAAGTGCATTTCCTTTCCGTCATTCGCATGAACAGAAGAAGGGATAATGCGTATGATCCCAACACTGTTAAAGCACAAGGCAAAAGTCCGTAGGTTTCAGGATTGAAAGTTATAGACGTGTGCCCAAAAATCAGATCTATGCCCTGACAATTAGAGGCTTGTGCCATCTAGGGCATGATCATCGCGCCTGTCGAGAGAACCCGCGACTGACAAAACTGACAGAACTATGGATCCACTTGTCGACACCGTATATCGCCCCGGCGACGCCGAGCGCGGCTAGGCTGCGGGGTGAGACGATGCAGGGCCCTATTCCAGTTCCGCAACAGGAACAGTTTAATTCGGGCGGTAAAACACACTCCGCCCACTGCATGAACGTGTTCGGATTCTTTGAGGAGAAGAACTGTCACAGCAACCAGATGCAAACGAGCTCATATGCTATGAGTTCCCTGGGTCGATCATCACTACCTGCACCAGTACCGAACAGACCACCCCAGTCGTGTAATCCGCTCGCACTGTTTGATTGAGAGGAAAAAGCGCTTGCTGATCGCCACAGAAATATATGATGATCGCGGTTCCTGAATGTTCGAAGGTGACAACTGTGACTGGAGTTGTCCCACTTGGATCAGAAGCAACTCCGTTGCTAACAGCGCTGACGGTTCCCGTAGTGCTTATAGTTCCGCCGGGATTGGAGACGAATCCAACGAAGTAGCTCCCTCCGCAATTAACAATCGGAATGATCGCTGCATATAAGGCGATAATTCTTAGGCACGTCACGGGGCTCCCCCGCTGTGCGAGTCTAGTCGTCTTCCTATTTACAAGGGTCTGTAAATTGTGACAGGTCTGCGAGCACTTCTTTGCCGACAGGGCATTATGGCCGATGAAATAGTGGTTAGCGTTAGAGGGGTCGCTCAGTTGTTTTCTGGAGTCACTCTGCGTCTTAAGACAGGGTGATCTGCGTCCGGTGTGCCTCCCCCGCACGACGACCCTATCACTGTTGACAGTTGGAGTGTCGTTGTTTGTCTACCTAAAGTAGTGACGGTCCGGATTGTGACCTTGGCCCATGGAGTGTCAAATGCGAAGAAGCATCCAAATCGCGTTCATCCTCCTTATTATTGCGTTGCTCATCCCAGGTGTAGCTTTGTCGCAAGTGGGAGAAGAGTTTCGGACGCTCGTGATAAATACACGATCCGGCAAAGTGGTTGTTATGGAATTTGGAGACAAAACATTTATCGATCTGAAACGATTGGTTCAAATTGCACACGGCTCAATTGAATACGAGGGTAATCGAATCTTGTTGACTCTACCAGGTTCAGCTGGGGCGCCGGCAACATCAGTAGAAGGAGATCTGCCCACGAGCTCGGGCCTAACGCGAGATTTTATGAAGGCGGGAATTGAGGAAATCTCGCTCATGAGGGAATGGGCGAGCACGCTGGCAAACGCAGTACAGAACGGATACCCGGTTACGGACAGTTGGGTAGCGGGTTACCAAGGCCAGAGCCGGACCGGGCTAGGAACTGCGTCGGCAGCCGTGTCGAATGCTGCGGATCGAAATGGATTTCAACTGCTGAATAACGAGTTCGAGGCGGTGCAGGAATGGAGCAACAAGCTACTGGAAGCTCGCAAGTCGATGGACGCGGCAAAATATGCCTTGTCACCGGGCGCACTGCAAAGCGATCCACTTTCTCAAAAGATTGTTGGTTGCGCGCGTTTCCTAGGACAGATGTTGGCGAGCGGCAGTTTTCAAGACAATCAATCCTGCCACTGAAATGTGCAGCAACATGTTCCCGCTCTTTGGCAGCGTGCACACCCCAAAAGGGCACGCGATCATTCTCCAACGCCCGTTAGAACCTCTCTCCCGCTGTCGGGTCAGCTCACCGAAGAAGAACAAGGATTGTTCGCTCCATCCAAAGACGCCGCTGATGTTCGGCGACTCACGATGAGGATCTGCAAAGGCCAGCTCGACCAGACTTCAAGGCGCAACCATCGCGCATCGTGCTTCTTGATATCAATCTGGCAGAGTTGACAGTTCATCGGCTCCTCCCGCTCATCGATCATGAAATAGGTAAGACGAAAGCCCGAAAGCTTCAGGGCGGGCCCGAACTGATGTGAGCCTCGCTGGAGGAGGGATATGATGTGTTACAAGAGAATCCGGAGATGGTTTGAGTTCGCTGGGTTATTGCTGTGTGCCTCTGCAGTCTTAGCTGCAGACGGCAAACTTCGAGTCCGAGTAGAGCCGAAACAGGCATACATCTTTGTTGATGGAGTTCCTTTCGGTGCAGGCGACGGGACCGCCAAGGTTTCTCCCGGCAATCACAAGGTAGCAGTGTACAACTACGGCTTCACTCCGCAGGTGCGCGACGTGACGGTCGATGCAGGAACCGTTACCGGTCTCGAGTTTAAATTGGAGCCAGTCCCGGGAGAAGTACAAGGGCCGTGGGGACGTATCCAGATTGAGTCGGCATCGACCTCCGCTGTGTTACTGACAGGTAAGACTCCAGACTACTTCGTGGGACATGGAGACGAATTCAATCACGGAGGAGCATTTCTCCCGTGCTGCACGCAGGAACTGATCGTGCCTCCAGGAGCGTATCCGGTTACGATTGTGAACAAAGATAAAGTTGTGTGGTCAGGCACGGTTAATGTCAATGCGAATGAACGCGTGATCATCAATGCAGCCAAAGGCACGCAGAAGGTGAAACCTTGGCCGCAGGGCGGCAGCATCAATTCTCTGGCCCGATTCAAAGCAGGAACAGCAAGTGCTACAGTCGCAGTTGCGCCGGTAAGTGGAAGTCTGACGGCAGCACCAACGCAGATCAACTGTGGGGATTCTGCCAACCTGAAGTGGGCAACCGCCGAGACTGTGGAGAGGACAATTGGATCCGCTGGGGAAACTCAAAAGGAATCGACACAGTCGGGTGAAGCGTCGTATCAGCCAACTCAAACCACAACGTATACGCTACAAGGCTTGGGCCCCGGTGGGACGGTCACCTCCAACGCAACTGTGAATGTGAACACAACGGTGACGAGTTCGCTGCAAGCTTCGCCAGGCGAACTTCGGTATCGCCGCATCGGCGACAAGGTTGTGGAGCAGGGTTCTACGAACCTGGCATGGAATACGTCGAATGCGCAAACTGTGTCCATCGACCCCCTTGGTAGCGTGGGAGCAAATGATACGCGCACGTTGCAAGCTGAACCGAAACTGCAGAATGAGGGGTCCGTGAATGAAGTCCAAACTTACACGCTAACAGCGAAGAACGTGTGCGGAGGATCGGACACGCAAACGGCATCGGTTCGTATCGTCGGCTCGATCGAGCCGGTGCCGCAAGTGCCGTTAGCTAGTGTGTTCTTTCCAACCGGGTATCCGGATCAGGGGCATCCAGGGCGCGGATTGCTCAACAGCCAGCAGGAGGTGCTCGCCCGAACGGCTGCGGGATTCAAAGCATACCTTGAGTATGATCCGGACGCGAAGCTCAGCATTGCGGGCAATACAGACGAAAGGGACTCAAAGGCTCGGAATCAGCGCTTAAGTCAGCGCCGTGCGGATCGGGTCAAACAGTATCTTGTCTCGATGGGAGTTCCAGAGAGCAAGATTGAGACGATTGCCCAAGGGAAGGATCATCCGCTGGATGCCGCGACAGTCAAAATGCTGCACGAGCAAAATCCGAATAAACCAACTAAATCGTTGGGAAGTTTTCAGGATCTGGTGTGGGCATATAGCCGCCGCGCCGATCTCACGTTGTTGCCCAAGGGAGATCGCTCTACGCAGTATTTCCCAGGAACCGCCTCCGAGGCCGACGTCCTCTTTGATAGCGAGTGGCCCGACCGCAAGGCCCTCGGCGTAGTCCTCGCAGCAGAGAAGGTGCCTCTGCCTGTGGACTCGGCTCCTGAACACAATCAGAAATAGCGTTGGGTAGTGGGGGTGGTGTAGGGCGAAGGGACGTCCAATAAGGACGTCCCTTCGCTCTACTAGAGGCGAGCTTCTAAATGATTGATTACCGTTGTAGAGATTCGGCCAGACTGACCAGATTTTGTGGAAGCACGCGGATGATACCCCCGCTTGGGCTGTCCAAATCCGAGATGAGAAGAAATGAGATGGAAAGAGCTAAAGGCAGGACAAGGAACAGATGGGTTTCGTTCCGATGGGCGCCATAGCCAAACACCAGGTTGCAAAGTACAGCAATGCTTATCATCAGATCCCAAGCGGCCAGCGGAATGCGGTTCCACCAAGCAGCTTGGGTATATCCCCTATCATTTAAAACGTCATTCATGCCGGAAACTGCGAGTGCGATGGTGCAAGTCGGCTGCGACGCCGCGACCTTTTGAACCGTCGACCATAGCTCCGCTTCTAGCCCATTGGTAATCATACTGATCCGTTGAAGCTCACCGTCATCGCGAGTCTCGTAGAATGCTACGCGCTGGCGTAGATACTCCTTCAGTAACTTACGGACCTTTTCCGCTTCCGTTGCCGGGAGCAGGTCAGTCCGTGTGTATTCGGTACCGATCGCATTCGCCTCTTCCGCCTCATAGTTTTTCCGCTGGTCATATCGACCAATCGCCATGGAGAAGCTGAATGCAACGATCAGGCCCAGCAAGGTTAAGGTAGCCGCTTCCAGCGTAGCTAGATCCTTGCGCTCTTCGTCCTCGATCGGGCGTAATTTCTTACGAAAGAAGACACCCAATTGCCCCGAAAGCCAGAGTGTCAGCAGGGCAACGATGAATATCACCAGAGGAAAGTTTCTCAAGTGTTTGAACATGTTTGCTCCCAAACTCGTTCAGCCACGGTCACCGCCTTCTTTTCACGTGAACGAGTGTCTACTAGTTAGGCCTGCCCAGCCAGGAATATTGCCAGGCCACAGAGACGTTATTGAAATTGCCACCATAGCGAATATAGGCGCCTCGGTTGTAGCTGAACTTGAAGGATTGGTGTTTGCTTACCGGGACTGAAACCGTGCCGCCGATACGAGAATTTCTCTGCAGCGAATTCGGGTTCTCAACTCCGTTCAGGGTGGTCCGGCCGCCCACCCAGAAATTTCCATCCAGCGAGGTCCAGAGCCTGGGTCGCACATCGTAGCTCAAATGTCCCTCGAACGCACCTATTTCGGCTTGCGATTGAACATTCGTGCCCGATGAATACTGGTTATGGGAGAAGAACTCGTGATTCGTCGTGAAAAACCATACAGCGGCGTAACTGTCGAGCACCCAATGATTCCATCGCCGGGAAAGCCCGAGTTCGGGCTTGAAAGCCCAACGATTAGCGCCGTAATTAATGAGCTTCGTTGGATCGTATTGCCCCGTCGGCGTGACTACTCTGATACTCAAACCGACGATCGTCTTCTGACGCCAGTTGCGAAAATCCTCGACGGCCATCGCTGGCCCGCCTATCAAGTTCATCGAGAAGCGGAACGTTGTATCGAATAGACCCGAGCGGTACGCTTTCGTATCAGCATCCATAACGTTTCCTCGGACGTTTCCGATTCCATATGGCAATGATGCTGTGAAGTTAGCTGACCTGCCCAGGAGATTGAGCGAATGAAAACCGCTGATGATCGATGCACTGACTCTTGCCGTAGCGCCAGTAATGGGCACCGAATTATCGAAAATAAGATCGCCATTCATGTAGGAGTATGTTACGGTGACCGCATTCGAGTGGATCGGCGTGATAATGTAGGCTCGTGGGGCAAGGTCCTGGGCGGAGGCCAAAACAGCTGCGAGTATGAAAGTGAACAAGGAGACATCCCAGCGGAGAGTTCCGGTATGCCATCGACCTTCGTCTTCCCGAGCCAAACATCCCTCAATTACGTCCGCTTAATGATGACTGCTGTGAGATCATCCTGCTGCTTCGTTCCGTCCGAGAACTTGACTACAGCGTGATAAAGTTCCGAAATGATGTCTTTCGGCGCGGACTCGCGAAACGCGCGAACGACCTGTTCCATTCGCTGTACCCCGAACGCTTCTCCGGTTTCGTTCTCCCATTCGAAGAAGCCGTCCGTCGTAAGCAAAACCAGATCGCCGGAACGAAGCCGCAAGCGTGTCGGCGGATCGGATTGGAATGAAGGCAATATGCCGAGTGGAAGCCCGTGCGCATTCATCTCGGTAAACTGATCGGCCGAGCTGGAGTAAACAAAAAGGGGGCCGTGACCGGCAGATAAGAGCTCGACGTCGGCGCATCCCCGGCAGCAAACGGCAGCTACGAACGTGGCGAAGCGTCCGGTAGTGAGATCGGCTCCAAGTGCTTGATTAATGTGTTCGAAAGAGGCGATAAGGGTTCGCGTCATGGAGAAACTGGAGCGAGCATAGGCGCGGCATACTGCGGCGAGCAATGCTGGGCCAATGCCGTGTCCCGTGACATCGGCCAGGCTGACAATGAGCTTGCCGTCCGGAAGGCTCTCCCAATCGAAATAATCTCCACCTGTCTCATCAGCCGGTTGATTCCATCCCGCTATCTCGAATCCTGGGATCAGGGGAGACTCTTGAGGAAGGAGTGATTGCTGGATTGAGCGCGCCACCCGCAGGTCATGCTCGACGGCTTCGAGTTTCCGTTTGGTTTCTGCTTCTCGAAGAGCCGCTTGAACATGCTTACGGATCTCTCCTGTAATCACGGCGGCCACGACGCCAGTTGCCAACAGGGTTAGCGCATTCAGAGGTACAGCAGACTGGGTGATCGAGGCTGGCGTACCGATCGCTGGAGGCCTCCATCCGAGGTACAACGCGGCGCCAAGGTAGCTGACGGCAGCAACAGTTCCGGAGAGAACGCTGAGCCAACGTTTTAAGCGGAGAGTGGACAAAACGATAAAGATGCCGAACATCAGCACAAGTGGAGTCGCCAACGGACGATAGATCGCATCGATATTCTGGACAGGGAGAAAGGCGATCGCCCAGGCAGGCATCGAAGTTTCCACAATCGTACTGAAGATCCAAAACTGCGCGGAAGGACTCGATTGAGTGCGTAGCGCGAGACTTATCTTGCGAAACATCCAGTACTCGCATCCGGCAAACACTGAAGCTAGAAACAAGCTCCACCAAATGCGTGAATCAGCGGCACTGACCGTACGGAGTGCCAAGACTCGGACCACTGTGACGAGAGCCAGCAATCCCAGGAACCCCAAGACCCCAAGGATGCGAAGCCGTTCACTCCGCAATTCGGCATTTTGGAAGGCATCTGAATTGATCTGTATTTCTCTCATGGTCAGCTCGAGAATTCAGTCTTCGAGATTGCTGAAAGTGACGCCCTCCGGTACGCTGTAGCGCCTAACGGCGAACTCTGGTCTAGGCTCTCAGCGACACCTCCCCGCGCCCGCTGTTTCGAGGTGTCCGATGGATCTGCAACGACGCCCCACATGAACGGGCATCTGTTATCCGGTTAGCAAATGACCCGATTAGCATATGTGACAGCTCTTCTGCCGGGGCAATGATCAAGGAGCGGCTTCAGTTTGCTTTCTCAGCTCTCGATAGCGCCGGATAAGGGTGTTGGTCGAACCGTCTTGTTCTGCCTTTGGCTCCTCATTGCTCTCGAGCTGCGGCACGATGGTCTGGGCCATATCCTTACCGAGTTCAACTCCCCACTGATCGAAGGGATTGATGTTCCAAATCACAGCTTGGGTGTGAACTGAGTGCTCGTAGAGAGCAATAAGGCTGCCCAACGTTGCCGGCGTCAGCTTTTGAGCCAGAATAGTGTTTGACGGGCGGTTTCCGTCGAATACACGATGGGGCACAAGCCAATCGGGTGTGCCCTCGGCTTTTACCTGTGCCGCTGTTTTGCCGAAAGCCAGTGCTGCACTTTGCGCAAGAGCGTTGGCCATGAGCAGCTCGTGATGACATCCTAGGGGGTGAATGGGCTGCGCAAAAGCAACGAAGTCGCAAGGTATGAGCCTAGTGCCCTGATGCAATAACTGAAAGAAGGAATGCTGACCGTTGGTACCTACTTCTCCCCAGTAGACGGGGCTGGTTTGCTGGGTAACCTCTGTTCCGATGAGAGTTACATGCTTGCCATTGCTCTCCATTATGAGTTGCTGCAAATAGGCTGGAAAACGTTGTAGATATTGCTCGTAGGGCACAACTGCGAAAGTCGGAGCTCCGAAGAGGTCGTTGTACCAGATGCTCAACAGTCCGATGAGCACCGGCAAGTTACGCTCGAAGGGAGTTGTCAGGTAGTGCATATCCATCTGGTGAAAGCCGTCCAGCAATGCTTGGAAATTCTTTGGACCGATGGCGAGCATGATAGACAGACCAGCAGCCGAACAGAGCGAGTAGCGTCCACCGACCCAGTCCCAGAACTCAAAAACATTGGATGTCTCGACGCCGAACTGTGCCGCCGCGGCCACATTTGCTGACACGGCAACAAAGTGCTTCGCCACAGATCTCTCATCTCCCGCCAATCCAGCGACCACCCATTCGCGGGCCGTCCGTGCATTGGTCATTGTTTCGAGAGTATTGAGAGTCTTCGACGAGATAATGAAGAGCGTCTCGGCAGGATCAAGACCACCCACTGCTCGGGAAAAATCGGTGCTATCGACATTGGCAACGAAGCGGAACAGTAAGGATTTATCCGCGTAAGAGTTTAGGGCTTCGGTCGCCAACATGGGTCCGAGATGCGATCCACCGATGCCGATGTTTACAATATTGCGAATCGGTTTGCCCGTATTTCCTTTGAACTCTCCAGCTCTTACGCGATTACAGAAATAGCCCATCCTGTCGAGCACGGCATGAACTTGAGGAACCACATTGTTGCCATCAACATAAATAGATGTGCCCCGGGGGGCGCGAAGGGCTACGTGCAATGCGGGGCGTCTTTCAGTAATATTTACCTTCTCGCCGCGGAACATGCCGTCAATTCGAGCCTGTAGCCCCGATTCTTCCGCCAAATCAATCAGGAGCCGTAACGTTTGGTAGGTGACCCTGTTTTTGGAGTAGTCCAGGTAGAGGCCAGCGCCTTCAGCGGTCATCCGTTCTCCACGGGCAGGATCACTGGCGAAAAGATCGCGGAGATGCTCCGTCCTGATCTTCTTGTAATGAAGTTGGAGCGCCTTCCAAGCCGGACGTTTTGCTTGGCCTGGTTTCGTAATACTCCATGCGTTGGCTGCCATAACGTTCTTCTTGAGCGCCTAAGCTCTAAGCTCCAAAGTCAGATCTTGGTCAACTTGCTGCCGGCAATACGGGGTTCTTGTCGAGCACTGCGACTTTGAACTCGAGGACATTGGTTTCGAGATACTGATCATCAATTCGATCCGCATAAATACAGCGAGTAGGCTTTCGAGTCGGTCGACCGCCATCGTAACTCCCCTACCTTGGAGGGCTCAGTGAGGTTTGCCAGCTTTGCAATGGGCAGCAGAATGTCCATTAAGCAGAACTCGTTATTCCAGAGTGTTAGAGTCCAATGACAGATTAGGTGCAATGCGTTGGAAGCCACTACTGACAGAAATAACAGTCAAACATGACAGGAAGGTGCCTTGGTCAAGTGGTGGCAGATGATCTTGCCGCGCTTGAGATTGTAGCCGTAGGTAGAACTCAAAAGTGGAACCCGAAGGACAGCACCACCGTAGGTTCTGTCCAACCCGCATTAAAGATGTATGTAGTGAAGTCGACCCTTTTCACGGAGAATCCGAGCAGCACACCGCGTTGAATGTCGAGGTCGGTGTGGTAGGCCTTTGTCCGTTGCGCTACAAGGCCGGTACGCCACCATTCCATGGGCGAATAGCTTAATTCCATCCAACTGTAGAAAAAGCTCCCCGCTTGATCTCTGAGGTCAAATACGTATTCACCTTCGGTGGAAAGTTCTGCACGCTTCCAAGTGAGTGACGCCAAGTATCCCGGGGCGACGCCCTCCGTATTGCCCAGGACTCCCCCGATCATGGGTGTGATCGCCAGTTCAACCCTGTTTCCCGCACTGAAGTTGTAACCGGCCCAAACTGAGCCGGTCTCTTGATCCTCGTAGTTGTAGCGGGCCGCCAGATGAAGGTGCTTACGATCCGCGCTGAAGACTGGCGAAGCATAAGATCGATCATGTGGAACGATGTAGCCTGAGACGTTGAAAGAGTAATGCCAGGCAGTGCTGACGGAATCGACCGAAGCCGTGGGAGGGTTCGCCGGCATGACTTGAGCCGCAACCGAAGGTAGGAGCACCAGAGCTACAACGAGAATAGTGTGAGGTCTCGTGGTTCAGCCTCCCAATGAAATGGTAATTCCGACCATAGCGCCGCCAAGGAGCACCATTGCGATAGCCATTCTCCAAGGGTGGTGCCCGGCATATTTCCCCAGTGCATATCCGGCCAGGAACAACATTGTGACTGCGATTCCGTTGGAAGTTCGCAGCGCCAAACTAGCATTGGCTATGAGAGCGAAAGGAATGATCACGGGAAGAGTGGAGAGAACGACGATGAGGAATACACCGAGTGCGCCCAGGAACTCCCGCTTAGTAAGACGCGGGCGCAGAGGCACGTCGCGAACTTGGCTCAGACGCTCTCGCATGGTTTCGAGGTCCGAGGTAGACAATACGGAAACTAATACAGGCGGCAATGCCTGCGCAATAATCTGGTGTGCCTCGCCCGGGCTCGATACCTGCCGCAGTGCTCCTAGAGTTAGAATGGCGCGGCCCCGCGCACCGAAGCAAGCCATCAAATAGAAGACCGCATCAATCACGCCCCACGCCAGGTTGCAGCCCAGAGCGCCGAGGAGCATGGTACGCACCTCCTCGCGGCCTGCATCCGCCACACTGAAGGAGCAGGTGAAGGTCAGTACCATGATCAATGCGAATAGAACCTCTGAGATTCTCTCCAAAGGGTTGAGGAGGCGTTCTCCTCCAGGGTTGGTGGGGCCCTCGAACATTGTGTCCAGCGCCTCCTATTGTTGCCACCCACCCCCGAGCGCATTGTAGAGTTGCACTAAGGCAAGGCGTTCATTGAGCTGGGCTTGGGCAAGCCCGAGCTGAGCATCGAAGGAACGGCTATCACTGTCGAGAACTTCCAGATAACTGGTAACGCCACCGCGGTAGCGACTATCCGCTAAACGGGTGGCGTCTGCCGCGGAGTTGGTGAGCAGCGCTTCCTGCTCCCTGAATTCGCGGTTCTTGCTGTAAGCGACGAGTGAATCAGAAACTTCGCGGAAGGCTTGCTGAATCGACTGTTGGTAAAACAGCAAAGTTTCTTGCTGTTGCGCTTCGGTCAGGCGCACGCCGGAACGGATCTTTCCCGCAGTGAAGATGGGTTGCACCAGTTCGCCTCCGAAGCTCCACAGGCCGGCCGGTCCCGTGAACAGATTAGTCAAAGCGGCACTCTGATAACCTGCGAGGCCCGTCAGCGTAATCTGCGGAAAGTAGGCCGCCTTCGCCACACCAATACGCGCATTGGCCGCGACTAATTGTTGCTCGATCGACTGAATGTCTGGCCGCCGTTCCAGCAGGGAAGAGGGCAGCCCGGCTGGGACCTCTGGCGGCACGACATTTTCGATCAGAGACAATCCTCGAGTGATGGGCCCAGGATTACGCCCCAGCAGGATGCTGATCAGGTTTTCCTGCTGTTCAATCCGCCTTTCGAGATCCGGGATGTTGGCCGAAGCGGTATAAACCAGTTGCTCGGACTGACGTACATCCATCAGCGATGTCGTGCCACCTTTGGCTCTTATCTGAACCAATCGTAAAGATTCCTTGCGAGAGTCCAGGGCACGCCGGGAGATTTCCATCTCGGAATCCAATTCCAAAAGTTGGAAATAGGCGGACGCTACATGGCTGACGATGCTCGAGAGCACCGCCTTTTGACCCCACTCCGTGGCTAGCAGGTCAGCGCGTGCGGCTTCCGTGGCGCGGCGGAACTTCCCCCAGAAATCCAATTCCCAGGCCAAGCTCAGGTTTACTTGTATGGGACTGGTTTCGAAGGCCGGGGTGATCCGGGTTTGCGAAAAGCGCTCATTGGTTGCGGATACGCCACCGGCGACTGTGGGGAATTGATCCGCACGTGTGATGCCCAGAGCGGCGTGAGCTTGAAGGACTCGACTCGCAGCAATACGGACGTCGAAATTCTGTGCGAGCGCCTCGCGGATCAGGGCCTGCAACTGTGGGTCTTGGAATACAGTCCACCACTTCTCGTCACCGAGCGATTGGGCATTAGGGAGTGCGTCGGGAGCCGATCCTCGGAAGGTGTCGGGCACCGGCACTGCAGGGCGTTTGTACTTGGGACCAAGTGTGCATCCATTGAGTAAAAGCAGAAAAATGATCGCAACGTGACAGAGCCTGCTCATAGGATTAGTCTCCTTCCGTGGGCAGGATTGCCGGCATATGAGCCGGGGCCGCGCCTTTGTTGCGATGAGCAATTCGCTCCACAACGTCGAAGCTGACAGGAACCAGGAAGATTGCAAGAAGGGAGGCGGCCAGCATACCTCCGATCACAGCTGTTCCGAGTACTCGCCGCGAAATTGCTCCGGCACCCGATGCAGTCCAGAGGGGCACGCAACCCAAGATGAAGGCGAAGGCTGTCATCAAAATCGGTCGCAAGCGCAGTTTTGCACCGGCAAGCGCGGCTTCTTCGGCGGACTTGCCATTGTCGAACTCCATCTTCGCGAACTCCACGATCAGGATGGCATTCTTTGCAGCCAGGCCGATGAGCATGACAAGGCCAATCTGGGCGTACACGTTGTTGTCAAGATTCCTCATCCACAGAAAACTGAACGCGCCGAAGACAGCGACCGGAGTGCCTAGCAATACGCTAAATGGCAGAGACCAACTCTCGTACTGAGCAGCGAGGATGAGAAAGACGAACAGAAGCGACATGCCGAAGATCACTGCAGGGGACACTCCCTCCGCCGCTTTCTTTTCCTGATACGACATCCCCATGTAGTCATAACCCATCTCGGGCGGCATGGTGGCAGCGAAGACTTCTTCCAGTGCTTTCGTCGCCTGGCTCGTGCTGAACCCCGGTGCGGCGCCGCCATTAACCTGGGCACAGCGGTAGAGGTTATAGCGCAAAGTGAATTCTGGGCCGGTGCTAGGCTTAATGGTGGTCAACGCACTCATGGGCACCGGTTGGCCGGCATCATTCGTCACATAGAACTGGCCCAGGTTTTCAGCGCGCGTTCGATACTCTCCCTCAGCTTGGACATAAACCTGCCACTGCCGTCCAAACCGGTTGAAATAATTGACTAGCAAACCGCCCATGAACGTCTGCAGCGTTTTATAAACGTCGGGCAGCTGAACGCCTTGTGCGATTACCTTGGGGCGGTCTACGTCCACGTAAACCTGTGGCACGGCGGGTAATGCGGTCGTGTAAATGGATCCCAACTCAGGGCGCTTACGCGCTGCTGCCAGAAACTTTGACAGGTTGTCACTCAGAAATTGCGGATCCTTTCCCGCTCGGTCTTCCAACATGAAGGTAAAGCCACCCGAGGTGCCGACGCCGGGAATTGCCGGTGGAGGAAAAGAAAATCCAATGCCTTCTGTAATCTGGGCGAGCTCCGTGCTTAAACGAGCCTTGATAGCCTCGTACTGTTCTTCGGGCGATTTGCGCTCAGCCCACTCGTTCAGAGTGATCCAGTAAAAAGAACTATAGGTATTCTGGGCGCCACTTAACATGCTGAACCCGAGCACGGAAGTGACCGAATGAACGCCAGGGGTCTTCAAGATCATTTCTTCAATCTTGCGGGATACCTGATCATTCCGTTGGAGAGAAGCCGCATTGGGCAGTTGCAGGCCTGCGAACACGTAACCCTGATCCTCGTCAGGTAAGAAGCTGCGCGGCAGACGTGACCCGAAGAATCCCGCCAGCACGGTAATGCCCACCAAAAGGATCATGCTCATGGCTGCCCTGCGAATCAGCGTTGCGCAGACGCTGACATAGCCATCGGTAGCCCGCCCAAAAACTCGGTTGAACCAGCGGAAAAATGCTCCCAACGGACCCCGGCTTTCCTTTCGTGGGCGCAGTAACAAAGCTGCGAGCGCTGGACTAAGGGAAAGCGCATTGAATGCGGAGAAAATCACCGAAATGGCGATCGTGATTGCGAATTGCTGATAGAGACGGCCGGTAATACCCGGGATGAAGGCCGTCGGGACGAACACCGCCGCGAGGATCAGAGCAATTGCGATTACCGGGCCTGAAACTTCTTTCATGGCCCGCAATGCGGCATCTTGGGGAGACATTCCGTGCTCAATGTGGTGCTCCACGGCTTCCACCACAACGATGGCGTCATCCACAACCAGTCCGATCGCGAGTACCAGTCCAAAGAGAGAAAGAGTATTGATAGAGAAACCGAGGAAGGGGAAGACGACGAAGGTGCCAACGAGGGACACGGGTACCGCGAGCAAAGGAATAAGGGTGGCTCGCCATCCCTGCAGAAAAATGTAAACAACGATGATTACGAGAATGATGGCTTCGAACAGCGTGTGCTGGATCTCTTTAAGCCCTTCGGTGACGGCCAGGGTAGTATCCAATGCGATGGCGTAATCGAGATCCTCAGGAAAGCGTTGCTTGGCCTCCTGCATCAGTTTGCGAACGCCGGCGGCTGCCTGCACAGCATTCGAGCCAGGCAGTTGATAGACGGCGACCACCGCAGCCGGTTTTCCGCTGTAGCGCCCAACCAGGTTGTAGGTTTGCGAACCGAGATCCAACCGAGCCACATCCTTCAGCCTCAGGACGGAACCGTCGGGGTTAGCACGGATCACGATTTCGCCGAACTCTTCGGCTGAGGGCAGGCGACCTTTGGCAAGGACGGCGTAGGTAAACTCCTGGCCTCTCGGGACGGGTTCACCGCCGATTTGCCCGGCAGGATTGACTGTGTTCTGGGTCTGTATTGCCTTAACAATTTCTGGGACGGTAACTCCCATCTTCGCCAGTTTGTCGGGCTTCACCCAGCATCGCATGGCGTACTGACCAGCCCCGAAAACCGTGACACTGGCAATGCCCGGCACGCGAGTCAGCTGGTCATTCAGATTGATGTAGGCGTAATTGGCCAGAAAAACATTATCGTAGGTTCCCTTGGGCGAGTAGAGATTAACCAGCATTAACGGTGCGGCCGTGGATTTCTGCACGGTGACGCCGTAGTTGACAACGTCCACAGGCAATTGCGAGTTTGCCTGATTTGTGCGCATCTGGGCGAGAATCTGGTCCGTGCTGGGGTCTGTCTTGATATCAAAATTTACGGTGAGGGTGATCTGGCCATTGTTGGCGTTGTTCGAGTACATGTAGTTCATGTTGTCTACGCCACTCATCTGCTGTTCGATGGGTGTAGCGACAGACTGCTCGACCGTCACCGCATCTGCTCCTGGGTAGGTCGCTTTTACTTGAACTTCAGGAGGGGCGATGTTAGGAAACTGCGCGGTAGGCAGCCTTCGCATCGCGACGATGCCGATGAGCACCATGAGAATGGATATCACCATGGCAACGATCGGGCGGCGGATGAAAAAGCTTGCCATAGTTCATTCTCCTTGTGTTGGCGTCTTAAACCGTTTGGGCTGGACAGGGCTTCCTTCCTTTGCCTTTTGAATGCCCTCGGCAATTACCTGTTCTCCTGCCTGTACTCCGTCGGTAATGACCCACATCTCCCCGACGCGTTCGCCGGTTTTAACGGGGCGAATGCTGGCCTTGTTGTCTGGACCAACCACAACGACGCTATAACTTCCCTGAGTTTCAACCACGGATCGTTGCGGTACCAACAGAGCACCTTTGGCAATCCCGGTAACGGCACGCACACGACCGAACATGCCGGGACGCAGGGTTGCGTTGGGATTATCGAAGGCTCCCGCCATGCGGATCGTTCCTGTCTTCACATCCACTTCTCTGTCCGCGAGTACCATCCAGCCTTTTTGCGGGTAAACTGTGCCATCAGATAGGACGAGTTCCAGTGTTCGTTCACCTGTGGGTAGTCTCTTTCCTTGGGCCACCGAGTTGATTCGTTCTGCAAGTTTCAGGTATTCCTGTTCACTGAGCGCAAAGTAGGCTTTTATCGGTTGTACCTGCGAGACGGTGGTTAGGAGAGTAGTAGGCCCGACCAAGTCACCGATTTGTCCTTTGGCCAGTCCCGCGATGCCATCGATCAGCGAGCGCACTTGTGTGAAGCTCAAATTCAACCTCGCCTGCTCCACTTGTGCTTCTGCGGCGGCAACCAGCGCCTGTGCTGCCTCATGGGCCTGAATGTCATTGTCCAGTTGAGCTTGGGGGATTGCGCTTTCTTTCGCGAGGGGAGTATCGCGAGCGACGTCGAGTTCTGTCTTCCCGAGTTGTGCCTTGGCTTCGGCTAGTTGCCCCGTGACCTGTGCTAGTGCTGCGTCGAAAGGACGCGGATCGATTTCAAACAAGACGTCCCCCTTGTGAACGGAGGCGCCTTCTCTGTAGTTTTGCTTCAATAAGTAGCCGGTAACCTGAGGCTGAATCTGCGCATTTACGTATCCGTCCAGAGTCGAGACGCACTCCGTGTAGAGGGGAACATCCTGTTGCATAACAGCAGCAACTTCGACCTCTGGCGGTGGAGTTTCGGCACGGACCTTTTCCTTGTCGCACCCGACCAATGGAGCCATGAGGATGACTAACGTGAGCGCAGTCGAGTCGAAGCATCGAATCAGGAAACTGATTCCAAGGGGGCGGGCTATTGTTTCCGTCGAAAGTCCATAGTGGGGCGACAATTCAGTGTCGGATCGCATGAGAAACTCCTGAAGACGGAACCAAAAGACGATCTGGTTCCCTCATCACACTCGGCCGACGAGCAAGAGTTCGTGATGCTGAAGGCCGTTGGTTCCTGCACCCTCGGTCGAATTACCACTCGTAGATCGAGCAAAGATTAGAAGGAGGTAGCCCACGCAGAAACTGGCAGAAGTTACAGTTGGCCTCGCGCACACTCTGAGATGTTCTGCGTGACACGCTCGCAGATGTTTGCTCTTCCGAAGTGCTCATCTAAGCCCTCGGTGAATACGAGGTCATTTGCCAAAGGCGCAAGGATTCGAGTTCGGGTCGACACCCAATACGACTGATCCTGGAGAAGCTGCTATTAGAAGGCGACAGGTATCCGCTCGAAATCTCACAGCGGAAAACCTCTTATCTTCGAGGAACAAAAACTAGAGAGAAATGGCAAAGCCCTCTCATCTGCTGCTAGCAGACATGATCTGCCCGATGCGATAGCTTTGCTTCATGCCGCGTATCGAAGCCATCAAACTGGGCCCACGCCGAACCCATACGAGAGCAAAGCAGATTACCCACGCGCTGAATGTTCCCCGTATTCTCTTGGCGGATGACCAGGAAGAGGTGCGCCGGACAGTAGCGTCAATGCTCGAAGACAAGTTCGCGATAGTAGGTTTGGCTGAAAACGGCAAAGAAGTTCTTGCGATGGCGCTTAGCCGATCTCCCGATGTTCTGGTGCTTGATATCTTTATGCCAGTGTTGAACGGGATTGAGACTGCCGTTCAGGTGAAGGCATCTGGGTTCCCCGTCAAAGTGATTTTCCTTACCGTGCATGAAGATTTGGATTTTCTCGATGCCACGATGTCAGTGGGCGCTCTCGGCTATGTGCTCAAGGCGCATCTCGCCACAGATCTAATTCCTGCTATTCAACATGTCCTGGAAGGCCGGGTTTATATCTCTCCGTCGATGCTCTCGCGTTAGGCTCACTTTTGAGCATCTAGTGAGCCCCTACTTGTTTGTGCTCAAACACAAAAAGTTGACAGTTTGCAATGCCTGCGCGAAGAACTGCAGGGTAGAGCAGGTGCAGAACGAAGGATAATGTCTGAGGAAACTGGTATCACTAACAGTTATGATGGGATGCTGATTCTAATAGAGTTGCCCGCAGTGGTGGAAGAAACAGTGGTAAAGTGTCAGCAGAAAGCCGCTGAAAAACGTTCGCATCTTAAAGGTCATGGAAGCACGCCACAGAGCTCGCCTGCTGATTGCAGATGATCACACGCTGCTAGCTGAGGCATGCAAGAACCTTCTCGAGCCGGAGTTTAACGTGGTCGCAGTAGTCAATAACGGCCGTGAACTGTTGCGTGTGGCGGAAGAGTTGAAACCCGATGTCGCGGTCTTAGACATAGCCATGCCGCAATTAAACGGATTAGATGCAGGGGAACAACTGCGGCGCATCCTGCCCTCCTGCAAACTGGTGTTTGTAACAATGAGCATGGAACCTGATGTCGCCGCCGAGGCTTTTCGTCGGGGCGCATCCGGGTATGTGGTGAAGAGTTCCACCGCGGGAGAGCTGGTGACTGCTATCCGGCGGGCCCTTAGATCAGAATCCTATTTGTCCCCGCTCATCACCAGAGAAACGGTGGACTTCCTTCTACGAAGAGGCACATCGTTCGCCGAAGAGAAAAAACTCACACCCCGACAAAGTGAGATTTTGCAACTTCTTGCTGAAGGCATGTCGATGAAGCAGATCGCCGGTGTCCTGAACGTTAAGCCTGGAACCGTCGCGTTCCACAAGTACAACCTGATGCAGGCGCTTGGAGTTAAGAGCAACGCAGGCCTGCTTCAGTATGCCATTAAGCACCATCTCATCAGCTGAAGAACCCGGTATTTTTCTCGAATCCCATTCAAACTAGGAAAACTGACAGTCCGTGAAGGTGTGCGGGCATCGTAAACTGCAATTGCGGGAGAGCTGTGCCCATGAGATCTCGCCGATCAGCTCGTTCATTCTCCCTTCAAGCACTATTCGGAACATCGCCGAGGGCGCGGTTTCCTCAGCCTTTAGCCCGCAAATGGAGACATGTTGCGGCCGTTGGCTTGTTCCTCATTGTTTGTCATACGTGTCCGTTTCGTTCCGCAGCCCAGGAAGCTGGGCATTCAGAGGATAATTCTGAGATTGCGGTTGAGAACCCCGGTGCGCCGGTAGAGGTCGACGGAAGGCCGATTCTAATAGTCTATGCACCCATCGGAGGATTCACTCCTAGAGAACGGGCCGCAGCGATCGGGCAGCGCATAGTCTCTTTAGGTGAGCACAGGGACACTCCTATCGAGGCGATTCATATCGAAAACCGTGCCACTTGGACGGAGATTCTTGCCGGCAACGATCGTATTATGGGAATCACGGATGCTGACGCAAAGGAAGCTGAGCGGGGCCGTGCTGAACTCGCTGCAGAGTACACAGAGATCATCCGACAGGTGGTGAAGCAATATCGGGACGATCATACGCTGAAGAATCTGCTCAGGGGAATGATGTACGCCGTTCTGGCCACGGCGACATGTCTGGTTTTGATTTTTGGCCTGTTTTGGATCCGTAAAAAAGTACGTCGTCGATTAGAAGCACGGCTCAGCCCTGCAGGGACGGGTCGTCCCGGACAGATTTTGGGCACGGGAATCGGACGTTATCTTGGACGGCCCCTGCTTGTCATCAGTCGTGCTGCATTTTGGATCGTCGTTTTGGCCGTGCTTCAGGCTTATGGTACGGTAGTCCTGCGTTTCTTCCCATCGACGAGATACACGTCCTATCAAGTTACCAATTGGCTTTTCTCAGAATTGGCGAGTTTTGGGCGAACAATTATTGACTACACCCCCAATCTCATCCTGCTCGCGTTTATTTGCCTTATCACTTCCTATCTCGTAAAGGTAAACGAGTACATTTTTGGAGAGCTTCGCGACGGAAAGCTCAGCATCCGCGGATTCTATCCGGATTGGGCGGCGCCCACGGCCAAGCTTTTTCGAGCTTTGATTCTCATTGCATCAGTCATTGTTGCCTTTCCGTATCTGCCAGGGTCGGAGAGCCCCGCCTTCAAAGGGATTTCGGTTTTCGTTGGCGTGCTCCTTTCTCTTGGATCCACCTCGGCAATGGCACATGCTGTGGCAGGCACAATTCTCACCTACATGCGAGCCTTTCAGGTTGGGGACTTCGTGCGAATAGGAAGTGAGGTTGGAGAAGTGACGGAGAAGACGTTACTCGTAACGCGAGTGTGCACACAGAAGAACGAAGTGGTGACGATACCAAACGGCACAGTCCTCGGGGGCGTAGTGGTGAACTACAGTGCCGAGGCGCGAAAGGGCGGCGTGATCTTCCATACAGTTGCGACGATTGGCTACAGCGCTCCGTGGCGGCAAGTCCACGAGTTGTTGATCTCGGCTGCTCTTGCGACTCAAGACGTTTTGCACGATCCTCCGCCATTCGTTTTGCAAACTGCGCTGAATGATTTTTATGTCTCCTACGAGCTCAATGCCTACACTGCTAAACCGCGAAACATGCTGATTATCTATTCGACACTGCACCAGAACATCCAGGACAAATTCAACGAAGCTGGGGTAGAAATAAATTCACCGCATTATGCTTCTCTGCGGGATGGGAATGGGACCACGATTCCGCAGAGCTACCTGGCTAAAGACTACAGGCGTCCGGCATTTGAGGTGCGCCACATCGATGCGTCCTCGGTGCCCGTTGCTAGTTGTAATGCAGAGCTAACGAACAGCGGCCACGCCGATGAAGTTCAGGTGGCGTGAGGCGGCGCTCCGACCTGTAGATATACCCCGCCACTGTGACGATTGACAGTGGGCACCATCGTCGCCCGCAACTACGGTGAAAGTGACTTCCCGGATCACAATGACGGGACGGTGAAGAGGGGCGAAAAAGTATGGCGCGCCTTAAGAGTATTTTTCGTTTGCTTTGGGAAACCATCTGTCCTTACGAGATCAAATGGGGGACCGAGCAGTGTGCACCAGATCATGGTGATGGGCAAGTGCCACAAAGCTTCTCCCAGCAAGAACGGGCGGCCCCGCGAAGCCTCACATGCCAAACAACCGTTGGAGGGGAAGCGAGAAAAAGACTGCACCGTCACGCCTGAATCGGGGTGCTCTTCTTGTCCTCGAACCGAGGGGCAGCTTTTTTGAAAACAGAGTGACAACGAGCCAGGGTTGCATCCGCAATTTCTAGCTGGACCGGAGGGATATCCACAGTTGTGGGAGTGTTTGGTTCTTCGCTGAAAGCCCGGACGGGCCAATAATCGGGGCGGTTACTGTGTCCGCGTTTTGGCGCGGTGAACTCAGGGAGTCTCTCTTCGAAGTTTGACGTTGAGACCAAATTTCGAGCGGTTTTGGAGCAATCGCTCTGGATGGGAGAGCACGATCTTTCCTCGGTGTTTCAAAATTGATCCATTTCTTTGCCATTCGCTAAGCAGTCGGCTAACGGTAAAGGGAGTGATATTTGCCGTATTTGCCAGTTGTTCGTTGGTGACGTCGAGACAGATTCCGTCTGGACAATTCTGACCGATGCCACGAGCCAGGCTGACGACCACATGCGCAAGCCGTTCCCGAGCACTGTGGCAGATGAGGCTCAAATGGGTTGCCAAGTACCAGACCAGGTAGTCGGACGCAATCGATAAAGCGTTTTCCAGGAGTCTGGGGTATTGCCTGGCGAGCGTCCGAATTGCGTCACGCTGCCACACAAGTACGCCGCTCTTTCTCGTGACTTCAGTGCTCACAATGAACTGGGCAGGAGCGCTCAATAAGCAGGCAACGCCGAATATGTCGCCGGGCACAAGCCACAAAAGACCCACCTTGCGTCCGTCGGGCGTGATGAAGAAATATCGAGCAGAGCCTGTTACCAGCAAAAACAAACGGTCTGCCGGTTCGCCCTGGTCCATCACCACCGATGTAGCCGACAAATGCCGATAGGAAGCAGGGGCAATGACGGCGTCTCGTTCGGATGTTGATAAACCTTGGAGCAAGCGCGCTTTAGACAGAAAATGACTCAGCGAAATCAAAGAGGAGGCTCTTTCGATGCCCGAAAATGATCGAACAGGTTCTCCGAGTGAGGTTCGGTCCGGTTCAATCTGAAGTTCCAGTCGGCGAGGCAACTGAACTCCTCTCCTGGTCGGGTGGATAGGTGCGACCCTCAGACCTTCAATCTTAGAAGATCGCGCCCAACCTTTGGCAACTGGTCAAAGCGACAGTTTGCCAAAGAGGACACT
>Ga0335083_10003036_pt1 | contig 21877 bp, 17 predicted proteins | sample Lox_Sample_42_FD_206716 | JGI IMG/M metagenome (GOLD analysis project Ga0335083, IMG submission 206716) | Soil microbial communities from Loxahatchee National Wildlife Refuge, Florida, United States - Lox_Sample_4.2 | ecosystem: Environmental > Terrestrial > Soil > Wetlands | place: USA...
CAGCGCCGGGTTCGGGCAACTCGACCATGACGATTACGGTAGGGAGCAGCACGCCGACGGGGACCTACCCCATCACGGTGACCGGCAACGGCGGCGGCGTTCAGCAGAACACCACTGTGACTCTGACGGTAACCAGTTCGGGCGGTGGCGGTGGCTGGCAGCAAGGGTTTGACTTCCGCAGCACTTCGAACTTTGTCACCGATCCTGCGGGCGATACCTACGTGCTGCCCTCGACGGCCTATCCCACCAAGGGTAGTGGCGTGACCTATGGCTGGGTGAAGACCTCCGGGGTATCGGGCAGCAATCGCAATGCGAAGCTGGATCCGCGGCTGGCGGGAATCAACTACGTCAGCAACGGTGCGCCAGGGACCTTCTATGTGGACCTGCCGTCCGCCGGTACCTACAACCTGTCGCTGGCCATGGGCGATGCTACGTACACGCAATGCTATACCCAGTGTCAGATCCAGTTTCTGGATGGCAACACGGTGTTGGCGACGGTGGCCATGGGACGGACTTTGGCAAGCTACTTCTATGACACCAAGGCAAACAACTGGTCGGCGGCCCAATGGCCCACCAAGAACGTGAGCCAGCAGGTAACACTGTCGGGGACGCGTCTCACGGTGGTCGTGGGACTCAGCAAGAGCAATGGAGACATCACACCGATCACTTTCCTGGGAGTCTCCCAAAAACAGTAGCTTCCGTTTCACCCTCATCGCAGCCGGACTTGTCACCCAAATCCGGCCTTGCATTAGCGTGGCGACTCCGAACAGAGCGCGTTCTGTACCGGCATGAAAGCCCCGCACTTCGGTGTGCTATTCTCAATCGCTCGGACCGCTGTGAATTAGGGAGCGCGGCGTCCAAGGTCCGCTGATCTCGAAGCGTTCCGGGGAGGGGAAAGCTTCATTCGCGGCCGGAGGTGAACATCCACACATGCAGCCCCTGGTGAGAAACGAGCCGCAGCGCCCCGGCCCCCATCAAGACGAACAGAGCCTGCAATCCCCGGAGATCTGGACCCTTGCAGCGGCGATCGTTCTAATCGCCTTTTACTTCGCTACCAGCCTGTACATTTCTGCCCATCGTCTCCTTTGGGTTGACGAGATTGCAACGGCCGTAGTCACCCGGCTGCCCGGTGGGCTGGCCACCATCTGGAGGGCGGCTGCACAAGGTGTCGCTCCCCTGCCGCCCACTTACTTCATGATGGTTCGACTATTTGACGATTTCTTAGGACATTCCGACTTCGCCATGAGGCTGCCGTCTGCACTGGCTATGATGGCCGGTTTGCTTCTGACCTTCGATTGCGCCCGGCGCCTGACGGACGGCCTGCACGGACTTATTGCGCTTTCTGTACTGACGTGCTCATTACTACCCTACTATGGTCATGAGGCAAGGTCGTATTCGCTCTATTTTATGTTCGCCTCGTTGTCCTTATGGATCTGGGTCCGAGACGAGAATGACAGCCGGCGAGCCGCGGTCAGCTTCGGGATCGTATTTCTCTTGGCTGTTGCCATGCATTACTACGCGATTCTGTGCCTCGTACCCTACCTCATCTGGGAACTCTGGAACTGGAGACCATGGCGCCTGCCCTCAAGGAAGATAATGGGGGCCTTACTGGGCGTGGCCTGCGCGGCCGCATTCTTATGGGCGTCCATACAGGCCGGACGCCGGCTCTACCCGCCTCACTATTGGTCGCGACCTTCGCTAGAGATTCTACGGACCATCCTTGATGGCCTTTTCCCTGATGGCTTGTTCCTGATCGCGCTGATTGTGCTTTGGATCGCTTGGGCCGGGAGCAGGGACCGTGCCATTCCCTTGCTACTGCTACCGATGAAGTCTGGCGAGCGGGTCGGTTGGTTCTTCTTATTCATCCCTCTGGCGGGCTATATTCTCGCCCAGATGGCGCATGCATTTCAGCTCCGCTATGTCATCGGCGCGCTGCCAGGCGTCGCAGTTGCTTTCTCCTGCTGGTTATGGCGGAACCTCTGGAGCCTAAGGCGGGCTTCCCTTGGTGTGTTCTTGATTCTGGCGACCTGGGGTGCGGCAAAACAGGCGATCGCAACGCGGGACCCAAACCGGTTCTATTATTCGCCGGTCCGGCAAATGTTGAGCATGGAAGATGTTCTCCACAACGATGGAAAACGTTATTTTGTAGTTTGCAACCAGGCACGCTATGGCGAAGCTACTTACTATTCCAAGCACCCCGATGACTATGCTTTATTATTATTGCCTTCCGTACAAGGTTACTGGACGCACGAGCTCAAGACCGTCGCGCAATATCACCCGATGCAGATTTGGACCCTGGAAGACCTCAAGCAACATGCCCGGGAAACAGCGTTGCTTATGCCCGTGGAAAGCAATTTGGATAGTCTCCAGCAAGCCGGTATTCGTGCCACGATGCACTTTACCAAGCCAATTGCAATCTACTACCTGGAATAACCTTCCGTGCAAGGCTGGTGTTTTTTAGATCTGAATGGGAAATTTGAGGAATTGCTAATCTGAGACTTGCATTTGGTTGCTGCTCCGATGGAACTCCAATCCCAGACTCGGGCTCAGAGAGACCGCAGCAGGCAACCCCAGTCCGCCAATCTTACGTGGGGAAAGTCTGTCTTGAGGTCGATTGGATTCGTATCTTTCTGTCTCCTCGCGGTTGTTGTCCTCTTTCTACTCTTCGAGGGGCTCAGCAGTAGCTGGCGCTCGGTCCATGGCTTCGTTTCTTCGGTTAACAATCGTGACGTAGACATGGCTTACTCTACCCAGTACGATCCCGAGTTAGGGTGGGTCAATATTCCTAACTTCTATAGCAGGAACTTCTACAATCCCGGCGTTTATGTCCAGACGGATTCTAAAGGGTTTCGTAATCGTGAAGAAATCGAAGTCCAGGTCCCGGTGGGTAAGCTGCGAGTGGTCTGCTCCGGTGACTCGTTCACCTTTGGAATCGGGGTGGACAACGACCACACCTGGTGTGAGCAGCTCAGTTCGCTAGACCAGCGGTTGCAAGCGGTCAACATGGGGGTTCCGGGATACGGAGTGGATCAGATTTATCTTATGTACCGGCGAGATGGAACCCGACTCGACTATGATGCGCAGATCTTTGCGCTGATCACAGACGACTTCAGGCGCATGCAGAAGAATAGCTTCCTGGGATACGGCAAGCCTGAGCTTGAAGTACGCGACGGTCAGCTAGAAGTGACAGATGTTCCTGTGAAAAAGGCATCGGGCCTCTCGCGTGCGGTTTCCGGTAGCGGCAGCCTCTTTGCAAACTTGAGTTCTGTGGCAGTCCTGCAATCGCTGCTTGACAAGTTCCGGCCGGCTCGACATTCCTCTTCGCACCCAATTCCCGACAATACTCGTGAAGTAACCGCCAAGATCCTGGAGAGTTTGCAAGCCCTGAACCACAAAAAGAACGCTACGCTGGTCGTTGTTCTGCTGCCCACGTTGGGAGAGTTGACTGCGGCAGGCCCTTCCCAATCGTGGCGAGGTTTCCTACGTGATGAGTCGGCAAAGCAAGGCATTACATTTATTGACCTTCTCGAAGATGCTCAAACCCTACCCATATCGGAATTAGACAAGCTGTTTATCCCCCATGGATCGCAGCGCTTCATGGGCACTGCCGGCCACCTGAGCGACTACGGAAACCAGTACGTCAGCAGAAAGATTTACCAGGCCCTGCAAGCCAATCCTGTGATTTCAGTCAGGCTGTCAACGCCTCATTGATCCATGGCGGAGGACGGCTTGCGCCGCACTTGGCTACAAAGTTGAAGCAAGCGACAACACCGACGCGGACTCATCACACTCATCTGCGACTGCAGGCAGCAGCCTGCCCATCTTACCCGACCATCACTTTAGCGATTCGCTCCGCTGCGTGACCATCCCAGAGCGGTGGGACGCCTCCTTGCTTGGCCTTGCCCGTTAGCACCGCTTGCAGCTCCTTCCGCAAACGTTGAATGTCGCGGCCTACAAGGATGTTGGTTCCCATGCTGACGGTGATCGGCCGTTCTGTATTTTCCCGGACGGTCAGGCAGGGGATGCCCAGGAACGTGGTCTCTTCCTGAATACCGCCGGAATCCGTGATCACGACCGCCGCCTGAGTTTGGAGCGCGAGAAACTCGATGTAGGGGGCGGGCTGTAGAAGGCGGAGATTCGAGCTATCACTCACGTCGATTCCCGCTTCGGCAATCCGATTTCTGGTGCGAGGATGTACGGGAAACAACACCGGAAGATCACGGCTGATTTCCGCCAGCAGATCAAGCAGAGACTTCAGCCAGAAACTGTCATCCACATTGGACGGGCGATGCAGGGTCACCAGCACATAGCGTTCAGGACCCTCGCGCGATCGAGCCCTGGCGTAAGGCAACAACCGAACCAGACTGTCAATCATGACATTGCCAACCAGGCACACTTTCTCCGGCTCAACGCCCTCCCGTTGCAGGTTGGCATTTCCGTCTTCTGAAGGCGTGAAGAGCAGGTCGGAAATCTGATCAGTCAGCAGGCGATTAATTTCCTCCGGCATGGTGCGGTCGAAGGACCGGAGTCCGGCCTCGACGTGGGCCACCGGAATGAGCAACTTGGCGCATACGAGAGCGGCGGCAGCCGTGGAATTGACATCTCCGTACACAAACACCCAATCAGGCTTCCCGGAAATCGCAACTGCTTCAAAGCGCGCGATGATTTGACTGGTCTGCTGGGAGTGGCTACCCGATCCCACTTCCAGGTTCACGTCCGGCTCCGGCATTCCAAGCTGCTGCAAAAAGACATGAGACATGTTGAAGTCATAGTGCTGACCAGTATGAATCAGTGTTTGGCGTATCCCGGCTTGCTCCCGCAGCGCTAGCATGACGGGCGCAGCCTTCATAAAGTTTGGCCGGGCTCCGACGACGTGTAATATGTGCATGTGCCTCGGTCAGTGTTTGACAGACTCGGTTTCCTGCTTACAGGCGCAGGAAGGTTGCCAGTCAGCGGCGACACGGATTCTGAAAGCCCTGATACTACCTATCTCATTGCCATAAAACAAGTTGACCGCAGTGCGTCGGGCGAGATTGCCCAGCTACGCACTGCCCAGTCGAGCGTTGCGGACAAGGGGGGAATAGGCAAGAGGCCGGAGCAATAAGTGAAATCTTTTTCCCAAGCATTCGGAATTTTCCTCCTGCACCGGAATTGGCTAAGCGATCATCTGGCGGTCGCTGACGGGGTCGCGCCGCTGTCGCCCGGCAAGCGAGCTGCAGGCCACAGACATTTCCTGCTCTGCAGACCCGGGGACGTTGCGACAAGAACCATAGAACGCAATAACTTGGAGTGTTTGTTTTCCGGCGAACTCATGTACCATGGTGTGCCACATGGCAGCGGGGTGGAGTCTACTCTGGCCATCTCCGTGCTGGTATGTGGGCAAGTTGCTGAAACTACACCGGGCATATCGCGAAATGTGACTCGGAGGATGTAGGTGTGACTATACAGGCCACTTTGTGTGAACCCGTCATTGCCAACCCGTTAAGCCCGTTCAGCGGACCAGGAGCACTATGGTACGCCGTTCACACGCGTGCCCAGCACGAAAAGTCGGTCGTTTCTCACCTGCAAAGGCACGGGATTACTACGTTTCTGCCCTTGGTCAGCGAGATACACCGCTGGAGTGACCGGCGCAAGTTGGTCCATTTACCGCTATTTACGTGTTACGCCTTTGTTCATATGCGACTGGTTGCCGAGTCATGGGCCAAGGTGATGGGTATAACGGGCGTTATTCGCTTTGTGGGCGTGCGCGGTGAGGGCATACCGATTCCGGAAAGCCAAATTCATGCGGTGCGATCGTTGCTGGCGAGTAACCTCTCCTATCAGATTTGTCCGTTTCTGCAGGTGGGTCAACGAGTCAGGGTCAAAGGAGGCGCCCTGGATGGGGTCGAGGGCATCCTTGTTGCGCGCAGTGGAGATCGTACGCTGGTGATATCGGTCGAACCCATTCAGCGCTCTCTTTCTGTGCGGATCGGCGACTATCAGGTCGAAGCCATCTAGGGGATTTCATCGCGGCTGAATCGCGGCGAAATCCAGCAATTCATTCGTCGGAGTGTACGCCGCTGTGATCGCATCCAGACGGGAGCCATCTCTTGAGCGTCACTTCCCGACCATGGATTTTCGTCCTGCTCAGCGCGCTCTTCACGGTAGGATGTTCCAGGTCCCATCAGCCCGTCAGTCAACTCTGTCTTGTCGAGCCCAGAGTTGAAGCCGGCATACCGCGGTACGATGTGCTCGAACTTTCATTCCGCCACAACGGGGCCTACAAGAATAGCTTCCTCGATGTTGACCTCGAAGCCATCCTGACCTCGCCTTCCGGTGTCCAACACAAGATCCAAGGGTTCTTCTATGGCGGGGAGCTGTGGAGACTTCGCTTTCGGCCCGATGAGGTGGGGAGCTGGAAGTACGTCTATACCTTCAGAGGCGCAGAAGGATTTCGCCGCCAGGGCAGCGGAACATTTGCGTGTGTGCCGAGTACCACCGACGGGCCCGTGCGCAGCAATCCGAATAACCATTTCCGCTGGATCTTCGCCAACGGCAAGCCATTCTTCCCCATCGGATTGCAGGACTGCATCTACACCAAGGCGGGCCGGCTCCGCGAGATTGCCATTGATGGCGAAGCGCGCGGCCATCCGGGCCAGGTGGTTTCTCCGGACGCTTATTTCTCCATCTACGGCACAGCCGGATTCAATCTCTTGCGCTTCTCCCAAAAGAATTGCTCGTACTCGCTAATGGACGACCTCGATCATTATCGAGTGGCGGAGAGCATCGCGACGGACGACCTTCTTTCCTCTGCCCGTGAACATGGCTTTCGAGTGATGTTCGGTTTCTTTGGTTTTCACGGCAGGCAGCAAAGCGAGATTCGCGCCCTCAACGTTGTGGAGCGGGCAATGAATGATGCCCTGGGCCGGCCGGTGGAGGCCATCGAGACTCCCGATAACCGTGAACTCGTAGACAAGGAAAAGCGGTTTGTCGCTTATTGTGTCGCTCGCTGGGGCGTTTATGCCGATTTTTGGGAATTGCTGAACGAACGCCACGCTTCCGACAAGTGGACCACGCGGATGGCAGATTATGTCCGCTCTATCGATCCGGATCGCAAGCCTATTAGTACCAGCTGGGAGAAGGCTGAACTGCCCGCCATCGACATCAATGCTCCCCACTGGTATGAAAGCGAAAACGAGCTGAATTCGGATCTGCGCTGGCAACAACTTGCCAGCGAATGGAAGCAACTGGGAAAGCCGGTCATCGTAGGCGAGCAAGGAAACACAGGGATGAACTGGGACACGCGCTCGGCGGTGCGTATGCGAATTCGAGCCTGGACGTCTTTGTTCGAGGAGATCAGCCTGGTCTTCTGGAACACAAGCGACTCCAAAGCGGCGATGTTCGGTGGCCGCTACAATCCCGGAACCGGCGCCAACATTTATCTTGGCCCTGAAGAGCGCGGCTATGTGCGAGTGCTGCAGGATTTCGCATCTCGTTTGGATAAAAGGGTTCGCATGGTCCCGGTAGAGCTTTCGCCGCGGGCCGTGGTTCGCGGTTACGGCCTGGTGTCAGCCCATGTGGCAGCCTTTTACCTTCAACACGCGGAAAGTCACAGCACGCCCCTGGAAAATGCAGAGCTCAGTTTCGATTTCTCTTCGTTTGGCCGACACCGGTTAGCAGGTGAATGGATTGATCCTGCCACAGGCGCGGTGGTCGCCAGGGTTACGCTCGCGCCAGGCGCCACAAGCCTGCGGGTCCCGCCGTTCAAGGTTGATCAGGCCTTGCTGGTCAGCCCTGACCCACAGAGAGTCCAGTAACGGCGGCAAGACCATTTGTATGTTCTGGCGTGTAATCTTCGACAGCTTCACGCAAACGCCGACGATCGCGTTCGTGGCTGCCGCTTTGGTGTCCTTTTTGAGCATCACCAGGCCAGCTACGGCTGCGGAGGTGAGTGCCAATCCTTCTAACTACCGCAAGCTTATGTCAGCTTTGAAAGCTGGCGATACGCTCGAGTTGGCGCCGGGAAGATATCCTCCGCTCGCCATCAATGGTCTGAACGGAACGGCAAACGCGTGGATCACCATCAAGGGACCAGCGTTGGGGATGCCCGTCGTAATCACTGGCGAATCCGGCCGCAACACGGTTGAAATCTCTAATTGCAGTTTTGTCGCGATCGAGAACTTGCGCATTGATAGTCTGGGCATTCCTGGCGCATTCGGTATCAGTGCCAAGGGAGGCGCGGCCAATCTGACGCACGATATTCGTATCGAAGGCAACATTCTGGTGGGGCAAAATGGGGGCCAGGGAACCGATGGTATCTCCACAAAAACCCCCACGTGGCGATGGATCATTCGTAACAACCAGATTCTGGGCGCAGGAACGGGCCTCTATCTGGGTAACTCGGATGGAACACAGCCTTTCGTCGAAGGCCTGATCGAGAACAATCTGATCAAGGACACGATCGGCTACAACATGGAGATAAAAGACCAAAACTCCATCCCGCCGATTCCAGGAATGCCCACCGAAACCACCTCAACGATTATCCGCAACAACGTCTTCATCAAGAATGATGACCCCAGCCCGGATGGAGATCGGCCCAACTTGTTAGTAGGAGCGTTTCCGGGTACGGGCATAGGTTCTCACAACTTGTACGAGATCTACGGGAATTTTTTCTATCACAATCATCGCGAGGCTCTGTTCCAAGGGTCTGGCCGGTTTTCACTGCACGACAATATCTTTGTTGATGGACCGCATGACTATCCGGCATTGGTGTTACGAAACCACAACTTCCCGCTAAAGCTGGCGTATATCTACAACAACACTATCTATACTACGGAGCGTGGCATTTATTTCGGGAACCTGGCCCTGGCGGGAGACGCGGTGTTCGGCAACCTGATTTTTGGGTCTGCTCCCATCACCGGCATGGTTGCGCGGGCATCGGACAACCTGACGGGTCCGCTCGCCATCGCGCAGACCTACGTAAATTCTCCGTCGTTCGAGCTCGGAGCCATGGATTTTTATCCTCGGGCGGGTAAGTGTCAGGGTAAGGCCATGGATCTAAGCTTGTTTCAGACGGAAGCTGACTTTGGTCGCGACTTTAACGGTGCTCTCAAAGCAAAGGCCAAGGGTGGGGCCGTCTTTCGCGGCGCATATGCCGGAACTGGTACAAATCCGGGATGGCGCCTTCAAGCTGCCATCAAGCCTGCAAGCGAATCGGCCGTAAAAGCAAGTGCCGTCGAAGACGGGGCCACTCCAGCTATCGGGGCGCTTCTTGCTAATCCGGATACCTTAGTCCTCATTTCTCCTCCGAGGTCCAACGACTTTGCAATGGGAAACACGACAGGAACGACACCGGCGGCCGCTTCGGCGCTTCATGCGAGCCTTGGGCCTGCTCGCCGCACTGGCAGTTCTGGTGCTCGGTCTGATGACGCTTACCCCTCTCGCGTACTACTACGGCAGTCCCTTGCGCGAACCGAGCCAGCCCCGGCGCAGCGATGTGATCGTTCTGCTGTCGCATGGGCAGGTCGGCGATCAGTGGCTCTCGCCGGAGGGCGCCCAACGAACCTGGGCAGCTCTAAGGCTCTATAAGGAAGGGTTTGCGCCCTTCATCATAAGCTCCGGCAGCAGTCACCGCGGTCTCGACCAGGCCGGCTTGCAGGCGCAGTGGCTGATGCTGGCCGGCGTGCCGAGCGGAGTCATTATGGTCGAAAGGAAGTCCACCCGGACTTACGAATCGGCCCTTGAAGTTGTGAAAATACTCAGAGCACAGGGATGGCAAAGCGCCGTGATCGTAACTTCGGAACTGGATGTTCCCAGGGTTCGCGCGGTGTTTCGGGAGCTGGGCTACTCCAACCTTTCCTTTCAGCAAGTACCTGAGTTTGCTCCCCCCACGGGAACCTTCCTCTACCACTCAGGTTGGAGAGCGTTCTATCACGCCACTTATGAGTACGCCGGTTTGCTCCTCTACAAGTGGAGGGGCTGGATTTAGCGGCGACGCAATACCCGTTTGACCTCAATCAGCCACATCCCTGCATGTCAGCCGTAGCAACCGCCATCCCCGCCGTACAAGCACCAGCCCTTGATCCACGGGTGGAGCATGCGAAGCCCAATGTCTCCCGCTTCGCCATGCTGGTAATCCCGCTGGCACTTCTGCTTCTCACCTTCAAGGTTTACAACCTGGAGCAACCTGCCTTCTTCAAGCTGGCCTGCATTGTCTTTGGCGCTTTCGCCGTTGCTTACTGGTTACCCTTTCAGCACAAGCAGCCATTCGTGATACTGGTCTCCCTCGGCGGCGCCTTTGCCTTGCTGACTCCACTGGCAGCCAGCCTGCTCATCCTGACCGGTCTCGCGCTGTTCGGCATCGTGCGAAGCCCGGTTGCATTTCGTTGGCGCGTACTGGCGCTGGTGGTTGTGCTCTGCGCCTTCATCTATGGCCGTGCTACAGGGCGGCTCCCGGTCGCTGGAGGCTTGTGGCCAGTCCTGGGCGCGGTATTCATGTTCCGCATGATTATTTATCTGTATGACGTGAAGCACCAGCCCGGCCCCGCCAGCATGAAAGATTATCTGACCTATTTCTTCTTACTGCCCAATTACTACTTCCTACTTTTTCCCATCGTCGATTTTCAAACTATGCGCAGAAGCTACTTCCAGCGTGACATCCATCCCATCGCTCAGAAGGGAGTCTGGTGGATCTTCCGCGGCACTACTCATCTCCTGCTCTACCGGCTGGTCTACCAGCTGCAAGGCAGGTTCTCGCCAGCGACTGTGGGGGTAGCCGTGGCGGTGGCCGTAAAAGTCATAGCCTGCTATCTCCTGTACCTGCGAGTCTCCGGCCAGTTCCACATCATCGCGGGAATGTTGTGCCTATTCGGCTACGATCTGCCGGAGACCAACCACCGTTACTTTTTGGCGCACAGCATCAACGACATGTGGCGGCGGATGAACATTTACTGGAAAGACTTCATGGTGAAGATCGTTTACTTTCCGGCTTATTTCAAGCTCCGCCGGCGGGGCGCACTTAGAGCCGAGCTGCTGTCCACCGTGCTGGTCGTCATCGTTACCTACGTGCTGCATGCCTACCAGTTCTTCTGGCTCAAGGGGAAGTTCCGCCTGTCGCTGAACGACGCTCTTTTCTGGACTATCCTGGGCAGCGCGATGCTGGTGAACGTGTGGATTGAGTTCAAGAACCGCAACCGTCCCGCTCGTTCCGGATGGGGAGGCCGATTGCAGAATGCCGCGCAGATCGCCGCAACCTTCACCTTCATGGCGCTGCTCTGGTCCATGTGGAGCGCCGACAGCCTAACGGAATGGTTCGATTTTCTGCGGAGCGGCAATATCTGATGGACTTACGCTTCGGCAGAGTGTGGGAGACCGTGCCCGCGGGAAGTTCCGGCGAGGTGCGCAATGACTACACGAAGAACTCCATCATCACCCTGGCTCTCATCCTCTGCCTTCTGGGGTTGAGCCTGCTTCCCTCCTTGCTGGGACCGGGCCAAAACCGTCTCCGGGCGGAGAAGTTGCTCGCGGAGTTGCAAAACGGTGATTTGAATCGCGAAGACTTCGACGTGCTCGCCGCAGGCTACTACGAAGGTCTGCAAAAAAATGCCGGCCATCTGGGGATGCCCACCGAGCGCGACGACGTTCGCTTCACCGATGACTTCCTGATCTACGAGTTCAAGCCCAACGTGAAGAGGCGGTATCCGGCCGGCATGAGGATTACCAACAGCTTTGCCATGCCGAATCCGGAGTACGGCCATGAGAAGCCTCCCCACACCCGGCGCATCGCTCTGCTGGGAGACTCGCTCTCGATCGGCCCATTTGGGCATGACTACGAGGCGTTGCTGGAAAACCGCCTGAATCAGGCCAACCCGTCTCCGAACGCCGAGAGGTTTGAAATTCTGAATTTCGCAGTGTACGGCTACAACGTTCTTCAGATGATGGATGTGGCCCTCAATGTCGCTCCCAGGTTCCATCCCGACGTATACCTGGTAGCGCTCACTCACATCCAGGCCGGAGGGAAGAAGGCATCCACCAGCTTGCACCTAGCGAGATTGGAGTTGGAGAGACTTGATTTCAAGTATGACTATCTCCGCCAGATAGGCTCCCAGGCAGGAATCAGGCCCGAAGACCACATGAACACCCTGATGAGAAAGCTCACTCCGTACCATTTTCCAATGACGAAGTGGGCTTTAGAGAAGATACGGGACCATGCTGCCGCCGAAGGAGCGCAGATGGTCATCATTCTTGTCCCGGCCCCGATTCCGCCCACCATCGAAGCGCAGGCATTCGATGACATCAGGCCCACGGTGGACGGCATCGGTGTCCCGGTTATTGACCTGCGAGACGCTTTCCGCTCCGAGAATCTGTCCAGTCTTCAGGTTGAATACGGGGTCGATGTCCATCCCAACCAGCGTGGGCATGAGATTCTCTTCGAGAGTCTCTACCAGGCCATCCAGCAAGACCCGGAATTCTCTGCGATCCTATGGGGCACGTCCAGAGACCATAAAGACTCCGCAAGGTAGAAAGCACGATGGAAGAAATCAAGCAGGACCTCCGGCAGTTCCTCTCCGAATTGTTGCCGAACGGCAAGGTGTCGGGCCTGTCGGACGACACGCCCTTGCGCACCAGCGGCATCCTGGATTCCATGACACTGTTGCGCCTGGTCGGTATGGTCGAGCAGAAGTTCGGAATCGAGGTATCAGCCTACGAGGCCGGCATCGAAAACTTTGATCGCGTTGACGACATGGCGGCCTTCATCCAGAAGAAGCTGGCAGCGAAGGCATGACATCGCCATTAAACCAAGGTCCTGTCCATAACTTCCTGACAGGGGTGAGCGCAGATTGATAGTGGATTTCCATACCCACGTGGGTCATCGGCGATTCTGGAACCCGCAAATCGTCGAGGAGTTCACGAGATTGAGCCCTTCCTTCGTGGAGTCGATGGACACGCTGATGACTCCGGACAAACTGATTGAGTTCTTCAAGAGCCAAGGTATCGACTACGCTGTTTGCATTGCCGACAACTCCGCGATCACCGGCTATGTGCCCAATGACTTTGTCCTCGACTTCTGCAAAGGCCGGCCGGAGCTCATTCCTTTCTGTTCCGTCAATCCCCACGATCCCGATATCACCGAGGTGATGGTGCCCTACGTCCAGCGGCATCGCATTGGGGGCTTCAAGTTTTTCCCGACCTACCAATACTTCTACCCGAATGACCGCCAGCTCTATCCGTTTTACGAATTCCTGCAGAGCGCCGGCAAAGTGGTAATGTTTCATACGGGCACCTCCAACTTTCCCGGGGCCAAGACGCTTTATGGCGATCCGATTTACATTGAGGAAATCGCCGTGGACTTTCCCCAGCTTAAGGTCGTGATGGCGCACAGCGGCCGGCCGTTCTGGTATGAAAAGGCGTTCTATCTGTCCAGGCTCCATGAAAACCTGTATATGGACCTGGCCGGCGTTCCACCGCAACACCTGATGACGTACTTCCCCAAGCTGGAGTCCAACGCCGACCGAATCCTGTTTGGGACCGACTTCCCTGCGCAACCAAAGTCCCTGCGGTTTCTCATCCAGTTGATCGAAGCGCTGCCGATTCGGCCTGAGTCCATCGAAAAGATACTGGGGGAGAATGCGAAAAGAGTCCTGAGTTTGTAAAGATATGTTGAACCGCATCATTCAAGACGCTTGTCGGGCGCGTGGCTCCCGAGCCGCACTGGTTTTCGGAAACGAACGCTACAGCTACGCGCAACTGGAGGAGCAGGTGGCGCGCTGTGCGGCCGGCCTGCGGCGATTGGGCGCCGGACCTGAGGCGGGCGTGGCGCTGGTCTTGAAGAACAGCCCCGAGTTCTGCTTTACCTATCTGGCGGCCTCGTGCCTGGGAGCGCCAGCCTTTCTGGTCGACTCCGGATCGAAAGCCAGCGAACTCCACCGCGTGCTGACGGAAAATCAAATCGCGGTCGTGCTATGCGAGCCGGAGCAGGCGTCGTCCGTGGAGCAGATCCGGGAAGAGACCGGGCAGCGGTTCCTCGTGTTCTGCCGCACGGGGGACCTGAGCGAATTAATCGGTCGGGCGACCGAGCCACCCGCGTCCCGGGTCTTTGAGAATGAAATCGCCATCGTGCAGTACACATCAGGGACGACCGGCGTGCCCAAGTGTACGGCACGTTCGCACCGTAACCTGGCCTGCGAGGCATTGAACTTTAACACCACAACCGGCGTTGCCGCCGATGATCAGGTACTTTGTACGGTCCCGCTTTACCACGCACATGGATTTGCCAATGCCTTCCTGGCTGCGCTCTACGCCGGGGCGACGCTGGTCCTGCTGGAGGAATTCAATCGCGCTGCCGTCGTTGAATTGCTGGCCCGCGAACGCATCACGATCTTTCCCGGCGTCCCTTTGATCTTTGACTTGCTCTCCCGGCGGGTGATGGGACAGTCCCGTCCGGGGAATTCGCTGCGTATGGTCTTTTCTGCCGGGGCGCCCCTGTCCTCCGGAGTCGCGCGGGAGTTCCGCGAGGCTTTCGGGGTGTACGTGCGCCAGCTCTACGGAACGACTGAGGTCGGCTCTGCCGCCATCAACCTCGACCTTAACCTGCAAGCCTCGCTCGACTCGGTTGGCTTGCCCATGAAGAACGTTCGCATCGACGTTCTCCGGGAAGACGGCGGCCCTGTTCCGCTGGGCGAGGTCGGCGAGGTGGCAATCCAAAGTCCTAATATGCCGGAGGGCTATTTACGGCAACCCGAATTGAGCCAGCAGAAGTTTCGCCATGGGTACTTCTGGCCGGGCGATGTCGGACGGAAAGATGAGCGCGGTTACCTTTATATCCAGGGGCGGGCGGCATGGCTGGTGTCGAGCGCGGGCCGCAAGGTAGATCCGCTGGAAGTCGAAGCGGTGATTGCCACTTTCCCGAAAGTGCAGGAGGTCGTCGTGGTCGGCGTTCCCGGCTACCTAGGCGAGCATGTGGTCAAGGCCGTGATTGTAGCCCGCGAAGCCTGCCAGGAGCAGGAGATCGTGGACTTCTGCCGCGACCGGTTGGCGGACTTCAAGATCCCCCGGCTGGTGGAGTTCGTCAGCGAGATTCCGCGGAATGCCTCGGGAAAGGTCCTGCGCAAGGACCTGATCTCCTGAGGGCGCTCATTCGTCGTCTCCCGCAGTCGTCTGTCATCACAACATGTCCGCAATTGACATTCTTACCCGTCTTAGCGGAGTCGACGTGAATTCGTTGGGGGCGCTGCAACGCGTCCTGCTGGTAACCGATGGCACGCTCACAGAGATACTGGAAGCGCACTTCTTCGACCGCATCCGGCTGGTCAAGGTTTCTCAGCGACTCACTTCGGCCAATGCGTCGCACAGCTTGATCGATCCTCATCCCGGAGAAGCTCTGATCGAACGAAAGATCCTGCTGCAGGGAGAGCGGTCGCACCGCAACTACGCCTACGCAGAATCCCTCATCGCTGTGGACCGCCTTGATCCATCCTTTCGTGATGGACTGCTGAACTCCGATACTCCGCTGGGACGCTTGTGGCTCGAGCACAAGCTCGAGACATTCAAGGAACTGCAGCAGGTGCGGTCGCAGAGTGCCGATGGTCTTTGTGAATACTTCAACTGTGTCGCTGCCACGTCGCTGCTGGTTCGAACCTATCGCGTATTCTCGGCAGGCAAACCTGTCATGGTGATTACTGAATACTTTCCGACCGCATATTCGCGGAGTGCGGCAGACGCAGCCGGAGTTTCGCCATGATGGCGTGCGGGTCGCCTGCCGGTGGTCATCCTTTGTGCCGGTAACTGCTGAAAAGCGACGTACGTCTCGCGACGAGATGTTTCATCGTCCGGAAGGCGGTCTTTGGCCGGCGCTGCCGGACTCGGAGCGCCAGCCATTCGCTTGGATTTGGCTGGTCGGGTTGGTCGTCGTCGCCACGGTTTTGCGTGTGCTGGCGCTCAACCAGCAGTTGTGGTTCGACGAAATTGTCACCCTCCTCGATTCGGCGCGGAAACCCGTCTGGCTGATCATCACCCAGTATGGCGGACAAAACCAGCATACACTCTACTCGGTCCTGGCACATGGCTCGATCCGCTTGCTTGGCGAGCAGCCCTGGACTTTGCGGCTCCCGGCGGTGTTATTCGGCGTGGCGTCTATCCCTGCGCTCTATTCCTTCGGCCGCCTGGTAGCGGCCGGGCGTGAAGCCGTGTTGGCCTCCGCTTTGATGACCGTGAACTATCAGCATGTTTGGTTTTCGCAGAATGCCCGCGGCTATACCGGAATGGCTTTCTGGACCCTTCTGGCCAGCATATTCTTCATCCGTTGCGCAAGTCGCGGGAGCAGGCGGGATTGGATGCTGTATGGAGTCACATCGGCCCTGGGAATCTATACGCATATGATGATGGCGTGCGTGGTCGCGGCGCACGTCCTTCTCTACCTCTGGCTGCTGGCGTCCACGGCGGGACCGGGTCGCCGATTCTCCAGCAGCTTCGTCGCTCCCTTGTATGGTTTCGCCCTGTGCGGCATCCTCTCGCTGATGCTGTATGCGCCAGTGATCCCGCGTATCCTGGCTCGCACTGTAGGCGTAGAGCGCGAAGGTGTACGTTATGAGTGGGCGAGTCCGTTGTGGGCGTTGGCAGAAACGGTGCGAGGGCTACGCGGCGCGACCGCCGGCGGCTTGGCGGCCCTCGCCATCGGTGGGGTCATTCTTCTGAGTGGACTCATCAGCTATTGGCGTGAGAACCGGTTTACCGTCGGCCTGATGGTGCTGCCCGGGCTGGTGACCGCCCTCGTCGTGCTGGCAACCAGTCACAACTTCTGGCCACGGTTCTTCTTCTTTGAGATTGGCTTCGCCATGCTCCTGGTGGCGCGCGGCGCCATGGTCCTGGGTAAGGTCGCATCACGAATGATGAGAGCTTCGGAAGGCTTTGGGCTGCGGGCGGGCACCGCCCTGGTGGCCCTGATGCTATTCGCCTCGGTGGTCCCTCTGCGCGCAGCATATGTATATCCGAAGCAAGACTACCTGGGAGCGATGAGATTCCTGGATGCACAGCAACAGCCCGGCGACCAAGTGCTGACGGCCGGCAGCGTTACGACACCCTACCAGCGCTACTACGGCCGGACATGGACCCTGGTGGAGACACCCGCACCCCTGGAGGCCGCCTTGTTGAGCGCCCGTCCCGCGTGGCTGATCTATGCCATGCCAAACTCCATCCGCGCCAGCCAGCCCGAGGTATGGAACATCATCGAGAGCAAATTCACTGTGGTGCGCAGCTTCCCCGGAACGCTGGGCGGCGGCACAATCTATGTCAGCAAATCGAAGGGCTATTCTGAGACGGACAATCCAGCCAGATGAACAGTCGTAACCTGAACACCGTGCCTGAAGCGACGTTGTCGGCGGCTGAACCATTACCGAGTCCCGGGGCCGATGTAGCGGTGTCGGTGGTCATGCCCGCATATAACGAAGCCGGGATGGTAGGCCAGCAGATCGAAAAAGTTCGTGAGGTGATGGACAGCACGAGCTGTCCCTACGAATTGATCGTGGTGGATGATGGCTCTACTGATGACACTGCCGCCGTCGTTCGCCGGCACGATGCCGTCCTGATCTCGAAGAAGTACAACCGTGGCTACGGTGCAGCGCTGAAAACCGGCATCGCGGCAGCCAAGTATGAATGGATATTGATTATTGACGCCGATGGGACCTATCCGTCCGAGAGCATACCCGCTCTGTTGCAGGCCTTGCCCGAATACGACATGGTGGTGGCGGCGCGCACTGGCAAGAGCGTTCACATCCCGATGGTGCGGCGCCCCATGAAGTGGGTGCTCGGGCGGTTGGCCAACTATCTGGCCGGTCAGCCCATCCCCGACCTCAACTCCGGCCTGCGTGTCTTCCGAAAGTCACTGGCGGAGCAGTTCGCGCATCTCTTGCCGGCCGGTTTCTCGTTCACCTCCACCATCACCCTGTCGTTGCTGTTGAACGACTATCGCGTCCTGTACGTTCCCATCGACTACCACAAGCGGGTCGGGCTGTCCAAGGTCAGGGCGCTCCACGTCTACGATTTCCTGCTCGTCATTCTCCGCACCGCCATCTACTTCAACCCGCTGCGCTTCTTCCTGCCGTTGGGCGCCGTGTTTTTTGCTGGTGGAGTGCTGAAGCTGCTGTACGATGTCTGGCGCTGGAAGTTCTCGCCCAACGGCGGACTGCTGGTAGTAGCGGCATTAATCATCTGGGCGGTAGGCCTGCTCTCCGACCAGATTTCACGAATCGCCCTGAGCTCACGACCAAAATGACCGCGAAGTTGGCAGGGTTTCTGCGCGCTCCCTGGGTTCGCATCGCTGGTAGCCTCCTGTTCCTGGGAGTGCTGCTGGCCTTCCTGCCGGTGCACAAGCTCGCACTCGCTTTGCGCAGCATCTCCCTGGCTTTGTGGCTCTGGATCCTGGCAGGCTTTCTCGCCACCCACATCCTCGGTGTGGTGAAGTGGCGCCTGACACTCCACATCAGCAACGCCCGGCTCACCTTTGGGCAGGCAGTCCGCTGTTACTTTGCAGGATTGTTCGGAACCATCTTCCTGCCTTCGGTGGTGGGCGGCGACGTGGTACGGATGGGCCTGGCCTTTCGCATCGAGCGCAACCGCGGCGGCGTGCTGCTGGGTAGCCTGGTTGACCGCCTGCTCGACACCATCTCTCTGGCTGTCGTCGCCGGCGTAGGTGTTCTGCTCATACCCGGCGCGTTGAACGAACGGCATCGCCGGGCATTTATGGGGCTGGCCGTGGTCTTTGCAGTGGCTGCTGTTGCGCTCATGGTGCTGCTGAGGATCACCCCGTGGCAGCGCCTTCCCTTCAAGCTGCGCAGACTGTTCGTGAAAATCCGGCGGGCATGGCGCTCGATGGCCTCCCAGCCGCAATACGTCCTGGTTTCCCTCCTGCTGGGCATCGTTATTCAAAGCAACCTGGTTTTACTTTCCCTCCTGATTGCCGCCGCGTGCGGGCTTCATATCTCGCTCCGCGTCTGGCTTCTGGTATGGCCGCTCGCCAAGCTGCTGGCGTTGGTCCCGCTCACGCTGGGGGGATTGGGTATTCGCGAAGCAGGATTGGTGGCTCTGCTGGCGCCGTTTCATGTTCCCGCAGCCCTCTCCGTCGCCGTCGGGCTGGCCTGGGAATCGATTATTATCGCCGGCGGCCTGGTGGCGGGTGTGATCTCGTTCCTGATCGGCGGCGCCGACTTTGCGCGCAGCGTCTTCAAGATCGACGGCCTGCGCTCCTCCGAAGAATTGACTCCTGTAGGGTAGGGATTGCTATAGAAATACAATCCCGCCGCTGTCATCCTGAGCGGAGTGAGGCCGCGCAGCGGCCGAACGAAGTCGAAGGACCCCTATTGATCTCTATTGCAGATAGCGCTTCCGATTCCAGTCAATGACTGAAACACCCCACGTCGTCATCCTCGGCGCCGGTCCAGCCGGGGTCGGCGCTGCTTACGAGCTCACTCGCGCCGGGCGCGCCCGCGTCACCGTACTTGAGCAGCGCGATACCGTGGGCGGCAACGCCGGCAGCTTCCAGCTCGACGGTGTCTGGGTGGACTACGGCAGTCACCGCCTGCATCCCTCTTGCGATCCTGCCATCCTCAGCAACCTCCGTGAGTTGATGGGTGATGACCTGCTCGACCGCCCGCGTCATGGCCGCATCCGTCTCGAGGACCAGTGGATCCACTTCCCTTTGAAGCCCGGCGACCTGCTGCTGCGGATGCCCAAGAAGTTCGCCCTGGGTGTGGCCCTCGATACGGTCCGGAAACAGTCCTCGCCGAATGGTCTGCCGGACTCCTTCGCCTCCGTCCTGGAGCACAGTCTGGGCCGGACCATCTGCCGAGGCTTCTATTTCCCGTACGCTCGCAAACTCTGGGGGTTGCCGCCGGACCAATTGGCGGCTACGCAGGCTCGCCGCCGGGTATCGGGCAACTCCGTCGGCAAGATTCTGCGCAAGATCGCCAATGCCGTACCCGGCCTGAAGAAGCCGGGCGCGGGACGCTTCTTCTACCCCCGCCGTGGCTATGGCGAGATCACCCAGCGCCTCGCCGAAGCTGCCAAATTTGCGGGAGCGCAGTTCATCATGCCGGCGCGCGTCACAGCGCTAGAGCGCGAAGGTAACAGTATCGCAGCCGTCAGCTATGACTCGGGCGGCCAGAGCCACCGTATTGCTACGCACAATGTCTGGTCCACCTTGCCAATCAGCCTGCTGACTCGCAGCATGTGCCCCGAGGCACCGCACGAGGTCACAGAAGCCGCCTCCCGGATTTCGTTCCGCGGCATGATCCTGATCTACCTGACACTGGAGCAGGACCAATTCACCGAGTACGACGCTCACTACTTTCCCGAGGAATCGATTCCCATCTCGCGTTTGTCGGAGCCGAAGAACTACAGCGCATCGGCGGAGCCCAAGGGCGCCACCGTTCTGTGTGCAGAATTACCGTCCGATCCGGGCTCCAGCGAGTGGGAGATGAGCGACGAAGAGTTGGGTGAGTTGCTTCGCAGTTGGCTGGAGCAAACGGGCTTACCGGTGCAAACCAGGATTCTGCGCGTGACGACCCGCAGGCTGCGGCAGGCTTATCCGGTTTACGTCCGCGGCTACGAGGAGGACTTCGCGCGCGCCGACCGCTGGCTGGCCCAGGTGCGCGGCCTGCTGACCTTCGGGCGTCAGGGATTGTTCGTGCACGACAATACTCATCACGCCTTATATATGGCCAAGGCGGCGGCGGAATGCCTGCGTGCCGATGGCAGCTTCGATCAGCGGCTGTGGTCACACTACCGCGAAATTTTCGAGACGCACGTCGTAGAAGACTGAGCACGGCACGCAGGTTCTCATGCCGGAACCCGACTCTCCCCACGATCTCTACAAGCTGAACGAGACGCGCCACGTGCGCTTGCGCATCCACTATCCAACCGATCTCGATCAGATCGTGCTCCGCACCGACCTGGATTGGGACAAGGATGTCCTGCCCACCGCCATCGACCGCCAGGGCATGTTCGTTGAGTTTGAATTCGAAACCACCCAACCCTTCGTCTATTTAAAGCCCTGCCTGCGGAAGCCTTCAGGACTCGTGTGGGCCACAGGTCAAAACGGCCTGGTGGTTGCCACCCGCGACGACATCCGCGACGGCTATCCCTTCTTCCACTCCAGCGAGGAGGGTACGATCCTGGACGTGATTACACTGGAATCGAAGATCCTCCATCGCCGGCACAGCCTGCGCGTGTACGTACCCGCAGGCTACGACGAGAACACCTGCCGCTCCTTCCCGGTGATGTACATGCAGGATGGACGGAACCTGTTCTTTCCCGAGGAAGCCTTCATGGGACAGGACTGGGGAGTGAAGGAAAAGCTGGTGTTGTTGAACGGGATGAACGCCATCCAGCAGATGATGATTGTCGGCATCTTCTCGGCTGACCGCATGAAGGAATACACCAGCCCGGGATATGAGAGCTATGGCCGATCACTGGTCGAGGAGATCAAGCCCTACATTGACTCCCACTTTCGCACGCTTCCGGACCCACAAGCCACCGGTGTCATGGGCTCCTCCCTCGGCGGTGTCGTGTCGTTTTACATGGGCTGGCAATGGCCGCACGTGTTTGGTAATGTGGGTTGCCTGTCGAGCACTTTTACCCACAAAGACAACCTGGTGGACCGGGTCCTGCACGAAGAGCGCCGGGATGTGCGCTTCTACATCGACAGCGGCTGGCCGGGCGACAACTACGAGGTTGGACTAGCCATGGCGGTGGCTTTAGCGGAGCGCGGATACCACTATGGGCACGATTTCCTGTATTTTGCTTTTCCCAACGCCGAACACTCCGAGCACGATTGGAGCCAGCGCCTGCACCTGCCATTTCAGTTTTTCGCCGGCCGGCCGGCCGTGACCTCGCGTCTCAAAGAGCT
>Ga0335083_10003037_pt1 | contig 21877 bp, 19 predicted proteins | sample Lox_Sample_42_FD_206716 | JGI IMG/M metagenome (GOLD analysis project Ga0335083, IMG submission 206716) | Soil microbial communities from Loxahatchee National Wildlife Refuge, Florida, United States - Lox_Sample_4.2 | ecosystem: Environmental > Terrestrial > Soil > Wetlands | place: USA...
AGCGCCGGCGCCTGCCCCAGAATCCGAAGCACCTCCTCGGCGCACCCCCAGGAGAGGCTCACGCCGCTGCGGCCATGGCCGTAGTTGTGGACGCACAGCGTGCCCCCCAACGGCTCGGCCTGCAGGCGCACCGACGGTCGCGACGGGCGCAGTCCGACGAGCTGCTCGAGCACGCGGGCGCCGGCCAGGCGCGGCTCCAGCGCGGCACAGCGCTCGACAATCCCGGCGGCCACGACCAGGTCGGGAAGACGGTCCTCGTCGCCCGGCTGGGCGACACCCCCCAGCACGACACGCTCGCCGTGGGGAAACCAGCAGGCCCACTCCTGCGCCCCGCGGTCCTCGATGAAGAAATCCTCGAGCCCGGGGTTCTCGACGACGACGTGCTGGCCCCGGACCGCTTGGATCGCGGAATCGGGCACCAGCTCGCGGGCCCCGAGGCCGGTGCAGTTGACGAGCACCGGCGCACACCCGGCGAGCTCCGCCAGCGAACCGGCGCGACGTTCGACGACCGCCGAGCCCGTATGCGCCAGGCGCTCCTGGAGATAGCCGAGGTAGCGCGGCATGTCGATCAGGGGTGCGTCGAGCTCGTAGGCCGACGCGAAGCCGCCGGGGGGCGTGCGGGCGCGCATCGGCACGCCCGGGAACATCTGCCGCGGCTCACCCGAGGGCTCACGCGAGGCGACCACTCCGTGGGCGACGCGCACCCCGCTCGCCTCGGTGCCCGCGAGCTCGAGGAACACGTCGAGCGAGGCGCGCGCCCAGCGCGTCAGCCGCCCGTCCTCGTCGGCCAGCGGCGAACCGGCCCACAGCGCTCCCGCCACACGGGAGGTCGTGCTTCGGGAGGGTTCGGCGGTCTGGCACTCCACCGCGATCCCCGCCTCCGCCATGCGCACGGCGCTCGTGAGCCCGATCACACCGGCTCCGAGGACCACCGCGTCGGGTTCGGTCACCGTGCGCTAGGTGGGCAGCGTGCCGCCGTCGATCACGATCGACTGGTTGCTGAGGTAGCCGTTGGCGACGACCGCGGCGACCAGGTCGGCGACCTCCTCCGAGGTCCCGAGACGCCCCACCGCCCGGCTGGCGGCGAGCTGCTCGCGCACCGCCGGGTCGGCGGGGACCATGTCGGTCTCGATCAGGCCGGGGGCCACGACGTTGACCGTCACCCCCTGGGCGGCGCCCTGGCGCGCGAGGCTGTGGGCGAGCCCGTGCAGCCCGGCCTTGGAGGCGGCGTAGTGCGCCCCGATCAGCCCGCCCGTGTAGGCCGCCACCGAGGACACGAACACGATCCGCCCGAAGCCGCGCTCGAGCATCCCGGCGAAGGCACGCTGGGCGAGCAGGAACGGAGCCGTGAGGTTGACCGCCAGGGTGCGCTCCCACTCGGCCTGCCCGATCTCGAGCACCCCGGTGGGCGGGCTGCCGATGCCGGCGTTGGCCACCAGGATCTCCACGCCCCCGAGCCGCTCCTCCACCTCACCCACGATTCTCGCCGGGGTGGCCGGGTCGCCGAGGTCGCCGCCGACGGCGATCGAGCGGCGTCCGAGCGCGGCGAGCTCACCCGCAACCTCCTCCGCTTCCGCCGCGCGGGTGCCGTAGCCGACGGCCACGTCGTGGCCCGACTCGCCGAGGCGCAGCGCGATCGCCCGACCGATCCCGCGACTTGCACCGGTGACGAGCGCTACCGACACGAGACCGTGCGGGCCGCCGCTAGTCGTGCGCGAGCTTCACGCTCGAGCAGTCGCTCCCGTGGAGCACCTTGCACAGGACCGCATAGCCTTCGCGGGGCTGGTTGTGGGCGTTCGTGAGCCCGGCGTCGAAGCGGGTGCTGTTGGTCCCGCCCGTCCAGTCGTAGACGTACAGGCGCTTGACCTGGGGGATCTCGGCAGCCACCGCGAACATGTACTTGATGACCTTGGCGGCACGCTTGAGCCCGGAGCCGTGGACGTTGGTGAACTCGCCCAGGAATTTCACGATCCCACCGGTCTCGGTGAGCCACACCTGGCCGCCCAACGCGCGCACGAGCTTCTTGGTGCGCCAGCTCTGGAGGCGATTGATGTCGGAGTAGTTGTGCAGGCCCCAGATCGACGGCATGACCGTGTGCAGGCGCCCGATCTCGCGCTTGAATTCGGAGATGTAGGCGAGCGTGGGGTTGATGTTGTAGGCGTCCAGCACGTCTAGCCCGATCACCGTGCACCCCTTGCACACGCGCGCCAGCGCCTGGTAGTAGCGCGCCGATGAGACCGCCGAGGGGCTCGAGAACGCCCGCCGCACGTTGCCGCGGTTGGCCTCGTCCCACGACTGGTACTGGCGGACGTGGGGGAAGCGCTTGACGAATTTCTCGACGTCGCGCTGATAGCTGCTCACGCTCGGCAGCACCGTGGGGCTGTACTCGGAGTGGTAGAAGGCCACCAGGACCTGCTGGTGGTCCAGTTCGGCGCCGCGGATGAAGGTGATCGCCTGGTTCATCGAGGCGGTGTGCTTGACGGCGTCGTAGGGCGCGATGTAGCGCACGATTTTGGTCCGCAGGTGCTGGTAGGCGGGCTGGCTGAACATGCCCACGTGCTCGTCGCCGATGCCGGTCAGATAGCGGCCCGTGGCGGCGTGAGCGCGGGGGCCGCCGGCGCTCGTGGTGGCGGGCAGCAGCGACAGCGTGGCGGCGAGGAGGGCGATCGTTGCGGTGAGGGCGGCGACGCGCCCGGGCAGGCGCGAATGCGTTGGGCGACGGTTGAGCAGCAGCATCATCCTTGGGGGGTAGGGGGCGGAGCGAGACGCGGCCCGCGGGCCACGCGGAGCTTCCGATCGTAGAACACGCACCGGCTCCCTCACGCCGGTTGGGCCCGGGCGGCAACGTTCCTTTCAGGCCAGGTCACGAGGACCGCCCGTCCGGCCGTGGAAGGCTACGGGGGTGACCTCGTTCCAGACCGCAGCGGCGATCCTCGGAGGGCTGCTGGTGCTCGGCGCGCTCGTGTCCGGACTGGCGCGGCGGAGCGTGCTCTCGCTGGCCGCCGTGTACGTGCTGGCGGGGTTCGTGCTCGGAGAACTGGGGGTCCTGCGCTTCCACGCCGACTCCGGCTTCGTCAACGGCCTCGCGACGGTGGCGCTGATCGTGATCCTGTTCCGCGACGGGCTCGAGGTCGAGGGCGAGCTGCTGCGGGGGCACTGGCAGGTGCCCCTGCGCCACCTCGCCGTGGGCATGCCGATCACCGCGATCGTGGTGGCGCTGCTGACGCGCGCACTGGTCGGCCTCGGATGGACCGAATCGCTGCTGCTGGGGGCGTTGCTGTCGCCGACCGACCCGGTGCTGACCTCGCGGGTGGTCACCGACGAGCGGGTGCCGGCGCTCGTGCGCCACACGCTCAACCTCGAGTCGGGCCTCAACGACGGCCTGGCGCTCCCGGCCGTCCTCACCTTCGCGGCTGCGCTCGAAGCCGGCAACAACGACTTCGTGTGGTGGCACTTCGTGCTGCAGGACGTGGGCCTGGGGCTGGCCTTCGGGCTGGTGTGCGGAGTCGTGGGGTCGTTGCTGATGCCCCGAGACGGCGCGCGCGGCATCGCCGTCTCGACACGCCAGAAGGCGCTCTACAGCCTCGGGCTGGCGTTCGCCACCTACGGGGTCACGGTGCTGCCGCCGCGTGGCAACGGGTTCATCGCGGTGTTCGTGGCGGCGATCGTGATCGGCAACCGCCGGGCGGACCTGCGCGCGAGCTTTGCCGAGCACGGCGAGGAGGTGGTGGAGATCGTCAAGCTGGGGACCTTCGCGGTGTTCGGCTCGCTCTTGACGGTACACGAGCTGCTGCTCGACGGCTGGGGCGGCGTCGCGGTGGTGGCGGGCGCACTCCTGATCGCGCGGCCGGTGGCGATCTTCACCGCGCTCGCCGGGACCGGCGTCCCGCGGGTGGACAAGGTGTTCATGTCGTGGTTCGGGCCCAAGGGGGTCGCCACGATCACGTTCTCGCTGCTGATCCTCTCCCACAACGTGCGCGGGGCGGAGCGCATCTTCGACCTCGCCGCGCTCGCCGTGTTCACCTCGATCCTCGTGCACGGGGCAAGCGAGACGCCGGGGATCCGCTGGCTCGCACGCCACCAGCGGAGCGCTCAGTCGGCAGCCCCACCGAGTGCGGCGTAGGCCTCCCTGACGACGTCGTAGCGCAGGCGCACCGCGACCCGGTCGCTGGGCTCGGGCACCGACTCTTCGCAGGAGCGCAGGATCATGTCCGCTTCCCTCAGCAGCAGCTCGCGCTGGTCGGTGGTGCGGGTGCGGGGCATGATCTTCGAGAGCGAGTCGAGCTGGCGGATCATCACCGCCGGCATCCCGCGGCTGGCCTGGCGGATCTTCTCGTGGGCGCGTTCGATCAGCCGCCGCGAGCTGACGGTGACCGTGATCACGCGCACATGGCCGGTGGAGTCGCGATGGACTGAGGTGGGACGCGGCCGGTCGACCACTTTGCCGAGGCCGTCGCCGAGCCAGTCGATGCACGTCAGCGCGGTGAACGTGTCGTTGACCGCCGGGGACAGCGCCCGGATTGCGATCTCCACCAGCTGGTCCACCGCGAACGCCGGATCCTGCGCGAGCGTGCGGTAGGGGCCGGTGGCATGGGCGCCGCCGAGCGCGATCGCCACGCGCTCGGCCGCGTCCGGCGGCCATACCTCGGCCAGCGGCTCGCCTTCCACCAGGAAGTGACCGGGCCTGTGCAGCAGCCTGATGACGGCATGACGGCTGGCCGCGATGCCGATCAGCGCCGGCATGCTGACGTACTGGAGGTAGCCGGTGCGAGGGGCGCGGACGGTCGCGCTCTCCTCGTCGAGCCGCACGACCATCTCTCCCAGCGAAGGCCCCGCCTTGGCCGCGGTCGGCGGCTCGTCGGCGACCTCGGCGTCGAGCGCGTGGGTGAGGTCGCCGGCGATGCTCCCGATCACGCGGGGGAGCTGGATAGAGCTGGCGATGTGGTCGATGAACACCACCAGCAGGCCGACGTCGATCACGACCAGCGCCATCGTCACCGTGATCGAGATGTGCGGCACGAATTCCCCGTGGCTGTCGGGGCCGATCGAGACGAGCGACAGGATCGCGTACACGAACGTGGCCACGAAGCCACCGAGGGTGAGCTGGGTGACGCGGTCGCGGATGAAGTTCCGCAGCATCCGTGGCCCGAACTGGGTGGACGCGAGGGTGAGCGTCACGATCGTGATCGAGAACACGAGCGTCACGACGGTGATCACCGCCGCGGCGATCGCCGTGAGGATCTGCCTTGCGGCGTCGGCGCTGCCGCTGATCACGAACGACGGCAGCTGCCACGCTTCGTCGTAGGCCGCACGGTCGAGCGCGTACGTGCCGGCGAACAGCGCGACGGCCAGCACGATCAGAACCGTCGGTACGACCCACAGGTTCGTGCGCAGCGCTTCGCGTCTGTAGGCGGACAGGCGCAGCACGTCTAGGCTGCGCCCGGCGCCCGCCACGGGCGGCGGCGGCGGGGTCGGCGCGAGGATGGGCTGAGGTCGCGAAGCATTCCTGCGGGCAGGCTGCTGCTCGCCGACCAGGCTTCCCGGCTCACCCGCCGGGAAGGATACCCCCTAGAAATGACCCCCCACGGCCTCCAGCGAGATGCGGCGGGTGTCCTCCGGGGCGGGCCTGAGGATCATGATCTCCGCCGGGACCCGCTCGAGCATCCAGCGCAGGTCCTCGTAGCTGAGGCCCGAGTGGGGGTCTTCGTCGGCCGACACGATGATGCGGTCGAAGTGCTCCGATTCGATCAGTTTTCGAAGCGCGTCACGCGAGGAGCGCCCGCGCGAGACGCGTGAGTCCACGGGCACGCCCTGGGCGGTGGTGCGCTGCTCGATCGCCTCGAGCAGCGGCATCCCGCGCCCGCACTGCGCCGGCAGGGCCGTGTCCAGCGGCAGGTTCATCGGCACGGTCGCGAGGAAGGCGGGCATGATCACGGCGTTCTCCGCCTTCGCGAGCCGCACCGCCGCCTCGAAGGAGCGCCGCGAGATCGCCTGCCCGGTGAAGGGGAGCAGGATCCGCCTGACGGCGCTCGGGGCGTGGCGCCCCGAGCGGCGGCCGTGGGGCGGCAGCCAGTAGCCGGCGGCGAGCCCGATGAGGACGCCGAAGAGGGCGATCAGGATGATCGCCAGCGCGGTCACACGGCCCCCGGGTCAGCGATCCGCGCCTCGCCGTTGGCGCGGGCCGCGCGGTCGGCGACGATGCGTACGTCGACGCCCGGCAGGCGGGCCATCAGGCGCTGGGGCAGCGGCATGCGCAGACGCGCCACACCGCGGGGGATGCGAGAGCGGCCGAGCAGGATGTAGGTCGTGCCCTGGCGAACAGCGAAGTCGGCCACGGCGGCGGCCACGTCGTCGGCTTCCTCCTCGAACATCTTGGCTCCCAGGATCGCAGCCAGCTGCCGCAGCGCACTGAGCGAACGTTCGTTGTCGTCGTCGAGGCGCTGGCCGGGCTTGCGCACCCACAGCAGGTCGAGGTCCGCGTTCAGGCGCTGCGCCGAGCGCCACGCGCGTCGCACGAGCCGCTGCGCGCCGGGGTAGGGCTCGACCAGCGCCAGCAGGCGCTCGCCGATCGCCTGCGGGGTGCCCTCGGCGAGGCTCTCCTCGCGCGAGGAGATGACTTCGGTGGGCCGGCGCTTGGCTCCGACCTCCTGTGCCACCTGACGCAGCGCCACCTCGCGCAGCGCCGACAGGTTCTCGATGCGGAAGAAGTTGTTGAGCGCGGCGTCGATGCGCTCGCGCGGATACACCTTGCCGGCGCGCAGCCGCTCGAGCAGCGCCTCGGGGGTGACGTCGACGAGCACCACCTCGTCTGCCCGCGCGACCACGGCGTCCGGGATCGTCTCCCGCACGCGGATCCCCGACAGCTCGGTGACCTGGTCGTTGAGCGACTCGAGATGCTGGACGTTGACCGTCGAGACGACGTCGATCCCGGCCGCGAGCACATCCTCGACGTCTTCGTATCGCTTGGCGTGCTCGACGCCCGGCGCGTTCGTGTGTGCGAGCTCGTCGATCAGGCACAGTTCCGGCGCCCGGTGCAGGACGGCCGGCAGGTCCATCTCTTCGATCACGGTCTCGCGGTAGCTGACACGGCGGCGGGGGATCATCGGCAGGCCCTGGGCCAGCCGTGCCGTGTCGGCGCGCCCGTGGGTCTCCAGGAAGCCGATCACGACGTCGCGCCCGGCCTCCTGTTCGGCGTGGCCCTCGAGCAGCATCTGGTAGGTCTTGCCGACCCCTGCCGCCATCCCGATGAACACCTTCAGCCGCCCGGTTCGCGAGGCCCCGGAGCTGCCCTCCGGCGACTCTGCATGGGTTGCGAGGTCACCGTTCATCGGGTTTCGAGGCCCCCCGTCCATCACCGGGGTGGGCTATCAGGAGCGACTGGCGCCGGGTTCATCCTCCGAGCAGGTTATGGACTATCAGGTCGATCAGCTTGATGCCGATGAAGGGCGCGATGATCCCGCCCAGCCCGTAGATCAGCAGGTTGCGCTGCAGCAGCGCGCTGGCGCCGATCGGCCGGTAGCGCACGCCGCGCAACGCGAGCGGGATCAGCAGCGGGATCACGAGCGCGTTGAAGATGATCGCCGAGATGATCGCCGATTCGGGCGTGCCGAGGTTCATGATGTTGAGCACGTGCAGCGGGCTTTTCCCGCCCGGAATCGCGGCCCAGGTGGTGACGAAGATCGCCGGCAGGATCGCGAAGTACTTGGCCACGTCGTTGGCGATCGAGAAGGTCGTCAACGACCCGCGGGTGATCAGCAGCTGCTTGCCCACCTCGACGATCTCGATCAGCTTCGTGGGGTTGGAGTCGAGGTCGACCATGTTGCCCGCCTCACGCGCCGCCTGGGTGCCGGTGTTCATCGCCACGCCGACGTCCGCCTGGGCCAGGGCGGGCGCGTCGTTGGTGCCGTCGCCGGTCATGGCAACGAGCCGACCTTCCTTCTGCTCGTCGCGGATCAGGTCGAGCTTGCGCTCCGGCGTGGCTTCGGCGAGGAAGTCGTCGACGCCCGACTCTTCGGCGATCTTGGCGGCGGTGAGGCGGTTGTCGCCGGTCACCATGATCGTGCGGATGCCCATCGCCCGCAGCTGGTCGAAGCGGACCTTCATCCCCTCCTTGACCGTGTCCTTGAGGTAGACCACGCCCAGCACCTGGTTGTCGCGGGCGACCGCCAGCGGCGTCCCGCCCTCGCGGCCGATGCGGTCGAGCTCGGCCTCGAGCTCCGGCGGCGGCGAGCCCCCTTCGCTGCGGACGAGGTCCACGATCGCGTCGCCCGCCCCCTTGCGCAGGCGGCGCCCGTCGAGGTCCACGCCGCTCATCCTCGTCTGGGCGGTAAAGGGGACGAACGTGGCATGCAGCGTGGTCATGTCGTGCTCGCGGATCCCGTACTGCTTGGCCAGCACGACGATCGAGCGACCCTCCGGCGTCTCGTCGGCCAGCGACGACAGCTGGGCCACCTCCGCGAGCTCGGACTCCGGCACGCCGGGCATCGGAATGAACTCGGAGGCGAGCCGGTTGCCGATCGTGATCGTGCCGGTCTTGTCGAGCAGCAGCACGTCGACGTCGCCGGAGGCCTCGACGGCGCGGCCCGAGAGGGCGAGCACGTTGCGGCGCACGAGGCGGTCCATCCCGGCGATCCCGATCGCTGACAGCAGGGCCCCGATCGTCGTCGGGATCAGCGCCACCAGCAGCGCGATCAGCGAGGTCTCGGAGATCGGCGTGTCTGCGAACAGCCCGAACGGGCGCAGCGTGGCGACCACGATCACGAAGATCAGCGTCAGCGCCGCCAGCAGGATGTTCAGCGCGATCTCGTTGGGCGTCTTGCGCCGCTCCGCACCCTCGACGAGGGCGATCATGCGATCCAGGAACGATTTCCCCGGTTCCTGGGTGATTTCGACGATGATCTCGTCGGAGGTCACGCGCGTACCCCCGGTGACGGCGCTGCGGTCTCCGCCGGACTCGCGGATCACCGGGGCGGACTCGCCGGTGATGGCCGACTCGTCGACCGTGGCGATCCCATCGATCACGGTGCCGTCGCCGGGGATCAGCTCGCCCGCCGAGACGACCACGACGTCGCCCCGCGAGAGCGCGTCGGCGGGCTTGCTCGAGCCGTCGCGCATCCGTGCCACCGTCTCCTTGCGCATCGAACGCAAAGTGTCGGCCTGGGCCCGACCACGTCCCTCCGCGAAGGCCTCGGCCATGTTCGCGAAGATGACCGTCAGCCACAGCCAGAAGGAGATCGTGAACGTGTACCACGACGGCTCGTGGCCGCCGCCGAGGGGTGCGCCACCGAATGCCTGTTTCAGCCAGGTGAACGTCGTGATCACCGCGCCGATCTCGACCACGAACATCACCGGGTTGCGGATCTGCACGCGCGGGTCGAGCTTCTTGACGCTGTCGATCAGGGCGCGGCCCACGATGTCGCGCTGGAACAGCGAGATCGCCTGTCGTTCGTGGGTAGCCGGCATCTGTGCGTTCATCGTCCGGGTCCTCCCGTGAGGCGGTCGAGGGCCAGGTTGAGTTCGAGCACGTCGACGCCTTCCTCTCCGGAGAAGCCCAGGCCGCGGCCGTTGGTGTACTTGGCGATCAGGCCGTCGACCACCGTCAACGGAAGGCGTCGCACGGCGGCCACGCGATACGCCTGGATCCACGCGTTCGCCTTGGAGATCTCGGGGTCGAGGTTGGAGGCCGAGGTGTTGACGGCGTCTACGGGGATCCGCCCGACGGTCAGCGCGGGGTCGTACTTGCGCCCGCCGGGAGCGCGGTTCAGTTCGAGGTACGCCTTGATGTTTTCGGCGTCCGCTTCGGCCGTGCGGGTGCTGTTGGGGCCGCGGTTGGAGAACGTGCTCGCTTCGGCGTTGTAGGCCCCGCCTTCGGTTGCCGACGGGCGCGTCTGGAAGTAGGCCGGCACCGGTTCGGTGACGAGTTCTTCTTCTTCTTCCTTGGGCTTGCCGTTGGGCCCGATCACGGGCCGGGCGAAGCTCTGGCCGATGATCTTCGAGCCGATCAGCTTGCCCCCGACCTTGATCTGCTGGCCGTTGGCGTTGCCGGGGAAGGCCACCTGGGAGACGCCGGTGATGACCAGCGGGTAGGCGACCCCGATCAGCAGCGTCAGCACGAGGATCGCGATCGATGCGGTGATGAGGTCGCGGCGCATCGGCTAGTAGAGGTGTCCGGTCAGGCCCTGCACGATCGGTCCGAGCAGCAGGGCGGGGAAGAACGTGAGCGCGCCGACGAGGATGATCACGCCGATCAGCAGGATCGAGAACGTCGTGTTGTCGGTTCGCATCGTGCCGAGGCCGGCCGGGGTGACGCGCTTACCGGCGAGAGCCCCGGCGACGGCCAGCGCGAACAGGATCGGTGCGAAGCGGGCGACGAGCATGTCGAAGCCGCCGAGCAGCGTTGCGAGGTTGATCCCGTGCGACCCGAGATTGCCCGCGTTCGGCTGGATGAAGCCCGTGTAGCCGGCGAACGCCGAGCCGTTGTTGTTGGCCTGGGAGAGGTAGGCATAGAAGGTCTCGGAGAAGCCCTGCGGGACGTGTCCGCCAGCTTTGGAGGTGGCGACTTCTGCTATCGAGGAGCGCCCCGCCTTGGTGGCCACGCCCGTCGCGGTGCACAGCAGCGCCGCCAGCGGCGTGATCAGGATCCCCAGCCCCGCGAGCTTGATCTCCCTGGCCTCGAGCTTCTTGCCGAGCCACTCAGGCGTGCGTCCCACCATCAGCCCGCCGATGAACACCGCGAGCAATACGTACAGGAGAATCGAGTACAGCCCGGTGCCGACGCCGCCGAAGATCACCTCGGAGGCCGACAGGTTGGCCATCGGGACGGCGCCGCCGATCCCGGTGTAGGACTCGATCGCGCTGTTGACCGCGCCGCACGACGTGACGGTCGTGATGACGTCGAACAGCGCCGAGCCGGCGATTCCGAAGCGCTGCTCCTTGCCTTCCATGTTGCCGCCGGCAGAGCCGGCGATCGCGTGCGTGTGCAGGCCAACGTGGTGCTGCGCGGGGGAGCCGTGGGCCTCGGCGAGGTACGCAACGATCACGGCACCTAGGAACATGAACATCACCACGCCGTAGATCGCGTAGCCCTGCCGGCGGTTGCCGGTCATGCGCCCGTAGGTGAAGATCAGCGCCGCGGGGATGATCAGCACCAGCAGCATCTCGAACAGGTTGGTGAACCCGTTGGGGTTCTCGAACGGGTGGGCGGAGTTGACGTTCATGAAGCCGCCGCCGTTGGTGCCGAGCTCCTTGATGACCTCCTGCGAGGCGATGGGACCCTGCGCTATGCCCTGCGTCAGACCCGTGATCGTGTGAGCGGTGAGGTAGCCGGAGAAGTTCTGGATCACACCCTGCGAGACGAGCACGAGCGCGCCGATCACGCAGATCGGCGTCATCACGTACAGCACCGTGCGCACGATGTCCGCCCAGAAGTTGCCGATGCTCTTGCCGCTGCGCGAGACGATCCCCCGGATCAGGGCGATCGCCACGCAGATCCCCACGCCCGCCGACAGCCAGTTCTGAACCGTCAGGCCGGCCATCTGGCTGAAGTAGCTCATCGTGGTCTCGCCGCCGTAGAACTGCCAGTTGGTGTTCGTCACGAACGACGAGGTGGTGTTGAAGGTGACGTTCCAGGGCGCCGAGTGGTAGCCCTGGGGGTTCAGGCCGGTCCAGTTCCACAGCGTCTGCGTGCGCAGGATCAGATACAGCAGCAGCCAGCCGGCGAGTGAGAACAGGATCAGGCTTTTCGCGTACTGCTTCCAGTCCTGGCCGCGGTCCGGATCGGTGCGGAAGAGCCTGAAGAGCAGTCGCTCCGGCCCTGCGAAGATCGGTGTCAGCCACACGCGTTCGCCGCTGTAGACACGCGCCATATAGCTGCCCAGCGGCATCGCCAGCGCGGTGAGGATCACCACGAACAGGAAGATCGTTAGCCAGCCGAGGAACGTCATGAGTCCAGAGCCTTCCGTCGCCGCCCGGCGCGGGTCAGAGCTTCTCCCCGCGGATCAGCGCGTAGAACAGGTAGCCGATCACGAGCACCGTGACGACCAGGCCGAGGAAGTCGGCGCCGCTCATGTGCGCCACGAAGAACGCCGGCGAGAGGCCGCTGCTCATACCCGGTCGATTCCGTCGATCAGGGCGAGCATGACCACGAACAGCGCGATACCCAACACGATTGCTACGAAGTCCACGCCGCCACTATTGGCGACCGTGCGTCACGGTCTCATAACGATCGCTCCCATGCGCATAACGATTTCGTGAAGGCGGACGGGGCCGCCGGCGCCGGGGGACCTCCGCCCACCCGCGCGCAGGCCGTCAGGCGCCGAACCTGTAGCCCACGCCGGGCTCCGTCACGATCAGCCGCGGCTCGGAGGCATCGTGCGGCTCGACCTTCGCGCGCAGCCTCGCTATGTGGGTGCGCAACGGCTGGATGTCCTCCTCGTAGCCGGGACCCCACACCTCTCTCAGAAGCGTGCGGTGGGTCAGCAGCCGGCCACGGTTTCGCGCCAGCTCACGGAGCAGGTCGAACTCGATCGGGGTGAGGTGGATGGGCCGCGAGTCGCGGCGCACGGCGCGGGCGGCGAGGTCGATCTCCAGACCCTCGACGACGACCTTGGGCTCGTTCTCGGCGGGCGCGCTGCGGCGCAGGGCGGCGTTCAGGCGCGCCACCAGCTCCCTCGCGCCGAACGGCTTCGTCACGTAGTCATCGGCGCCCGCCTCCAGCGCCCGTACCTTCTCCTCCTCCTCGCCCACCGCGGACAGGACGAGGATCGGCATCTCGCTCCACTCGCGCAGCCTGCGCGTCAGGGCGACCCCGTCCTCGTCGGGCAGCACCAGGTCCACGATCGCCGCCTGCGGCGGCCGCACCGCCGCGATGTCGAGGGCCTCGGAGGCGTTTTCCGCGGCCACGGCCTCAAATCCGGCATCCCTGAGAACCACTTTCAGCGCCCGCACGATCTGGGGCTCGTCGTCCACGACCAGCACCCTCGCCGGCCTGGCCGGCGGCTCCTGGAGCTCGGCCCCCACCTCGTGCTAGCCGACGCCCGAGCCCACGCGGTCGCCGAGGCCGCCCGGCTGCGGCTCGGCCGCCGCCTCGGCGCCACCGCTGACCGCATCGAACAGCGACTCCTGCCCGGCGAGCCCGGGTCGCGGCTGAAGCTCGGGAGCGAGCGAACCCGCGAGGGGCAGTTCGAACACGAACGTGGAGCCCTGTCCCGGCAGCGACTCGACGTGCAGGGTGCCCCCGTTCGCCTCGGTGAAGCCGCGGGCGATCGCCAGCCCGAGCCCGGAGCCGCCGTGATCGCCCGCCCCGGGCGCGCGGTAGAACGGCTGGAAGACCTCCTCCAGCTGCCCGGGGGCGATGCCCGGGCCGCGGTCGACGACACGAATCACGATGCGCTCGCCACCGGCGATCCCGTGCACCGCGCGCGCCCGCACCGAGACCTGCTGGCCACGCGAGTGGCGGCGGGCGTTCTCCAGCACGTTCACGAACGCGCGCGACATCTGCGCCGGGTCGAGGCTCACGAGCGGGAGCTCGGGATCGATCGAGAGGCGGAACTGCCCCTCCTCGCCCCTGATCTCCCCCACGGCCTCGCCGAGGAGCTCCTCGATCGAGCACCACTCCCGCCGCGGGCCGGCCGCGCCGGCCTGCAGGCGGGAGAGGTCGAGCAGATTCTCGATCAGCCGGGACAGCCGGCGGCTCTCGCCCCCTATCACCGAGACCATGTCGGTCCGCTCCTCGTCAGACAGCGACCGCGACTGAAGCGCCTCCGCCGCGGCGGAGATGGCGGTCAGCGGCGAGCGGAGGTCGTGGGACACCGACCGCAGCAGCGCCGTCTTGACGTTGTCGGCGCGACGCAGGGCCGCCGCGTCCACGGCGCCCGCCATCAGCCGCTCGCGCTCGAGTGCCGGGCCGAGCACCGCCTCGAGCGACGGTACGACCCGCTGCTTCAGCCGGCGCAGGCTCGTCTGCGGGGAGTCCGCCCCCACCAGCAGCGTCCCGATCGTCCGCGTGCCGTCACGCAGCGGGAACGCGATCGTGCGCTCGTCGCCCTGCACGGCCTCCATCTCGATCGCCGCCGAGTGCAGCTCCAGCGTCCCGGCGAGCCGCGCCGCGACGGTCGGGAGCGCCTGCGAGAGACTGTCTCCTGAGAGCAGCAGCCTCGCGAGCTGCGCGACGAGGTCCGCCTCGCGGCGGCGGTCTTCGGCGTCGCGGGTGCGCGCCCGCGCGATCTCGCTGACCGAGCTCGCGAGCGCGGTCGCGACCACGAACGCGGCCAGCGCGACCCACATCCGCGAGTCGTTGATCGTGAGGCGGCCGACCGGGGCGAGGTGGAAGAAGTCGAAGGCTAGGGCACTCATCACGCCTGCCAGCACGCCGAGCCACGCCCCCCACACGATCGACACGAACAGCACCGCCGGCAGGTACACGACCGATAGGGACACGACCGGCGCGAGCTCGGCGAGCGGGTACACGACCATCGTGCACACGCCAACCAGCGCCGTCGCGGTCAGCACCCCTGCCGTGCGTGACGGCGGATTCCTGGCGATCAGAAACCCGAACGACCTCGACATGACCTGCAGACAGCGTAGATGACGAACGGGGCGGCGTCTGGGGGCCGCCCCGTTCGGTGCGCACTGCACGGCACCGGCGCTCATCCCTCCATGCGCTGCCGGGCTGGTCGGGCCGCGGCGCTCGCCGGCGCAGCAAATGATCCCCACGGCGGGCGTCCGCCCTCGTGAGCAAGCCGTGACCAGCGTGTGACGATCCCGTTACGCCGCGCCGGATCTGGGAGTACGCCGCGCCGGATCGGGCCTGGATCGCGGCCTGTACCGGCCTATTCGGCGCCCGCCCATCGGGCTGTCGGCTGCCGATTGCGCTCAAGTGCGGCGCCGTCCGGGCCGACCTAGCGCGTGAGCGTGCCTTCTCTCCTCCTCAACCGCCGACGGGCGGCCGCTGCGGCGTGCCGATCCCGGCTGGCGCTCGCCTGCGCAGCCACAGCCGTGCTCGCCGCCGTCGGCGCACTCGCCGCGGCTCCCGCGATGGCGCTCGGCGCGTCCGGCGAACCGGCTCCGGTCTCTCCCCTGCCGAGCAGCGACTATGAAACGCGCCCGGTTTGCGCGGCGCCCCCGCCGGGGCACGTGAGCTGTATGGCGGACCTGCTGGTCGGGCGCTCGGCCGCGGCCCGCGCCCACACCCACCCGATCGGCCTGGCCGCGGTTCGCCGGCCGGACGCCTCGCTTCCCGCCACGGGCTTCTTCGGCCTGCGACCGGCGGACCTGCACACGGCCTACTCGCTGCCCACCACGGCCTCCACGGCGCAGACGATCGCGATCGTGGACGCCTACAACGACCCCACCGCGGAAGCCGACCTGCGCACCTACGACGAAGAATTCTCGTTGCCGGCGTGCACCACCGAAAACGGCTGCTTCAAGCAGGTCAACCAGAAAGGCAACACGAGCCCGCTGCCGTTTCCCAAATCGTCGGCCGAACTCGAAGAAGCCCTCAAAGGGACCCAGGCCCAGGTCGAAGAAGCCGAAGAAGCCGAAGGCTGGGGACTCGAGATCTCCCTCGACATCGAGACGGCCCGCGCCGTGTGCCAGTCCTGTCACATCCTTCTCGTCGAGGGCAACGCCGCCCTCACGAGCGACCTGGACATCGCCGAGGAAGCCGCCGAGACCCTCGGCGCGAACGAGATCTCCAACTCCTGGGGAGGCAGCGAGGAAGGCCAGACCGCCCAGGGCGAGGCGGCGGGCCCGTTCAACCATCCCGGCACCGTGATCACCGCCTCGGCGGGTGACGCCGGCTACCTCGACTGGGACTCGTCGTTCCCCGGCGCGGTCGAGTTCCCAGCGGCGTCGCCCCACGTGGTCGCTGTCGGCGGCACGCGACTGGAAATCACAAAAGAAGCCAAATACCTCCAGGAGACGGTGTGGAACGGGGACGGCGCCGGGGGCGGAGGCTGCAGCACGACCTTCACGGCCCCGAGCTGGCAGCGGTCGCTGTCCGACTGGGCCTCGGTGGGGTGTTCGCTCAACACGCGTGCGGTGTCCGACGTTTCCGCGGACGCCGACCCCTACACGGGTGTGGCGGTCACCGACTCCTCCACCTCCCACTGCGTGTACACCGAACCGAAAACGCCCAAACACACCTACCACTGGTGCACCCTCGGAGGCACGAGCCTGGCCTCGCCGCTGGTGGCCTCGGTGTTCGCCCTCGCCGGCGGCAGCGGCGGGGTCTCCTATCCCGCCGACAGCCTGTACGCCGACGCCCTCGCCACACCCGAAGGCCTCCACGACGTGAAAACCGGCTCCAACGGCGCGTGCGCCAATGAATTCACCTCCGAAGGGCTGTCGGGCTGCACAACCGAAGAAGAGGGGGCAAGCTGCTCGCACCACCTCATCTGCGTGGCCGCCAAAGGCTACGACGGACCCACGGGCCTCGGGACGCCAAACGGGATCACAGACTTCCTCGCGCCCGCGGGCGGCGGCAAAGAAGAAGGGTCGGGCGGCTCCGGCGGCTCGGAAGGCGGCGGCGGCTCCGGCGGATCAAGCGGCGGCGGGTCATCGCCCCCGGCCGGCGGCCAACCCCCGCAGGGCGCGATCGGCGCCGAAACCGCGGCTCCCGGACCAGGGAGCGACGAAGAAGCGGAAGAAGAAGGGCAGGGCTCGGGGGCCGAAGGCGGCATCATCTCGGGGCTGGTGCTCGCGCCGGCGACGCTGGCCGCGGCGGCCCGCCGCCACCTCACGCAGCTCGCGTTCTCGTTCACCGCGAGCGCATCCGTGCACGTGCGCGTGACGCTTGCTCGCCGCGTCACCAGTCGCCGCCATGTGCGCTGGCACACGCTGCACCGCAGCCTCACGATCGCAGCCAAGCGCGGCCGCAACAGCGGCAGGCTCACCACGGGCACGCTCCCGCCGGGTACCTACCGGCTAACGCTCACCGCGCACGGCACCACCCGCTCGCTGCTGGTCCGCATCCGCCCCTAGCCCACGACGTCCGCGCGGATCAAGGCGCGACGAACGTCGTTGGGAACTACACCTAGCCCGCGAACGCGTCGATCCTCGCGGGGGCGCCGAACGGAACCAGCACGGCGGGCAGCCGGACCGAGCCATCCTGCTGCTGGCCGTTCTCGAGCAGGGCGAGGATCGTGCGGCCGACCGCCACGGCGGTGCCGTTGAGCGTGTGCACGGTCTCGACCGAGCGCCCGCCGCCCGGGCGCTCGCGACGGGCCCGGATGTTGAGCCTGCGGGCCTGGTAGTCGGTCGTGTTCGAGCATGAGGTCAGCTCCCGGTAGCGTTCCTGGCTGGGCAGCCACGCCTCGCAGTCGTACTTCTTGGCGGCCGAGTTGCCGAGCTCCCCGACGGCGATGTTCATCACCCGGTAGGGCAGCTCCAGCGCCTGCAGCACCTCCTCCTCGATGGCGAGGATCCGCTCGTGCTCGGCAGGCGAGTCGGCGGGGTCGACGAAGCTGAACATCTCGACCTTGTCGAACTGGTGCACGCGGAAGATGCCGCGCGTGTCCTTGCCCGCCGCGCCCGCCTCGCGGCGGAAGCACGGAGAGAAGCCGGCGTAGCGCAGCGGCAGCTCGCCGGCGTCGAGGATCTCGCCGTCGTGCAGCGAGGCGAGCGCGACCTCCGAGGTCCCGACGAGGTACAGCTCGTCCTCCGGGAGGGTGTAGATCTGCTGCTCGGTGTCGGGCAGGAAGCCGGTGCCGAACAGCGCACGTTCACGCACCAGCACCGGCGGGATCACCGGTTCGAAGCCGTGTCCGGCGAGCAGCTCGAGCGCCCACCGCACGAGCGCCAGCTCGAGCATCACGAGGGCGCCCCTCAGGTACGCAAAGCGCGCGCCGGACAGGTTGGCGGCCCGCTCCATGTCGATCAGCGGTCCGGCCAGCTCGAGGTGGTCACGGGCGGGAAAGCCGAGCTCGCGCGGAGCTCCCACCCGGCGCACGAGTTCGTCCTCCGGCCCGGGGGCAGCCGTCGGGTCGGGGAGGTTCGGCAGGGGAGCCAGGGATGCCTGAAGCTCCTCCTCGACCCCCGCAAGCCGCTGCTCGAGCTCCTTCGCCCTGGTCGCGACCGCCCGCATCGCCTCGATCTCGCGCTCGCGCTCGGCGGGGTCGGAGGCCGAGCGGATGCGTGTGTTGGCCTCGTTCTGCTCCGCGCGCAGGCCCTCGAGCTCCGGCAGCAACGCGCGCCGGTCGGCGTCGAGGCGGATCACCTCGTCGAGCTCCTTCACCGCGCCCTCCCCGCGGCGCGCCAAGGCCGCGCGCACGTCATCGGGGTCCTCGCGGATGCGCTTGAGGTCGAGCACGCCGCTTCAGACGCGAGCGCGGCCTACTTGTCCGACAGGGTGATTTCCGTGGCCGGGACGTGCTGGGCGTCGCGGCCCGAGTACTTCGCCAGGAATTCCGCGACCTCCTGCGCCTGCCGGCCGACGACGATGTTCTGCGGCATGATCGCCCCGGAGAAGCCCCCGTTGCGCAGCGCGTAGAGCACCTGTTCGGCCTTCTCCTTGCGGATGTTGAAGTTCGGCCCCGCGGTCTTCACGCGGTTGGCGATGCTCGTGGCCGAGCCCTGCGTGCCGGCCGCCGACAGCGTGTGACAGCCCGAGCAGTGTTCGCGGAAGATGACCGCGCCCTGGTAGTAGGGGTTGCTCTTCTCGAGCTGGACGCCCTGCGATCCGCACGCCGACAGGGCCGTGGCGCACGCGAGCAGGACCGTGGTCACGGCAAGCTTCATGCGCGGGGAATATATCGACCGCGGAGGCCCCGGAAACGCGGTGGCGCCCCGGCCGCTCCGGCGGGCCCGTCGAGGCCGCGGCGTACGGCCCCGCTCAGAATCCGTGTGCGGTCGAGGCCGCCCTCAGAGCCAGCCCCGCCACCACGTACGCCGAGATCGTCATCACCCCGAGCTCGCGACGGAGCACTTCGACGACCAGCCGCTGCTGCTCGGAGTCAGGCAGCGTCGCCACCTCGGCCGAGCTCGCCAGCCCCCGCTGGTCCAGGACCGCCTGGGCAGACAGCACCCGCAGCTGCTCGGCCACGAACGCCACCGCCAGGGGCAGCAGCGCGTACAGGTAGAAGAGGTCTTCGCTGGCGTGGTGGCCGGCGGCGGCGAGCGAGGCGAGCGCGATCGCCAGCGCCAGGACGCTGCCCTGGCCGATCCGTAGGGACACCCAGAACGTTCGCGCCAGGCGCCCCCTGGCGTCCCCCCGGGTCCACACCCAGGTGCCGATCGCCGCGGCCGCCAGGTTGAGCGCCGCGACCGTCAGCGCACCGGCGACGACCGCCTCATTCACCGCGCGGTCTCGAGCCGATTGCCACTATGTAACACTCTGCCACAAGCAGTGATATAAACACGCGAGGTGCTGAGAAGCTATCTCCCGGCGATCGTTTTCCTCGTTCTCGGCGGGGCGGTAGGGGTCACCTTCGTGTACCTGAACTCGGTGCTCGGCCCGCGCCGGGAGGCGCCCGAAAAGCGCGAACCGTACGAGTGCGGTCTGCCCTCGGAGATCAAGCGGGGGCTGCGCTTCGGGATCAGCTTCTACCTGATCGCGATGCTCTTCATCCTGTTCGACATCGAGGTCATCTTCCTCTACCCGATCGCGATCGAGCTGCGCTCCTTCGGCAGCTACGCGCTGGTGGAGACGATCGTGTTCATCGCCCTGCTGTTCGTCGCCTTCGTCTACGTGTGGCGGAGGGGGGCGTTGGATTGGAGGTGAAACGCGAGCCGCTGGCGCCGGATGCCGGCGCCGCGGATGAAGGACGCCCGCTGGTGACACGGCTCAGCTCCCACCAGCTGCTGCGCGGGAGCGAGCTGCTCGGCATCAACCAGCCCGCCCACCTGCAGGGAGCTGAGCTGCTCGAAGGCGACGAGCTCGAACGCCACGTTCACGAACGTGTGCTCACCACGAGCCTCGACAAAGCGGTCGCGTGGGCACGTTCCAACTCCTTCTTCCCGCTGGCCTTCGGGCTCGCCTGCTGCGCGATGGAGCAGTTCCATGCCGCGGGGCCCCGGATGGACATCGCGCGCTTCGGTTACGAGGCCTTCCGGGCCTCCCCCCGGCAGGCCGACGTGATCATCCTCGCGGGCCGCGTGTCGGTCAAGATGGCCCCCATCATCCGCAGGCTCTACGACCAGATGCTCGAGCCCAAGTGGGCCATCTCGATGGGCGCCTGCTGCAGCTCGATGGGCGTGTTCAACAACTACGCGCTCGTCCCGGCCGACAAGTTCCTGCCGATCGACGTGTACGTGCCGGGCTGCCCGCCGCGCCCGGAGGGCTTGATGCACGGCATCCTGAAGCTTCGCAAGATGGTGCAGGATGACCCCGACATGGGCTGGCGTGAGCGTTACGGGGCACGCGGCACCGAGGAGGTGCTGCCCGAGCCCGGAGCCGAGGACCGCGGCGGCGCGGCCGTCAACGTGCCGCGCGAGGGGCGGCACCTTGCCTGACGCCACCGGCCTCGAGCTCATTGCCCAGGAGCTGCGGGCGGCCGAGGGAGCGGGTCCTGGGGCCGCCACCGGCAGCCCCGTCGCCGACACGATCTTCTTCCGCGGGCGCGGCACGCTCGTGATCGAGCCGGGGCGCCTGCGGGCCGTGCTCGCGCACCTGCGCGACCGCGGCTATCGCTTCCTGTGCAGCGTGCATGGCGTCGACCACTACCCGCACGAGCCGCGGCTGGGAGTCGTCTACGAGCTGCTCGACATGAGCCGCGTGGACCGCATCACGGTGAAGGTGCTGCTCGACGGCGACGATCCCGTGGTCGACTCCGTGTTCCCGGACGGCGAGGCCGGGCGCGGGTGGCCGACGGCCGACCACCAGGAGCGCGAGGTCTACGACATGTTCGGGGTCGTGTTCCGGGGTCACCCCGACCTGCGGCGGATCCTCATGCCCGAGGACTACGAGGGCCATCCGCTGCGACGCGACTTCCCGGTCGGCGGCGAACCGGTCAGGTTCACCTTCAACGAGCGCGACGCGAGCGGCAACGGCGCGTGAGCGGGCCGTCCTGGAGCGAGGGCAGCGGCCCCCCCACGCTGTCCGAGTACCGGCGCGGCGAGGAGGGCATCAAGCTCTCGCCGATCGAGCAGCAGATCGCCGAGGTCGGCGCCGAAGAGACGCGCGACGAGCTGCTGACGCTGAACTTCGGGCCCCACCATCCCGCGACACACGGGGTCCTGCGCCTGCTCGTGACCCTCCAGGGCGAGATCGTGCGGGACCTCAAACCGATCGTTGGCTATGTGCACACCGGCATCGAGAAGACCGCCGAGGACAAGTCCTACTGGAAGGTCATCCCCGTGATCGAGCGGATGGACTACCTCGCCTACTACTTCAACGCGATGGCGTTCTGCGCCGCCGTCGAGGGGCTCGCCGAGGTGGAGGTACCGCCACGGGCACAGTATCTGCGCGTCATCCACCTCGAGCTGAACCGCATCGCCTCGCACCTGATCTGGCTGGGGACCAGCGCGCTCGACCTCGGCGCGGTATCGATCTTCCTCTACTGCCTGCGGGAGCGGGAGCTGATCCTCGACCTGTTCGAGATGTCCTCCGGGCAGCGCATGCACACGCGCTACTTCCAGGTCGGGGGGGTCTTCGAGGACATCCCGCGCGGCTTCGAGCCCAAGCTGCGTGAGTTCCTGCGCGAAATGCCCGGCCGTGCCGACGAATACGGCGACATCCTCAACTCCAACGAGATCGTGCTCCAGCGGCTGCGCGGAACGTGTCCGCTGGACGCCGAGACACTGCTGTCGCTCGGAGTGACCGGACCGTTGCTGCGCGCCGCCGGCCACCCGTGGGACCTGCGCAAGGCCGACCCCTACTGCTCGTATGAGGACTTCGACTTCAAGATCCCGGTCGGCACCGTCGGCGACAACTACGACCGCT
>Ga0335083_10003038_pt1 | contig 21876 bp, 22 predicted proteins | sample Lox_Sample_42_FD_206716 | JGI IMG/M metagenome (GOLD analysis project Ga0335083, IMG submission 206716) | Soil microbial communities from Loxahatchee National Wildlife Refuge, Florida, United States - Lox_Sample_4.2 | ecosystem: Environmental > Terrestrial > Soil > Wetlands | place: USA...
CGTATATCAGGTCATCGGCTGGCTGGACGGCGAATTTGAAATTGACTTCGGCGCGACTTCGGACCGCGAGACTACGACTTTGTCCACCACCGGCCTCCTCATGGAAGCCATGCGCCTCATGGACGAAGCCAACCAAAGTGTGCAAAGCTAGTTTCTCCCCATGCGCGTCGCTATCCTGACGATCAGCGACTCTGTCTCGCGAGGCACGCAGAAAGACGCCTCGGGACCGAGTTTGCGCGAGCGCTGCGCCCAACTCGGATGGGAAGTCGTTTCACAGGCGGTTCTGCCGGACGAGCCCGCGGCCATCCGGGAGCGTCTCATCTCCCTGGCGGATCATGACACTGCGGAGCTGATCCTCACGACGGGCGGGACGGGAATCGGTCCAAGGGATTCCACTCCCGAAGCCACCGCCGAAGCGTGCCAAAAACTTTTGCCGGGGCTTTCCGAACTGATGCGCACGGAGGGCCGGAAGAAAAGTCCGCGTGCCGTTCTCTCTCGGGCCATTGCCGGCGTCCGGGGGCGTGCGCTGATCGTGAACCTGCCCGGCAGCCCGCGAGGAGCGCTCGAATCGCTCGACGCGGTCGCCGACCTCGTGCCGCACGCGCTGCAAGTCCTCGGCGGCGCACGCCACGATTAGCCACCATTTTGCTTTTCGAAGCTGTGTTTCCCGCCTCAGGCCGATTCGCCGCGTCCGGCCCGCGCCGCCCACGGTCGCGGAGAAAACGGGGTCTTCGAAGTACTCATGCGTTATACTGCGGCGATTTGCAGCTGAGACGCTCTGGCAGCGTCCGAGCCGTCAACCGAAATCCCGCTTGGGCGGAGCGGCATCGAAGGGAGCGGAACGGGGAATCTCTTGCTGAAGTCCGGCACAAAGCTCGGAGTGTATGAAGTCCTGTCGCAAATCGGAGCGGGCGGCATGGGCGAGGTGTACCGCGCGCGCGACACGCGGCTCGGGCGCGACGTCGCGGTCAAGGTGCTGCCGGCCGCGCTCTCGGCGAACCCGGAGCTGCGCGCGCGCTTCGAGCGCGAGGCGCGGACCGTCTCGGCGCTCGCGCACCCGCACATCTGCATCGTGCACGACGTCGGGCGATCGCCAGGGGAGGACGGCTCGGGCGCAACCGACTTCCTCGTGATGGAACTGATCGAGGGCGAGACGCTGGCGCAACGGCTCTCGCGCGGCGCGATCCCGACGCCCGAGCTGCTTCGCCTTGGCGCGCAGATCGCCGAAGCCCTCGCGTGCGCCCACCGCGCCGGCATCGTGCACCGCGACCTGAAGCCGGCCAACGTGATGCTCGGCCGCTCGGGCGCCAAGCTCATGGACTTCGGGCTCGCGCGCAACGAGCTGCCCGGTGCAGGGGGCTGGGGCGCCGCGATCGACTCCGCGCCCACGCAGACGCGCACGGCCGCGAGCCCGGCCCCGCCGGTCACGCCGCTCACCGCCAGCGGCACGATCGTCGGAACGTTGCAGTACCTCGCGCCCGAGCAGCTCGAGGGCCGGGAAGCCGACGCGTCCAGCGACCTCTGGGCGCTCGGCTGCGTGCTCTACGAAATGGCGACCGGTCGGCGCGCGTTCGACGGCGGCTCGCCCGCTTCGGTCCTTTCGTCGATCCTCCGTGACGAGCCGCGTGCGATGTCCGAGCTCGTGCCGCTCGCGCCCGCGGGGCTCGAGCGCATCGTCCGCGCGTGCCTCGAGAAGCGGCCGGAGCAACGCTGGCAGAGCGCGCACGACGTCGCGCTCGCGCTCGCCTGGGCGGGTGGCGAGACCGCCCTCGTCGCGGAAAGCGCGGCCCCCGGGGAGGAGCGCTTCGTCCTCACCGCGACGCACGTACGCCAGCTCGCCGACCGCAACCCGCGCCTCGTGGGCTATCCGGTGACGTACGTCGACAACCACGCCGACTCCGACACGCTCGTCGTCTACCTGCACGGCGTCGGTGCCGACAGCGGGCGGTTCGAGCGGGTGACGCGCAGCGCGCGCCATCGCGCGATCGCGGTGGATCTCGTCGGATTCGGCACGGCCTCGAGCTACCGGCCCGTGCTCGGCATGGACGATCACTCGCGGGTGCTGCGGATCCTGCTGCGCGACCGGGTCGCGAGCCTGCGGCCGAGGCGCACGCTGCTCGTCGGACACTCGGCGGGCGCCGATCAGTTCCTGCGCATGGTGCACGATCCCGAGGGCGCCGGCGTCGACGTTGCGGGGATCGTCGCGCTCAGTCCCAACGTGAGCCTCGAAACCTGCTTCGCGAGCCGGCTCTACGCCCGCATCGACCCGTCGGACCCGGGCGGCACACTCGCGATGCTCAAGTCGCTCGCGAGCGACGTGGACTCGCTCGAAGCCTGGCTCGTCGTCCAGAACTACCTCACGCAGACGTTCATGAAGCTCGGGACGGATTTCGGGCCGCTGCGGCGCTACGCCGCCGATCTCGTCGAACCGTTCGAGCGACCCGGCGATCCGCTCGCCGACTGGTACCGGAGCGCACGCGCGAAGATCCCGTTCGTGCGGCTCGTGTTCGCGCACGAGGAGCAGCCCGCGATCGAGAAGCTGATCGCGCGGCACCTCGAGCACAACGTGCTGGGTGACGACTTTCGCGAGGAATCGCTGGCGATCGAGCCGGTCCACCACCTGGGGCTGCTGGATCCCGACCTCATCGCGCGCCACGTCGCGGACGCGATCGGGGCAAGCGGGGGATAGGGCGCGCCGTGCCTTGCCCGACCCCGCCCGGGCTGCTTTACTTCCGCCATGAAGCGAGCGGTGGTCCTGTTCATGGCGATGCTGGCGTGCTTCGACGCCGTGCCCGTGCAGGCATTCCCGGCCCCTCGCGAGCATGTCTGCAGCGTCAGGGTGTGCGGGTCCGCCGCGGCCTGCTGCTGTGAGTGCTGCTGCGCGCACCATACCGGGTCGTCGCGCGCGGGCGATGGCCGCTGCGTGATGGATTGCGGCGCCTGTTCAGGGCCCGCGCGGACCGCCGTCGTCGCGCCGGCGATCGCGCTGTACGAAGTGCCCGCCGTTCAGACCCTGATCGCCCGCGTCGTCGTCACGACCGCGCCCGGCTCAACGAGGCCCGTCCGCGTGTACGCGAACCTGCGCGAGCCCGATCCGCCGCCTCGTCTCCCCGTCGGCTGAGCTCTCGTCACTTCTGAGTCTCGAGAGTGCCGCGCCATCGCACGCCGCTCGAGTTCGGCGGGCGGGCGCGAAGCGCTCCGGGCCGGTCTTCGACTTCACACGGACGAGGAGATCCTCCCATGCATCGCATTTTCTTTTCCTGCCGGGTTCGGCCGGCACTGCAACTCCTCCTGCTCGCGCTGATCCTCCCGGTAACCCTGCCCGCCATCGCGCATGCCTGCGCCTGCGGCTGCGGCGTCTTCGACGTCGGCACGCCGGCGTCGCTGCCGGCGCAGGCCGGCGGATCGATCTCGCTCGAGTACGACTTCATGAACCAGAGCGCTAACTGGAGCGGCGCCTCATCGGCACCGGCGATCGACAACGACGATCGCCAGATCCGGACGAACTTCGTCACGGCGAGCGCGCAGTACCTCTTCGGCCGCAAGTGGGGCGCGATGATCCAGGTGCCGTACTGGGATCGCCGCTTCCTCACCGCCGATGACGGCGGCGAGGTCCTGTCCTTCACCCACGGCGCGATCGGCGACATTCGAATCCGCGGGGTTTACACCGGGCTCTCCGCCGACCTCTCGACCGGCCTCACCGCCGGGCTCAAGCTGCCGACGGGGGACTACCGCTACGCCAACTTCGACCGCGACACCGAGATCGGCTCCGGCAGCACGGATGCGATTCTCGGCGCCTACCACGTCGGTCGGCTGGGCGCTTCGCAGCGGCTCACGTGGTTCGTCGACGGCCAGTCCGAGCTGCCCTTCGCCTATTCCGGCGACTACCGGCCCGGCGCCGAGGTCGACGCCTCGGCGAGCCTGTCGTACGGCGCACCGCACCTCGGCGTGGCAAGGATCACGCCCGTCCTGGGGCTGGTCGGGAGCGCGCGCGGTCGCGACGCGGGTTCGCAGGCGGATCCCGACGACAGTGGTTACGACCGGCTCCTGCTCGCGCCGGGCGTCCAGGTCGGCGTCGCAGGCCTGCACACGGCGCTGACCGTGAGCGTTCCGCTCTACGAACACGTGAACGGAAACCAGCTCGTGGCTCCCGCGCTCGTCAAGCTCGTGGTCGGGCGTGGATTCTGAGCCGCGGCGGCGTACCCGCGTGAGCGGCGCCGGCACGCTCGCGCTCGCTGCCATTCTTGCGCTCTCCGGCTGCGCGCGGAACTCCGACGTCCGGGTGGTGAACGCGTGGGTGCGGCCAGTCTCGCCCGGCCGCACCACCGCGGGTTACTTCACGCTCGAGAACGACTCGCGCGACACCCTCGAGCTCGTGGGCGTCGAGGTCCCGGCCGTCGCGATGTCGATGATGCACACCACGGTCCGTGTGGGGAACGAGCTCACGATGGAGGAGGCGGACCGCTTCACCGTGCCGCCCCACTCGCGGCTGCGGTTCGCTCCCGGCGGCAATCACGTGATGGCCATGCAGGCGCGGCGCCCCCTCGCCGAGGGCGACACGACCGGCATCGACCTGATGTTCGCGGGCGGCCGGCGGATTCACGCCACGGCCCGGGTGCGCTCGCGCTGACTCGCGCCGGCGCCGCGGTGGTGCGTCGCGGCGCCGGCTTCGCGCGATCGTCTATAGTTCGCACTCCATGCCGCTCGCACCCGGAACCCGCCTCGGCCACTACGAGATCGAAGCGCCGCTCGGCACGGGCGGCATGGGCGAGGTCTACCGCGCCCGCGACGTGCGCCTGGGGCGTGCGGTCGCGATCAAGGTGCTCTCACAGCACCTGTCGTCGAACCCCGAGCTGCGCGCGCGATTCGAGCGCGAGGCCCGGATGGTGTCAGCGCTCGATCACCCGAACATCTGCGTGCTGTTCGACGTCGGGCACGAGGGCGAAACCGACTACCTCGTGATGGAGCTGATCGAGGGCGAGACGCTCGCGGCGCGCGTCGCCCGTGGCGCGCTGCCGCCCCGGGACGTCCTGGAGCTGGGCCTGCAGATCGCCGATGCGCTCGAGCGCGCCCACCGCGCCGGCGTCGTCCACCGGGACCTGAAGCCCGGGAACGTCATGCTCGCGCACAGCGGCGCGAAGCTCATGGACTTCGGGCTCGCGCGCGCCGAGGGTCCGGGCGCCGTCTCGCCGCCCGGGCCCGACTCGCCCGCGCCGCTCACGCAGTCGCCGACCGTCGCCGCACCGCTCACGGCGTACGGCGCGATCCTCGGCACGATCCCGTACATGGCGCCCGAGCAGCTCGAGGGCCGCGAGGCCGACGTGCGGAGCGATGTCTGGTCGCTGGGCTGCGTGCTCCACGAGCTGGCGACGGGCAGGGCGCCGTTTCGCGGCGCCGATCCCGCCTCGATCCTCGCCGGCATCCTGCGCGATCCCGCGCCGCGTTGCGATGCGGTGGATCCCGATTTCCCCGCGCGCCTCGCGCGCGTGATCGACCGGTGCCTCGAGAAGGATCCCGCGTCGCGGCCCGCGAGCGCGGCCGCGGTGCGCGACGAGCTCGCGGCCGTCCGCCGCTGGGCGCACAGCGACGGCCCCAACGAGCTCGCGCGCGTCGCCGAGCGCATCCAGGGACTCGAGGAGGGCCCCGAGGCATGGGAGGCGTTCCAGCTCGCGCGCGAGATCGCGCGGCTCGAGCCCGGCCATCCCCAGCTCGAGCGGTTGCAGAACTACTACGTCCGCCCGATCACCATCACCTCGACGCCGGCCGGCGCACGCGTCTCGGTCCGCTACTACGGCGCACCGGAGTCGGCGTGGACGCCGATGGGCGTGACGCCGCTCGAAGGGATTCCCTGGCCCAAGGGCTTCACGCGACTGCGCATCGAGCTCGATGGCCGGCGCCCCGCCGAGGACGTCATCTGGAACATCGAGCTCGTGGGCTCGGTGTTCGACTACGCCCTCGGCGCACCGGGGGAGTGGCCGGACGGGATGGAGCGGGTGCCCGCCGGCAAGTTCGACATCTTCATGCCGGGGATCGATCACCTCGCGGCCGAGCCGATGGGCGCATTCCTCATGGATCGCGATCCGGTGACCAACGCCGAGTACAAGCGCTTCGTCGATGCCGGCGGCTACCGCGACCCGTCGCACTGGCGCGTGCCCGTGGCGCTCGAGGGCCGCGAGCTGACCGCTGCGGAGGCGCGCTCGCAGTTTCTCGATGCGACGGGCCAGCCCGGTCCCGCGGGCTGGGAGGCGGGCACGTTCGCGCCAGGCGAGGAGCGGCTGCCGGTGACGGGCGTCAGCTGGTACGAGGCTGCGGCCTACGCCGCCTGGGCGGGCAAGAGCCTGCCCACCGTCTTCCACTGGAACCGCGTTGCGTTCACCTGCGCGAGCGCCCAGATCATCGCGCAGTCGAACCTCGCCGGCCGGGCGCTCAAGCCCGTGGGCTCGACGCACGGCCAGAATCGTTTCGGCGTGCGCGACCTCGCCGGCAACGTCCGCGAGTGGGCGCTCAACGCGACCGGCGACGGCAAGCGCTTCCTGCTGGGTGGCGGCTGGAACGATCCCGAGTACTCCTTCAACGACGCCTGGGCGCAGCCGCCGCTCGACCGCTCGGCGACCAACGGCTTCCGCTGCATTCGCCCGATCGAGCCCGAGACGAACCTCGCGAACCTGACGCGTACGATCGACCTGCCGTTCCGCGACTTCACCGCCGAAGCGCCCGTGCCGGACGCGGTCTTCGAGTTCTTCCTGCGCCAGTTCACGTACGATCCGACGCCGCTCGGTGCGCGCCTCGAGTCCGAGGAGCCGACAGTGCTCGGGCGCATGCAGACCGTGACGTTTGCCGCGGCGTACGGCGGCGAGCGCATGACGGCGTACGTCTTCCTGCCCGAGGGCGAGTCCGGGTCCCGGCAGCCCATCGTCGTGTTCCCGGGATCGAACGCGATCCACACCCGCGTCTTCAACCCCTTCGATCTGCGGCGCGTCGACTTCCTCGTGCGCAGCGGTCGCGTCGTCGTACTGCCCGTTCTCAAGGGCACGTACCATCGCGGCGGCGACCTGCACTCGGACTACCCCAGCGAGACCGCGCACTATCGCGATTACGTGATCGCGTGGGCGCGCGACCTGAGCCGCACGGTCGATTACCTCGGGACCCGCGATGACGTCGATCCGACGAAGCTCGGCTACTTCGGCCTCAGCTGGGGCGGCGCGATGGGCGCCATCATGCCGGCGATCGAGCGGCGCTTCCGAGCCAACGTGCTCTACGTCGCGGGTCTGAGCTTCCAGCGCGCCCTGCCCGAGGTCGATGCGGTCAACTACATCGGGCGCGTGACGCAGCCGACGCTCATGCTCAACGGCGAGTTCGACTTCTTCTTCCCGGCCGAGACCTCGCAGAAACCGATGTTCGAGCTGCTCGGAACGCCGCTCGAGGACAAGCGCCGACTGACCTACGCGGGCGGCCACTCCGTGCCGCGCGTCGAGACCATCAAGCAGACGCTGGCGTGGTTCGACCGCTACCTGGGGCCGGTGAAGTAGCGCGACGCCAGTCGTGACGCGCGCCGGCGCCGGGCCGGAGCGTCAGCGCAGCACGGTGAAGCGCACGATCCGCGTCTCGCCGCCCGCGCGCAGGCGCGCGAAGTAGAGGCCGGCGCCGACGGGCGCGCCCGAGTCGTCGCGCGCATCCCACGCCGCGGATCGCTCGCCCGCGGCCATGTCGTCCGCCACGAGCTGGCGGACGCGCCGCCCGCTCGGATCGTAGATCGCGAGATCCACGTTCGCCGCGCGCGGCAGCCCGAAGCGAAGCGTCGCGCCACCCGAGGCCGGGTTGGGGTTGGGCGGCGAAAGCCACAGCGTCGCGGGCAGGCGCGGCCCGCCGACCGCGGTCGTGCCGTCGGGCCCGAGCACGGCGTAGCCGCTCTCGTTGCCGTTCACGTCGATCGCCGAGAGCTTGTACCAGCTCCCCGCGGGACCGGGATCGGCATAGCTCGTCTGGCTCAGCGTCGCGATGCGATTCCCCGCGCCAGGAACGAAGCTGGAGGAGGCGCCCTTGTAGAGCGCGTAGTACCAGAAATCGGGCTCACGATTTCCGCCCCACTGCAGATCGGTCGCGCCGGAGACGTAGGCGCCGGTGAACGGAGCGGGCGGCGCAGGCGGAAGGTTGTCGACGGCGTAGCCCGAATCCGGCGCGGAATCGAAGTAGAGGCTCGGCGTGCCGGTCTGCGCGCGCACGAGGAACGTGGCATCGTGCGTCCCGCTCGCGTTCGAATCCGCGAGCGTCGGCACGACGAGATCGTAGGCGGAGTCGGTCGTCGCCGGGGTCGTCCCGACGAAATCCCAGCCATCGAGCTGCACGGCGGCCGGTGCGGCGTGGCCGGGGCTCGTGCGCAGCGAGGCGGCCGCCAGCGCCGGCTTCGCACTGGCCTGAGGCGCCTCGCCCGGCGCGATCTGCCGGTAGACGTCGTAGCGGGTGATCGCGGTGCCCGAGCCGGGGTAGTCGTACGGGCTCTTGAGGAACCGCACCCGCACGGCGTCGCCCTGGTCGTTGCCGACGTCCGAGACGCTCGCGATCGTCGGCTTCGCCGTCGCGACCACCTCGAGCGCGGCGCCCGACGAGAAGCTGCCGAACAGGTGGGCATCGCCCTGATAGCGCGCCGAGATCGGCCGCGCACCGAGGCGGCCCGCCGGAACGCTGAGCGTCGCCGCACCGCCCACGACGGGCGCGCCGCCGAGCAGTGTCGTGCCGTCGTAGAAGCTCACCGAATCGGTTGGACTCGGCGCCCCGGCGGAGGGCGCGCTGACCGTCGCGGTGAGTGCGACGCTCCCGCCTTGCACGACCGGATTCGGACTCGCGACGACGCCCGTCTGCGTCGTGCGCAGTCCGAGCAGCACGCTCACCGAGGCCGATGCGTAGTTCGCGGACACGATGTCGGGACGGCCATCGCCGTTCAAGTCGCCGATCGCCAGGAAGTACGGCTGAACCCCGGTCGGGTAGTCCGTCCTCGGTCCGAAGCCGCCCTTGCCGTCGCCGAGCAGGACCGAGACCGAACCGGGCGAGGTGTTGTTGCCGACCACGAGGTCGAGCTGACCGTCGCCGTTCACGTCGGCGACCGCGAGCGAGGCGGGGCCCACGCCGGTCGCGTAGTGCACCGGCGTTCCGAAGTTCTCGCCACCCGTGCCCAGCAGCACCATCACGTCGTTCGCGCCGCCCTCGGCGACGGCGAGATCGGGCCGGCCGTCGCCGTTGAAATCGCCGAGCGCCACGGCGTAGGGGATCGAGGCGCTCGTCACCAGCCAGTCGGGGCTGTACGTGCCGTCGTTGTTCGAGTACGCGATCGTGACGTTGTTGCTCACGGGGTTGGCGGTGATGACGTCGAGCCGGTTCGCGCCCAGGTCGCCGACGACGATGGAGTTGGGGCTCGAGCTCGCAAGTCCCGTGATGTAGTCGACGTGTGCATTGAACCCGCCGGAGGAATTGCCGAGCAGCACCGAGAAGGTTCCACTGCCGTGGTTGGCGGCGAGGATGTCCGGCCGGCCGTCGCGGTTCACGTCCGCGACCACGACCGACTGCGGATTCGTGCCGGCGGCGAGGTCCACCCTGGTACCGAATCCGCCCAGCCCGTTGCCGGGGAAGTACGACACCATCGAGCCCACGGCGCTGCCGATCACGATGTCGAGCGCGCCGTCGCCGTTCATGTCGGCGATCGCGAGCCCGCGCGGGCCCGTGTTGGTCACCAGGTCGGTCCGTGAGGTGAATCCGCCGTTGCCGTTGCCGAAGTAGATCGACAGACCGTTGCTCGCCTGATTGACGACGACGAGGTCGGGTTTTCCGTCGCCGTTCATGTCGGCGATCGCAACCGTGTTCGTATTGAGGTTCGCCGGCAGGTCCGCCTTCGCCGCGAAACCCCCGCCGGGATTGCCGAGCAGGACGGTAACCGCGTTCGCGTTGTAGTCCGCGGTCACGATGTCGAGCAGGCCGTCGCCGTTCACGTCGCCGACCGCGATACGCCAGGGGTTGGCGCCGACCGCCAGCACGTTCTCGCCCACAAACTGCCGCGAGCCCTGACCCGAGACGGCAAAGACGCGCGAGCTGTCGTAGCCCGTCGCGACGAAGTCGAGGTAACCGTCGCGGTTGAAGTCTCCGACCGCGACTCCGTAGTTGGCGCCCGCGCCCGTCACCGCCGTCGCTCCGGGCGAGAAACCGCCCAGGCCGGTGCCCCAGGCGTAGGTCGCGGCGCCGGCCACGGAGACGGCGTTCGCATCCAGGAAATCGAGGTTGCCGTCGTTGTCGAGATCGGAGAGCAGGACGTCGAGGGGGGCGCCATCGGTGTTATAGGCCGTCGGCGCACCGAGTCCGCCGGAGCCGTCGCCGAGCAGAACCTCCTCGACGTTCGAGCCGGTGTTGGCGGCGATCACATCGAGGGCGCCGTCGCCGTTCAGATCGCCCAGCGCAACGGCCTCGATGTATCCCGCGGCGCCCGCGGAGTATTCGCGGTGGGGGGCAAAGCCGCCCGCGCCATTGGCGAGCAGGACGGAGATCGTCGCCGGGTACGCGACGATCCCGACCACCAGGTCGGGCCGCCCGTCACCGTTCAGGTCGCCCGCCGCGATCGAGTACGCGCCGAACGGCTCGGGCACGTCCGTGCGCGCCGAGAAGCCTCCGGCCCCGTCGCCGTAAAAGATCGACACGGCGCCGCTGTAGCACGCGACCGCGATGTCGGGCTTGCCGTCGCCGTTGAAGTCGGCGACAGCCACGGCGCGAGGATTTCCCGCGGTCGGGTAATCCGTGCGTGGGCCGAAGAGGCCGTTGGGAACGGTGAGGAACACCGAAACGAATCCGGAGCCCGCCGAGGTGACGACCAGGTCCGCACGGCCGTCGCCGTTCAAATCGGCGAGCACCGGGAAGTTGGGATTCGCGCCGGTCGGGATGTCGATCCGCACGCCGAGCGTGAACGGTCCGCTGATGGCGCGTGCCGGCGAGGCGGAGCCGATTCCGGAGGTGACGAGGCAGGCCGTGAGGGCGATCCAGCGGACGGAGAGCAGGGCAGGGGATGACGGAGATGGGCGCATTCTCAAATGCTAGGGACTCCGTCGCGCGGCCCCAAGCGAAAACCGCTAGATTCGGGCGCGGCGCTCGAATCCCGTACGACGGAGTGAAACTCCATGCGCATCGCCATCCTCGGTTCCGGCCTGATGGGTGCAAAGCTCGGGACGATCTTCGCCCGCGCGGGCCACGACGTGATCTTCAGCTATTCGCGCAGCCAGCGGCGCCTCGCGCGCCTCGCGCGGGAGGCCGGACCGCGCGCCCGCAGCGGGACCGTCGCGGAGGCCGTGCGCGGCTCGGACGTCCTGCTGCTCGCGGTGCACTGGACGCGCGTCGACGACGTGCTCGAACAGGCGGGCCGGCTCGAGGGCAAGACGGTCGTGAGCTGTACGCTGCCGATGAGCGCGGACGATTCGCGGCTGGTGGTCGCGCAGACGTCCTCGGGCGCCGAAGTGCTGGCGAAGCGGGTGCGCCCCGCGCGCTTCGTCGCGGCCTTCGGAACCGTGCCGAGCGAGGTGCTGTTCGGCGTCTTCGCCGCGAGACGCCGGAAGTCCCGGCCATCGCTCCTCTACTATGGCGACGATGCCGCGGCGAAGCGGGTCGCGGCCCGGCTCGCCCGCGACGCCGGATTCGATCCCCTCGATGCCGGACCGCTTCGCGTCGGCCGCCACGCCGAGCCGTTCACGCAGTTGATCGCGCAACTCGCCTACGAGGGGACGCGCGGCCCGGAGCTCTCGTACCGTTTCGAATGGGGCGCGCGGCGCTGAGCAGGCGGGCTTGCGGGGGGGGGCGCGGCAGTGCCGTTCGCCGTCGCGGCCCGGCTCGCCGCCGCGCTCCCGGCGCTCCCGATCGGCCGGTTCAGGCTGCTCGTGCGGGTGCCCATCGTGGCGGCGGGCTCGCCCGTCGGGACTAGCGTGCCTTGACAGGCATATGCTCCAATGAGAATATACGTGGCATGGAATCGACCTTCGCGATCATCGCCGAGCCGAACCGGCGCGCCATCCTCAGCCTGCTCGCCTCCTCGGAACGTTCCGTCGGCGAGATCGAGCGCCGCCTGCGGATGGCGCAGCCCTCGGTCTCCAAGCACCTCCGCGTGCTGCGCGAGGCCGGCTTCGTCGAGTCGCGCGTCGAGGCCCAGCGCCGCGTCTACCGGATCCGGCCCGAGCCGCTCCAGGAGATCGACTCCTGGCTCGCAGGGTTCCGGCGCTTCTGGACCGTTCACGTCGACGCGCTGGAGCGACACCTGGACCGCATGGAACGCCGGGCCGCACCGAAACGAAGACCGCGAGGCAGACCCCCGAAAGGAAGGATACGATGAGCACGCGCGAGAGCTACCTGCCCGGGCCCGCCGCCGGCGCCAGCATCGAGAAGGATGGCGGCCACTGGACGCTCGTCCTGGTGCGTGACCTGCCGCACCCGCCGGCGAGAGTCTGGCAGGCGCTGATCGAACCCGAGCACCTCAGGGAGTGGGCGCCGTTCGACGCGGATCGCAGTTTCGCACCCGGCGCGACGGTGAAGCTCACGACCGTCGGCGCGCCGACGCCGCAGATCTCCGAGACCACCGTCAAGCGTGCCGAGGCGCCGAAACTGCTCGAGTACGCCTGGGGCGGAGGCGAGCTTCGCTGGCAGCTCGAGCCGCATGCGGGCGGCACGCGGCTCACGCTCTGGCACGCGATCGACCGTCGCTTCATCGCGTGGGGCGCCGCGGGCTGGCACATCTGCCTCGACGTGCTCGACCGCTTCCTCGCGGGCGATCCGATCGGCCGCATGGTGGGGCCCGCGACGATGCAGTTCAGCGGCTGGCAGCGCCTGACGGCCGAGTACGGCAAGCAGTTCGGCATCGAGCCCCCGACCTGGAGGTGAGCGTGAAGAAGTCCGTCCCGGCCCAGCCGGCTCCGGCGCTGATCGACGCGCGCATCGAAGAGCTCGGCGACTGGCGCGGCGGGATGCTCGCCAGGATGCGCCAGCTCATCCACCAGGCCGACCCCGAGATCATCGAGGAGTGGAAGTGGATGGGCACGCCGGTCTTCTCGCACGCCGGCATCGTCTGCACGGGTGAGACCTACAAGCAGGTCGTCAAGCTGACGTTTGCCCGAGGCGCCTCACTTGCCGATCCCGGGCGCCTCTTCAACTCGAGCCTCGAAGGCAACGTGCGGCGGGCGATCGACCTTCGCGAGGGCGGAACGATCGACGAAGCGGCGTTCAAGGCGCTCGTCCGCGCCGCCGTGGCGCTGAACCTCGAGCGCGGGCGCAAGTCGAGACCGAAGCCGAAACCGAAGCCGAAGCGGGCGAGCGCGTCGCGTGCCCGATAGGCGCATCGCCTTCGGCGCCTGCGCGCGCCCTCGGCTCGACTGCGCGAATGCCTCTGAGCGCCGGCATCCGGATCGTCGCCAGAGAGGACGACGCGTGCCGACGGCCCTGATGGAGCGCCTGCGGCGCTGCTCGACCATCGGCGTCGTGCTCGCGGTGTTCGGCGCGGCGGGCGCGCAGGCTCGGGCGCTCCCCGATCGCGCGGCCGCGGACGCGATGGACATGCCCGGGATGGACATGAGTTCGATGTCCTCGAGCGGAATGTACGGGCCGTACGCCATGAGCCGGGAGGCGTCGGGCACGGCGTGGCAGCCCGAGTCCGCGCCAGAGCCGGGCCCGAACCTCATGCGGGGATCCTGGATGCTCATGTTGCACGGCATGGCCGACGGCGTGTTCGACGATCAGGGCGGGCATCGTGGCGGCACGAAGGTCTTCAGCGACAACATGGCGATGGCGATGGCGATGCGTCCGCTCGGTCCCGGGACGTTCGGACTTCGCGCCATGATGTCGGCCGAGCCCGCGACGATCGGCAAGCAGGGCTATCCGCTGCTGCTGCAGACCGGTGAGACCGCGGATGGACGGACGCCGCTCATCGACCGCCAGCACCCGCACGATCTCTTCATGGAGCTCGCGGGCAGCTACAGCGTGTCGCAAGCGGGCCGCTCGGTGTTCGTCTACGGCGGGCTGCCGGGCGAGCCGGCCGTCGGGCCGCCGGCGTTCATGCACCGCTTCTCGGGCGAGAACCTTCCCGTGGCGCCGATCACACACCACTGGCTCGACTCGACGCACATCACCTACGGCGTGGTCACGCTCGGTGCGGTCGTCGATCGGATCAAGCTCGAGGCCTCGGCGTTTCGCGGGCGCGAGCCGGATGAGAACCGCTGGAACATCGAGACCCCGAGGCTCGACTCGCACTCGTTCCGACTTTCGGCCAACCCGACGGACGACTGGGCGTTCCAGGTGAGCTACGGACGGATCCACAGCCCCGAGCAGCTCGAGCCCGACGTCGATCAGGACCGGATGACCGCATCGGCGATGCGCGAAGGCAGGTTTGCCGGCACGGGTCGCTGGGAGGCGACGCTCGCCTGGGGCGAGGATCGCGATCGGCCCGGACACGTCCTGGGCGCCCTGAGCGGGGAGGCCGCGCTCCAGGCCGGTGATCGGCACACGCTCTTTGCGCGGCTCGAGCACGTCGAGAAGGACGATCTCTTCGTCGCGCCCGATCCGCGCAGCGGCCAGGTCTTCGACGTGGGGGAGGTGACGGCCGGCTATCGTTACGACTTCCTGCGACGCGAGCACTCGGTCCTGGGTCTGGGCGCTTCGGTTACGCTTGCGCTGGTCCCCGGCGGGCTGCAGGGCGCGTACGGCGACTCGCCGACTTCCGCGCTCGTCTTCCTTCACACGGCGGTGCGTTGATGATCAACCGAATCGCAATCCGTTCATCGCTCGCGTTGCTCCTTGCCCTGGCCGCGAGCGCATCCGGCGTTCGGGCTGGATCGGCCACCGGCGCCGCGCTGGTCGAGCTCTTCACGTCGGAAGGCTGCTCGAGCTGTCCACCCGCGGATGCGCTGCTCGAGCGGCTCGACGCCGACGCACGGCGGGACGGCCGGCCGCTCATCGCGCTCTCGTTCCACGTCACCTACTGGGATCAGCAGGGCTGGCGCGACCCGTTCTCGGACGCGGCGTTCACGCGCCGGCAGAGCGAGTACGCCAATCGCTTCGCGCTCCAGAGCCTCTATACGCCGCAGATGGTCGTGGACGGCCGCGACGAGTTCGTCGGCTCGAACGCCGCGGCGGCGGATCGAGCGCTGCGCGATGCGTTCGCGCGCCCGCGTGCCACGCATATCGCGCTCGCGGCGAGCGCGAGCGGACGGACGGTCATCGCGACGTGCAAAGTAAGTGGCGCGCCGGGGCAGGCGGTGCTGTGGGTCGCGTGGGCCGATTCCGAGCGCACCTCGTCGCCTGATCGCGGCGAGAACGGCGGGCGCCGCCTTCACCACGTGCACGTCGTGCGCGCGCTCGCGCGCGTTGCGCTCACGGCCGGCGCGTACGAAGACACGGTGCGCCTGACGCGTCCGGAGGCGGTCCCGGGCTCGATCGTTGCGTGGGTGCAGTTGGGCGACGCCGGCGACGTGCTCGCGGCGACGAGCGCTGCAGCTTCCTCAGCCTCAGTGAGGTGACCTGCCGCACCCAGCGCGCGTAGCGCTTCTCGCCCGTGGACGATCCGAAGCGGCCGCTCCGCAGCTTCCCTCGGCGTGCCGACGCGGCCGTATGGACCTCCCATCGTCTTGGGGATCGGAACTCAAGCGGCGCAATCGTTAAGGTGGGCCGGTCGGTGATCCGGACCGGCGCACGCCGTTGATCCACAGGGAGGGTCGTGGAGATGAAGACCGAAGACGACTGGAAGCAGGCGCTCACGCCGACGCAATACGCCGTGCTCCGCGAGGGCCATACGGAGCGGGCGTTCACGGGCGAGCACTGGAATCGCCGGGAAGATGGCACCTACGCGTGCGCGGGTTGCGGGGCCGAGCTCTTCACGTCGGCCGACAAGTTCGACGCGGGCTGCGGCTGGCCGTCCTACACGCGCGCGATCGCCGACGGGCTCATCGAGGAGCGCGAGGACAGGAGCCACGGGATGCTGCGCACCGAGGTCCGCTGCCTGCGGTGCGGGGGACACCTCGGCCACGTCTTCGACGATGGTCCCGAGCCGACCGGGCTGCGCTACTGCATCAACTCCGCGAGCCTGAACTTCAAGAAAGCCGCCTCGTCGTGAGGGACTCGCGTGGCGCTTCGCTGGTTGAAGACGAGCGGCATCACCGTCCGGTGAGCTTGAGAACGCTCTCGGGCAGCCGCGCCCCCTGGATGGGAATGCTCGCGGCCGCGGCATCGATCTCCTGAACCCCGAACTCGGTCACGATGAGCGATGTCGTGCCCTCAGGCGCCGTACTGCCCGTCGCTGACGTGCTCCAGCCAGTCGACGGCCTTGCCGTCGAGACGCTCCTGGATCGCGATGTGGGTCACCGCGGTCGTGGGCGAGGCCCCGTGCCAGTGCTTCTCACCCGGCGCGAACCACACCACGTCGCCCGGCTGGATCTGCTCGACCGGGCCGTCCCATCGCTGGACACGTCCCGAGCCGGACGTCACGATCAGCGTCTGGCCCAGCGGGTGCGTGTGCCACGCCGTGCGCGCGCCGGGCTCGAACGTCACGCAGGCGCCGGCGACGCGCGCCGGGGGGTCGGCCTGAAAGAGCGGATCGACGCGCACCGTGCCGGTGAAGTACTCGGCCGGGCCCTTGCCCGATGCCTGCGTACCATTGCGTTGGATCTTCATCGTGGCGAATCTCCCGATTGGATCAAGAATCCGCTGCCGCGGAGGCTACTCGATGACCATGTGGCCCGCGAAGCACGCCTGCCGCTCGGCCGTACGCCACACGGAGTGAGGGATCACGCTCATGTCGAAGCTGCGCGTCAACTCGTTTGGAGTCTCCATCGACGGCTATGGCGCAGGTCCCGATCAGGACCTCGCAAATCCGCTCGGTGTCGGTGGAATGATGCTGCACCAGTGGGTGTTCGGCACCAGGACGTTCCACTCGATCGTCGGACACTCTGCGGAATTGCTGAGCGGCGAGGAGGCCCTGCGCGAGGACCTCGATGACGCGTTCGCCGCGCGCGGCTTCGCCAACCTCGGCGCCTGGATCATCGGCCGCAACATGTTCGGACCCGTGCGCGGCCCCTGGCCCGACGAGAGCTGGAAGGGATGGTGGGGCGAGAATCCGCCCTACCACGTGCCCGTCTTCGTGCTCACGCACCATGCCCGTGAGCCTCTCACGATGGAAGGCGGAACGACGTTCCACTTCGTGACCGATGGCATCCACAGTGCGCTGGCGCGCGCGAAGGAGGCCGCGCGGGGCAAGGACGTGCGAATCGGCGGGGGCGTCGCCACGATCCGGCAGTACCTCACCGCCGGACTGATCGACGAGATCCACCTCGCGATCGCGCCGGCACTGCTGGGCAAGGGCGAGCAACTCCTTGCCGGCATCGATGCGGCGAGCCTTGGCTACACCTGCACCGAGCACGCGGCGAGCGAACGCGCCATGCACGTCGTGCTGACGAAACAGGGCGGCAGGTGAGACTGGCATCCTCCGGCGCACGGTGAGGTGGATCGCCGCGAAACCACTCATGTCCGGCACCCGGCTGGGCGGGCGCCGCGATCGCTTCAGATGCCCATGTCCGCAAGTGCCTTGCTGATGCGCGCCATCACGTCCGTCAGGTCCGGATGGGACACCTCGAACCTCGTGATCGATTCGCGGAGCCGATCGACGATCGTGCGATGCCTCGCGGCCGCGGCCCCGCCGGGGTGGGCGAGCAGCGATCGAATGTCGACCGAGAGTTGCGTCAGGAGCTCGCGGTCTTCACTGCCGATCGTTCCCGCGCTCTTGAGCTTCGCGTGCAATTCGTTCAGTAGTCCCGTGATGGCATGGTCGTCCATCGCTGGCGAACCCCTTTCGACCCGTCACTCGATCGTCTGCTCAACGCTTCGCGTCCGGTTGAGGTATACACGCATCCTCGCCACCGGGCCACATCGCCGGCCCGGCTTCCATCGATTCCCGTGGAAATCCATCCGCAGCCGGCGGGACGGCAGCGCGCCGGAGACGCGTGATCCGGCTGGGAGGGAGGCTGCATGATCGACGACGATGACGCGCAGCCCGCCATCGAGACGCGAGGCCTCCGGCGGGTCTTCGGCGAGCTCGTCGCGGTCGAGAGCCTCGATCTGACGATCGCGCGTGGGGAGATCTTCGGATTGCTCGGCCCCAATGGCGCCGGTAAGAGCACGACCATCAAGATGCTCACGACTCTGCTGCCGCCCAGTTCGGGGGTCGCCCGTGTCTGTGGCCTCGACGTGGCCCGGCAGGCGACGGAAGTGCGCCGTCGGATCGGATACGTCCCGCAAATGCTCTCCGCAGACGGCGGACTTACGGGGCGCGAGAACCTCTCGCTCTCCGCCAGGCTGTACCGGATCCCACGGGCGAAGCGGGCCGGCCTGATCCGGGAGGCGCTGGCATTCATGGACCTCGTGTCATCCGCCGACGTCCTGGTGCGAACGTACTCGGGCGGGATGATCCGCCGCCTGGAGCTGGCGCAAGCCATGCTGCACCAGCCGCAGATCCTCATACTCGACGAGCAAACGATCGGGCTCGACCCCGTTGCCCGACACGTCGTCTGGGAGCGGCTGCTGGATCTGCAACGTGCGCGTACCATGACCATCCTGCTCACCACGCACGACATGGAAGAAGCCGACTTGCTGTGTGGACGCATCGCGATCCTGCACGCCGGCGTCGTCGGGAAGCTCGGGAGCCCTGCGGAGCTCAAGGCGGCCACTGGCCCGGCCGCGACGCTCGAGGACGTGTTCACAGCGGTTGCCGGTGGCTCGATCGGCGAAGGAGGGAGCTATCGTGACGTCCGGCAACTCCGGCGCACGTTCGGCCGGCTCGGCTAGCGGGGTCCGCATCGCGGACTTCAGCGACCAGACCCTGGCCGTGGCCGATGCCGAGATCCGCAAGCTCGTCCGCAACCCGACCGAACTCGTGACGCGCGCGGTGCAGCCGGTCCTCTGGCTGCTCGTCTTCGGTCAGGTGTTCAGCCGAACCCGCGCCATCCCGACCGGAGATCTGAGCTACATGGAGTTCATGGCTCCCGGGATCCTCGCCCAGGGGGTCCTCTTCGGGGCCATCTTCTATGGCATCGCCGCGATCTGGGAGCGCGATCTCGGCATCGTCCACAAGCTGCTCGTGAGCCCCGCCTCTCGCGCAAGCCTGGTGCTGGGCAAGGCGCTGGCCGCCGGCACCCGCGGGCTGCCGCAGGCCGCGATCATCTACGCGCTCGCCGCCGTACTGGGCGTTCGTCTGTCCCTCACGCCCTCGAGCGTCCTCGGCGTCGCGACGTTCGTGATGCTGGGCTCGGCGTCGTTCTCGACCTTCTCGCTGGTGATCGCCTGCGCCGTGAAGGAACGGGAGCGATTCATGGGAATCGGCCAGGTTCTTACGATGCCGCTCTTTTTCGCCAGCAATGCGATCTACCCGCTGGCTCTCATGCCGCCATGGCTGCGGGTCGTCGCGCGCGTGAACCCGCTGACCTACCTGGTGGACGGACTGAGAACTACGATGCTTCGGCACGGGACGAGTCCATTGGGCCTCGGACTCGATTACGCTGTCGAGCTCGGGCTGCTGGCGGCGCTGGTCTTGATCGCTGCGCGCGTATATCCCAGGCTGGCTCGATGAACTTGCAGGGCAGGGGCCCTCGACCTTTCTTGCGCGGGGAGGCTACATGAAGGTGCTGGTCGGCGTGGATGAATCGGCGCACGCGGAAGCCACGTTGGAGTTCGTGCGGGGCATGTCCTGGCCCGCGGACACGGAGATCGTCGTCGTCTCGGCGGTGGCGCTTCCCGCCGCAGTCTATTCCGAGGCGTACGCGCCGGCGGTGGTCGACATGAGCCGCCTGCTCGCGGACCTCACCAGGTTGCACCAGGACGTGGCATCGCGGAGTGCCCGCACACTCGCGCAGGCCGGCCTGCACGCCCGGGAGCGCGTCCCCCTGGGCGATGCGCGTGACGTGTTGATCGAAGAGGCGCAGAAGGAGCGGGCCGACCTGATCATCGTGGGCTCGCACGGTCGAACCGGGCTCGCGAAGCTCCTGATGGGAAGCGTGGCATCGCACGTGGTGACCCACGCACCCTGCAGCGTGCTGGTCGTCCGACGTGCGGCGTCGGGGGAGCGCGAAAAGACCTCCTGATTGAGGAGGCCGCAGGTCGTGCCGCGTTCACGCGGGTGTCAGAGCAGGTCACAGCCACACGCGGAGGTCCGCATGCGAAGAGTCACGGGCATAGGCGGCATCTTCTTCAGCGCCAGGGATCCGAAGGCGCTCGCCGCCTGGTACAAGCAGCACCTCGGGATCGACGTTCAGGACTGGGGCGGGGCGGCCTTCGAGTGGACGGACTCCGAAGGCAATCCGACCAGGGGAACGACGGCCTGGCTGATCGGCCCGGCGGACGGCAAGCACTTCGCTCCGAGCACGTCGCCGTTCATGGTCAACTATCGGGTCGAGGATCTGGCGGCGCTCCTCAAGGCGCTGCGCGAGGAAGGTTGCGACGTGCTGGAGAAGCAGACCGACGACCCGACGTTCGGGAAGTTCGGATGGGTCATGGATCCCGAGGGCAACAAGGTCGAACTCTGGCAACCGATCGAAGGACAGTGAGCTTCGGTCGCGCGCATGGCCTGACGGTCGTGGCCCGCGCTGTTCTGCAAGAACTCGGACCCAGGGAGCCATCATGAGGGTGAACAGAGAAGCCTCCGGGCGTCGTCCCGTCCAAGAGGAGCGCGGGATGAACCCGGAACAGCAGCTTGCGGGCTTCTTCGCGAAGTACGAGCCGGCGACGGCCATGCTCGGAAAGGCGTTGCGCGCGAGGCTGCGCAATCGGCTGCCCGGTCTGTTCGAGCTCGTCTACGTGTACGAAACCCAGAGCGCGCTAATGATCTCGTATTCACCGAGCGAGCACGGCTACGAGGGGCTCTGCGCAATCGCGCTGTACCCTCGCAGCGTGAAGCTGTCCTTCGGGCAGGGCGCGCTGTTGTCGAAGTGGGATCCGAGCAAGCTGCTGCAAGGTCGCGGCAAGACGGTGCGTCACGTCGTGCTGAACTCGGTGGCGGACTTCGACCGCGCGGAGATCGAAGCGTTGATCGGAGCCGCGCTGAGACTCGCGAAGCTGCGTCTCGACGCGAGCGCGAAGGGCGCCGTGCTCATCAAGGCGGAGGCACAGAAGCGGCGCGCCGCGCGACGAAAAGCGGCGCGACCGGCCCTCGCACGTTAAACGACAGCCGCGAGCCATGCGCGCGAATCTCGCCGCGATCAGGTGATGATCAGCAGCCGGCGCGTGAGCGTCGCCCCCGGAGCCTCGAGCCGAACCAGGACCACTCCCGGGCGGAGGCGATTGCCCGACCGGTCGCGCAGGTCCCAGCGCAGCGTGTGCGTGCCGGCAGCGAAATCGGCATCGGCGAGCGTCGCGACTCGACGTCCCTCGAGATCGTAGGCGGCCAGGCGCACGTGGGCGGGGGCGGGCAGCGAAAACGCCAGCTCGGCCACCGCAAACGCCGGACTCGGCCGCGGCGCCGAAAGTGTGATCGCGGGGCCGTCGACCTGCGGGGGCACGGCTGCGGAGCCCGACAGAGTCTCACCGAAGGAGTACAGAATCCCGTCGGACAGATGCTGGTTGAGGGACACGGTCACGGTTCCGTCGCTCCGCAGATCGCCGAGGTCGAGCACGATCCCACCACTGTCGATGCCTCCCGAGGCGGTTGTTTCCAACTCACCCGTCGAGGGGTCCCACGTGATCGGGAAACTGTTGTCGGCGCTGATCTCGAACGTCTGGCCAACGACGGACCAGGTCGCGACTCGTCCTGCGATCGACGAGCTGACGGTAATCGGCGATGAGAGCCCGCTCACGGCACCAACCATGAGCAGGCCCCGTTGATGCCCGGGA
>Ga0335083_10003039_pt1 | contig 21875 bp, 26 predicted proteins | sample Lox_Sample_42_FD_206716 | JGI IMG/M metagenome (GOLD analysis project Ga0335083, IMG submission 206716) | Soil microbial communities from Loxahatchee National Wildlife Refuge, Florida, United States - Lox_Sample_4.2 | ecosystem: Environmental > Terrestrial > Soil > Wetlands | place: USA...
CCGTAGATGTCGTGTACCTCCGAGAACGACAGGTGCTTCTCGATCATCTTGCGGTAGATCGAGAAGATGTGCTTCTCGCGCCCGGTCACCGCGGCGGCGACGCCCGCCTCGGCGAGCTTGGACTTGATCGCCGCCTCGATCTTGCCGACCACCTCGCGGCGGTTGCCGCGCGCCGCGCGCGTCGCCTTGGAGAGCACCCGGTAGCGCGACGGGTGCAGGTGCGAGAACGCCAGCTCCTGCAGCTCGTGGAACAGCTCGTTCAGGCCCAGGCGGTTGGCGATCGGCGCGTAGATCTCCATGGTCTCGCGCGCCACGCGCCGTCGCTTGGCCGGCGAGACCGCGTCGAGCGTGCGCATGTTGTGCAGCCGGTCGGCGAGCTTGATGAGGATGACGCGCACGTCGCGCGCCATCGCGAGCAGCATCTTGCGGAAGTTCTCGGCCTGCGCGTCTTCGGCGGACTGGAACTCGATCTTGTCGAGCTTGGAGACGCCGTCGACGAGCTCCGCCACCGGGCCGCCGAACGTGTCGGAGATCTCGGCCTTGGTGACCGAGGTGTCTTCCATGACGTCGTGCAGCAGCGCCGCCATCAGCGCCTGGCCGTCGAGGTGCCAGCCGGCGAGGATCTCGGCGACCGCGAGCGGATGGGAAATGTAGGGCTCGCCCGATTGCCGCGTCTGCCCGGCGTGCGCCGCGCCCGAGAAGCGGTAGGCCTCGGCGACGCGCGCCACGTCTCCCGGCTTCAGGTAGCCGAAGCGGCTTTCATCGAGCGCGGGGACCGCGGCCATGGGGACAAGTGTAATCCCCGGGACGCAGCCGTCCCGAGCTGGCGCGGATGCGGGCTCCCGCTTCGCGGGAGCGGCGGTCAGCCGAGACGGGCGGCTAGAGCGGCGACGCCGGCGGCGTGGGTGGGGCGGCCGGGGTCGGGTTGCGGCGCAGGACCTCGGTCCCCACCTTGCCGGTCGCAATCTCGCGCAGCGCGATCACGGTGTGCTTGTCGCGATCGGGGTCGACCAGCGGCGAGGCGCCGGCGCCGAGCTGCCGCGCGCGGTAGGTGGCCGCCAGCGTGAGTTGGAAGCGGTTGGAGATGCGCTTCAGGCAGTCGTCAACGGTAATGCGCGCCATGTCTGGGTCCTGGAGTTGCGGGGGCGGTGCTTCGAGCCGTCAGGCTGCGCCCGTGCCGGGCCGCGCCCGCTTCAGGCGCTCTACCCGGACGATCGCCTGCAAGTCCTGCCGGGCGATCTCGAAGTCCTTGTTAATTATAACGTAGTCGAACTCCGGAGCGTGCGACATCTCCTCCTCGGCGCTCGCCAGGCGCCGGCGTATCACGTCCTCCGCATCCTGGCCGCGCGCGCGCATGCGCCGCTCGAGCTCCGCCACCGAGGGCGGCAGGATGAAGACGCCGACGCAGCCGGGATGGAGCCGGCGCACCTGGCGCGCGCCCTGCCAGTCGATCTCCAGCACCAGATCGTCGCCGCGCCCGAGCGCCTCGCGGATCACGGCCTCGGAGGTGCCGTAGCGGAAGCCGTGCACCTCGGCGCTCTCCAGGAACTCGCCGCGCTCGAGCATGGCGACGAACGCGGCGTCGTCGACGAAGTGGTACTCGCGCCCCTGCGCCTCGCCCGGACGCGGCGCCCGCGTTGTGTAGGACACCGACAGCCGCAGGCGCGGGTCGGCCTTGATCAGCGCATCGATGAGCGAGCTCTTGCCTGCGCCCGAGGGCGCCGTGACGACGAACAGCAGCCCGCTCATTCGATGTTCTGCACCTGCTCGCGCAGCTGCTCGATGAGGAGCTTCAGCTCCAGCGCGCAGTCGGCGATCGCCGCCGAGGCGGCCTTGGAGGCGAGCGTGTTCGCCTCGCGGTTGAGCTCCTGGGCGAGAAAGTCGAGCCGCTTGCCGGCAGGGCCGCCTTCGGCTGCAGGGGCCCCGCTCGCCGCGAGCACGCGCTCGACCTCGTCGAGGTGGGCGGCGAGCCGCGTCAGCTCCTCGTCGACGTCGCTCTTCGCGGCGAACAGCGCGACCTCGGCGCCGATGCGTTCGTCTGGAGCCGCGCCGAGCGCCTCGCGCAGCCGCTCGGCGAGCCGCGCGCGCTGCGCGGCGACCGCCGCCGGGACGAGCGGCGCGACGTCGGCGACGCGGCGGCGCATCGCGGCAACGCGCTCCAGCAGCGCGGCGGAGAGCCGGGCGCCCTCCCTCGCGCGCGCCGCGCAAAGCTCGTCCAGCGCGCGCCGGGCGACGGATTCCAGCACCGCGCGCAGCTGAGCCTCGTCTGCCGCCGGCTCGGCCAGCACGCCGGGCCAGCGCAACACCTCGGCGACGCTCAGCGGGGCAGCATCGGGAAACACGTCCAGCACCGCGATTTCCAGCTGTCGCAAGCGCTCCAATTCCGCCGTCCCCGCGGTCGGCGCGGCGCGCCCCCGCGCGGTGGAAAGCGCGACGCGGCATTCCAGCTTGCCGCGCGCGATGCGCGCGGCGAACAGCTCGCGCAGCGCCGGCTCGACGCCGCGCAGATCGTCGGGCATGCGGAACTGAATGTCGAGGTAGCGCGAGTTGACCGAGCGCAGCTCCAGCGCGAGCGCGCCGAGCGGAGAATCGGCGCTCGCGACGGCGTAGCCGGTCATGCTTTGGATCATGGGGTTGCAGGTATCATAGGGTAGATGTCCTCCCAAGCCAACCAGCCATTGCCGGAGGGCTTTCGTCTCGAAAATTACAGAGTTCTGCGGCTGCTGGCCTCCGGCGGCTTCTCGTTCGTGTACCTGGCGCACGACGAGAACGAGGTTCCGGTGGCGATCAAGGAGTATCTCCCCGCCACGCTCGCGTTGCGCACCGACACGAATCCGTCGCCGGCGGTGCCGGAGGAAAACCTCGCCACTTTCCGCTACGGCCTGAAGTGCTTCTTCGAGGAGGGCCGTGCGCTCGCCACGCTGCAGCACCCGAACGTCGTGCGCGTGATCAATTTCTTCCGCGCCAACGATACCGTCTACCTGGTCATGCGCTACGAGCGCGGCCGCACATTGCAGGAGCACATCCACAAGCGCAGCGGCGCCCTGAGGGAAGAATGGCTGCGCAGCACCTTCGCGCAGCTGCTCAACGGCCTGCGCGAAGTGCATTCCAACAAGCTGCTGCACCTCGACATCAAGCCGGGCAACATCTACGTCCGCAACGACGGCACTCCGGTGCTGATCGACTTCGGCGCCGCGCGCCAGACGCTCGCGAGCGACGGCCTCAGGCTGCCGCCGATGTACACGCCCGGGTTCGCCTCTCCGGAGCATCATCGCGGCCGCGAGCGCCTCGGCCCCTGGAGCGACATCTACTCTATCGGCGCCTCGATGTACGCGTGCCTCGCGGGCGCGGCGCCGCCGCCGGCGCCGCAGCGCCTCGAGAAGGACAAAATGACAAGCGCGCGGCGGGCGTGGGCGGGAAAATATTCCGCAGCGCTGCTGGACACGATAGATTGGTGCCTGCGCCTGGACCACATGGAACGCCCGCAGAGCGTGTTCGCGCTGCAGAAAGCACTGCTCGGGGAGAAGGAGCCGGGATACCGCGGCGAGGCGCCGTTGCTCGACCAGCTGAAGGACGCAATCCTGCGCAAGGTGAGGGGCGCAGCGGAAAAATCATGAAATACGCCATCTTCCAGGACACGCGCATCGGCAAGCGCGCCTACCAGCAGGACCGCGTCGGCCGCTGGCAGACGCGCGACTCGCTGTTCGTGGCGGTCGCCGACGGCATGGGCGGCCACGCGCACGGCGACGTCGCCGCGCAGCTCACCGTCGACTGCCTCGGCGCGGCGTTTCGCACCGAGGCGAAACCGAAGATCGCCGATCCGGACATGTTCCTGTTCCGCTCGATCGGCCGCGCGCACGCCATGATCCTCCACCAGGCGCAGAGGCAGAAGCTGGGGCAGTCGTTCGCCGACTCGCCCCGCACCACGATCGTCGCCTGCCTGGTGCAGGACGGCTACGCGTACTGGTCCTTCGTCGGCGACTCTCGGCTCTACGTCATCCGCGACGGGCGCATCGTCACGCGCACGCGCGACCACACGCCGGTGCAGGTGCTGATCGACGCCGGCCGCATCCGCGAGGAAGCCGCCGCGACGCACCCGGACCGCAACAAGCTGCTGCAATGCCTCGGCGGGCCGCGCGCGCCGAAGATCGAGCCCTCCGCCAACACGCGGCTGCACAAGGGGGACGTAGTGCTCCTCTGCAGCGACGGCTTCTGGGGGCCGCTCACGCAGCGCCAGCTGCTGATGGGCCTGCTCGGCAGGCCGCTCGCCAAGGCGATGCCGGAGCTGATGGCGCTGGCCGAGGCGCGCGCCGGCCCGCGCTGCGACAACCTCTCGGCGATCGCGATCGAATGGCAGGACAAGGCGGTGGCGGCGCCGGTCGAGCCCGAGACGGTGCCGATGGCCGACCTGCCGACCGACATCCAGGACTTCAGCGCCACCGAGCCGGATTTCATGCGCATGTCGGACGAGGACATCGAGCGCGCGATCGCGGACATCAAGCGCGCGCTGAAGAAGAACGACCCGGGGGTGCGATGAGGCCGAGCCGGCGCCGGGCGGACGAGTTGCGTGCGGTGCGCATCGCGCGCGGCTATACCCGCCACGCCGAGGGCTCCGTGCTGGTCGAGTTCGGCGACACCAAAGTGCTGTGCAACGCCAGCGTCGAGGACCGGGTGCCGCCGTTCCTGCGCGACAAGGGCCGGGGCTGGGTCACCGCCGAATACGGGATGCTGCCGCGCGCCACGCACACGCGGGGCGAGCGCGAGGCGGCGCGCGGGCGCCAGTCCGGACGCACCCAGGAAATACAGCGGCTGATCGGCAGGAGCCTGAGGGCGGTCGTCGATCTTCCGGCGCTCGGCGAGCACACGGTGCACCTTGACTGCGACGTGCTGCAGGCCGACGGCGGCACGCGCACGGCGGCGATCACGGGCGCGTTCGTCGCATTGCACGATGCGCTCGCCTGGCTGCGCGGGCGGGGCCGCATCGCGACGTTGCCGGTGAAGGACTTCGTCGCCGCGGTCTCGGTGGGCGTCTACGAGGGAATTCCGGTGCTCGACCTGGACTACGCCGAGGATTCCGCCTGTGAGACCGACATGAACGTGGTCATGACCGGCAGCGGCGGGTTCGTGGAAGTGCAGGGCACCGCGGAAGGCGCGCCCTTTGCGCGCGCCGCCCTCGAGCGCATGCTCGAACTCGCCGCGGGCGGGATCGCGGAGCTGGTGGCACAGCAGCGCAGGGCGCTCGGGGTTTGAGCGGGGGCCTGAAGTCGCTGGTGCTCGCGTCGGGCAACCCCGGCAAGCACGCCGAGCTGCAGTCGCTGCTGCGGCCGCTCGGCATCCACGTCCTCACCCAGGTCGAGCTCGGGGTCGCGGAGGCCGACGAGCCCCATGACAGCTTCCTTGAGAACGCGCTCGCCAAGGCGCGCCATGCTTGCATCGCTACCGGGCTGCCGGCGCTCGCCGACGACTCGGGACTGTGCGTCGACGCGCTCGGCGGCGCGCCGGGGGTGCACTCGGCCTATTTCGCCGGGCGCGACGGCGACAGGGGCGAGCGCGACGCGCGCAACAACGACAAGCTGCTCGCCGAGATGCGGACGAAGCGCGACCGCCGCGCACACTACGAATGCGTCCTGGTGCTGATGCGCGGGGCGGACGACCCGCGGCCGCTCGTCGCCAGGGCAGAATGGCACGGCGAGATCGCGCCCGCGGCGCGCGGCGATGGCGGCTTCGGCTACGACCCGCTCTTCGAGGTCGGCGGGCTCGGTTGCACCGCGGCCGAGCTGGCGCCGGAGGAAAAGAACCGCATCAGCCACCGCGGGCAGGCGCTGCGCAAGATGGTCGAACTGATCGCGCGATCGTGAGCGCGCGGCTGCACGATGCTCGGCAGGTGCATTTCGCGCAGCTGCCGCCGCTCGCCCTCTACGTGCACCTGCCGTGGTGCGTGCGCAAGTGCCCGTATTGCGACTTCAACTCGCACGAGCGCGCGGGCGAGCTGCCCGAGCGGGAGTATGTTGGCGCCCTGATGCGCGACCTCGAGGCGCTGCTGCCCTCTGTCTGGGGACGGCGCGTGCGCTCGGTGTTCATCGGCGGCGGCACGCCGAGCCTGTTCTCCCCGGCATCGATCGATGCGCTTCTTGCCGGCGTGCGCGCGCGGCTCACGCTCGATCCGGATGCGGAGGTGACGCTGGAAGCCAACCCCGGCACCGCGGAGGCGGCGCGCTTCCGCGGCTACCGCGAAGCGGGCGTGAACCGGATCTCGCTCGGCGTGCAGAGCTTCGACGACGCCATGCTCGCCGCGCTCGGCCGCATCCATGGCGCGGCGGAGGCGCACCGGGCGATCGATGTGGCGCTGGCGGCGTTCGAAAACGTCAATATCGACCTGATGTACGGCCTGCCCGGGCAGAGCGTCTCGATGGCGCGCGCGGATCTCGCCGAGGCGATCCGCTCGGGCGCCGCGCATGTCTCGGCGTACCAGCTGACGATCGAGCCGAACACTGTGTTCCACGCCAGGCCGCCCGCGCTCCCGGCGCACGAGGCCTGCGCCGACATGCAGCAGGCGGCGGAGGAGGCGCTCGCCGCCGCCGGGTTCGAGCACTACGAGATCTCGGCGTTCGCCCGGCCGGGGCGCCGCTGCCGCCACAACCTCAACTACTGGGAATTCGGCGACTACCTCGGCGTCGGCGCCGGCGCGCACGGCAAGCTGTCGTTCGCGGACCGGGTGACGCGGCACGAGCAGCCGAAGCAGCCGCGCGAGTACCTTGCCGGCGGGCGGCCAGCCGCGGTGCGCGCGGTCGGCTCGGGCGAGCTCCCGTTCGAGTTCATGCTGAACGCGCTGCGCCTGGTCGAGGGCTTCGCGCCGGAGCTGTTCCCCGCGCGGACCGGCCTTGCCGCGCCGGTGATGGAAGCGGGGCTGAAGGACGCCGAGAAGAGAGGCCTGCTGGAGCGCAGCGTCGGGCGAATCCGCCCGACCGCGCTCGGGCAGCGTTTCCTCAGCGATCTGACCGCGCTATTCCTGCCGCACGAATAGGAGGTCGCGCACCGGGTGGCCGAGCGCGAGGCCCCTGCGCTCGAACTTCGTGGTCGGCCGGAATCGCGCTTCCTTTGGCGCAGCCCTGAAGAGTCCGCTGGACGCGAACACCTGCTCGATCTGCGCTGCGTAGTGCGGCCAGTCGGTGGCGGCGTGGACGTAGCCGCCCGCGACCAGCTTGCGCGCGGCGAGCGCGGCGAAGTCGGGCTGCACCAGGCGGCGCTTGTGGTGGCGCTTCTTCGGCCATGGATCGGGAAAGAACAGGTGCAGGCCGGCGAGCGAGGCGTCGGGAATCATGTGCCGCATCACCTCCGCCGCATCGTGCCGGATGACGCGCAGGTTGCGGATGTCGCGCACCGCGATCTGCTTCAGCAGGCTGCCCACGCCCGGCGCATGGACCTCGACTGCGAGGAAGTTCCTGCCCGGGGTCGAGAGCGCGATCTCGGCGGTGGTCTCGCCCATGCCGGAGCCGATTTCGAGCACGACCGGCGCGTCCGTGCCGAAAAGGCTTTTCAGATCGAGGGGGCGATGGGAGAACGGGACGCCGAACCTGGGGAGCAATTCGTCCAGCGCGCGCTGCTGCGCGGGCGTGGTCCGCCCTTGGCGCAGGACGTAGCTGCGGATCGGCTTGATCAGGCCGCTTTCGGCTGCGAGGGGGCGATGCTGCCTTCGGTCGGCGACGACGGCGTCGCGGCGTAGAGCCTTTTCGGCATGCGGCCGGCGAGAAAGGCTTCGCGGCCCGCCTCGACCGCGAGCTTCATCGCGTGCGCCATCCGCACCGGCTCCTTCGCCGCGGCGATCGCGGTGTTCATCAGAACGCCGTCGCAGCCCAGCTCCATCGCTACCGCCGCGTCGGACGCGGTGCCGACGCCGGCATCGACCAGCACCGGAACCTTCACGGCGCCGATCACCAGCTGCAGGTTCCAGGGATTGAGGATCCCCATGCCCGAGCCGATCAGCGAGGCGAGCGGCATCACTGCGACGCAGCCGGCGTCCTCCAGCATCTTCGCCTGGATCGGGTCGTCCGAGCAGTACACCATCACCTTGAAGCCTTCCTTGACCAGCTGCGTCGCCGCGGCGAGGGTCTCGGGCATGTTCGGGTAGAGCGTGCTGGCGTCGCCGAGCACCTCGAGCTTCACCAGGTCGTGCCCGTCGAGCAGCTCGCGCGCCAGCCGCAGCGTGCGCACCGCGTCGGCGGCGCTGTAGCAGCCGGCCGTATTCGGCAGGTAGGTGAAGCGCGAGGGCGGCAGGTACTCGAGCAGCGAGGGCTCGCCGCGCGTCTGGCCGATGTTCGTGCGCCGGATCGCCACCGTCACGATCTCGGCGCCGGAAGCCTCGATCGCCGCGCGCGTCTGCACGAAATCCCGGTACTTGCCCGTGCCGACGAGCAGGCGCGAGCCGTAGGCCTTGCCGGCGATGAAGAGCGCGTCCGCCATTCTCAGCCGCCTCCCACGGCGACGACGATTTCAAGGCGATCGCCGTCGCGCAGCAAGGTCGACGCGTGTACGCCTCGCGGGACTATCTCTCCATTACATTCGATCGCAATCTTCTTACCTTCAAGCCGGAGCGCCTCAAGGAGTTCAGACAGCGACAGAGGATTGTTGTACTTTTCCACGTTCCCGTTGATAGAAATCTTAATCATAATAAATTATTTGATAATAATATCAAATACTTGATTTAATTTATTGCATCGCAATATAAACTTAATGTAATTTCTCGAAACGTTAACTTTTCCTACCAATCTATTCACCGAGGGAGTACAGTTGCTCGCGTACAGCACATAGGAGGCGAAGATGCTGACAAGGATACTGCTGATCGTTGCAGGGCTCGCACTGGGCGGATGCTCGACGTTGACGGAATTAAGCTCCATGCGCAAGGAGTACTTGCACAATGAGCAGGGCAACGTCATCGGTTACAAGGAGATGCTGCGCAATGAGCAGACCGGCGAGGTGGTCGCGCAGGTCGAGCTCTTCACGCCGTTGCGCGACTCGAGCGGCAACCTGATCGGGTACGAAGAAAAGGCGAAGGGCGGCAGCATCGTGCGCGACTTTGAGGGACGTGCGATCGGCGGGCGGTTCACCGACCTGCGCAGCCGCGGCACCAACGCGCGCAGCCGCGGCCTGCTGGTGGTGTTCGTGCCGCGCACGCCGGACAAGGTCGCGAAGATCGAGCCGGGCAAGCCGGTGTTCCCACAGCTGGTCGCGCTGCTCAGCGACCGGGATCTGCGCCGTATCCGCTAGCGAGCGGTTCCCCTAGGACTTCAAGCGCCGGCCGCGGGCGATCCCCGCGGCCGGTTCGTTTCCGGGCCCCTGACGTAGAATTCCGCGCTCGGGCGGGTGTAGTTCAATGGCAGAACACCAGCTTCCCAAGCTGGTTACGTGGGTTCGATTCCCATCACCCGCTCCAACGACCCCGGGAGCGCTGATGCCGTACTCGGTGGAAGGCAAGCTGGTGGTGGCGATCTCCTCGCGCGCGCTGCTCGATTTCGAGGAGGAGAACCGGGTGTTCGACACCCAGGGCGAGCGTGCGTATGTCGACTTGCAATACGCGCGCCTCGACGTCCCGGCAAAGGCCGGCGTGGCGCTGCCCCTGGTGAAGAAGCTGCTCGCGTTCAACACCCCCGGCGCGCAGCGCGTCGAGGTGGTGATCCTGTCCAAGAACGACCCGGTGAGCGGGCTGCGCGTGTTCCGCTCGGCGAAGCTCGCCGGGCTGGACCTGGAGCGGGGCGTGTTCACCCGGGGACGCAGCCCCTACCGCTATCTCGACGCCCTCAAGGCGAACCTGTTCCTGTCGGCGAACGAGCAGGACGTAATGGCCGCGCTCGACGCGAGCGTCCCGGCGGCGCGCGTGGTGCCGGAATCGGCGCAGGCGGCGGGCCGCCATGCGGAGGAGGTCCGGATCGCCTTCGACGGCGACGCCGTGCTGTTCTCGGACGAGGCCGAGCGCGTCTACCAGCGCGAGGGCCTCGACGCGTTTACCCGCCACGAGACCGCGCACGCGCTGAAGCCGCTGCCGCCCGGGCCGTTCAAGCCGCTGCTCGAGGCGCTCCACCGGCTGCAGGCGGCCGGCGGCACCGACGCGCCGATGCGGCTGCGCACGGCGCTGGTCACCGCGCGCAGCGCTCCGGCGCACGAGCGGGCGGTGAGGACTCTGATCGACTGGAACATCGCGGTGGACGAGGCGCTATTCCTCGGGGGCCTCGACAAGGGGGAGTTCCTGCGCGCGTTCCAGCCCGATTTCTACTTCGACGACCAGCGCGGGCACGTCGAGTCCGCGCGGCGCCACGTCGCCACGGGGCACGTTCCCTTCGGCGTCGCCAACCGGGAGCGGCGCGCGTCGTGAAGGCGCTGCGCTACGCGCTCTACGTGGTCGCCGGCCTGGCGGCGCTCCTGGCGCTCGCGGTTGCGGCGGTCGCCGTCTTCGTGGACGGCGCTTTCGTCAAGACGCGCCTCGAAGGCGCGATGCAGGCGCGCCACCGCACGCTGAAGATCGAAGGCGTGCCGGCGCTGACGCTCTTTCCGGTCGCCGGAATCTCCCTGGGCAAGACCACGCTCTCCGAGCCGAACAGCGACAAGCCCTTCGTGTCGTTCGACTCCGCGCAGGTCGCCGTTCGCGTGATGCCGCTGCTCTCCTCCGAGATCGCGGTCGAGAAGCTGAGGATCTCGGGGCTCGAGGCCCATCTGGTGCGCCGCAAGGACGGCAGCATGAACTACTCGGACCTCGCCGGTGGCGGCGAAGCGCACGGCGGCGCGGCGGCACCCCGGTTGCGCCTTGCCGAGGTGCTCGTCGAGCACGCCAACCTCGCCTACCGCGACGAGGCGAGCGGGCAGGAGATCGACGTCAAGGACCTCAACCTCAAGACCGGCCGCCTCGAAGGCGGCACGCCGGGGCAGGTGGCGCTCGAGATGCGCGTCACCGGCCGCCGTCCCGACCTCGACCTCCATGCGCGCGCTTCGGGCGCCATGCGCTTCGATCTGGGCAGGTCCGAATTCGCGTTCGATGGCTTCGAGGCCGCGCTCGCGGGCAAGGTCGAGCAGGATACGCTCGCCGCGCAGTTCAGCGCGCCGAAGGTCGAGGTGACGCCGGCGCGCGCTGCGGGCTCGGAGGTGCGCGGCAAAGTCGAGCTGAAGGGGCCGCATCGCAAAGTCGACGCCAGCCTGCGCATCGCGGCGGTCGAGGGCAGCGCGAGCGCGCTGACGATTCCGGCGATCGAGCTCGACCTCGACGCCGCCGTGGATCGGATCGCGACCCGGGCCAAGCTGCGGGCTGCGCTGAAGGCGAACCTGGAGAAGCAGGATCTCGACGCCGAGGCTTCGGGCAAGCTGGACGACTCGAGCCTGAAGGCGGGCGTTCACGTGAAGAATTTCGCCCCGCTTGCGGCGACCTTCGACGTCAGCGCCGACCGGCTGGATCTCGACCGGTATCTGGGTCCTGCACCCAAGGAGAAGCAGGGCGACGAGCGCATCGATCTCGGCGCGCTTCGCGGCAAGACCGTCAGCGGCCGGGTCGCGATTGGCGCGCTCGTGGCGAGGCGCGTCAAGCTGCAGGACGTGAAGGCCGAGCTGAGGCTCGCGGGCGGCAAGCTGGAGGTCTCGCCGTGGTCGGCGAAGCTCTACGGCGGCACGGCGAGCGGCACGCTCACCGCGGAGGCGGACGGCAACCGCTTCCACGTCAAGGAGACGGCGCAGAACGTGGCGCTCGGCGAGCTGCTGCGCGACGCCGCGCGGAAGGACGTGCTCGAGGGGCGCGGCGACGTCAGCGCCGACGTGCGCTGCGCGGGGGCTACGGTGCCGGCACTGAAGCGCTCGCTGAACGGCAGCGCGCGCGTGTATCTCAAGGACGGCGCCATCAAGGGCGTGAACCTCGCCGACAGTGCGCGCAATCTCAAGTCCGCGGTCGGCATAAAGCAGGGCAAGGCCGATCTTTCGAAGAAAACCGACTTCTCGGAGCTGAGCGCGAGCTTCGACATCAAGAACGGCGTCGCCAGGAACGACGACCTCAAGGCTGCCTCTCCTTTCCTGCGGCTCGGCGGTTCCGGCGACCTCGATCTTGGCGCCGACACGATCGACTACCTCGCCAAGGCGACGCTCGTTGCGACCGCCAAGGGGCAGGGCGGACGCGCCGCGGGAGATGTCGCCGGGGTCACCATCCCGGTGAAGCTCTCCGGCGCGCTCGAGAGCCCCGACTGGCACATCGACTACACGGGCCTGGTGGGCGGCGCGGCCGGTGGCGTGGTCCAGGGAGCGGAGAAGGGCGTCAGCAGCCTGAAGAACGCGGTGCGCGGTCTTTTCGGGCGCTAGGCGTGGGCTTCGCCGCGAAGCTGGTGGCGTGGCAGAGGCGCCATGGGCGGCACGGCTTGCCATGGCAGGGCACGCGCGACCCGTACCGCATCTGGCTCTCGGAGGTGATGCTGCAGCAGACCCAGGTGGCGTCCGTCGTGCCGTATTACGAGCGCTTTGTCGCACGATTTCCCGGAATCGCCTCGCTCGCCGCGGCATCGCAGGAACAAGTGCTCGGCCTCTGGAGCGGCCTGGGCTACTACGCGCGCGCGCGCAATCTGCATGCTGCGGCCAGGAAAGTCGCGTTCGACCTGAAGGGCAGGTTCCCGGACACTGCGGAGGGGATCCGTGCGCTCCCGGGCGTCGGCCGGTCCACGGCGGCCGCGATCGCCGCTTTCGCCTACGGCGAGCGCGCCGCGATCCTCGACGGCAACGTGCGGCGCGTGCTCGCGCGCTGCTTCGGGCGGGAGGACGAGCGCGAGCAATGGACGCTCGCGCACCGGCTGCTGCCGCGGCGGAGCGTCGCCACCTACACCCAGGCGCTGATGGATCTGGGTGCGACCGTATGCACGCGCGCCAAGCCCGCGTGCGGCCGCTGTCCGGTGGCGACACAGTGCGTCGCACGGCGCGAGCGCCGCATCGACGAACTGCCGGCGGCGCGGCGGCGCGCCGCAAAGCCCACGCGGCGCATCGAGTGGCTTGTGCTGCAGCGTCGGGGTGAAGTGCTGCTCGAGCGCCGGCCGGGCGCCGGGATCTGGGGCGGGCTCTGGTCGCTTCCGGAGCTCGGCCGCGGCGGCGCGCCGGCCTACTGCCGGGAGCGCCTCGGCTGCGAGATCGGGGCGCTCGAGCGCCTGCCCGCATTCGAGCATGGTTTCACGCATTTCAGGTTGAAGGTGCAACCGCTGCGCTGCGAGGTGCGCAGCCTGCTGCCGCGCGCGCATTCGCCGGGCTACGCCTGGCTCGCGCTTGCCGACGCCGTGCGGGCCGCGGTGCCGGCGCCGGTAAGGAAGCTGCTCTCAGAGCTCTCCTGAGCCGCCCCGCGCGGCCGACGTCTGCGTCAGCAGGCGCTGAAGGATCTCCAGTCGCCGCGGGCCATCGCCCAGCTCGAGCAGGCGCTGCTTCGACTCCAGCGGCAGCGGCAGCACCTCGGCGAGCCGCGCGCCGACCCAGACGCACGACTCGAAGCGGAAGGGCTTGGCGAACAGGCGCTCGCCGTGCTCGGCGGCGATCCGCTCGAGCAAGCGCCGAGCGCCCGAAAGTTCCTCGGGTACCGGCGAATCGATCTCCTCGGGAAGCGGCTCGACCGAGGCCACGACCAGCCCGTCGGACCGGTCCTCCCGCGCCAGGACGCGAAAGCGCTGCGCGCCCTGCACTACGATCTGCAGCAGGCCGAGCTGCTGCATGTCCCAGTTCACGATGCGCGCGAGGCAGCCGACCTCCTCGGGTGTCGCCGGTGCCCCTACCTCGGCGCCCTCGCGGATCAGGCAGACGCCGAAGGGGCGCTCGTCGCGCAGGCACTCCTTCGCCATCGCCAGGTAGCGCTGCTCGAAGATCCGCAGCGGCAGCAGGCCGCCGGGGAACAAAACCGTGTCGAGCGGAAAGAGGGGGATGCGGCCCGGCGTCGCCATCAGTCCTGCGCCGCGAGCGCCCGGTGGCGCACCAGCACGCGCCAGTCGGCGCGGAACGCCTGCGCCAGCCGCTCCGCAAGGTAGACGGAGCGGTGGCGGCCGCCGGTGCAGCCGACGGCGACGGTCAGGTAGCTGCGGTTGTCGCGCAGCACCTCGGGCAGCCAGCGGCCGAGAAACGCCCGCAGGTCCTCGAAAAACGCCTGCACCCGCTCCTGGCCCTCCAGAAACGCGATCACCTCGGCGTCGCGCCCGGTCAGCGCGGCGAGGCCCGGCTCATAGTGCGGATTGGGAAGCATGCGGGCGTCGACGACCCAGTCGGCCTCGAGCGGGAGGCCGTCCCGAAAGGCGAACGATTCGAACAGCAGCGTCAGCGCGCCGCCGCGCAGGGCCAGCAGGTCGCGTATCCAGTTGCCCAGCGCCTTGGTTTGCAGGCCGCTCGTGTCGATGCGGTGCCCGAGCTCCGCCACGCCGGCAAGCAGCGCGCGCTCCCGTTCGATCGCCTCGCTCAGCGTCAGGCCCTGCCCGGCCAGCGGGTGGCTGCGGCGCGTTTCGGAGAAGCGGCGCAGCAGCGTCTCGGCGCTCGCCTCGAGGAACAGCACCCGCGTCTCGGCGCCGAGCGCGCGCAGCGCCTCCAGGCTCGCCGGGAGCGACGACAGCGCGACGCTGCGCGCATCCACGCTCACCGCGATGCGCCGGTGGCCGCCATCGCCCGCGAACTTTACCGCGTCGATCAGCAGCGTGGCCGGCAGGTTGTCGACGCAGTAGTAGCCGCTGTCCTCGAGCACGCCGAGCGCGATGCTCTTGCCCGACCCCGACAGGCCGCTGACCAGAACCAGCTGCACGCGAAATCAGGGACAGACCACGTTTTCCGCGCGGCGTACCGCGAAAAACGTGGCCTGTCCCTGTTTTCCCCTACGCATCGCCGCTCATGGCCTGCTTTTGGCGCGCCAGGAATTCCGCGGCCGAGTCCTTGCCGCGCAGCTGGAGGATGTAGTTGCGCACTGCGGCCTCGAGCAGCACCGCGAGGTTGCGGCCTGCGGCAACCGGAATCACGACTTTGCGCACGGTCACCCCAAGAATCTCCTCGGCGAGCTCAGACAGCGGCAGCCGCTCGATCGGGTCGCGCGCAGCGCTGCCGCCGGGCTTCTCCAGGTGCGCGATCAGCTTCAGCTTCATCTTCGGCCGCACCGCGGTCTCGCCGTAGATGGCGCGGATGTTGATCAGGCCGAGCCCGCGCACCTCGAGGAAATCCTTCAGCAGCGGCGGGCAGCGGCCTTCGAGCGTGGTTGCGGCGATGCGCGAGATCTCCACCACGTCGTCGGCGACGAGACCCTGGCCGCGGCTGATCAGCTCGAGCGCGAGCTCGCTCTTGCCGACCCCCGACTCGCCGGTGATCAGCACGCCGACGCCGAGCACGTCCATCAGCACGCCGTGGCGCTCGGCGGTGTCGGCGAGCCGCTTGGCGAGGTAGCTGGAGAGCTTCTCGATGACGCGTGCGGCAGGGAGCGGCGTCGCGAACAAGGGCGTGCCGGCGCGGTCGGCAGCCTCTGTCAGCGTTGCCGTCGGCGCGACGCCGTCGGCGAGGATCAGCGCCGCCGGCGCCGGCGCGAACAAGCGCTCGATCAGCCCCGAGAGCGTACCCGCCTCGTAGGCGCCGATGACCTGGATGCTGTTCGGGTGAGTGAGATTAAGGTGGCCGATCAGCGCCGCGGCCGCGGCCGACTCGCGGCGTACCGCGGTGCGGCCGTCGCGCCCCGCGACCCACGCGAGCGCCAGCGCCTCGCGGTTATCCTCATGCAGCTGCGCGACGTTGACCTGCAGCATCGGGCTGCCACGCGGCAATGAGCTGGTGCAGGGCCGCAGCGTCCGCCGCGGCCGTGAGCGACTCGCGCAGCGTGCGGTCGCTGAACATCTGCGCCAGCTCCGACAGGATCTCGAGGTGCTTCTCGGTGGCGTGCTCCGGCACGAGGAGCACGAACACGAGACCGACCGGCTTGCCATCCGGCGCGTCGAACGGCACCGGCTGGGCAAGCCGCACGAAGGCGCCGAGCGCCTCCTTCAGTCCCTTGATGCGACCGTGCGGCATGGCGATGCCCTGGCCGAGGCCGGTCGAGCCGAGGCGCTCGCGCGCGAACAGGCTCTCGAACACGGCGCCCCGGGCAATGCCGTTGTGATTCTCGAACAGCAGACCGACCTGCTCGAACAGCCGCTTCTTGCTCGACGCGGCGAGATCCGGCAGGACGTGCGACAGCGGCAGCAGCTTCGCGACGAGGCTCATCGGAGGGCGCGAATTATAGCCCGCTAGCGGCGCTTCGGCGCGTCGTGCGACCTGGCGTCGCGCCTGCCCTTGTGGCGCAGCACCTGCCGATCGAGCTTGTCGACGAGCAGGTCGATGGCCGCATACAAGTCCGCCTGCTCGCACTCGCAGTGAATGTCCTTGCCGCGCACGTGAAGCGTCACTTCGGCCTTGCGCAGGATCCTGGAGGCGGACAGCGTGACGTGCACGTCGATCACATGGTCGAAGTGGCGCCGCACGCGCTCCAGCTTGCCGCCGACGTAGCTGCGGATGGCCGGAGTGATCTCCAGCTGATGACCGCTCACGTTGAGGTTCATTACAGGCTCTTCCTCTGGTTGACGGGCGGAATCTGAAGCGACTCGCGGTACTTGGCGATGGTGCGCCGCGCGACCACGATGCCCTGCTCGGCGAGAATCTGCGCGATGCGCGAGTCGGAGAGCGGCGCGCGCGCGTCCTCGGCCGCGACCAGCTGCCGGATCAGCGCCCGGATCGCCGTGGACGAGGCGGCGCCGCCGGTGTCGGTCGCCACGTGGCTGCCGAAGAAATACTTGAGCTCGAAGGTGCCGCGCGGCGTGGCCATGTATTTCTGCGTCGTCACGCGCGAGATCGTGCTCTCGTGGACGCCGAGGACGTCCGCAATCTCGCGCAGCACCATCGGACGCATCGCGACTTCGCCGTGCTCCAGGAAGCTGCGCTGCCGGTCCACGATCGCCTGCGACACGCGCAGGATGGTGTCAAAGCGCTGCTGCACGTTCTTGATCAGCCAGCGCGCTTCCTGCAGCTGCGAGGACAGCGCGTTGCCGCCGCCATTGCGCGAGCGCGACGCCAGCTCGGCGTAGAGCCGGTTGACGCAAAGCCGCGGCATCGCCTCCGGGTTGAGGCTGGCGCGCCAGACGTTGCGCACCTTGCGCACGATGACGTCGGGAACGACGTAGCGCGTCTCGACGCGCGCGTAGGGCGCGCCCGGCCTGGGGTTCAGGCCCCGGATCAGGTTTTGCGCGGCGCGCAGTGCGGCCTCGTCGGCGCCCGTGACGCTCTTCAGGCGCGCGTAGTCGCGCTCGGCAAGCAGCCCGAGATGCCGCTCGGCGATCGTCAGCGCCAGCGCCGCGGCGCCGCCCGCTACCGCTCCGCAGCCGGGGTCCGTGCGCATGAGGGCGCGCAGCTGCAGCGCCAGGCATTCGCCCGGCGAACGCGCGCCGACGCCGGCGGGCTCGAGGTTCTGCAGCTGCTTCAGCGCGATCGCGAGCTCGTCGGCCTCGACCTCCGCTTCGGGCGGCAGCAACGCCGCGATCTCCTCGAGCGGCTGCGTGAGGTAGCCGTCTTCGTCGAGCGCGTCGATCAGCAGCCCCACCAGCGTGCGGTCGCGCACCTCGAGATTGGTCAGCGCGACCTGTCCGATCAGGTGATCTCGCAGCGTCGGCACGTCGGCCGCGGCGTGGGTACGGTCGCCATCGTCCTCGGCGTCCTCGCCGCCGCGCCATGCGGCGGCGTAGTCGGGCGGCAGGTCCTCGCTGCTCTGCGCGGCCGGCGGCTCCGCGGCCGAGCGTGGTGCTTCCGTGGCGGCGTCCGGCGGCGCCTGCGTCTCGCCGTCGGTTTCTTCGCGCTCGAGGATCGGGTTCTCCATCAGCAGGCGCTCGATCTCCTGGTTCAGCTCGACCGTGGAGAGCTGCAAGAGGCGGATCGACTGCTGCAGCTGCGGCGTCAGCGTCAGGTGCTGCGAGAGCCGGAACTGCAGGGTGGGCTTCATGGGGCTGGGATTCGCCGCGGACGGCGCGGGCTACATGCGGAAGTGCTCGCCCAGATAGACGCGGCGAACACTGTCATTATAGACGATCTCCTCCGGCCGGCCGCTCGCGAGCACGGCCCCTTCGTTGATGATGTAGGCCCGGTCGCAGATCCCCAGTGTCTCGCGCACGTTGTGGTCGGTGATCAGCACGCCGATGCCGCGGGCCTTGAGGAAACCGATGATGCGCTGGATGTCTAGGACCGCGATCGGGTCGACCCCGGCGAAAGGCTCGTCCAGCAGGATGAAGCCGGGCTCCGAGCCCAGGGCGCGCGCGATCTCCAGCCGCCGGCGCTCGCCGCCCGAGAGCGACAGCGCGGCGTGCTTGCGCAGGTGCGCGATGTTGAGCTCCGAGAGCAGCTCGTTCAGCCGCTCCTGCATCTGGCCGGGGGGAAGCCCCTGCAGCTCGAGCACCGCCTGGACGTTCTCCTCGACGCTGAGCTTCCTGAAGACCGAGTTCTCCTGCGGCAGGTACGAGATGCCGAGGCGCGCCCGGCGATGGATCGGCAGCCGCGTCAGCTCGCGGCCGTCGAGGTGGATGCGGCCCGCGTCGGCGGGTATCAGGCCGACGATCATGTAGAAGCAGGTCGTCTTGCCGGCGCCGTTGGGGCCGAGCAGCCCGACCACCTCGCCGCTCGCCACCTCGAGCGAGACGCCGTCGACCACGGCGCGGGCGCTGAAGCGCTTGCGCAGCCCTTCGGCGTGCAGAACGCTCATTTCGAAGCAGGAGCCTCCGGCTTCGGCGCAGCACCTGCCGGCGCCTTGGGCGGAGCGGCCTGCGTCTTCGGCTGGATCACCGCCTTGACGCGCGCATCGGTGGGCGCCGGCGCGCCCTTGCCCGAGCTCACCGAGAAGAACTGGGTGCGCTGGTCGAGGAAGATGTAGTCGCCGCGGACCACGTCCTGGTCGCGCGTCACGCGCGCATGGTCGAAGAGCTCGATGTGCTCGTTGCGCTCGTCGATTTCGACGCGCTGCGCCTCGCCGTCGGTCCAGACGCCTTCCTTGCCGTCCTTGGGGTCGCCCTTCTGGCGGAAGGTCACCGGGTTGCCGGTGGCCGTCGCGTACTGGAAGCCGTCGGCGTCCGTGTGCACGACGATGCGGTCGGCATGAACCAGGATCGTTCCCTTGGTGAGCACGACCTTGCCCTCGAAGATAGTGATGCGCCGCGCATCGTCAGAGCTCATGCGGTCCGACTCGATCTGCGTCGGCTTGTCCTTGTCGGCCTTTTCGGCGAGCGCGGGCAGCGCCGGCGGGATCAGCAGCAGCAGGGCCGCGCGCAGCGCTAGGCGCCGGCCCCCGGGCATGCGCGTCACGGCTCCTCCGCGGCGGCGCTTGGGTTCGGCTCGTAGCGTCCGTGCACGTTGTGGCGCAGGAAGAGCTGGCCCGTGTCGTTGTGATATTCCATGCCGCGACCCCGCAGCATGCGGCTACCCTCCGTGATCGTCACCTCCCGGTCGCTCTCGATCACCGAGCGGTCGCGCACCAGGTGCAGGAAGCTCGTGCGCATTCGCATCTCGGGGCGTTCGCCGCTGGCGTCGCGCACCACGAGCACGTTGTCATAGAGGAACATCTCTTCGCCGTCCTGCGACAGCGTTCCCCGCTCCGCGGTCACCGTCGTGCGCGGCTCGCCCGGCTTGGTCTGCACCATTCGCGGCGTCACCAGGTCGGTCGAGTCGTCGTCCGGGTAATGTATCATCTTCGCAGCATCGAGCGTGGACTCGACCGCACCGCGCCGGTCGTAGCGCACGGTGTGCAGGTTGTCGATGATGTAGTCGGGATCGTGGCGCAGCGGCGCCGGAGGAGTTCCCTGCTCTTGCCGCACTGTCTGCTGCAGCCAGAAGGTGATCGCGGCGAGCGACAGCATCAGGAGCAGCGGAAACAGCCGCGTTGCCGCGAGTCTCACGCGAGGTAGCGGGCCAGGACGGCGTTCCAGCGTCCCTGGGCGCGCAGCAGGAACTCGCAAACTTCGCGCGCTGCGCCGCGACCGGCCGGCGCGCGAGCCACATAGTGCGCGTTGGCGCGCACGATGTCCGGGGCCTCTGCGGGCGCACAGGCAAAGCCGCAGCGGCGCATGGCTGGGAGGTCGACCAGCTCGTCTCCCATGAATCCGGCCTCGTCGGTGGGGAAGCGGAGGCGCGCCGCGAGCGCGTCGACTGCGCCGCGCTTGTCCTCAACGCCTTGGGCCACGTGCGCGATGCCGAGTTCCCCCGCTCGCCGGGCCACCGCGGCCGACTCCCGGCCGCTGACGAGACCGACGGTAACGCCGGCGGCGAGCAGCAGCTTCAGCCCGTGCCCGTCGTGCGCATCGAACACCTTGAGCGTCTCGCCCTCCGGGCCGTACCACAGGCGTCCGTCGGTGAGCACGCCGTCGACGTCGAACAGCATGAGCCGCACGCGCCTGGCGCGCTCCGCCGCATCGCGGGATTCGTGACTCACGTCAGATGACTTTGGCGCGGAACAGGTCGTGGTTGTTGAGCGCGCCGACGAGGCTGCCCTGCGCGTCCACGACCAGCAGCTGATTGACCTTGTGGGTTTCCATGAGGTGCGCCGCCTCGGCGGCGAGCGCCTCGGGCCGGATGGTGCGCGGCGAGGCCGTCATCAGGCCGCCGACGCGCGCGGTGGCGGCGTCGGCGGCGCCGATGAGGGCGCGCCGCAGGTCGCCGTCGGTGAAGACGCCGCGCAGGCGGCCGGTGGCGTCCAGCACGGCGGTCATGCCGATGCCGCCGCGCGTCATTTCCTGCATCGCCTGCTTGAGCGAGGCGCTCTCCGGCACGCGGGGCACCGCGTCGCCCTTGCGCATCACGTCGGCCACGTGCTTCAGCGACTGGCCCGCGAGCGCCTGGCGCGGCAGCTGGCCGCGCGGATGGTGCAGCGCGAAATCGGCGGCGGAGAAGCCGCGCGCGTCGAGCAGCGCCACGGCGAGCGCGTCGCCGAGCGCGAGCGCGGCCGTGGTGCTCGCGGTCGGCGCGAGATTGAGCGGGCAGGCCTCCTCGGCCACCGCGGCGTCCAGATTCACGTCCGCCTCGCGCGCGAGCGTCGAGGCGGGCTTGCCGGTGATCGCGATGAGCTTGGCGCCGAGCCGCTTGACGACGGGCAGGATCTCGACGAGTTCGGCGCTCTCTCCCGAATTCGACAGGGCGATGAACACGTCCCCGCGCCCGACCATGCCGAGGTCGCCGTGGCTCGCCTCGGCCGCGTGCACGAAGTAGGCCGCGGTGCCCGTGCTGGCGAGCGTGGAAGCGATCTTGCGCGCGATGTGCCCGGATTTGCCGATGCCGCTCACGATGACGCGGCCTTCGCAGGCGAGGATCAGCGACACCGCGGCGAGGAAGCGCTCATCCAGGCGCGCGATCAGCGCCCGCACCGCGTCCGCCTCGACCGTGAGCACGCGCCGTGCCAGTTCGAGCGCCGAGGCGGTCGCATCCTTCGGTATCATGGGGGCCGAGTATAACGCAAGCCCTTCATTTTCCTGAAAAATGGACGCCGCAGGCGCCACGCTGTTGCCGATCCTGATCCTGCTCGCCGCGGCGGTCGCCGCGGTGGTGGCGTGCCGTCTGCTCGCGTTGCCGCCGCTGATCGGCTATCTGGTGGTGGGCCTGCTGCTCGGGCCACGCGCGCTGGGGGCGGTGCCCGACGATGCGCTCACGCACCGGCTCGCCGAATTCGGCGTGGTGTTTCTCATGTTCTCGATCGGGCTCGAGTTCAGCCTGTCCAAGCTGCGCGTGATGCGGCGCGAGGTCTTCGGCCTGGGCCTGGCGCAGGTAGTGATCACCGTCGCCGCCTGCACGGCGCTCGCGCCGCTGCTCGGCGGCAGCTGGCAGACGGGCATTGCGGCCGGCGGCGCCATCGCGATGTCCTCGACCGC
>Ga0335083_10003040_pt1 | contig 21874 bp, 16 predicted proteins | sample Lox_Sample_42_FD_206716 | JGI IMG/M metagenome (GOLD analysis project Ga0335083, IMG submission 206716) | Soil microbial communities from Loxahatchee National Wildlife Refuge, Florida, United States - Lox_Sample_4.2 | ecosystem: Environmental > Terrestrial > Soil > Wetlands | place: USA...
CTGGTTAGGCCCGGGCTGATCAGAGCTGGGCTGGTCAGGTCCAGGCTGGACTGGTCCGGGCGGGCCCGGGCTGGGCGGTGCCGCCGTCGCCGGGCCGCTGTCACCCAGGGTAACCCGGCCCATCATCCGGGCCTGCTCCCGCACGCGCCGCTCGGCCAGCACCGCGCCCAGATAGTCGGGCGGCGTGGTGCCCGGCGGCGCGGCCGGGCTGACCTGGGCCGCCACCGCGGCCGCGATCCGCTGGCCGAAGTCGGTGCGGGCCGCCGGGGTCAGCGTGTAATACCGGCTCAGGTACTGGCGGGCGGTTTCCGCCGTGACGTCGTCCAGCCCGGACAGCTGGAGCGTGGCCGCCCAGCCCGCCAGCGCGGGCGGCATCGTGGGCAGCGCGTTGGCCGCCCCGCGCGGCTGGGGCATCCGCTCAGTGATCACGAACGTGCCGGCCCAGATGTCGCCGAGCCGCTTCCCGCTGGCCGACAGCAGCGAGGTGACCAGGGCCAGGAAGCCCAGGGTCAGCCAGATCTCCAGCACCGCCAGCAGGGCCCGCATCAGCGCCTGGCGGAACCGCTCCGGGCCGCCGTCGTCGCTGACCACCCGCAGGCCCAGGGCCAGCTTGCCCAGCGACCGGCCGCGAGTCAGCGTCTCCATGGTGGCCGGGTAGCCCACCACGACCAGCACGAACACGCTCAGCCCGAGCGCGGCCACGGCGGCCGCGTTGAGCGCGCCGCCCGCCGCGGCCGCGACGGCCACCCCGGACAGCACGAGCAACAGCACCAGCTGGACCAGCAGGTCGATGGCCAGCGCTACGGCACGGCTGGGAAACCGGGCGCATGGCACATCGATGACCACGGCCTCGCCAGTGACTACCTCGGCCACGTATTTCCCCAGTCCGGTCGATTCCGGCACAAGGGTAGCCGCAGCCAGCGTCCCGGCACGGGCCGCCGCCCCGTTACCCTCCAGGGGTGGACGTCGACGCGTACGTGGCCGCGCACCAGGCCGACTGGGCCCGGCTCGACGCGCTGGTCCGGCGGCGGCGCCGGCTGACCGGCGATGAGGTGGACGAACTGGTCACGCTGTACCAGCGGACCACCACCCACCTGTCCACGCTGCGCTCGGCCGGGCACGACCCGGTGCTGGTGGCCCGGCTGTCCAGCCAGGTCGCCCAGGCCCGGACCGCGGTGACCGGCGCGCACACGCCGGCCTGGTCCGTGATGGCCAGGTTCGCGGTGGTCTCGTTTCCGGTCATGGCCTACCGGCTGCGCTGGTGGTGGGCGGGCACGGCGGGCGGTTCCGTCCTGGTGGGCGTGCTGCTGGGCTGGTGGGTGGCCCGCAACCCCGGCGTGCAGGCCGCGCTGCTGCCCCGGGCCGAGGTCCGTGACCTGGTGAACCACGAGTTCCGGAACTACTACTCGCAGTACGCGGCCACCTCGTTCGCGGCCAAGGTGTGGACGAACAACGTGTGGGTGGCCGCCGAGTCGCTGGTGTTCGGCGTGCTGCTCGGGCTGCCCACGCTGCTGGTGCTGTTCGAGAACGCGGCCAACGTGGGCGTCCAGGGCGGTCTGATGGTCGCCCACGGCAAGGGCGGCCTGTTCTTTACCCTGATCCTGCCGCACGGGATGCTGGAGCTCAGCGCGGTGTTCCTGGCCGCGGCGGCCGGGCTGCGGCTCGGCTGGTGCGTCATCGACCCTGGTCCGCGGCCCCGCGGGCGGGCCCTGGCCGAGGAGGGGCGCAGCGCGCTGACAATCGCGCTGGGGCTGATCGTCGTGCTGCTGGTCTCCGGGGTGATCGAGGCGTTCGTCACGCCGTCGCCGCTGCCGTCGTGGGCCCGGATCGGCATCGGGGCGGTGGCCGAGGCGGCGTTCCTCAGCTACGTCCTGCTGCTCGGCAGGCGCGCCGCGGTGGCCGGCCGGACCGCGGACATGGAGCACGCGCCGGATACCGCGCCCGTGGCCGGCTGACCGCAAAGAGGGCACTGTTCACAGCCGGCCGGCCGCCTTGAGCGCCAGGTAGGCGTCGGCCAGGGCGGCGGGCATCCGGTCCGGCGGCGCGTCCACCACCTGCACGCCCTGCCGCCCCAGCAGCGCGGTGATCCGCTCCCGCTGGGCCAGCGCGGTCTCGGCCGCGGCCGCGCCGTACACCCGGTCCGCATCGCCGCGGGCCGCCGCCAGCTCGGTCAGCCGGGGGTCGGCCACCGCCGCGATCATGATCTGGTTCCGTGCTACCAGCGTGCTCAGCCGGGGCAGCAGCCCTTCCTCGATCACCACCGGGTTCAGGTCGGCGAGCAGCACGACCAGGCAGCGGCGGCGGGCCACGGTGAGCACCGCGCTGGCCAGCGCCGCGGTGTCGGTCTCGGTCAGCTCGGCGTCCAGCGGCGCCAGCGCCGCCGTCACCGAAGCCAGCACGGACGACCGCGGGGCGCCGAGCACCCGGGCCCGCAGCCGCCGGTCGAACGCGATCAGGTCGACCTGGTCCCCGGCCCGGGTGGCCAGCGCGGTGAGCAGCAGGATCGCGTCCATCGACGCGTCCAGCCGCGGGATCCCGGCCACCCGGCCCGCCGCGGTCCGGCCGGTGTCCAGCACGATCAGGATCCGGCGGTCCCGTTCCGGCCGCCAGGTGCGGACCATCACGTCGCCGCGGCGGGCCACCGCCCGCCAGTCGATGGACCGGACGTCGTCGCCCTGCACGTACTCCCGCAGCGAGTCGAACTCGGTGCCCGGCCCGCGCAGCAGCGACCGGTGCTGCCCCTCGAGCTGGCGCAACTGGGCCAGCTTCTCGCCCAGGTGCCGCCGGCTGCGGAACGGCGGCAGCACCCGGACGGACCAGGTTGCGGCGTGCCGGCGCTGCCGGGCGGCCAGCCCGATCGGGCCGTAGGAGCGGACGATGACCGCGGTGGACAGCTTGTCGCCGCGCCGGTCCGGGGTCAGCGCGCTGGTCACCGAGCCCTGCCCGCGCCCCGGAACCCGCAACGCGGCCCGGCCGGGCACGGCGTGTGCGCTCGGCGGCCAGGCCGCCCGCACCGTGGCCCGCAGCGGCCGCCGGCCCGGATTGCGCACGGTCACGGTGACGGTGGCCGTCTCGCCGAGCAGCACCCGGGTGTCACCGGACCGGGTGATCCGTAGCCGCCGCGCGCTGGCCGCCAGCACCAGGTCCGCGACGATGGCCGCGGCCAGCAGCAGGTTCACCGCCAGCAGAGCGCCCACGGTACGGAACGCCAGCACCAGCAGCGCGCCCGCCAGCGCAGCCAGTGCCGCCCGCCCGGTCAGGGACATGGCGTGGTTACCGGGGCACCGGCACGGACGCGAGCACCGACTCAAGCACGCCGTCCGGCGTCGCGCCCTCCAGTTCCGCCTCGGGCCGCAGCTGGACCCGGTGCCGCAGCGTCGGCCGGGCCAGCGCTTTCACGTCGTCCGGGGTGACGTAGTCGCGGCCCGCCAGCCAGGCCCAGGCCCGGCTGGTCGCCTGCAGCGCGGTCGCGCCGCGGGGGGAGACCCCGAGCCGCAGGGCCGGGGACTGCCGGGTGGCCCGGCACAGGTCCACGATGTAGCCGGCCACGTCGCTGGCCACCCGGACGTTGCGGACCGCGGCCGTGGCCGCGGCCAGCTCGGCCGGCCCGGCCACCGGCCTGATCCCGGTGGCGGCCAGGTCGCCCGGGTCGAAACCGGCCGCGTGCCGGGCCAGGATGCCGATCTCCTCGTCCCGTTCCGGCAGCCCGACGGCCAGCTTGACCAGGAACCGGTCCAGCTGCGCCTCGGGCAGCGGGTAGGTGCCTTCGTACTCGATCGGGTTCTGGGTGGCCGCCACCAGGAATGGCTCGGGCAGCGGCCGCGGCGTGCCCTCCACCGAGACCTGCCGCTCCTCCATCGCCTCCAGCAGCGCGGCCTGCGTCTTGGGTGGCGTCCGGTTGATCTCGTCGGCCAGCAGCAGGTTGGTGAACACCGGTCCCTCGCGGAACTGGAACAGCGCCGTCTTCGCGTCGTAGATCAGTGACCCGGTGATGTCCCCGGGCATCAGGTCCGGGGTGAACTGCACCCGGGTGCTGCGCAGCGCCAGCGCGGCCGCCAGCGAGCGCACCAGCAGGGTCTTGGCCACCCCGGGCACGCCTTCGAGCAGCACATGACCCCGGCACAGCAGGCCGATGACCACGCCGGTCAGCACGGCGTCCTGGCCGATGATGGCCTTGCCGACCTCGGCGCGGACCGCTTCGAGCGCGCCGCGCACGGCATCAGGGCCGGCGCCGGCGGCGCCATGGCCCGGGAGATCAGCCAGCCCGGTGGCGGGTGGGTATTCGGCGGTCAATGCGTCCGTACCTCTTCCTCAACTGCATCGATATCACGGCCCAGCGCGACCAGCGCGGTGTCGTCCCGCGGGACCGGCCCGAAAAGGACTTCCCGCAGTCTGGCCGGCTCGCGGCCGGTTCGTGCGGACACCGCGGCACAGACCGTGTCTGGATCCGCGGTCGCGGGCAGTGCCAGCCGGGCGGTGATCCGGCGCACGGCCGCGGTGCGCAGCACGCTGGCGGCCCGGTCGCGGGAGTGCCGGGAGCGGTACAGCCGGCCGTGGCCTTCCACGGTTTCCGAGGCCCGCACGATGACCGGGAGAGGCTCGGTGACCAGCGGGCCGAGCCGCCGCATCCGCCACAGCGCGGTCAGCACGACGGCCAGGAACACCTGCAGCGTGACCAGGTAGGCCGGGCCGGGGATCTCCTGCAGCAGCGATTTCGGCGGCGCCGGCCCGGCCGCGGGGGCCGCCGCCGGGCTGGGTACCAGCCAGATGATCTGGCGGCTGCCCGCCAGCAGGTTCAGCGCCAGGGCGGCGTCACCGTGGCTGGCCAGGGTGGCGTTGCTCAGCGGCGCGCTGCTGCCTAGCAGGGTGACCGACCGGCCCGCCGACTGGTAGCGCACCAGTGTGGGATGGCCGTCCACCCGGTAGCACTGCCAGGCGCCGGCCGCGGTGTCGCGCAGCAGCACCCCGCCCATGAGCGCGTTCCCGGCGGCCTGCGCGGCCGGGAGCGGGCAGCCCGGGCCGGCCGGCCGCTGGGCCGCGGCCCCGGCCACCTGGGTGCCCGGGCTGGCCGCAGGGCCCGGCTGGGCCGTCCCGCCCGGGGCCGGGGCCGGGGCCGCAGGCAGCCGGGCCAGCGCGGCCAGGCTCCGGCTGTCCGGCTCGACCACCAGCAGGTTGGTGTGCAGCCTGACCAGGCTGGTCAGCTGGCCCGGGGTGAGCAGGTACGGGCTGGTCAGGACGAGCCCGGGGTGCTGGCCCGCCGCGTCCTGTACCGCCTCCCGGGCGGCGGCGGCGCTGGTCACCGCGGTGACCGGCTGGCCGCGGCGGCCGAGGATCTGGGCCAGCGCCCGGGTGCCCTGCGCGCCCGGGCTGGCCGGGTTCAGGTAGCCGGACGGCGGCCGGGGCGGGGTGAGCAGCGCGACCAGGATCCCGCCCAGCAAGACCGCGCCCACGACCACGAAGATCGCCCTCGGCCTGCGTAGTCTCGGCGGGGTCATGCCGCACCACTGGTGCTGGGCTGGGCGGGGCGGGCGGACTGGAGGCGGGTGTCCAGGTCGCGCACCTGGGCGTAGCCGGCGGCGGTGCCGGGGCGCTCGCCGTAGCAGATGTCGTCGAACAGCCGGGCCGCGTCCTGCAGCGCGGCCGCCTCAGCGGGCAGCGCCAGCCCGGCCTCGACGGCGATCTCGTCCGCGGTCCGGCCCAGCCGGGGGCTGAGCACGCCGTGCTCCTCGAGCTGCCGGGCCATCCCGCGGACGGCTTCCAGGATCGCCTCGGCATAGTTGCCCGCGCCGGCCAGGCCGGCCGCCCGCCGCCGGTGATCGGCCGCGCTGAGCGGCGCCCCGCCGGTGGCCAGCGGGCCAGGTTCGCGGTGGGCGCGGGCCAGCGGGCCCAGCCGGGCCAGCACCAGGCTCACCGCCAGCGCGGTCAGCGCGGCCAGCGCCACCACCGACCACCAGCCGCCCGGGAACGACTGGCCCGCCGTGTACAGGTCGTTCAGCAGCCGGCTGATCGCGTCCGGCAGCCGGTGGGCCAGTGACTCGTGCGGGTGGTAGATGGCCTTGGACAGCTCGCTGCGGGCCAGTTCCTGACCGGTCCGGCGGCTGACCAGGGGGCTGCCGCCGGTGCCCAGCAGGGGCGGATTCACCACGGCGGCGGCGCGCCCGCAGCGGTCGGTGGGGTCCCCGGCGGTGCGGCCGCGGCCGGCTCGCCGGCCCGGGGTGGCTGCCACGCAGCAGCGAAGTCGCTGTCGGCCAGCGGCCCGCCGCCGGCCGCGGTGCGCAGCCCGAGGTCCAGCCCTTCTTTGCGCATTCGCATGTCCACGTAGAGCAGCACGGTGACGGCCGCGCTGATCGGGCGGGTCACCGTTCCGGCCGCGATCGCGCCGAGCACGGCGATGACCGTGCCCGCCGAAAACCCGGTGGCGCCACCGAACAGCGTGCTCAGGAAGCTGAACGGGAGCTGCAGGATAGCCCCCGCCACCGCGACGATGATGCTGGTCAGCAGCAAGATGCCGAATACCCGCCAGGAGCTGCGCCGTACCAGCCGCCAGGATCGGGCCAGGGCCGCGCCCGCTCGCTCCCGTTCCAGCACGACCACCGGGGTGGCCAGGCTGAACCTGACCGAGAACCAGATGCCGAGCCAGACCGCCACGAAAAGGCCGGGCACGCCGATGATGGCGTAGGCCGCCGGGGGCGCGCCGGCCGCGAGCCCGATCAGCAGGATGAGCCCCAGGGCCAGCAGCGGGCCCAGCCCGGCCAGCAGCACCAGCAGCGTGGCCAGCAGCACGCTGGGCAGCCGCGGCGCCGCGGCCCGCCAGGCCGCCCCGGCGCTGATCCGCTGGCCGCTGACCTCCCGGGCGATGACCGGCGCGAGCAGCCCGGCCAGCACGGCCTGCACGATGATGGTCAGCAGCACGGTCACGCCCAGCACCGGCAGCGCTTCGGCGAAGATCTGGCCGAGCAGGTGCTCGGCCTGCTGCGAGGACAGGTTCTGGCCCGGGCTGGGCAGGTTGATCAGGCTCACCGTCAGCGAGCTGGTGATGACCGCCGAGATCGTCATGATGATGGCGGCGATGCCCAGGGTGGCCTTGGGGTTGCGGCGGATGGTCGCGAACGAGCCGTCGAGGATCTCGCCCAGCCCGAGCGGGCGGAGCGGGATCACCCCGGGTTTGGGAGCGGAGTCGCCGTAGCGGGGTCCCGGGCCCGGCGGTGGCGGCCCGTAGCCCTGCTGCCAGGGCCCCGGCTGCCCGTATCCGGCCTGCCCGTATCCGGCCTGCCCGTATCCGGCCTGCCCATGTCCGGGCGGCCCGTAACCGGGCTGGCTGTACCCGGGCTGGCCTGGTGGCGGCGTGGTGCTGCCGGGCGGCGGCGGGCTGGCCCCGCCCAGGTCGGCGGGCGGGAACCATGGCTGCGGCGGCGCTGGCGGCCCGTCCCCTGGCGTGTCGGACGACGGACTGTCTGTCATGGTTCTCCCTCGCGGCGCTGCCGCTGCGCCTGCCGCGCGGCGCCTCGCCGCCGGACTGCTCGCTGCCGAGTGGGCGCCCCTCGCCTCGCTGGCGCCCATACTCGCACGAAGCAGGCCAGGCATGAAGGCGCGGTAGCGGAACCGGCCCCGGGGCCCGGTCGACCGGCGGCCCTGACCCGGGCAGACTCAGCCTATGGACGTGCCGACGCTGCGCTGGCTCGGCGGCGGCCAGGGTCCTGCCATCGCGCTGCTCGACCAGACCCGGCTGCCGGCCGAGGAGCAGGTGGTCATCTGCGCCACCGTGCCCGAGCTGATCGACGCCATCCGCCGCCTGGTCATCCGCGGCGCCCCCGCGCTGGGCCTGGCCGGCGCGTTCGGCGTGGCGCTGGCCGCGCACCGCGGCGAGGACGTGGCCGACGCGGCGCGCGCGCTGGCCGCGGCCCGGCCCACCGCCGTGAACCTGGCTTGGGGCACCGGCCGGGCTCTCGCCGCGTACCAGGCGGCGCGACAGGCCAACGATCCCGATTCCGAACGCCAGTGCGCCACCGCGGCCCTGGCCGCCGCGCAGGCCATCGCGGCTGATGAAGCCGCGGCGAGCGCGGCCATGGCCGTCCATGGGCTGCCGCTGATCCCGGCTGGTGGCCGGGTGCTGACGCACTGCAACACCGGCGCGCTGGTGTCCTCGGGGGAGGGCACCGCGTTCGCGGTGATCCTGGCCGCGCACCGCGCGGGGCGGCTGGCCAAGCTGTGGGTGGACGAGACCCGCCCGCTGCTGCAGGGTGCCCGGCTCACCGCCTGGGAGGCCCGGCGGGCGGGCATCGACTACGCGGTGCTGCCCGACGCGGCCGCGGCCGGGCTGCTGGCCAGCGGCGCGGTCGATGTGGTGCTCACCGGCGCGGACCGGATCGCCGCCGATGGCAGCGTGGCCAACAAGGTCGGCACCTATGGCCTGGCCGTGCTGGCCCGGCATCATTCGGTGCCGTTCGTGGTGGTGGCCCCGGTATCCACGATCGACTTCGGCACCGCCGACGGGGGCGGGATCGTGGTCGAGCACCGCCCGGCGGATGAGGTCACCACGCTGGCCGGGCAGGCCATCGCGCCGGCCGGCAGCCCGGGGTACAACCCCGCGTTCGACGTTACTCCGGGTGGCCTGATCACAGCTCTGGTGACAGAGCGTGGTGTTGCTCAGCCGGTGAACAGCGGTACCCTGCGTGTGCTAGGCGATCTTTCCGCCCAGCGGAAGAGTGCCGTCCCTGACGTTTCCGTGGAACTATGAGGCCCATGAAAGGTCGTGTGCTCGTCGTCGATGACGACGCTGCCCTGTCCGAGATGCTCGGCATCATGCTCCGCGGCGAGGGCTTTGAGCCCACCTTCGTCGCCGACGGGGACAAGGCCATGGAGGTATTCCGGGATACCCATCCCGACCTCGTCCTGCTCGACCTGATGCTGCCGGGTGCTGACGGTATCGACGTATGCCGCCAGATCCGCACCGAATCTGGCGTGCCTATCGTCATGCTCACCGCGAAGAGCGACACTGTCGATGTGGTGCTGGGGCTGGAGTCCGGGGCTGACGACTACATCGTCAAGCCGTTCAAGTCCAAAGAACTGATCGCCCGGGTCCGGGCCAGGCTGCGCCGCACCGACGACCCGGCACCGGAGATGCTGCAGATCGTCGACGTCGAGATCGACGTAGCCGGGCATTCGGTGAAGCGCAACGGCCGGCCGGTCAGCCTCACCCCGCTCGAGTTCGACCTGCTGGTCGCGCTGGCCCGCAAGCCCCGTCAGGTGTTCACCCGGGAAGTGCTGCTGGAGCAGGTCTGGGGCTACCGGCACGCCGCGGATACCCGGCTGGTCAACGTGCACGTGCAGCGCCTGCGGGCGAAGATCGAGAAGGACCCGGAGCACCCGGAGATCGTGGTGACGGTACGCGGCGTGGGCTACAAAGCAGGGCCTGCCTGACCAGGGGCCGGCCCGCCGCGACCCGGCAGGTACCACAGCGTGGAGAAGGGCCATGGAGGGGGTAGCGAGCAGCAGCGAGGCGGGACGCGGTCCGCGCCGGGACTCGCCGGCCGGCAGCTCCCGGCTGAACTTGCTGGTGCGGCGGGCGGCACGGCGGCTGCCGCCGCAGGCCCGCCCGGCCCTCCGCGCCGCCCGGCGCCGGGCCCGGCTGCTGGCGGGACGGCTGCGCCGCCGCTGGCATCGCTCGCTGCAGCTGCGGGTGGTCGCTACCACCTTGGTCATCTGCGTGGTGGTGGCGACCGTGCTCGGCTTCTTCCTGGTCCAGCAGATCGCCAGCGGCCTGCTGAACAGCACCCGGACCGCGGCGGCCCACCAGATCAGCGAGGGCCTGATCACGGCCAAGAACGACGCGGGCCTGGAGGGCTCGGCCGGGGACCAGTCGAAGGCCATGATCCAGCTGACTCGCGACCTGCAGGGCCTGAGCGGGCCGGGGGACACGTTCGACGTGTTCATCGTGACCCAGAGCTCGGACAGCTCCGCGCTCCGCGGTGAGTACGGCAACACGAATCTCAATCCGGACAGCCTGCCCAAGAAGCTGATCGACAGCGTGACCCAGGAGCAGCAGAAGGGCCGCACCGACGATCTGGTGTCCACGCCTACCCAGATGAGCTACCAGCATGGCCGGGGGCCGGTTCCCGGGCTGGCCATCGGCGGTGTGATCAGCCCGCGCTACCAGCTCTACTACCTGTTCCCGATGGAACAGCAGCAGCAGACGCTGGCCCTGGTGCAGCGGGCCATGCTGGGTGGCGGGCTGGCTCTGGTCGTGCTGCTGGTCGGCATCGTCTCGCTGGTCACCCGGTGGGTAGTCGTGCCGATCCGGGAGGCGGCCGAGGCGGCCAAGCGGCTGTCCGACGGCCAGCTCGAGCAGCGGATGCCGGTCCGCGGCACCGACGACCTGGCCGCGCTGGCCAGGTCGTTCAATGACATGGCCGCCAGCCTGCAGGAGAAACTGCACGAGCTGGAGGAGCTGTCCCAGGTGCAGCGGCAGTTCGTCTCGGACGTGTCGCACGAGCTGCGCACCCCGCTGACCACGATCCGGATCGCGGCGGACGTGCTGTTCGCGGCGCGCGACGACCTGCTGCCGGCCGCGGCCCGGTCCGCGGAATTGCTCGAAGGCCAGCTGGAGCGGTTCGAGTCGCTGCTCGCCGACCTGCTCGAGATCAGCCGGTACGACGCCAACGCGGCCACCCTCGACGCCGAGTCGGCCGACGTGTGCGACCTGGTCCGGCGGGCTGCGGCCGACGCCGAGCAGCTGGCCGCGCGGCGCGGCACCCGGATCGACTTCCGGCTGCCCGCCGAGCCGTGCGTCGCCGAGGTGGACCGGCGCCGCGTCGAGCGGATCCTGCGCAACCTGCTGGACAACGCGGTCGAGCACGGCGAGGGCCGGGACGTGGTGGTGACCGTGGCCGGGGACCGCGACGCGGTGGCTGTTGCCGTCCGCGATCACGGCTGCGGCTTCGGGCCGAACGAGGCCCAGCTGGTGTTCGACCGGTTCTGGCGGGCCGACCCGGCCCGGGCCCGCACCACCGGCGGCACCGGGCTCGGCCTGGCCATCGCCCTGGAGGACGCCCGGCTGCACAACGGCTGGCTGCAGGCCTGGGGCGAGCATGCCAAGGGCTCGGTCTTCCGGCTCACCCTGCCCCGGGTCTGCGGGGAGCAGCTGATCGGGTCGCCGCTGCCGCTCGGCCCGGACGAAGCGGAGCCCGGGCCGGAGCTGATCGGCTCCCCCCTGGTGCTGCATCTGGACGACGCCATCCCGCCGCCCCAGCCCGGCGCGGGCTTCGCCGTCACCGACCAGGACGGCCCGGCCAGCACCGGCCCCGCTCATGGCTAGGCGGCCCCCGCAGCTGCGCTGGCTGGTGGTCCCCCTGGCCGCGCTGGCCATGGTGGCGGGCTGCGCCGAGGTGCCGGTCAGCGGGCCGCTGCAGTCCACCAAGCTGCCTGCCAGCGTGGGCGGCCAGCAGCAGGGCACCCGGTGCTGCGGGCAGATCATGAGCCCGCCCCAGCCAGGCTGGTCCCCGAGCCAGATGGTGCTGAACTTCATCGTGGCCAGTTCGGACTTCACCGAGGATCACGCGATCGCCCGGCAGTACCTGACCGCGGCGGCCAGCGCGTCGTGGCAGCCCGGGCCCGGCCCGGCGGTCACTGTGATCGCCTCGCCCCCGGACGTGTCCCCGGAGCTGCCTCCCCAGCTGAACTCGAAGACCGAGATCGTCGAGATCACGGCCAAGGAACTGGGTGCGGTGAACTCGACCGGCCAGTACATCCCGGCCCCGGATGGGCAGAAACCGCTGACCCAGAGCTTTGGCCTCAAGATGGTGGGCCACCAGTGGCGGATCGACAGCCTGCCCGGAACCGGCCGGGTGTCCCGTGAGCTGCTGCTCAGCAAGGACTTCTTCCAGCTCGCCTATCAGCCGCGGAACCTGTACTACTTCGACCCGTCCTACAAGAACCTGGTGCCGGATCCGGTGTTCCTGCCGGTCAACACGGCTGACCCGGCCACCGTGCTGGTCAACGCGCTGCTGGCCGAGCCGCAGGGCTGGCTGGAGAGCGCCGCGTATTCGGGGTTCCCGGCGGGCAGCCGCTCCGTCCGGGTGCAGATCCCGCCAGGCAGCAAAACCGCCATCGTCGACCTGATCATGCCCAGGACGGCCGCGGACCCGGCCACGCTGGCCGAGATGTCCGCGCAGCTGGTCTGGACGCTGACCAGCACTTCGTATGGCTCGCGGACCATCCAGGCGGTGAAGCTTGAAGTCAACGGCCGGGCCTGGAAACCGCCGGGCAGTGCCAGTGCGGTGCAGGACCGGTCCAACTACCCGCAGCCGTGCCTGCAGCCGCCGTCCGGGCGCCAGAGCCTCTACTTCCTGACCTCGAACGGCGCGGCCCGGGTGCTGCCCGCCCGCAGCGGCACCAGCCAGCCGGTGCCCGGCCAGGCCGGCACCAGCCAGATCCCGCTGAGCAGCATCGCGGTCTCGCCCGACCAGCACTATCTGGCCGGGACGGGCCCGGCGGCCGGTGGCACGCTGTACGTCAGCGACCTGGCCGCAGCCGCGCAGTCGCATGCCAGCGCGTCCGCCCGGGACCTGCACGTCCGGCTCACCGGCATGAAGGTCAGCGCGGTCAGCTGGGATCATCAGGACAACGTGTGGGTCGCGGGCAGCATCCACGGCCGGCCAGCGGTCCGGATGCTCCCGGGCAAGGGCGGCCCGCCGCTCATCGTGACGCTGCCGCCCGGCATCCAGCAGATCAGCGCGTTCCGGGTGGCCCCGGACGGGGTGCGGGTCGCGCTCATCGTGTCCACCCGGGCCGGCCAGCACGTGCTGCTGGCCGCCGTGGTGCACAGCGGCAACCAGGTGAGCCTGGCCAGCGCCGGCACCCTGGGCGCCGACCTGACCGAGCCGACGGCGCTGAGCTGGTACGACGCCGACCACCTGCTGGTGGTGGACCAGGCGGACAGCGGGCCGCAGCTGTTCGAGGTGCCGGTCAACGGCAACCGGTCCACATTCCAGAGCATCGAGGCGGGGATGATCTCGGTTACCGCGGCCGGGCCGCACAACAACCTGTTCGCCAGCCTGCAGACCGGCCAGCTGGCCCGGGCCGCCGGCCTGGGCGAGCTGTGGAGCACCCCGCTGATCGGCCGGGACGCGACCTACCCAGGCTAGTGCTGGCCCGGGGGGACGACCCCCCGGAACCCCCCGATCGCCGCTTCGCGGCGGGCAGGCAACCCAGCGGTTTCCGCCAGGCTGTCGCGGTTCCTCCCGGTCCGGCATCGGCCCAGGTGCCGCGACGTGTCCAAGAAGACAGTCCGGGATCCTGACATCCGGGCCTGGGCAGGCTAGCGTCGTCATATGGCACCCGTCCGGGTCCGTGGTTGCGCCGTGCGGGGTACCCCGGCAGCGGGGTGCCCGGCCTGGCAAGCCGATGCCAGCCGCAGGCGAAACGGCCCACGTAAGGCGACTTGTCGTCGACCGATCACGGTGCGGCTTAGAGGTAAGTCCTGCCCCGCCGGGGGATCAGGTGTCCCCCGGGCCGGGAGAAGGGCCTTCGTGGCAACAGGCCCGCGAATCCCTCAGCAGGCGGATGTGGGGACGAAGACCAGGTCGGCCGGACGGGTGCCACCCACATTTGAGGGTCGAAGGGGGTATCCCACGTGGACATCATCTTCAGGGGTCGGCGGACGGGCGTGCCGGAGCGCTTCCGTGACTACGCGACGGCCAAGCTTGGCAAGGTCGTGAAGCTCGATCAGAAGACGATAAGCATCGATGTGGAAGTAACCCTGGAGCGCAACCCGCGCCAGTCCGCGCAGCGGGAGCGGGTCGAGCTGACCGTGTACTCGCGTGGGCCGGTGATCCGCGCGGAAGCGGCGGCTGACGACCGCTTCCAGGCCCTCGACCGGGCGGCGGCCAAGCTGGAAACGCACATGCGCCGCGCCTGTGACCGGCGCAAGGCGCGCAAGCCCGGGCACGGAGTGCCCGCCGAGCCCGCCCCGGCGGCGGCCGCCGCGGCAGACGGCCTGCCCCCGGAGGCCCCGGCCCTGGACGGCGGGCCGGACGGCGCGGTGCCGGGCCCCGCCGCGGATGCCAGCCTGGACCACTGGCCGGACACAGACGTGCAGCTCGACGCCGTGGTGCCGATCCCGATGGAAGGGGATGGCCCGCTGGTCGTGCGGGAGAAGTTCCACAACGCGACGCCGATGAGCATCGACCGGGCGCTGCACGAGATGGAACTGGTGGGGCACGACTTCTTCCTGTTCCGGGACGAGACAACCCGGCTGCCGAGCGTGGTCTACCGGCGGCGTGGCTACGACTATGGGGTCATCCGTCTGGTCGAGGAGGTGCCACGCCAGCCGTCCCGCTCCCCGGTCGGCGTGAACCAGCGAGTAGGGGAGAATCGAGTTACCCGGTAGGACGTATCCGGTCCCCGAGCCGTGCCCGGCGCACGGTCACCGGCGCCACCGGTTTGCGCGGCTGCCCCCGCTGCGCCAGAGTTTGAGCACTGATCGCGGCGGGTGGCATCCGCGCCGGCAGTGCACGCAGGGTCAATAGGAGGTGCCATGCGCGGAGATCCCGCGGTGTCCACAGATCCCGGTGCGGCTTCGGGGTCGGTGGATTCCCCCGCCTCCGAGCCGATCCGCGCCCTCATCGTGGATGATCACGCCTTGTTCCGCCGCGGCCTGGAGATGGTGCTGGCCGCCGAGGACGACATCGAGCTGGTCGGTGAGGCCAGCGACGGTGCGGAGGCGGTGCAGAAGGCGGGTGAGTCGCTGCCCGATGTGGTCCTGATGGACATCCGGATGCCCAAGTCCAGCGGTATCGAAGCGTGCCGGGCCATGAAGGAAGTGGCGCCCAGCTCGAAGATCGTCATGCTGACGATCAGCGACGAGGAGGAAGACCTCTTCGAGGCCATCCGCGCCGGGGCCAGCGGCTACCTGCTCAAGGACATCCCGCTGGACGAGGTGGCGGATGTGGTCCGCGCCGTGCATGGCGGGCAGTCGCTGATCAACCCCTCGATGGCGGCCAAGCTGCTCACCGAGTTCGCCGCGCTGAACAAGCGGGGGGACCAGGAGGAGCGCGCCGAGCAGGTGCCCCCGCCCAAGCTGACCGACCGGGAGATGCAGGTTCTCAAGCTGGTGGCCAAGGGGATGAACAACCGGGACATCGCCAAGGAACTGTTCATCTCGGAGAACACGGTCAAGAACCACGTGCGGAACATCCTGGAGAAGCTCCAGATCCACTCGCGGATGGAAGCGGTCATGATCGCGGTCCGGGAAAAGCTGATCGAGTTCAGCTGAGGGCGGCGCGCAGCCGCTCCGCCAGGTGCGGCGGGCTGACCTGGCCGACCTGGACCGCGGAGCAGCCCACCCAGCTGGCCGCCTCGCGCAGCGCCTGGGCCATCGGCCCGGCCGCCGCCGCGGAGTCCAGGGACAGCTGGCGGGCCACCAGCGTCTGGCCTTCGCGCACCGGGTCGACCCGGCCGAGCAGCCGGCCCCGGGCCAGCAGTGGCATCGCGTAGTACCCGTGCACCCGCTTGTCCTTGGGCACATAGGCCTCCAGGCTGTGCTCGAAGCCGAACATCCGCCGGGTCCGCTTGCGGTCCCACAGCAGCGAGTCGAACGGGGAGAGCAGGGTCACCCGGTGCCGGCCGCGCGGCGGCGCGGCCAGCGCGGCCGGGTCGGCCCAGCCGGGCACCGGCTTGCCCGCCACCTCGACGGTGACCGGCGTCAGCCCGGCGGCCAGCGCGGAATCGGCGGCCAGGTCCGCGTGCCCCGCCTGGCCGCTGGTCAGCCAGCGCAGCCGGTGATAGTCGATCAGGTCAGCCCGGGTGGCCACGCCGAGCGCGCGTGCGGCCACCCCGGCCAGGTGGGCCAGGCACTCCGCGTCGGTCTTCTCGCTGCTGCGCAGCTCGCCCGGCAGGACCCGCCCGGGCAGGTCATACACCCGGCGCCAGCCGTCCCTGCGGACGCAGACCACCTCGCCCACATCCAGCAGCCACTCGACGGCGATCTTCGTGTCCGACCAGTCCCACCACGGGCCACCGGCCTTGGCCCCGCCCAGCTGGGTGGCGTTGAGCGGGCCGTCCGCGCGCAGCCGGGCCAGCACCTCGGCGCAGGTCCGCTCGTGGCTCTGGTGCCAGCGCTGGCCCCGTGCCCGCAGCGCGCGCCGCCGGAACGCGTACCACGGCCACTCCTCGATCGGCAGCACGCACGCCGCGTGCGACCAGTACTCGAACGCGGTTGGCCGTCCGGGATGCCAGTAGGCCCGCTCGATCCGCTGCCGTGGCACGGCGCCGAGCCGGGCGTACGCGACCAGTTCGTGCGACCGGGCCAGCACGCTGATCGTGTCCAGCTGGACCGCGCCGACCCGGCGCAGCATGCCCGGGACGCCACCACGGCGGCCGTCCGCGCCGAGAAAGCCCTGGGCGCGGAGCGTTATCAGCCGGGCCTCATCGGCGGACAGCGACAGCTCAGCGGCCGGCTGAAGAATGCTCACCACAAAACGAGCAGCCTAGTGAGGGGTACTGACAGTATTGATCCGGGGGGACGACCCCCCGGAACCCCCCGATCGCCACTTCGCGCCGAGGCCGGGCAAGCCGGCCGTGCGGGCTGGGCCTCGGCGCTGCGCGCCGACTAATACCAGTCTTCGAAGATGTTGGTGGACAGGGCGATCAGGCCACCGACCACGACCACGCCAACCGCCACCCAGAACAGCCACCAGGTCGGCCCGAAGATCAGTGCCAGGCCACCCACCACGAAGCCCACCATGATGATGCTGACCGCCACCCAGGACACCGCGCGGCCGTGGAACGCCTCGTAGTGCCCGGGCTGGGCGCCGGGCTCGGCGACCGTGCCGCCCACCGTTGTCCCGCTGAGCGCGCCGTCGTCCGGCTGGGTACCGGACTTGATGTCCGTTCCCACCTGGTCCGCCATGGGCGCTGCTCCTCTCGTGATCCGCTGGCCGCAGTATCCCACGCCCGGTGGCGCGGGCGCGCGGCCCGCGCTTTCCCCATATTGTGGCGGAACCGCCACGCGGATTGCGCCCGGCCCCCTGGAATGCCCGGATCGGCGAGTTCCGGCTGGGCAACGATCCGGTCCAGGTCGGTACGTGCGGCTCGGTTTCGTTGCCGGTCTCGCCTACCATGACAGTGACGATGAGGCGCCGGCGGGTGCCCGCCATGAGCCGCGAGGAGCGCGACGAGAAGTGCCAGTCATCATTGACAGTGTCTTGCGTGCGGGCGAGGGGAAGACCCTGCGCCGGCTCAAGCGGATCGCGGATCAGGTCAACTCGATCGAGGAAGACTTCGCCGCGCTGAGCGACGCGGAACTGCGCGCGATGACCGATGAGTTCCGGCAGCGGTACGAGGATGGCGAGTCCCTGGAGGACCTGCTTCCCGAGGCCTTCGCCACGGTGCGCGAGGCGGCCCGGCGCACGCTCGGCCAGCGGCACTTCGACGTGCAGCTGATGGGCGGCGGTGCGCTGCACATGGGCAACATCGCCGAGATGAAGACCGGCGAGGGCAAGACCCTGACCTCGGTGCTGCCGGCCTACCTCAACGCGCTCACCGGCAAGGGCGTGCACGTCGTGACGGTCAACGACTACCTGGCCAAGCGCGACGCGGAGTGGATGGGGCGGGTGCACCGCTTCCTCGGCCTGGAGGTCGGGGTCATCCTGGCCCAGATGCCACCAGAGGAGCGCCGCAAGCAGTACGAGGCCGACATCACCTACGGCACCAACAACGAGTTCGGCTTCGACTACCTGCGCGACAACATGGCCTGGGGCCTGGAGGAGTGCGTCCAGCGCGGGCACAACTTCGCCATCGTGGACGAGGTCGACTCGATCCTGGTCGACGAGGCCCGGACGCCGCTGATCATCAGCGGCCCGGCCGAGCAGAGCGCCCGCTGGTACACCGAGTTCGCCAAGATCGCGCCCCGGCTGCGCCGCGGCGAGGACGGCGAGGGTGACTACGAGGTCGACGAGAAGAAGAAGACCGTCGGCATCATGGAGTCCGGGGTGGAGAAGGTCGAGGACTGGCTCGGCATCGACAACCTCTACGACCCGGTCAACACCCCGCTGGTCAGCTTCCTGAACAACGCCATCAAGGCCAAGGAACTGTACAAGAAGGACAAGGACTACGTCGTGGTCAACGGCGAGGTCCTGATCGTGGACGAGTTCACCGGCCGGATGCTGCACGGCCGCCGGTACAACGAGGGCATGCACCAGGCCATCGAGGCCAAGGAAGGCGTGCAGATCCAGAACGAGAACCAGACCCTGGCCACGATCACCCTGCAGAACTACTTCCGGCTGTACGACAAGCTGGCCGGGATGACCGGCACGGCCATGACCGAGGCCAACGAGTTCGCCCAGATCTACAAGCTCGGCGTGGTGCCGATCCCGACCAACAAGCCGATGGTCCGGGACGACCAGGCGGACGTGGTCTACCAGACGGTGTCGGCCAAGTTCGAGGCGGTCGTCGACGACATCAAGGAGCGGCACGAGGCCGGCCAGCCGGTGCTCGTCGGCACCACCAGCGTGGAGAAGTCCGAGCTGCTCTCCGTGCTGCTCAAGCGCAGCGGCGTGCCGCACGAGGTGCTGAACGCGAAGTACCACGAGCGGGAGGCGGCCATCGTCGCCCAGGCCGGGAGGAAGGGCGCGGTCACGGTGGCCACCAACATGGCCGGCCGCGGCACCGACATCATGCTCGGCGGCAACCCTGACTTCATCGCCGACATCCAGTTGCACCAGCGCGGGCTGTCCCCGGTGGACACCCCGGAGGACTACGAGGCCGCCTGGTCCGAGGCGGTGGACAAAGCCAAGGCCGCGGTGGCCGAGGAGCACGAGGAAGTGGTGGCCGCGGGCGGCCTCTACGTGCTCGGCACCGAACGGCACGAGTCGCGCCGGATCGACAACCAGCTGCGTGGCCGGTCCGGCCGCCAGGGCGACCCCGGCGAGTCCCGGTTCTACCTGTCGCTGGAAGACGACCTGATGCGGATGTTCAACGCCGACAAGGTCGCGCACTTCATGGAGTGGCTCAAGACGCCGCCGGATGTGCCGATCGAGTCCAAGGCGGTGACCCGGTCCATCCGGTCCGCGCAGACCCAGGTCGAGCAGCAGAACTTCGAAATCCGCAAGGACGTGCTGAAGTACGACGACGTGCTCAACCGGCAGCGCCAGGTCATCTACGGCGAACGGCGCCGGGTGCTGGAGGGCGCGGACCTGCATGAGCAGATCCGGGAGATGATCGACGAGGTCATCGAGGGGTACGTCAACGGCGCGACCAGCGAGGGTTACGCCGAAGAGTGGGACCTGAGCCAGCTGTGGAGCGCGCTGCGCACGCTGTACCACCCCACGCTGACCTCCGACGAGGTCATCGACGAGGCCGGCGGCGAGCAGGCCGCGCTCTCCCAGGAGTTCCTGGTGGAGACGCTCCGGTCGGACGCCCAGCAGGCCTACGACCGGCGCGAGGAAGAGCTCACCCCGGAGATCATGCGCGAGCTGGAGCGCCGCGTGGTGCTGTCCGTGCTGGACCGCAAGTGGCGCGAGCACCTCTACGAGATGGACTACCTGCGCGAGGGCATCGGCCTGCGGGCCTGGGCCCAGCGTGACCCGCTGGTGGAATACCAGCGCGAGGGTTACGACATGTTCGGCGCCATGATGGACGGCATCAAGGAAGAGTCGGTCGGCAACCTGTTCAACCTCCAGGTCGAGGTGCAGGAGAACCCGATCGTCGAGGAGGCCGCGGACGGCTCGGCCGCCACCGCCCCCACCGGCGCGCACGCCAAGCCGGGTGGTCCTGGTGGCGCTCATGCCAAGCCCGCCGCGGACGGCAATGGCCAGGCCCCCGCCGCGGCCCAGCCAGCACCCGGCCAGGCCGCACGAGCGCAGCAGCCGGGCCGCTCGCGGCGCTCACGGGCCGCCGGGCGCGCCCAGGGCGCCGGCGCGCCCCAGGCTGGCGGCCCCGCGCCGGCCAGCGCACCGGACGATGGGCCGGTCGTCGCGCCCGGGCTGCAGCGCCCGAAGCGGCCAGCCCAGCTGTCCTACAGCGCGCCGTCGGCCGACGGCCCAGGCCAGGTGGAGCAGCGGTCGGACAAGTCTGCCTCGGGTGACCCGTTCAGCCGGGTCGGCCGCAACGACATGTGCCCGTGCGGCTCCGGCCGCAAGTACAAGCGCTGCCACGGCGACCCGCGCAATCGCGGAGCTAGCTAACCCGGGGGGGCGACCCCCCGGAACCCCCCGATCGCCGCTCCGCGCCGAGGCCGGCGTGGCCGGCCGTGCGGGCTGGGGATCGCCGCTGCGCGCCGAGCGGCGGCGAGCCGGCGCGGCTGGGCTCGCCGCCGAGGGTCGGCCCCAGCTACGCCGCCTCGACCTGGGTGCATAGCCACCGGCCCGGGCGGTCGGGGCGGCCCACCGACGCGGGCCGCGGGCCGGTGTGCTCCAGGCGGACGGCGAGCGCCTTGATCTGCGGGCCCACGCTGAGCAGCACGGTCATCTCGATCACGTCCGCGGCCGGATGCCGGGCCACGACCCGGCGCAGCCGGGCGGGCTGGCCGGCGGTGAGCAGCGGCCCCATCCGCTGGATCCTGGACCGGGCCCGCTCGGTGGTCCAGCTGCTCAGCTGGCGGGGTGGCCGGGTGCCGGCCAGGGTCTCGACCAGCACCCGGGCGAACTGGCCGGGGAGCGCCGGCTCGCCCGGCCTGGCCGCCGGGCGGAGTGGCCTGGCCGGGGCGGCCGGGCGGCCCGGGCTTCCCGGCTCGATCGCACCGGCGTGCTGCCTGGCTAACTCGTCGTCGTAGGGCGGGGCGGAGTCGGGCACCGCGTGCAGCCGCACCGAGGCCGGATCGGGCAGTGGCGGCCCGGCCACCCTGGGGCACGGTTTCCGTGGCGTCCTGCGGCCACCAGACTGGCCGCCGGGCGGTGCTGTGGGCGGTGTGGGCATGGAACCTCCAGGCGGTCAGCGGCGAGGTGCGAGCCTGGCGCAGGGCCGGGGAAGGGCTCTGCGCCGTACCCCGATTTGTACCGGCAGGCAGTGACATTTCCGGCTGGCCGCCGGCGGGTCCTTCCATGGCCCCGGATCGTGCGCCATCATGGTCTGCGGCGCCGGGCGAGGGTGGGGAATGTGGCCTGGCCGGACTCGGTTGTCTGTGAAGCCGGGCCACTATGCCAGGCCTGGACCTGCCATCTTTGGAGAATTGCCTTGTCGCTGCCACCGCTGGTCGAACCGGCTGCCGAGCTGACCGTGGACGAAGTCCGCCGCTACTCGCGCCATCTGATCATCCCGGATGTCGGGATGACCGGGCAGAAGCGGCTGAAGAACGCCAAAGTGCTCGTCGTGGGCGCGGGCGGTCTCGGCTCTCCCGCCCTGCTCTACCTGGCCGCGGCGGGCGTTGGCACGCTGGGCATCGTCGACTTCGACGTGGTGGACGAGTCCAACCTGCAGCGCCAGATCATCCACGGCCAGTCCGACGTGGGCCGGCCCAAGGCCGAGTCGGCCCGGGACAGCATCCGCGAGATCAACCCGTACGTGACCGTGATCGTGCACGAGGAGCGCCTCGACTCCGACAACGCGCTGCAGGTCTTCGCGGACTACGACCTGATCGTGGACGGCACCGACAACTTCGCCACCCGCTACCTGGTCAACGACGCGTGCGTGCTGCTCGGCAAGCCGTACGTGTGGGGCTCCATCTACCGCTTCGACGGCCAGGCCAGCGTGTTCTGGGCCGAATACGGCCCGTGCTACCGGTGCCTGTATCCGGAGCCGCCGCCGCCCGGCATGGTGCCGTCCTGCGCCGAGGGTGGCGTGCTCGGTGTGCTGTGCGCGTCCATTGGCTCGATCCAGGTCAACGAGGCCATCAAGGTGATCACCGGGATCGGCGAGCCGCTGGCCGGCCGGCTGATGATCT
>Ga0335083_10003041_pt1 | contig 21874 bp, 18 predicted proteins | sample Lox_Sample_42_FD_206716 | JGI IMG/M metagenome (GOLD analysis project Ga0335083, IMG submission 206716) | Soil microbial communities from Loxahatchee National Wildlife Refuge, Florida, United States - Lox_Sample_4.2 | ecosystem: Environmental > Terrestrial > Soil > Wetlands | place: USA...
GGTCGAGGTCGTCACCACGCTCGCGCCGGCCGCGGGCAGCGACCTCACGATCTATGGCCCGCCCGATCCCGACACCAGCCCGCCGATCGTCATCGGCTCGCTCGAGATCCAGCCGATGCAGTCGATCACCGCCGATTCCTACACGGTGCAGCTCGGCTGCGTGACGCTGACCGAGACCACGCTCGTCGATCCGATCGACATCTCGGGCGACTGCGTCAACACCGACCTCGACGTCGACCTCCTCGTGCAAGCGACGAGCGCTGGCGCGCTCGCCGGCTACGTCGCGGGCCGGCTGCCGCTCGGCGACGGCGGCCTCGTGTTCCAGCCCGCGGCATGGAGCACCACGACCGGCGCGGTGCCGATCACGCTCGACGACGGGGTCGCGCCGGCGCTCGACTGGGTGCTGTACTCGGACGGCCTGCCGTTCGCGGCCCAGCCGATCGCCGGCAACGGCCCGATCTGGACCGGGCTCGTCGTCGATGCGGCCGAGGTGCACGCCGCGATCGCGAACGGCTCGATCGTGCAGCGCACGACGCGCGAGATCGCGAGCGCGCCGACCACGCTGGAATTCGGCGCCGCCGACTTCCTGCCGCCGATCGCGCCATCGCTCGCGCTCGCGAGCGAGACGCCGAGCACGCTCGCGCTGACGTGGACCGCGGCATCGCCGGGCGGCTCCGCGGTCGACGCGCACCTGACCTGGATGGTCGGCACCACCGCCGTGGTGTGGGACGCCGTGCTGCCGCCCGATTCGACCTCGGTGGTGTTTCCGCCCGCGGATCCGACACTCGCCGCGCTCGTGTTGCCGCCCGCCGCGACGCCGACCGCGCTCCTGCGCTACGTCGACGGGCCAGCGGCGTCCAGCTTCGACGACGTGCTCGCCGCGGGCATCTACGCCGACGATGCGAGCGCGCCACCGACCGTCGTGCCCAAGCCGACCGACGGCCAGATCCGCGAGAGCGACGCGATGGGCTTCATTTCGCAGTGACTGGCGCCAATCTGGCGAGCCGCGCCGCGCCCGCGTCCGCGTTTCGCGCACATGCGCGCCGGCACGCGCCCTGCTACTCGCTCGCGGCATGAAGACTTCGCTGATCTGCTCGCTCGCCCTCGCCGCCTTGTGCTCGCCCGCGCTCGCGGGTCCTCCTCCGCCATCGTCGGTCTATCGCTTCGACGTCACGATCACCGGCCTCGATTCGAAGCCGGCGACGTACACGCTGATGCTCGGCGAGAACCAGCGCGGCACCGTCGAGTCCGGCTCCAACATCCCGTACGCGACATCCTCGACGACGACCTCGCGCGAGAGCCTGGGCATGAAGCTCGAGATGTCGTACCAGCCACAGGCCGGCGTGCTCGTCGTCGCCGGCGGCTTCGATCTGACCGCGCTCGATGCGTCGGGGAGCACGGCGAACCCGACGTGGCGCCGCGTCGGCGCGCACGACATGATCATCCCGGTCACGCCCGGCAAGCCGACCTTGTTCACGAACATCTACGACACGACGGCGCACAAGACGTACGAGGTCACGGTCACCGCGACGAAGCTGCTGTAGTCGGTGTCCCGAGCCGGCTCGATCCGGCACTTGCCTGCGCGCTATTCGCCGCTCACGGTACCGGTCCCGGCCGACGGGCTCGCGGTGCCGGCCACGGTCGGCGCGGCCGCGGCGCGCAGGTAGATCCGGCCCGCCGCGCCGCCGCCGCCGCCGCCGTTGTCAGTCGCCGGCGCATCTTGCGCGGTCAGCGCGGTGGCGGTGCCCGCGCCGCCCGCGCCGCCCGCCGTCCCCGGGCCTCCGTTGCCGGCCAGGCCGCCGGCTGCGGGCGTGCCGCTCGCGGCTCCGTTCGCACCGTCGGCACCGTCCTTCGGGCCATCCGCTGCACCACCGCCACCGCCGCCATTCGCGGCGACCACCGCGCCGGCCTCGATCGTCACCGCGATCGCCTCGAGCAGGATGCCACCACCGGCGCCGCCCCCGCATCCGGCGCCACCGTTGAACGGCGAGACCGCCTGCGACCCACCGCCCTGGCCACCCGCGCCGGCCATCGTGATCGTGCCCGTGATGTCGATCTGGTCGAGCGCGGTGATCTGTAGTGCGCCGCCGCCACCGCCGCCGGAGCGCGCCGCCGCGGCACCGGGGCCGCCACCGCCGCCGCCGCTGCCGCCGACGAGCGGCACCAGCGTCGCCGCGATGCAGCCGGCGCCACCGCCGCCTGCCGCGATCGCGCCGCCATCGCCGCCGCCGCCGCCGGATGCGCCGCCACCGCCGCCACCGCCGCCGCTGTCGGCGTTGCTCGCCGTGTCCATCGCGCCCGTGCCGCCGGGCCCACATCCGCCCGGCGTAGCCGCGATCGTCGCGCCCGCTCCGCCGCCGGGTCCCGCGCACGCTTGGCCGGTGCCGCACTTGCCGCCGGAGCCGTCGATCGTACCGGCGATCGTCGCGGAGTGCCGGACCAGGAACACGGCGCTGCGCGATCCGGTGAGCTGGAGCGAGCCGGTGGCGGTCACCGCGAGGCTCGAGAACACGAACACGCCCATCGGCGCACCGACGGTCTCCTGCGCGAAGCCGATGCCCGCGATCACGCCGCTGCCGGCGGTGCGCGTCAGGCTGCCGGTGATCGCGCCGGTGTCGGTGTCGAGTGTCGCGGCGCCGGAGATCGTGATCGGATCGCTGACCGCGGTCGCCAGCATCGGGTCGACCCCGTTGCTCGGCGCGAGCAGCGCGCAGCGTGCGCCTCCCACCTGCGGCACGCAGCCGAGCGGACACGTCGTCATCGCGCCGCTGCACGACAGGTTGTTTCCGTTGCACGTACAAGTCGAGTCGGCATCGGGCAGCACGAACGACCCGTCGGCGAGCACCGGTGCGTCCGGCTGGCCGTCCAGCGTGCCGCCGCACACGTTGCCGACGCACTTCAGCTCGACCGGACACTCGCTGTCCGAGCTGCACGGCTGGCCACCGACGACGTGTGGGCGATAACAGCCCAGAGCCCACACCGCCGCGACGATGAGCGCGCGCATCGCCCCAGTGTCTCAGGATTCGGCACCGTTCGTCCAGGCCGGGGTTACAGCCCGAACTTCGACGAGGCGAACACGGTCTCGAGCAGCTGGTCGACCTCGCGGATCATGCGCTGCGCGGCATCGCCGGGCAGCGCTGCGAGCGCGACCTTGATCTCGTTCAGGTTCTTGAGCTGGCTGAACAGCTGGATGTCCGAGAGCTCGGTGCCCGAGGTCAGGAGCTCGCGGATCAAGCCGAGCTCCGTCAGCAGATCGTCGAGGCTCGCGCTCGGACCGATGAAGCGGCGCTCGTCGGGATGCTCGCGGTAGTAGCCGTCGACGACCGGGTTGATGATCTCCTCGAGCAGCTCGACCTGGTCGAGGTTGTTCCAGATGTGGCGCAGCACGAAGAAGTCGCCGTCGTGCACGCGCGTGCGGCCATCGAACACCGCGCTCGCGGCGAACAGCTTCAACAGCTTCACCGCGCGGCGATCGCTGACCGAGATACCCTCGCTGCGGATCTGGAAGATGAGTCCCTTGTACTTGGTCAGGAACTCCTCGGGCATCACCATGAACTTGTCGAAGTTCTGCTGGATCTGACGGAGGTCGCGCGCGGACACGGTCGGGCGCAGCTCGGGCTGACCGGGCGCGCGCCCCGTCATCTTGCGGAGCTCGAGCGACACGCCCTTCTTCATCAGCTCGTGGAAGTGGTAGCTGTCGAGGTTGTCCGAGAGCACGCGCACGAGGAAGCGGTCGAACATCGCCGCCAGGTTGTCGTCGTTCGGTACCTCGTTCGACGCCGCGTAGAGCGAGATCAGCGGCACGTTGACGACCTCGGGGCCGTTCTGAAACTTGCGCTCGTTGATGACGTGCAGGAGCGAGTTCAGGATCGCGCTGTTGCTCTTGAAGATCTCGTCGAGGAACACGATCTCGGCGGTCGGCAGCATGTTCTCGAGCCGGCGCGTGTAGCGGCCTTCGCGAAACGCCGAGATGTCGACCGGCCCGAACAGCTCGTTCGGCTCGGTGAAGCGCGTGAGCAGGTACTCGAAGTAGCGCGCGTCGATCAGCTTCGCGAACATGTCGATCATCGCCGACTTCGCGGTGCCGGGCGGGCCGACGATCACCATGTGCTCGCCGGCGATCGCCGAGATCGTCATCAGTCGGATGATTTCTTGCTTGTCGAGAAACTGCGCGCCCATCTGACGCGCGATGTCCTGGAACGCGGCCGAGGCGCGCGCGACGTCGACCGCGAAGCTGCGCGGAGTGGTGGGCGGCGCGACCATTCGATCCACGCCACATTACCCGAAAACATCACGTCGCAAAGTGCTCGTCCGGGCAGAATGCCTCGTGGGCGAAAATCGCCTCGCCGTGGCTCGCTGCGGATCGTTGCGGTTGGCGCACATAGCGGTGGCGCGTCAGGCGCGGCGCGTGCAACAACCGGCACGTCCCTACCGGAGAGGGTGAGAACCATGAAGCATCTCGTCTCGATTCTTTTGCTTTCCACTGCGGCATGCACGGGCTCTGCGACCATCGCAGCCGGTCCGGTCGCGCCTGCCCCCGCGCCAGCGCCCGTCGTTGCCGCACCGCCGCCTGCACCTGCGCCCGCGCCCGTCGTCGTGGCGGCACCGCCGCAAGGGCACCCCGCGTACCTGCACGCGCTCACGGACCTGCGCCACGCGCGCGCTCACCTCGAGCGGCCCGCTGGCGCGATGGTGAAGTGGGACGAGAACCGCGCCATCCGCGAGATCGACGCGGCGATCAACGAGATCAAGCGTGCGTCGATCGATGACGGCAAGCCGCTGAACGATCACCCGCCGGTCGACGCCGGCATGGTGTGGGGCAATCGCCTGCAGAAGGCGCGCGAGCTGGCCGAAGCGGCTCGCCGCGACGTCAACCAGGAAGAGGACAACGCGTTCGCGGGTGGCCTGCGCAACCGCGCGATCGGTCACATCGACAACGCGGTCCGCGCGATCGATGAAGGCATCGCCGACGCCGGTGCTCGCCCCGCGCCGCCCGTGGTGGTGGCAGAGCCGCCGCCCGCGCCCGCCGCGCACCCGGCGTACCTGCACGCGCTCTCGGACATGCGCACCGCGCGCGCGCTGCTCGAGCGCCCGGCTCGGCCCGAGGTGAAGTTCGACGAGAACAACTCGATCCGCGAGATCGACGCCGCGATCAACGAGATCAAGCAGGCCTCGATCGACGACGGCAAGCCGCTCGCCGAGCACCCGCCGATCGACGCGAAGTGGGGCCACCGCGACCGCCTGAAGGAGGCGCAGCGCCTGCTCCACAAGGCCGCGCAGGACATCGAAGAGAAGGAAGACAACGCGTGGGCGAAAGGCTTGCGCGCGCGCGCGATCGGTCACATCCGCAACGCCGAGTTCGGCATTCGCGACGCGATGGAAGATCGTCGTCACGGCCGCTAGCGCGATCGGGACTATAATGAAGCGGTGATCCACCGCGCGCTCGCGGTCGCGGCTGTCTGCGCGGTCGGATGCGGCGACAACCTGCATCCGATCGCCGCGGACGCTACCGGCGATTCCGCGCCGCGCATGCCCGACCTCGCGGTCGTCGCTGCGCAGATGGACGGCACCGCGCTCGTCGTCGACCAGACGTTCGAGCCCGACGACTGCGCGCTCGTCGAAGGTTGCATCGGCGCGCCGGGGCCGCGCCGGCTCGTCATCTTCGACACCGTGACCGAGAACGTCGGCGATGCCGATCTCGTGCTCGGACAGGTTCCGCCGCCGGGCGTCAGCAGCGGGATCTTCGTGTGGTCGGAGTGCCACATGCACCACCACGTCATGGGATATGCCGACTACGAGCTGCTCGACGCCGACAGCAACGTCGTCACCACCGGTCACAAGCAGGGCTTCTGCGTCGAGGATGACGAGCAAGTTCAGCCACTCGGCCCGAGCCACGGCTACAACTGCAACTATCAGGGGCTATCGATCGGGTGGGCAGATGTCTACGATCGCGCACTTCCCTGTCAGTGGATCGACGTGACCGACGTCCCCACAGGGTCGTACACGCTGCGCGTGACGATCGACCAATCGGGCGTCATCCCCGATGCGAATCCGACGAACAATGTATGGATGTCCCCGGTGACTCTCTAGTAGTGTTGAAACGATGGGGAGGCTGGTAGTCATCGCCCTCCTGGGGGCGTGCAGATTCGGCTTCAACGACGTCCCGCCCGGGCAGGTGTCGACGGACGCTCCTGCCGCGCCGGCCGACGCGATGCCGCTGCTCGCGTGCTCGAACCCGCCGCGGTTCACGACGAACGCCGGCACCGCCACCGCGATGGTCGCGACCGCGACCTCGACCGGCTTCGACGTGTTCACCACCGACTCGAGCGGCAACCTCGGCGGGTTCGCGTACAGCTTCTCGGGCACCGGGCTCGTCGCCGACGCGTCCGGCATCGTGCTCGATACCAACGCGAACGGCACGCTCGGCACCGCGGTCAATGGCGACACCGTGCTGCTGTCGTCGATGACGGGTCTGCCGACCGCGACCGGCACTACGCTGTATGCGTTCGGCCGCGCGCTCGCCGAGAACGGCTCGCCGTCCGTGCGCTCGGGCGAGCTCACCGAGGCCGCGCCGATCGTCGCCGATCCGAGCGGCAGCGGCTTCGCGCTGTTCACGATCGCGGGGAGCGGCGAGGTCGATGCCAATCACGTCGCGGCGAACGCGAGCGACGCCGACTCGCCGGTCGCGGTCGTGCAAGCGTCGGCGAAGGCGAGCAATGTCACGGTCACGGCCGTGGCGAACGGCTACCTCGTCGCATACAGCTCCGCGCAAAGCAGCCCGAACCAGGTCCAGCTCGAGCTCGTCGACGATTCGTTCGCCGTGGTCGTTCCCGCCGTGTCGGTCGATAACGCGCAGTACGATGAATACGATCCCGTGATCGCCGCCGTGAACGGCGTGTACATGATCGCGTGGCACGCGAAGAACGTGACCGACGACGACGACGTGTGGTTCGAGCTCCGCGACTCGAGCCTGAAGGCGCTCACCGTGCCGACGAAGCTCGCGACCTACAGCGACTCCGCGGTCGCGGCGAGCGACGGCACGAACTTCTGGATCGTATGGGAGACGTACAGCCCGAGCACGACGCTCGCCGGCGCGCAGATCACGCCGGCCGGCGTGACGACGCCGCTGACCGTGACGGGCTCGGGAGGCACGCCCAAGCAGTGGGCGATGGTCCCACGCGGCATGCAGCCGGTGCTGGTGTGGAGCGAATCGGGCGGCACCGGCCCGGACCTCTACATCGATCCGATGTGCAGCAGTAACTAGGCGCCGCGACGAAGCGTTACCGGGATCAGGCCGCTTCGACGCGAACGTGCCGCTTCAGGCGGTTCGCGAGCGCGTCGAGCACGGAATCCGAGAGCAGCTCGGCGACCTGCGCGCGGTGCGCGGCCCAGCGCGCGGCGAGCTGCGGCTGCTGGTCGAGGCCGGGCGGCCGCGCGAGGCGCGGATCGACCGAGGCGAGCGCGCCCGGCAGCGCGAACAGGGTCGCGAGGCCGCGCGGGCGCTGGCCGATCGCATCGAGGCCGAGCACGGTCGAGATCAGCGGCGACTTCGCACCGGGCTCGCGCAGGTTGAGCTCGCCGAAGCAGTACAGCGCGTTCAGGTGGACGAGGAACGCGGCGACCGCGCGCACGTCGGCCTCGTCGGGCGCGCGCTCGAGCATCTGCTCGAACGCGGCGGCGAGCCGAGCCGGCCCGGCGACCTGATCGCGCGGCGAGGCGTCGGGCACGAGCCGGTATGCGATCGCGCGCGCGAGCTCGGGATCGCGCAGCAAGAACACGGCGTCTTCCCAGTGCAGCGGCGGCGCGCCCTGCTCGTTGTCGAGTAGCTGCGTGAGCGGTGTGCGACGCATCAGCGTCGCGATGATCGGGGCGGTGTCGGGCACGGCGAGCAGCTCGTCGAAGCGCACGACGCTGACCTCCTCGCGCACGCGCCGCACGCCGCGCCACGCGGTGAGCCGGCGCGACGGCTTCTGGCCCTGAAACCGCGCGCGACCCGTCCACCACGTCACCGTGATGTCGTCGCGCGTGAGCCGAAGCAAATTGTGGAGCAGCGCGTGGCGGGCGAGCACGCGCGTGCGATGCCCCGACAGCGGCTGGCTGACCAGAGATAGCGCGGTGTCGATGATGCGTCGGCGCTGGCGATCGCTCACCGACCAGCGCTCGGCGCGCGGGTGGACGAGGAACAGCGCGTCGTGCAGACCGGCCGCGAGCGCGAGCTCGTCGCGATCGAGGACCAGCGCCGGCGGCCGCACGACGAGCGTCGACAGCACGGCCGTGCGCGCGTCGTCGACCGCGACCAGCTCGACGCTCGCATCCGATAGCTCGTGCTCCCAGCGGTCGACGTCGGCGACCGGGATCGGCGGGCCGACGTGCAGCTCGCCCCCGCCGACGAGCGGCCGGACGAACTTGTCTAGAAACTCGCGGACGTGCGGGCGAGCCATCTCACTTGTCCCCCTCGCCGCTCGGCAGCAGCTTGCGATCCGGCGCGTCGGGGAAGCCCCACAGCGCGAACCGGCCGACCGCGTCGTTGACGACGTGAACGTCGGCGGGCAGCTCGGCCGCGAGATCGTCGGCGGATGCGCGATCGGGCTCGAGCTTGGCGAGCGAGCGGCGCTCGAGCGTCTGGAACGCCGCCTCCGCGATCTGGAACGGCCGGCCGTCGCTGACGAACACGGTGACGAGCCCGGCGGCATGGCCGAGCGCGCGCGCGAGCACCTCGGGCGACACGCGCGGCACGACGTCCTGGCCGAGCGGCACGAGCAGACCGGGCGTGAGCTCGCACAGGAGCTGGCCGAGCGGCAACACGTCGAGGTTCTCGGAGCCGATGACGAGGATGCCGCGGTCGGTGACGGCGACGCGGTGCCCGCGCAGCGACACCGGCGGCAACGCGAACAGGATCCGCTTCAAGCTGCCGCCGTGGGCGAGCGGGATCAGCGTGGCGACCACGCGGCGCGGCGGGCCCATCGACGGCGCGAGCCGCGGCTCGACGCCGATCGGCTCGGCGGGACCACCCGAATGCGCGGCCGGATCGCGCGGCTTGTCGAGCTGGAGATCGACGCGGGTGAGATCGGCGATGTCGCTCAGCGCGAGTGGCCCGGGCAGCGCGTCGACGCGATCGCCCGGCCAGAACACGTGGAACGTGCCCTCCGGAAACACCGACTGACACGACGCCAGATCGATCGGATGCTCGTAGCCGACCGCGACCGCCGCGTTCGCACCGGCCGGGCGAAACACGTCGATGCCGGGTGTGCCGAGGAACAGCTGCAGGATGCGCTCCGGCAGATCGCGCACGCGGATCCACATGTAGCCGCGCTCGCGCGCGTGATCGTCGAACGCGCTCTGCGAGCGCGGCTGGAACACTCCGGCCTGCGCTTCTACGCGATTGCGCCACATGTAGCGGATGATGCCGTCGGCGAGGCCGTGCGCGACCGCGAGGTAGAGCTCGCCGCGATTTTCCGGGCCGAGCCGCTCGCCGCCGGGCAGCTTGCGCAACGACAGCCGAAACAGCAGGCGCGAGAACGGCAGGTCACCTTCCCGCACGTACGCCTGCGCGAACTCGTCGCCGTGGACCATGAAGTCGGCGTTCGGAGGCAGCGCGCCGATATCGACCGCGTCGTAGCCGTACGGCGAGCGGTCGTCGCGATACTTGACGAAGTGCTTCGCCGTGCCGGTGTACATCGCGCCGCCGACCAGGCGCGCGAGCCGCGCCGCGCGGTCGGCCGTATACGACGACACGGCCGGTACCTGCACGATGATCTCGCGACTGCCGAGCGCGGTGCGCGCCTTCGTGATCGCGAGGCTCGCCATCAGCTCGTCGAGCGACGCCTCGGCCGAGTACAGGCGCAGCCACGACACCGCGCCCTCGAGCGTCGCGAACGTCATCAGGCACAGCCTCCCGAGCAAGATCCCGCGCGGATCCGGCGCGACGCCCGGCGTGAAGAACCGGGTCTGGCCCTGGGCGACGTGCTCTAGCATGTGCGCCGAGAATGTAGCAGCTTGGACGGGCCAGGCCTGAAGCCTCTGTTCAGTCCTGCTTCAACTGGACGTCGACCCGGCGGTCGTTCGCCCAGCCGGCTTCGTCGGTGCCGGTCGCGTCGAGCGCGCCGCGCGTGGTGACCGCGAGCTGCGGGTCCTGCACGCCGAGGTGCTCGAGGTACTTGCTGACCGAGGCCGCGCGGCGCGAGCCGAGGCCGAGGTTGTACTCCTCGGTGCCGCGCGGATCGGCGCGGCCGATCAGGGAGACCGCCTTGCCCTTCCCGGCGCCCGAGATCAGGCACTGCGCGAGCTGGTCGAGCACGTTGCGATCGTCGGACGTCAGCTCGTCCTTGTCGTAAGCGAACTTCGGGTCGAGCGCGCTGGGCGTCGGCTTGATGCCGCACAGCTGCGCGAGGTCGCCCGAGATCGCCAGCGAGTTGGACACCTTCTGATCCTGCGTCACGGCCGGCGCCGGCTTGTCCTGCTTCGCAGGAGGAGGCGTGTCGTTGGTCGCCGTCGGGGTGGTCGTCGCCTTCTTGTCGTGGTGGCAGCCCGCCGCGAACGCGAGCGCGAGCGCGAGCATGGTCCTGGTCGTCTTCATGGCATTCTCCGTTGGTGCTGCAAGCATTACCACGGCTCGCGCTCGCGATCGCGCTATGCGTCGCGTGCGGTAAGAAACCGCAGCCGACCAGGGACGACGCCGGCGCCGCCGCGCCCGGGCCGGCGCCGCTCGCGATGCCCGCGCTCGGCGTCGACCGCGTCCAGCGCTTCAACTTCATCTACGGCGAAGGTCAGGGCTCGTACGCGACCGCGCTCGTCAAGGCCAAGGCGAGAGACTGGGCCGGCGCGCGCGCCGCGTGCGAGACCGCGATCGCGAAAGATCCGTACGAGCTCGACGCGCATCGCCTGCTCGCGACCGTGCTCGCGCAGCAAGGCGACCACGCGGCCGCGGTCGATCACCTCGTGATCGCGCTTGCCGCCGATTACTACGCGTACGCGCCCACGCTCGACGCGCCCGAGCTCGACGCGTTCCGCGCCACGCCGCACGGCCAGGCGGTCGCCGCGCTCGCGAAGGAGATCGCCGCCGAGTATGCGAAGCGCACCAAGACCGCGCTGCTCCTGGTCGGCCGGCGCAGCACGTTCAAGTGGCCCGACAAGCCGGGCGTGCAACCGGACGCGAGCCGCGGCGAGCTCTACGCCTACGATCGCGACAGCAAGCGTTACCTACGGCTGTCGCACACCGATCATCAGGTCGCCGGCTACGTGCGCGCGCCAGGCGGCGCGTCGGTCGCGCTGGTCGGATTCGATCGCGTCGAGCGCGGCGCGAGCGACAGCGATGCCCCGTTGCTCGCGCGGCCGTGGCTCGTCGCGGTCGATCCCGCCGACTGGAAGCCGCTCGGCAAGCGGATCGAGCTGCCGTCCTCGCGCGAGGTGATCGCCGGCTACGGTCCGGGCGACCAGCTCTTGGTCGCGACCGCGCAGGCCACCGCGCGCTGGACGCTCGGCGACCTCGCGATCTCGTCGGTCGATATCGCGGGCGGCAAGCTGACGAAGATCGCGGGCGCGGTGACGTGGACGCCGCGCGTCGAGCTCACGCTCGACGAAGGCCGCGCGCCGCGCGCCGCCGACGCGACGAAGGCGACCGGCGACAAGCCGAACCTCGTGCTGACCACGGGCGCGGGCGGCACGATCCGGGTGCCCGAGTCGGGCGACGTCGATGCCGACTCGATCGCGACCTCGCCCGACGGCGCGCGTGTCGCGTTCGCGACCGCGGTCGACCCGTGCGCGAAGGACACCGCGCCGTCGCTGTACGTCGCCGACGCGAAGACCGGCGCGCTCAAGCACTTGCTCACCGCGCGCAGCCGGTTCGCGACGCGCTGGCTCGACGCGACGACCCTCGCCTACGAAGATGGTGACGGCGCGATCCGGTTGTGGGACGCGCAGACCGGCCGCGAGGCGGCTCGCCTCGACGACAAGGCCGGGCTCGCGCTCGACGTGCTGTCGCTCGCGAACGGCCCGCTGTGCAAGCAAGCGCCCGCCGCCGTGCCGGTCGGGTCGGGCTCGGAAGGCGAAGAGCCCCTGCCGCCGGAAGAACCGCAGTAACATGCATGGCGTGCGGGTCTACCTGGTTCGCCACGGCGACGCCGTGCCCGAGGACGAGGCCGGCAGCGATCGCGATCGGTGGCTGTCCCCGCGCGGGCGCGAAGCGGCGCGCGTGCTCGGCCGGCTGTTGCGCGAGCAGCGCGTCGTGCCGGACTCGGTCCTGTGCTCGCCGCTGCCGCGCGCGGTGCAGACCGCCGAGCTGCTCGCCGCGAGCCTGGATTACCTCGGGCCGATCGTGTCGCGGCGCTGCCTCGAGCCGTCGGCGCATCCGCGCGTCGCCGCCGACGAGGTCGCCGCCGCCGGCGCCGCGGTCGTCGTGGTCGGCCACGAGCCGTCGATCTCGGCGCTCGGCGCGCTGCTCGTCGGCCTGCCCGGCTTTCCGCCGTTTCGCACCGCGCAATGCTGCGCGATCGAGCACGGCAAACCCACGTTCACCGCGCGCGCCGACCTCGATCAGGTGCACGCGTACTTCCTCGAATGACCCGCTGCCTCGCGCTCGCGCTGATCGCTGTGCTCGCGCGGCCCGCGCCGAGCGACGCGTGCGCGCCCGCGCCGCCGCACGGCGAAGAGGTCCAGATCGCCGACGAAGAAGCCGTGATCGTGTGGGACGCGGCGCACCACGTCGAGCACTTCATCCGTCGCGCCGGGTTTCACTCGACCGCACGCGCGTTCGGCTTCCTCGTGCCGACGCCGGCCCTGCCCCAGCTCGGCGAGATCGATGCCGGCGTGTTCGCGCAGCTCGCGGACGCGATCCGGCCGCCGGTCGAGGTCGAGGACGAATGGGAACCGTCGTGCATGCTGATGATGGCCGGCACCAAGAAGGGCGACGAAGCGGGTGGTGCGGCTCCGGTCCACGTGCTCGCGGCGGCGCACGTCGCCGGCTTCGACGCGACGACGATCGAGGCCGACGATCCGGACGCGATGGCGAGCTGGCTCGGCGCCCACGGCTTCGACGCGTCGCCGCCCCTGCGCGCCTGGCTCGCCGGCTACGTCGCCGCGCGCTGGAAGATCACCGCGTTCGTGGTCGCGAGCGACGTGGCGGCCGGCGCGCACGCCTACGACCTCGCGACGCGCGCGGTCCACATGACGTTCGCGACCGATCGTCCGATGTACCCGTACCGCGAGCCGGCGCAGCCGCCGGCGGCCGGCGACCGCCTGTTTCGGCTGTTCTTCCTGAGCGACCGCCGCTACGACGCCACGCTCGGGACCGAGCCCTGGACCTACGGGCACGCGATCTTCGCCGCGCCGATCGAACACGTGCCGACGTCACTGCAGTCGTTCACGCCGGAGCACGCGTTCGCCACCGTGTTCGTCGAGGAGGGCCTGCGCCGCGGCAGCGACGAGCTGTTCTTCGTGCCGAGCCCGACGCAGCGGACGATCGAGCAGCCGACGATCCATCGCGTACGCGAGCACGCGATCCCGCTCGATCTGATCGTGATCGTGCTCGCGATCGTGCTGCCGGTGTTCGTGCTGTGGCGGCGGCGTCGTCGTCGCTCGGCCACCGCCTAGCGCAGCTCCGGCCCCTCGTGCCAGGTCTCGATCACGAGATCGATCACGCGATCGCGATCGATCGCGAGGTACGCGACGCCGAGCGCGGCCACGGCGGCGAACAGCGCGTGGACGGCCGCGCGTCGCCAGCCGACGAAGCCGCGGCGTGCGCGCACCGCGTCGAGCAGCGCGCCCGAGATCCACGCGATCGCGACACCGCCGATCGCGATCATCCGCACCGAGCGCGCGACGAGCGGGTTTCCGGTCGTGCCGACGATCACGAACACGACCGCGATCGGGAGCAGGTACCAGACCTCGACCGGCGGCCGCGCGAGCCGCCGCGCCGCCGCGGGCCAAGCGCCGGCCTGGCGGCGCAGCGACACTGCCGCGAGCACGACGAACACCGCGAGCAACGCGAGCACGACCCAGCGCACGTCGCGGCGCAGCTCGGCGCGCGCGAATGCCGCGCGCAGCTCGCGGGCCGCGATCGGATCGCCGATCGTCTCGATCACGGCGCGCGCCTCGGCGAGCTCGCCGGCGCGCATCGCCGTGCGCGCGAGCTCGGCCGATGCGTGCACGCGATCGGCGCCGCTTGCCGCCGCCTTCGCGCGGCGCAGCCAGTCGAGCGCGCGCGCCGAGTCACCGTCGCGCTCCCAGCCCTCCGCGATCACCACCATCACCGCCCACGCGCGCGGATAGCCCGGGTTCGCCGCGACCAGCGCCTCGAGCTCGGCGAGCACGGGCTTCGGATCGCCGCTGGCCGCGAGCTGCTGCTCGAGCTTCTCGTGCTCGGCCGCGACCGCGCTCCACTGGCCGTTCTCGCCCGCGAACCCGGCGAGCCGCGCGAGCTCGCCACGCGCGCGGCGCGCGAGCCGGTCGTCGGTCGTGATCGCGATCGCCTCCGCGAGATCGCGCTCGGCGCGCGCGTAATCGCCGGCGCGCTCGGCGAACTGCGCGGCCTCGATCCACGCCTGGTCGTTCCAGCGCGTGATCGGCCGCGCCCTGCCGACCGCCTCGAGCTCGTCGAGCGCCTGCCGATCGCCGGCGACCGCGTGCTGCTCCGCGGTGCGAAACGCCTGCTCGGCGGCATGGTCGTCGGCGGCGGCGACGCGCGCGCACGCGAGCACGACCGCGAGGACAGCGCCGCGACCTCGCCGCGTCACTTCGTCTTCATGAACCCGCAGGGCGCCGCGGTGCCGTCGGTGTGAAACGCGTCGAGCTCGAGCTTGCTCTGGCTGATGTGGATGACGCTCGCCTCGTAGTTGCTCTCCGAGCACGCGGTCCACGCGTGGCTGCCGTTCGGATACAGCTCGGCGCCGCCGCCGCCGCCGACCACGTACACCGTGCCGGTCGCGTTCGTCGGCTGCACGGTCGGCGCCATGCCGACGATCGGCAGCGTGACCTCGAAGTCGTGATCGTGGCCGTTGAGCACGAGGTCGACGTGATACTGGTCGATCAGCGGCTGCCACGCGGCCTGCAGCATCACGTTCGAGCCGTGGCTGGTCGACGACGACCACATCGGCTGGTGGTGCATCACGATCTTCCACGTCGCGTTCGCGCTCGCCGCGAGATCCTGGGCGAGCAGGTCGTGGTTCGCGCCGGTGATCGCGCTCGGATCCTCGGGCGTGTCGTTCGCGACCGTGATGTGGGCGTAGCCCCAGTCCATGCCGAAGTTCTCCTGATCGCCCGGCTGCGCGAACTGCGACAGGAAGTTGACCGCGTTGTCCTCGTGGTTGCCATCCGCGAAGATGATCTGCGTGGTCGCGAACAGCGGCTCGCCCTCGCCGAGGAACTCTTCCCATTCCGGCTGGGTGATGCCGACCGTGACCGCGTCGCCCGAGAACAGGATCACGTCGGGCGTGTTCAACGACATCGTCGTGTACTGGTTGACGAACTGCTGCCACACGTCGTAACCGCCGCGGCAGTCGCCGACGAATCCGGCGACGATCGACGCGGCCGGGTCCGCGGTGAGATCCGGCGCCGTATGAAACGTGTAGACCGGCGAGAAGTGATCCGCGCCGGTCTCGGGATCGTGGCCGCCGACCTGGTAGCTGTAGGTCGTGCCCGGCTGCAATCCGCACAGGTGCGCCTGGTGCTGCCGGTACGGGCACGTCGGACCGCCGACCGCGCACGCCGTGCCGGTGTACGCGAAGTGGATGCCGCTCGTGGTCTGCGTGAGCTGATCGGCGGTGAGGTTCGCGCCTTGCGCCCACCGGATCGTCGACGCGCGCGTCACCTCGTCCGCGGTGCGCCACTGCACGACCACCGACGTCTTGGGGTCGCCGATCACGCCGAGGTGGACGAGGCGCGGCGTCGGATCGGCGCCGAACAGGTCCTGCGACGCGATCGGCGCCTCGGCGCCCATCTGGGTCGTCACGCTGTAGCCGCAGCCGTCGATCGCCATCGAGCCGCCGTTGCCCAGGAACTTGGTGTCGATCGGGTTGCCCTTCACGCAACCGGCGAGGATGGCAAGGCCGAGAAAAATCGGGCGCATGGTCACTCCACTCGGTAGGTCACTTGTAGCAGCAACTGATCGTGACCGTATGTGGCATTGGCACCGGTCACGGTCTTGTTCTCGATCTGCTGGTAATGATTCGCGGCGAGCTGCGCCTTCAGCGTGTGCTTGCGCAGGTAGTACGAGATGCATGCCGTCCATTCGCGCTCGGACTGGTTCGGGTCGCCCGGCATCGTGATCGGGATCGCGTCGTTGCGATCGTACTCCTCGACGCGCGCGCCGAGCTCGAGGCGCGACTCGCCGAACGGCGGCAACCGCTGCGGCAGCATGTACGCGATCTGCGCGACGAACCCGTTCGCGTTGTACGCGGGCGGGCGCGTCGCGGTGTTGCCGTCGTAGGTGTTGCGAACCTCCTCGTACTCGAACGATCCGGACAGTCCGTGCCACGCGCCCGAGATGTCGAAGCCGTCGTAGAGCTGGAGCTGGTGGTTGGTGACGAGCGCGTCGAGCTTGTTGTGGCCGATCGACGTGCCGATCGTCAGCCAGTCGCCGTCGAAGTACGACTCGGCGAACGGCATCTCGCGCCCGATCGGCGTGATCTCGACGCGCCCGGCGTACAGGTAGCTGTCGTTGATGTTCTGCGGCTGATCGCGGCCCTCGCCGTTGAACACGCCGCCGTAGACGCGCACCCACCTGGGCGCCTTGTACCAGACGCGCGTGCCGAGATCGCGATCGGGCGCGATCGTCGGGTAGCCGATCTGCGGCTTGTCGACGAACGACAGCCGCGTGTCCGACAGCATGTTCTGGCGGCCGATCGGGACGCGGGTCTGGCCGAGGTCGACCATCACGTACTGGTCGTTCGGCAGCGGGCGCTTGACCGTCAGGTACGCGTCGTAGAGCGAGAACGTCGGCTGCAGCTCGGCCTCGTAGTACGCCGACAGCTCGAGGTTGCCCGCGCGGCCGGTCGCGACACCGGTGAACCGGGCGCGCGCGAATCGAAAGCCGTCCTGGTAGCCGGAGGTCGGCGAGTACTGGTTCTCGCGGAACTGCGGCTGCAAGAAGCCGCCCGGGCGGAACGACCACAGCTCGGGCACGTAGCCCTTCGTGACGCCCGCGTACGGAGTGGTGACGTCGGTCGCGAGATCGTGCGCGGCCGCTTCGGCGTCGGCCCCGACGGGCACGGGCGCCATCACCGGCGCGACCGGCACCGCGGCCATGCTTGCGGGCGGTGGCGGCGCTGGTGCCGGTGCTGCCGATGACGCCGGGGCTGGAGCCGGCCCTGGAGCCGGCGCTGGTGGCGGCGGCGGCAGCTCGGGTCCGGGTTGCGCCAGCGCGGCGCGCGCGGCGAGCGAGAATGCAAGGCAAGCGAGGCGACGCACGAGGGCCGTATCGAACCACCGGTCGGGTGCCGGAATCCACTCGGCCGCGTGACATATGAAGTATCGTGGACGCGGTGATCCCGAGGCGCGCCTGGCTCGCGATCGCGGCGCTCGCCGCGGCGTGCGGCGGCGCGCCCCCGCCGCCGTCGCACCACGCGGAGGCGAGCGACGACTCGACGGAGGTTTTCGGAGACCGCGCGTACAAGCCGCGCTCGTTCGTGGTGCGCGTGCACGGCCACGGCAGGCCCGTGATCTTCATCCCCGGCCTCGGCTGCCCGGGCGAGATGTGGGACGACACGATCGCGCGCCTGCCCGACGGCATCGAGGCGCACGTGCTGACGCTCGCCGGGTTCGCCGGCAAGAAGCCGGTCAAGCCGCCGCTCGCCGCGACGGTGCGGCGCGAGCTCGTGCGCTACATCCGCTCGCACAAGCTCGACCACCCGATCGTCGTCGGCCACAGCATGGGCGGCTTCATCGCGTACTGGCTGGCCGAGACCGCGCCGACGCTCGTCGGCGGCGTGGTCGTCGTCGATGCCGGCCCCGCGCTCGCCGACAACGATCTCGAGACCGCGCGCTCGCTGCGCAACATGTGGGCGCAGGCCGGCGACGACGAGCTGCCGCAGCAGGTGCGCGACGCGTACTCCGGGATGGTCGCCGATCCCAAGCGCATCGAGCCGTACCTCGACGCGATCGCGAAGTCGGATCGCCAGACCATGGGCGACGCGATCTACGAGCTGGTGACGACCGACGTGCGGCCGCACGTCGCCGACATCCGCGCGCCGCTGCTCCTCGTGCTATCCGACGGCGGCTACCAGCAGATGTACCGCCAGCAGGCCGATCCGGTGCCGCACCACGAGGTCGTCGTGCTGCACACGCACCACTTCGTCATGCTCGACGATCCCGAGGGCTTCACGAAGACGCTGGCGAAGTTCCTCGCGGATCACGCACCCGACAGCTGACGAGCGAGACATCGTCTTCGCTTCCGCCAGACCGCGCGCGATCTTACGCGCCCGATAGCTGTCGCGCGCGCGCCGCGAGGCCCCACGCGACCGACGTGAGCTGGTCATCGACCAGCGGGATCAGATGACTGCGCTGATGCGCGGTGGGACCGCCTTCGATCACGGTCGCGCCGAACCGCGCGGCGAGCCGGGCACGCACCGCGGGCACGAGCGAGCTGCCGCCGGTCGCGAACACGCGATCGACGGCGGCCGGCGCGAGCTGGGCGCGCGCGAGCACGTCGTCGAGCACGCGGTCGATGGCGTCGAGGTCGTCGGCGATCCATTGCTCGAACGCGGTGCGCGCGACCGGAAGATCCAGATCGAGCTCGGCGAGCGCGACGCGATCGGCATGCGCCGTCGACAGCCGCACCTTCGCGCCCTCGACCGCGGCGTGCAGCGGCAGGCCGAGCTCGTCGTCGATCACGCGCACGAGCCGATCGATCTTGCGCGGATCGAGCGCGCCCTGCGCGACCCGCGCCAGCAGCCGCTGCGTCGCGTCCTCCTTCAAGAACGACAGCAAGTGCCAGCGCCGGAGGTGACCGTACAACCACGCCGGCACCGGCGCCTCGCCGCCCATCTCGTCGCGGTAGCGCGTGCCGCGGCCGAGCGCCGGCGCGACGACCGCGTCGATCACGCGCGCGTCGAACGCGTCGCCCGAGATCCCGATGCCGCCGGTCGCGAGGACTTCATTGATCTTCGGTCCGACCCGGATCGCCGTGAAGTCGGTGGTGCCGCCGCCGAAGTCGGCGACCACGATCGTCTGCTCGCGTTCCAGCCGCGCCGCGTAGCGCGCGGCGGCGCCGACCGGCTCGAGCTCGAACACGACCTCGTCGAACCCGGCCTTCGCGAGCGCGGCGCGCATGCGGGCGAGCGCGCGCTCGTCGTCCGCGGGATCCTCGGCGCCCCAGTAGCGCACGGGCCGGCCGACCACGCAGCGGTTGCCGAGATCGATCGGCGCGGCGGCGCGCACCTGGCGCAGGTACGCCGCGATCAGGTCGTCGAGCTGCCACGTCCGCCCGAAGATCGACGTGCGCGTGAACTGCGCGCTTGCCAGGTGGCTCTTGATCGACTGCACGAGCCGGCCCTCGCCGCCGGTCTCGAGATACCGCGCGATCGCGCGCGAGCCGGCGGTCAGCGCGCCGCCGGGCTCGAAGTACAGCACCGTGCGCCACATCGGCTCGCCGGCGAGCGGCACCAGCGCGACCTCGCCGTCGTCACCCGCGATCGCGACCGCGCTGTTCGTCGTGCCGAAGTCAATGCCGATGTAGCCCATGCCAGCACCGTCGGCGATCCGTTCGGGATTTACTAGCTGCCGCGCTCTCGCTATCCTATGGGAGCTGCTCGGGATGAGGACGTGGCTCGCGTTGGCGCTGTGCGGCTGCCTCAGCAAGCCGGGACCGGCGCGTTTCCTCGGCCGCACGTGGACCAAGCATCACGAGCTGAACTTCGCGGCGCCCGGCCAGCTCTTCGTGCCCAAGCTGGTTTACGACGAGTCGATCGGAAAGGTGCTGCTGTACGGCGGCGAGTACTCCCAGAGCCCCCCGTACTGGAGCAGCTCGATGTACGAGCTCGATAGCGACGGCTGGACGCAGGTGTGCGGCGGCCAGACGGCGTGCCCGCCGGGCGGACGCTCGGATTTTGGCTTCGTCTACGATCCGCAGGGCCGGCGCTCGATCCTGTTCGGCGGCGAGAGCGATGACACCGGGACCGAGACCACGCTCGCCGATGGATGGGCCTACGCCGGCGGCACGTGGCAGTCGCTGCCGTCGCTGACGATCCCGCCGATGCAGGACATCCACATGGTCTACGACACGAACGCGCAGCGCGCGCTGATCGTCGTCGGATTCTCGCTCCAGACCGCGCCCGAGCAGGGCGTGTACACGATCAGCGCGAGCGACGTGACGACGTTCACCGAGCTCTCGGGCGGCCAGCAGGTCGCGGACCGCAACGCGACCGGGGCGTACGACCCGACGCGCGATCGCGTGCTCGCATTTCCGGGCATCGATCCGTTCGGAGGCTACTACCGATCGATGGCGAGCTACTCGCCGGACACGGGGCAATGGACGACCCTGTGCGACAGCTGCCTGCCGGCGCCCGAGCGCAAGACGCCGGCGATGGTGTTCGATCGCCAGTACGGAAACGTCGTGATGATCGGCGGCCTGGAGATCGACGACAGCACGCACGAGAACGACGTGCTGGGCTGGAACGATGACGAGGCCCAGTTCGACCAGCTCGCCGAGCTCGGCGAGCCGCGCTCGGGCGCTGGCGCCGCTTACGACGCCTCGACCGACACGATCGTCCTGTACGGCGGCGGCACCGACCTCGCGACGACCGATCCCGACTGTCCGCTCGCCGACAGTGCCCAGGGCCAGTATGCCTACTGCGCCGACACCTGGCTCGGCACGCCCAACTTCGCAGCCGATTAGCGCTGCGCGTCCGCGCTCACTTCACCGACAGTTTCTTTCCGCCGCCGCCGGCGATGCCTTCCCGACTCAGGATGCCTTCGAAGAAGTCGTGGCCCTTGTCGTCGACGACGATGAACGCGGGAAAATCGACGACGTCGATCTTCCAAACCGCCTCCATGCCGAGCTCGGGATATTCGAGCACGTCGACCTTCCTGATGCAGTCCTTCGCGAGCCGCGCCGCCGGGCCGCCGATCGAGCCCAGGTAGAACCCGCCGTGCGCCTTGCACGCGTCGGTCACGGCCTTGCTGCGATTGCCCTTCGCGAGCATGACGAGGCTGCCGCCCGCGGCCTGGAACTGATCGACGTAGCTGTCCATGCGGCCGGCCGTCGTCGGCCCGAACGAGCCCGACGCGTAGCCCTCGGGCGTCTTCGCCGGCCCCGCGTAGTACACGCAGTGGTCGCGCAGGTACTGCGGAATGCCTTCGCCGCGGTCGAGCCGCTCCTTGAGCTTGGCGTGCGCGATGTCGCGCGCGACGATCATCGGGCCCGACAGCGACAGCCGCGTGCGGATCGGATACTTCGACAGGGTCGCGCGGATCTCGCTCATCGGCCTGGTGAGATCGATCGCGACGACCTCGCCCGCGAGCTCGCCGTGCGTGACCTCGGGCAGGTACTTCGCGGGATCGGTCTCGAGCTGCTCGAGGAACACGCCGTCGCGCGTGATCTTGCCGAGCGCCTGGCGGTCGGCCGAGCAGCTGACCGCGATCGCCACCGGGCAGCTCGCGCCGTGGCGCGGCAGCCGGATCACGCGCGCGTCGTGGCAGAAGTACTTGCCGCCGAACTGGGCGCCGATGCCGGTCGCGCGCGCGATCTCCAACACCTTCGCTTCCCATTCGCGGTCGCGATACGGCGCCGGCAGGTAATCGAGGTAGCGTGCGCTCGCCAGCTTCGCCGTTTTCAGCGTGTACTCGGCGCTCGTCCCGCCGATCACGATCGCGACGTGATACGGCGGGCAGGCAGCCGTGCCGAGCGAGCGCAGCTTCGCGTCGAGGAACTCGGCGAGCGACTTCG
>Ga0335083_10003042_pt1 | contig 21874 bp, 22 predicted proteins | sample Lox_Sample_42_FD_206716 | JGI IMG/M metagenome (GOLD analysis project Ga0335083, IMG submission 206716) | Soil microbial communities from Loxahatchee National Wildlife Refuge, Florida, United States - Lox_Sample_4.2 | ecosystem: Environmental > Terrestrial > Soil > Wetlands | place: USA...
GAGGACCTCGCGCTGGAGCGGCGGCAAATCCTGGACTGCCTTGCCGACGATGTCCGCTACCTCGCAGCCAATAAAATCCACTGGCTGAGCCGTGAATTGCTCTCCGTCTAACGCGCTCCATCGATTCTTGTCCCGGCGAAACGTCTTGAACACGAGATTTCGGGCTATACCAAGCAGGAACGGTCTTATCTCTCCGCGGGTGGCATCAAATCTATCCGGCTGGCGCAATATTGTGAGAAACACTTCCTGCGTAATATCCTCCGCCGCATCTGGCGAGTTGGTCATCCTCCAGGCGAACCGGTAGACCGAGTCCTTGTATTGCTCGAAGACCGCCTGAAACTCGGATTCGATCAAAGCCCTTTCCTCGGATCAATGGTAATTACCCGCAGCCCACTGAAAGGATACGGTATGGGGCGCGCGCCATCCCTAGAGGGGAAGATGGGGAGCGATCACTTCCAACAACTCTCTGGCATTGATGATCTTCGTACTGCGCCAGTAGCGTGGGAAGTGCTTGTTGTTGCCCGTGATCAGGTAATCGGCGCGGGCCGTCTCTGCGCACTCCAGGAAGATATTGTCGTCGGGATCGTGGCAGACTTCGAGCTTGCGGCCGGGAACAACAAGCCGGCCCCTCCTGGTGATCAAGTCCATCAGAGGCTGTCGCTCATCCGATGGTATATGTAGCTCAGCGCGGCTTAGGACTTCGATATATTCGTCCAATATGGCCTGAGAAACGAAGAGACCGGCTGGCGGCGTCAACGCGAAAATCAAGGCTGTCCGTTCCAGTCCCCTTGGCTTCAAAGCGCCCGAAACCACAACGTTTGTGTCGAGAACGAGCCTAAGAGCCAGCACGGCGACGGCTGGCTCGGGCGGCCTTAATCACGCTATCCACTTGGGCAGCAGTAAGCTTGTCGGTGCCGCGGCGGGTCGATTCCTCGCCCAGAGCTTTCAATACCTCTGGCTCCGGGGCGGCCAGGCGAATGTAGTCCTGAATGCCCAGAAGGATAGCCTTCGGGCTACCCCGCTTCTCAATAACGAAGCTGCGGTGCCCTTTGTCTACTTCCTCCAGAATCTGGCCGAGCCGGCTCCGCGCCGCCAGGGCTGAAATAACCCGGGACGCTGATTTCGTTTTTCTGCTGATTACAGCCTCCAGCGGACTGAAGAGTTCATCTCTCTGAACTCTACAGTACCGCATAACCCCGTCAGTTGGCGGCGACAGGGTATGACTCCTTGGGTCATTTTGAGCTCAAGTTTCACAATCATGCGGCTATTGGCGTAAAGAGCTGTGGGTTTTCGCGCAGGTTTGGGGCCCTGCAACACCGCCTGGGCGCCGATACCAGTGTGAGCAGAGCACCGAGAAGCGCTTGCGCCAGAGTATCATCCCGATTGGATTCAAAGAAGTTCATATATCGGACTTATTTGGTCGCGTAAGTCAGTGAGTCAAGAGACCCTGGCTTTCAGTTGACTTGGCCGCGGGGTTGCACTAGTCGCTAACGTTTTCGCGCGTTTCTCTCTGAGACGTGCTTTTATTGGCAAATTTCTTGATACCGAGGGAGGTTAACTCAGTGGAACCTTCGGACCGCACACTGACGACCTATGAAGTCCTCCGTAAACACGGAGTCGATCGTCGCTCTTTCCTAAAGTTTTGTACCCAGTCGGCGGCTGCTCTAGGCTTGAGCGCCGCATTTGTCCCCAAGGTCGTCGAGGCCATGGAGACCAAACCGCGCATCCCCGTGATCTGGCTGCATGGTCTGGAGTGCACGTGCTGCAGCGAATCGTTCATTCGCTCTTCGCACCCAATCGCGCAAGACGTGCTTCTCAACATGGTTTCGCTGGACTACGACGACACGCTGCAAGCCGCCGCGGGCTTCCAGGTGGAAGAAATCCGGCGCGACGTGATGAAGAAGTACAAAGGCGCCTACATCCTGGCCGTGGAAGGCAACGCAGCGACCAACGATGGCGGCGTTTATTGCACCGTGGGCGGTGAGACCTTCCTCAACGTCCTAAAGGAAACCGCCAAGGACGCCAAAGCCATCGTGGCATGGGGCTCATGCGCTTCCAACGGCTGCGTCCAGGCTGCCAAGCCGAATCCGACGGGCGCCAAACCGGTGCACGAGCTAATCACCGACAAGCCGATCATCAACGTGCCGGGCTGCCCGCCCATCGCCGAGGTTATGACGGGCGTGCTCACGCACATCCTGACCTTTGACACGCTGCCTGAGCTGGATCGCCAGGGACGGCCAAAGATGTTCTACGGCCAGCGCCTGCACGACAAATGCTACCGGCGCGCGTTCTTCGACGCCGGCCAGTTTGTCGAAGCCTGGGACGACGAGGGAGCGCGCAAGGGCTGGTGTCTTTACAAAATGGGTTGCCGCGGGCCGACGACCTACAACTCCTGCTCGACGTTCAAGTGGAATTGCGGCCAGGGCTGGCCGGTGAATTCCGGACATCCCTGCATCGGCTGCGCCGAAGACGGGTTCTGGGACAACGGGCCGTTCTATCAACGCCTATCCAACGTCATAGTGCCGGGAATCGAAGCCACGCCGGACAAAATCGGCAAGACCTTGGCGGTGCTATCGGGCGCTGGTCTCGCGGCTCACCTTACTTCGGTGGTGACTCGCCGGCAGTTCAGCAAACTCAAGACGCAGGAGCCGGGCGAACCCGCCTCCGGCGAGCAGAAAGGCAAGGAGTAAGCCATGTCCACACGCGTAGTAGTCGATCCGGTAACTCGCATTGAAGGCCATCTCCGAATCGAAGCCATACTCAACGACAAGGGTATGGTGGACGATGCCATTTCTTCCGGCACCATGTGGCGCGGGTTGGAGGTCATCCTCAAAGGCCGCGACCCTCGCGACGCTTGGGCGTTCTGCGAACGCATTTGCGGGGTCTGCACCACGGTGCACGCGCTCGCCTCGGTGCGTTCGGTCGAAAGTGCGCTTAACATCACCATCCCCAAGAACGCGGAAATTATCCGCAACATCATGGAGCTGACGCAGTATGTTCAAGACCACGTGATTCACTTTTATCACCTGCATGCCCTGGATTGGGTGGATGTGGTGTCGGCGCTCAAGGCCGATCCCGCGGCCACAGCCGCGCTGGCGCAGAAGGTATCGCCGAACTGGCCGACCTCGACTCCTGGTTATTATTCCGATGTCGCCGGGACGCTGAAGAAGTTCGTCGAATCCGGGCAGCTGGGAATTTTCCAGAACGCCTATTGGGGGCATCCGGCATACAAGTTGCCGCCTGAAGCCAATCTGATGGCGGTGGCGCATTATCTGGAAGCTCTCAAGTGGCAGAAGGAAATCATCAAGATTCACACCGTTTTCGGCGGCAAGAATCCACACCCGCACTATCTGGTGGGCGGAACCGGAGCCGCGATCAATCTGAACGGCGACAACGCCATCAACATGGAGCGGCTGAATTTGGTGCATGGCTTGATTAAGGACGCGCAGGCCATCGTGGAAGGGCTGTACATTCCCGATCTGCTGGCGGTGGCTTCGTTCTATCCGGAATGGACCACTTATGGCGGCGGCCTGGGGAACTACATGGCGTATGGCGACATTCCGCAGAATGGCGTCAAGGATCCATCCAAGTTCAAGTTCCCGCGCGGCATCATTCTCAACAAGAATCTGAGCGAGGTTCTGCCGCTCGATTTCACCGATACCAACCAAATCCAAGAAGAGGTTTCGCACTCCTGGTACAAGTATCCGGACGGAACCAAGGGGCTCCATCCATCGGTGGGCATCACCGACGTAAACTACACCGGACCGAAGCCGCCATTCGTGCAGCTGGATGAGAACGCCAGCTACTCATTCGTCAAAGCGCCGCGTTGGAAGGAGAATGCAATGGAAGTGGGGCCGCTGGCGCGCATGCTGGTCGGCTTCGCGAGTGGGCGCGATGAGTACAAGGAAGTCGTCACCGAGGCTCTGGGCCGGCTCAAACTGACACCTGCCGCTCTGTTCTCGACGCTAGGCCGTACGGCGGCGCGAGGGCTGGAGACCAAGCTCGCGGCCAAGTGGCTGCTCGAAGAGTACGACCGTCTGATCGCCAACCTGAAAGCGGGCGATTATGCCACGGCCGACACCACGCGTTGGGATCCGAAGACCTGGCCGGAAGACTGCAAAGGCTTCGGCGTGGAAGAGGCGCCGCGGGGCGCGCTCGGCCACTGGATCCACATCAAAGACCAGAAGATCGAAAATTATCAGATCGTGGTGCCCAGCACCTGGAATGCATCGCCCAAGGATGGCAAAGGACAGCGCGGGGCCTATGAAGCCGCGCTACTAGGGACGCCCATGGCCGATCCGAAACGGCCGCTCGAGATCCTGCGAACCATCCATTCGTTCGATCCCTGCCTGGCCTGCGCCACGCACGTGACCAGCCCGGAGGGCGAGACCTTAGCCGAGGTGATCGTTCGCTAGGAGGACTCCAATGGCAACCATTCATACGAATGTAAGCGGCGCGCCGCCGGCCAAGGGCGCGCCTCCGCTGGCACCGCCGAATATTCCGTTACCGCCGCTGGACACGGATAAAACGTCTCGGCCTCCAGCCGGTCTCATCGCCGGCCGCAAATACGTCTGGGAGTTTCCTGTTCGCCTGTCGCATTGGGTGAACGCCATCGCGATTTTCGTGCTGTTCGCCACCGGGCTCTTCATCGCTGCTCCGATCCTGATGCCCGGTGGCGAAGCGGCCAACCACTTCGTGATGGGAAGAGTGCGCCAGTTCCACTTCGCCTTTGGATTCGCGCTCATCTTAGGTGTGTTGATCCGGGTGTATTGGTTCTTTGTAGGCAACAACTACGCCCGCTCGGGCTTCCCGATGTTCTGGAAGTTCTCCTGGTACAAAGCGGTGATCAAACAGGTCATCGATTATATGCACCTGGAGCGCGGACATATTCACATCGGGCATAACTCGCTGGCAGGCGCTTCCTACATGGCGTTCTTCGCCATGTGCGGATTCGAAGGTCTTACGGGAATGGCGCTCTATTCGGAATCGAATCCGGGCGGTTTCTGGGACAAAGTGACCGGCTGGTCGATTCCGCTGCTGGGCGGGTCGTTCCGCGTTCACATGTGGCACCACCTGGTGGCCTGGCTCATCCTGGTGTTCGTGCTGTTCCACATCTACATCGTGTTGTACGACGTGCAGTTGTACAAGAACGGACTCGTTGATTCCATCATTGCCGGTCCAAAGTTCTACGAGCCCGGAGACCACGATGCCGACACCTGGATCAGTTGAGTTTACCGAGCGCACACGGTGCGGCGCAGCGGAAGGTGGAACTTGCCGCTGCGGCCGGCCGTGCGCCGGTGAAGAGACTGCGCCAGTCTTGCTGCTCGCGATCGGAAACCCACTCATGGCGGACGATGGCGCGGGACAAGCAATCCTGTCCCGGTTGGAATCGGCCGCCACAGAGTGGGGTCACGGCGTCGAATTCGTAGATGGCGGCACCCAGGGTCTTGCGCTGTTGGGCACATTCGAAAAGCGCAAGGCGGTGGTGTTCCTGGATGCTGTTCGCTTGGGCAGCAAGGCCGGCGCGGTGCACGTACTGACGGGCGACGAACTGGTTCAAATGGGACGGCGTCCGGCCAGTTCGGCGCACGAGGGAAGCGCCCCGGATATTCTGAGGGCCCTGCAATTGCTCGGGGAGACTCCGGACGAGGTTGCATTGGTTGGAATTGAGCCAGAACGGGTGGAAACACGCATCGGCCTGTCGCCGGCGGTACAGGACAGCATCCCTCTGGCGGCCGGCTTTGCGCGCATGACGGTGAGCCGTCTGCTGGCGCGTGCGGTTCGGTAACCGAGCGGCTTCAAAGTTCTTCTGCGTCTGAGTAGGAGGCAACTATGTGCTTGGCGGTGCCCGGAAAACTGGTGGAAGCCCAGTCGATCAGCGACAGCCGCGTCGGCGTTGTCGAGTTCGGGGGAATCAAGCGCTCGGTCTTCCTCGATTTCGTGCCGGAAGCCCAGGTTGGAGACTACGTCCTGGTTCATGTAGGCTTCGCTATCAGCCGTTTGGACGAAGAGGAAGCGCAGCGCACCTATAAACTGCTGGAGCACATCGGGATGCTCGAGGTCCAAGATCCCGCGTTCGCGGGCGATCCCGACACGGCTCAGTCTCTGGCGTCGATCCGCGGCACTTCATCAAATCGGGGCGACTAATGCGATACATCGACGAGTACCGCGACCCCAAAATCGCCCAAGCGCTGGTGGACCGGATTCACGCTCGCGTCACCAAGCCGTGGGTTTTGATGGAGATCTGCGGCGGCCAGACCCACACGTTGATGCGCTATGGCATCGACGAGCTGATTCCCCAGAATGTTGAGTTAGTGCACGGCCCGGGTTGCCCGGTGTGCGTCACGCCCATTGAGGTAGTCGACAAAGCCGTCGAGATCGCCTCACGCCCGGACGTTATCTTCGTTTCGTACGGTGACATGCTGCGTGTGCCGGGCACTCGCTGCGACCTTTTTCGCGTGAAAGCGGAGGGCGGCGATGTGCGCATCGCCTACTCGCCCATGGAAGCGGTGAAGATCGCGGTCCATAACCCTTCCAAGCAAGTTGTTTTCTTTGGAATCGGCTTTGAGACCACGGCCCCGGCCAACGCGATGGCGGTTTGGAAGGCTCGGGAGCTGGGCCTCAAGAATTTCTCCGAACTGGTCTCGCATGTTCTGGTGCCGCCGGCCATCCGGCTGCTCCTGAATTCGCCAGAAAATCGAGTACAAGGCTTCATCGCGCCCGGGCATGTCTGCACCGTGATGGGCTACTGGGAATACAAGGCCCTGGTGGAGGAGTTCCACGTTCCGATTGTCGTCGGCGGATTTGAACCGGTCGATTTGCTGGAAGCCATCCTGATGCTGGTGACGCAGCTCGAAGGCGGCCAGGCCAAAGCGGAGAATCAATACGGCCGCACGGTCGACTTCCAGGGCAACCATCCGGCCCAGGTCATCATGGAAGAAGTCTTCGAAGTGGCCGACCGCAAGTGGCGCGGCATCGGTGCAATTCCCATGAGCGGCCTGCGGTTGCGCCCCGAGTTTGCCGCCTACGACGCCGAGAAGATTTTCGGTTTGGAGATGCTGGAAGCCGAGGAGTCGCCTGAATGCATCGCCGCGCAAGTGCTGCAAGGGCTCAAGAAACCAGTCGACTGTGCCGCATTTGCATGCCGCTGCACGCCCGAACATCCGCTCGGAGCTCCGATGGTTTCAACCGAAGGCGCCTGCGCGGCCTATTATCAATACCGCCGGCACGCGGCCAGCCTGAAGTGCATCGCGTGAGGAGATAGTCGCATGAGTGCGTTTACGCTAAGCTGCCCAATGCCGATGGTTGCCCGCGATCACGTGTCGCTCGGCCACGGCAGCGGCGGAAAGCTGTCGGCCGAGTTGATGCGCGACGTTTTTCTGCCCGCCTTTCGTAACCAAACGCTGGAGCGTCTGGAAGATCAGGCTACCGTAATGTTGGGCAACACGCGCATCGCCATGACCACGGATTCGTTCGTGGTGAAACCACTATTCTTTCGCGGCGGCGACATCGGGTCCTTGGCCGTGCACGGGACCGTGAACGATCTAGCCATGGGTGGCGCGACCCCATTATTTCTGAGTGTTGCTTTCATCATTGAAGAGGGTTTCCCCATGGAGATGCTGCGCCGCATCACGGAGTCTCTCGGCCGCGCCGCTTCTGCTTGCGGCGTTCAAGTGATCACCGGCGACACCAAGGTAGTGGACAAGGGCAGCGGGGACGGAGTGTTTATCAATACGACGGGCCTTGGGGTGATGCCGGAAGGGGTTTACCTTTCCGCGGGTGAGGCTCGTCCGGGCGATGCCGTGATCCTGAGCGGTTTTATCGGGGATCATGGCATCGCCATTCTGGCCGAACGGGAAGGGCTGGAGTTCGATAGTCCGGTGGAAAGCGATTCAGCGCCGCTGCACACCCTGGTGGCTCGGATGCTTCAGACCACGCGCGCGATCCGCTGCCTGCGCGACCCCACTCGCGGCGGAGTATCCAGCTCGTTGAATGAGATTGCCGCTCAATCGGGCGTGGGCATTTTGCTCCAGGAAGAAACCATTCCGGTGCGGGATGAAGTGCGGGGCGCCTGCGAAATGCTGGGACTCGATCCGCTATACGTAGCCAATGAAGGCAAGCTGCTGGCGATTGTCGATGCCGCGGCCGCTCGCGAACTGGTGTCAGCGATGCGCCAGCACCCCCTCGGCCTGGAAGCTCGCCGCATCGGTACGGTCACCGAATCCGACCCCGGCTGGGTCACGATGCGGACGACACTCGGCACGACACGCATCGTGGATATGCTCGCCGGCGATCAACTGCCTAGGATTTGTTGAGCCATGCACGAAATGGGAATCGCCAGCTCGGTTCTGGATACGGCCCGCAAAGAAGCCGCAAAGCTTCCCGGCGCGCGTGTCCTTAAGATTGGGTTGCGGATCGGCGAATGGGCCGGCGTGGACCCCGAGTCGCTGAGGTTCTGCTTCGATGCACTGGTGAGTGGCGAGGGGCTGCAGCCTCCCAGCTTAGAGATCGAGTTTCTCCAGCGCCAGAACCGCTGTCCGCTTTGTGGCAACGTATTTGCTCTAGAGAGGTTTCAGATTGAGTGCCCGCGATGCGGCGCTGAAGTTACAGAGCCGGTCAGTGGGGACGAGTTGGAGTTGGCGTTCGTGGAATTGGAGGAACCTTGACCCGCGTAGATGTCCAGCAAAAGGTACTGAGCGAGAATGATCGCCTGGCTGGCGCGCTACGCGAGAAGCTCAGGGACAGCGGGGTTTACTGTCCGAATTTCATCAGCTCCCCGGGCGCCGGGAAGACTTTGTTGCTGGAGTCCACGCTGGAGCTTCTGCCGCGTAACACACGCGTGGCGGTGCTGACTGGAGATATTCAAACCGATAATGACGCCCAGCGGCTGGCGCGCTACGGTTTCCCGGTTCGGCAGATCACCACCGGCGGGTCCTGCCATCTGGATGCGCGGATGATCGAGCGCGCGCTCGCGGAATGGAAGCTCGAATCGCTTGAGTACCTGTTCATTGAAAACGTAGGAAACCTTGTTTGTCCAGCAAGTTACGACCTGGGAGAAAACGACAAGATCGTGATCCTGAGCGTTACCGAAGGCGAAGACAAGCCGTTGAAATATCCGGCGACATTCGCGCGAGCCGGCTTGGTGATCATCAACAAGATCGACCTTCTCCCGTATGTGCGCTTCGATCTTGCGGTAGCCAAGGAGAACGTGCGTAAGGTTCATCCCGAGGTCGAAATTCTGGATGTTTCGTCCACTGCCAGGATAGGCTTTGACGATTGGCTCTCGTGGCTGGACAGCAAACGCAAGCAATGTTTGGAGCGCAGCATGGCTTTCGTAACGCCTTAGTTGTCTCCCGATTGGGGGCCTCCTCCTCCAGGCCTCCACTTTCGGACCATAGGCCGGACTGGCTGATGCCAGTTCGGCCCTTTTTGGGGCATTTAACCCAAGAAGCAAGTTTGAACCAAAATGATCAGCACTACAGAATTTATCGAAGCTACGAAGAATCAGCAAATCCTGAAGGCCTTCGGGCCGCAGCATCTGGACCGCCTGGCTGCGCTGGCCGATGAAGTGGATTTTTATCGGGATCAAGTTATTGTCCGCGAAGGGGAGTATCCCGAGTTTTTTTATCTGATCCTGGCAGGCAGTGTAGGGCTGGAAATAATGGCCGGCCGCCGTCCCATGTTGCTACAGACGTTGCAAACCGGCGATGCCTTAGCGTGGACTTCGCTGATTGATGGAGGCAAGGGAGCGCACTTTGAAGCTCGCGCCCTCACGGCCGGGCGCGCCATCGCATTTGACGGAGCCAAACTGCGCCAGGCGTGTGAAGCGGATCCGGCTTTCGGCTACCATCTGATGAAAGCTTTGCTTTCCCTGGTTACCGAACGGCTCGACATCACGCGGGTCCAGCTTGTAGACGCGTACGCCACCCCAGCCTGACGCCCGCAGCATCATTTCCAAGCGAATCAAAAGGAACCGCGCAACAGGCGCTCGACTGAAGCTGCTATTTGCAGGGCGCATGTTTCGGCGGCGCCGCTCATGCTTTCGCTCCAGGTCATTCGGTCGATGCCACCGGTAATCACGTACGCGCGAGGAGCCGGCCCACTGACCTGTTCGCTGAATCCGATGAGTTGGTCCGGCGAAAGCTGGTGCGACCATGCCGCCGGCACGCTTTTTTCAACCAGCCTGGTCGATATAGCGCCGGGTTCCTGGCTGATCGATGCATCCAGAAATATCACCAGCGAAGCGCGGCCGACCAAGTCGACCAGTTCGGGGGTGAGTTGATGGCATTTCAGGACGTCGATGCTCGAGCCCTCTCGCCGTTCGAGCAGCTCAGCGGCCCGCCAGCCGAGCGCGTCGTCTTCACGGAGCGGGTTGCCGAAGCCAATGATGAGCGGGCGGCTCATGACGTTCGCGACACCGAATCGAGCAGAACGCCGCCGGGTCCGAGCAGATCAATTTGCAGCGGCATCTGACCGGCCGCGTGGGTGGAACAGCTCAAGCACGGATCGAAGGCGCGAATCACCGCTTCGACCCGATTCAGAGCGCCTTCCGAGAACCGGCCGTCGCGGATAAAGTAAGACGCGGTCTGCTGGATGCCCCGATTCATGGCCAGGTTATTGTGTCCGGTGGCGATAATCAAATTCGCCCACTGGATCAGCCCGTTGCGATCGACTTTGTAATGATGCAGCAGCGTTCCGCGAGGCGCCTCCGACATCCCCACGCCTTCTTCGCAATTAGGTTCCGAGAACGCGCGGACGTGCGGGCTCAAGACGTCGGGATCGGACAGCAACTGTTCAATGCGCTCGACACAGTGCAGCATTTCAATCAGGCGCGCATGATGATAATAGAACGAGCTGAGCAGCGGGCTGCCGGCGAACGTGCGCAGCGCGCCCAGTTCGTGGTCGGCGCGCGGCGTTCCGCAATGCGTCACCAGATTCAGCCGCGCGAGTGGTCCCACGCGGTACATTCCTTCCGGATAACCCAGAGGCAGGTAGTAAGCCGATTTGAGATACGAATCGTTCTCCGCCACCTCACCCAGGTACTTCGGATAGTCCTCGGGCCGCAGGCCGGTAGCGAGCACGCTTCCGTCGGCGGCCGCGACGCGCAGCGGTCCATCATAATATTCCAGCTCGCCGGCGCCGTCGGTCATGCCGAGAAATAGAGACGGAAAATTCGCGAATGTTTCCATCTCCTCGGGGAATCGTTGAAATATACCGCGGAAGCGGTCGACAGTGCGGTCCAGCGCGGCCAGGCCGTCGGGCAGCAGGGCTTGGATCTGATCGCGTTTTTCCGCGGTCAATGGCGAGCTGACCCCGCCCGGCACCACCCAGGCCGGATGAATGCGCTTGCCGCCCAGCAATTCGACGATCTGTTGCCCAATCTGGCGCAGACGAATGCCGTCGCGCGCAACTTCTGGCGCCTTTTCGGCCACACCGAACAGATGCCTCTTTTCGGGCGGCGAATCCAGGCCCAGAATCAGATCCGGCGACGAGAGGTGGAACACGCTCAGGGCATGCGATTGCAGAATCTGCGCCAGGTTCAGAATTCGCCGCAAGCGGGCGGCGTTGGGAGGAATGTTGACACCCAGGATCGCATCGCAGGCTTTGGAGGACGCGATGAGATGGCTTACCGGGCAGATACCGCAAATACGCGCCATCAGCGATGGCATTTCGTAGAACGGCCGGTTCTCGCAGAATTTTTCAAAGCCGCGCAACTGTGTAATGTGCAAGCGCGCGCCGGTAACGTGGCCGTCATCGCCGATCTGGACGGATACCTTGGCGTGACCTTCGATTCGAGTCACCGGATCGATAACAATTCGCTGTGCCATGTTGCCTCGCTATGCTCCGAACCGCTGCACTTGGCCGGTGTGGGGCGGCCGTCCCGCCAGCACGTTTTGGAGGGTCTCAAAGATCACGTCCGCCGAAGGTGGGCAGCCGGGAATGAAGACATCGACGGGCACGACCTCATGCACCGGCCGTACGCGGTCGAGCAGCGCCGGGATCACTTCCGACGGGACAGGTTTTGGCACGGTGACGTTGTCTACAAAGACCCGCGTCAGCACTGTCTTTACTCCAAACGGATTTCTCATTCCGGGAATGTTGCTGGTCACCGCGCAGTCGCCCAGCGACACCAGGATCCGGGTGTGGGCACGGACTTTCTGGATCTTCGCCAGATCGTCCGTATTCGACACCGAGCCTTCCACCAAGGTGATGTCGACGTGCTCGGGGAAATCCTTGCGATCCACCAGCGGGCTGTAAACCAAATCCGCTTGTTCGGCCAGAGCCAGCAGCCGGTCATCCATATCGAGGAACGACATGTGGCAGCCGGAACAACCGTCCAACCAGACCGTGGCCAAGGTGGGTTTCGAGCTACTCATTGTTTACACCTCACTCGTTTTCCCCTCGCATCATCGTCAAGTAGGGCAAGAACTGTCTGCGCTTGGCCATCTCGGCCACCGAGCGGCCTTTTTCGCTGAGCGCTCCGGTGGGGCAAACATGCACGCACTTGCCGCAACTGGTGCAGCTTTCGGCTTGGCCCCAGGGCTGCGCCAGATCGGTGATCACCAGGCATTCGCTGCCTCGCCCCATCACGTCCCAGGTGTGCGCTCCTTCGATCTCGTCGCAAACCCTGACGCAGCGCGTGCAAAGAATGCAACGGTTTTGATCCAGCACGAAGCGGCTGTGGCTGGCGTCAACCGGAAGCTTAGGGTAGACGTACGGGAACCGGCTGTGATCGACGCCCAGGTGTTGCGCGAGCGACTGCATCTCGCAATGGCCGTTCGAAACGCACACGCTGCATACGTGGTTGCGCTCGGAAAACATCATTTCCAGGATCATGCGGCGGTATTCCAGCAGGCGCGGGTTTTGCGTTTCCACGTGCATGCCTTCATGCACCTTGGTGGTGCAAGCGGCCTGAAGCTTGGGCACGCCTTGCACCTCGACCAGGCACAGGCGGCAGCCACCGTAAGTGGATAAACCCGCGACGTAACACAGCTTTGGAATGAGGATGCCGTTTTCTTTCGCGACGTCGATGATGCTTTGGTCGTCGCGCGCGCTGGCATCGTGGCCATCGATCTTTAGAGTGACTACCTTGGCCGCCATCTCAGGCTCCTCCCTCGACTGCCAATGCGGCTTCATACTCGGGGCGGAAATACCGTAGCGTGCTGAGCACGGGATTGGGAGCGGACTGGCCCAGTCCGCAGAGGCTGGTGTTGCGCACCAAATCGCAGAGCGTCTCGAGCAACGTCAGGTCGGCGGGGTGGGCGCTCTTGCTGGCGAAACGCCCCAGCAACTCGTACATCTGGGCGGTGCCGGCGCGGCACGGCGTGCATTTGCCGCAGGATTCGCTCATGCAGAACTCCATGAAATAGCGCGCCACGTCGACCATTGAGGACGTATCGTCCATCACGATCATTCCGCCCGAGCCCATAATCGAGCCGAGCTTGGTAAGCGTCTCGTAATCCACCGGGGTGTCCAGATGAGCTTCCGGGATACATCCGCCGGATGGACCGCCAGTTTGCACCGCCTTAAAGGCGCGGCCACCCGGAATCCCACCACCGATTTCGAAAATAATGTCGCGCAGCGTGATGCCCATCGGAACTTCAATCAGACCGGCGTTTTGAATGGCTCCCGCCAGCGCGAAGACCTTGGTGCCCCGGCTACGCTCCGTGCCGATTTGCGCGAACCACTCGCCGCCGTTTCGAAGAATGGAAGGGACGTTGGCGAACGTTTCGACGTTATTGATGAGGGTCGGACGTTCCCACAAACCCGATTCGGCTGGGTATGGAGGCCGGGGGCGCGGAGTTCCGCGCTTGCCCTCGATGGATGCGATCAGCGCGGTTTCTTCTCCGCACACAAACGCGCCCGCCCCTAGCCGCAGATAGATGCGGAAATTGAAATGGCTGCCGCAAATGTCATTTCCGAGCAGACCCTGCCGTTCGGCCTGCCGAATAGCAGTCTTGAGGCGTGCGACCGCCAGGGGATACTCCGCTCGCACGTAAATGTATCCCTCCGTGGCGCCCACCGCATAGGCACCGATCGCCATGCCTTCCAGCACCCGGTGCGGATCGCTTTCGAGAACGCTGCGATCCATGAAGGCGCCCGGGTCTCCTTCGTCGGCGTTGCAGATGACCATCTTGGGAGACCCGGTCGCTTTCGCGACCGTACCCCATTTGAGCCCGGTAGGATAGCCCGCACCGCCACGTCCGCGCAGACCGCTCTTGTGAATCTCGGCGATCACCTGCGCCGGCGTCATCTCGCTCAGAACATTGCTTAGGGCCATATAGCCATCCGCGGCAATGTAATCCTCCAGCCGCTCCGGATCGATGCGCCCGCAGTTCTCGGTGACAATTCGATGCTGGCGGGTAAAGAAGGGGATGCTCGACTGCAAGTGGATGTGCTTGACGGGCGGGCCGTTCAGTGCGGCGATGATGTCGGACGCATCCGAGGCTTGCACTCGCTGATACATGAAACCCGCCGGTTCGACGCTCACCAAAGGCGCCGCGCCACAAAGTCCCAAACATCCCACGCGGCGGACAGCGCAACTCTCCGGACCATAGCCTTGTTCCGCGGCCGCCTGCACCAGGGCGGTTCTTAACGCCTCGTTTTCCGTCGTCTGGCAGCCTGCGGCGCCGCACACGTTCACGCAGGAGCCCGCAGCCGCCTTAGCCTCGCGTTCTTCGATCGCCAAAGCTTTAATTTCATCAGCCAGCACGTTGCATTGCCTCCCGAAGTTTCTGCTCCAGCGCCTCCGGGGTAACGTACGCCAGAACGTTTCCATCCATCACCACGACCGGCGCCAAGCCGCACATTCCAAAACATCGTGCCGTCAAGACACTCACTTCGCCGCCGGGCGTGGTTTCTCCCGGCTTTATGCCCTCTTTCTCCGCAATGGAACGGAGCAAGTCGGGCCCTCCCTTGATGTGGCACGCCGTTCCCGTACACACCACACAGGCGTGTTTGCCCTGTGGCTTCATCGTGAAATGGTTGTAAAAGGTCGCCGCGCCATATACCTTGCTCAGCGGGATCTTTAGTGAAGCGGCCACATAAGTCAGTCCAGCCTTGTCCAAATAGCCGAAGGTCTGTTGCAGCGAATGCAGGGTTTCAATCAATCCGTGCCTCTCGTTGCCAAGCTTGCGCATTGTCGCGGCAATGATTTTCCAGCGCTTGTCGTCCGAAGGCGGTTCGCATTTCTTCAAGTACGGGAACATTTCAATCGCAATCGTGCACCTGAGTCACCAACCGTCTCCGAGAAGATTCAATGATTTCCATTCTTCGGGCTCAATTCAAGCAACAAATTGGGTGAAATAACCCAGTTACCTTTCGGACCACAGCCCAACTCCAAGCAGTTGTCAACGGAGTCCGACGTGCTTTCCCCGGTTTGAGAACCAATTCAGGGAGGCACTTTTGGACTTGAAACGTCTCCAAGTCACGCTAGACGGGAATGAGGCGGCTGCCTATGTCGCGCACCGGGTAAACGAAGTCATTGCGATTTACCCAATTACACCCTCCTCACCGATGGGGGAATGGGCCGATCAGTGGTCTTCCACGGGAGCAACCAACATTTGGGGATCCGTGCCTTCTGTCATCGAAATGCAAAGCGAGGGCGGGGCTGCCGGAGCAGTCCACGGCGCGCTGCAAGGCGGGGCTCTGACCACGACGTTTACGTCATCGCAAGGGCTGCTGTTGATGATCCCGAATATGTACAAAATCGCAGGCGAACTGACGCCCGCGGTTTTCCATGTCGCGGCGCGGGCGCTGGCGGCGCAAGGTCTCTCGATTTTCGGGGATCACCAGGACGTGATGGCCGTTCGCTCCACCGGATTCGCCATGCTGGCGTCACATTCGGTGCAGGCTGTGATGGACATGGCGCTGATCGCGCAAGCAGCCGCGCTCGAATCGCGCCTTCCGTTCGTGCATTTCTTCGATGGCTTCCGCACTTCGCACGAAGTGGCCAAGGTCGAGCAATTAAGCGTTGAAGACTTGCGGGCCATGATCAATGACGACCTGGTAAATGCGCACCGGGCGCGTTCCTTGAATCCGGATCGGCCGGTATTGCGGGGCACGGCGCAAAATCCGGACGTTTACTTCCAGGCGCGGGAGACGGTGAATCCGTTCTACGATGCCTGCCCTGAAATCGTGCAGCGGGCCATGGATCGCTTCGCGTCCCTGACCGGCCGTCAGTATCGTCTGTTCGACTACTATGGCGCACCCGACGCCGACCGCGTCGTGGTGTTGATGGGCTCCTCGGCGCTGGCGGCGGAAGAATGCGTGGATGCGCTGCGAGCGCGCGGGGAGCACGTCGGGCTCATAAACGTGCATCTGTTCCGGCCTTTCTCGGCGCAAGACTTGGTAAACGCCTTGCCCTCGACCGTGCAGGCGATTGCCGTGCTCGATCGAACCAAGGAGCCCGGAAGCGCGGGCGAACCCCTGTATCAGGATGTCGTGACTGCGCTCCAAGAAGCCGGGCAGTTCAATTCCAGGCCGCGAGTGATTGGCGGGCGTTATGGATTGGCGAGCAAGGAGTTCACGCCCGCAATGTGCGCGGCCGTGTTCGACGAGTTGCGCGCATCCAAACCGCGGAACCATTTCGTCATCGGCATCCAGGATGACGTATCGCACCACGGTCTGGATTATGACGCCGGCTTCTCCACCGAGGATCCGGAAACGGTTCGCGCCGTGTTTTATGGACTGGGCGCGGACGGAACCGTGGGCGCCAACAAGAACTCGATCAAGATCATCGGTGAGAGCACCGGCAATCACGCCCAAGGCTACTTCGTCTATGACTCCAAGAAATCCGGCGCGATGACCATTTCGCATCTGCGGTTCGGCCGCAAGCCGATCCGCGCCAGTTACCTGATCACGCGCGCCAGTTTCGTGGCTTGCCATCAGTTTTCGTTTCTGGAGCGCATGGATGTATTTGATCTGGCCGAGCCCGGCGCGACATTTCTGTTGAACAGCCCGTTCGGTCCCGAGGACGTTTGGGAGCATCTGCCTGCTTCGGCGCAGCGGCAGATCATCGAAAAGCGCCTGCGGTTTTACGTCATTGACGCCTACCGGGTGGCCAAAGACAACGGAATGGGCGGTCGGATCAACACCGTCATGCAGACCTGTTTCTTCGCCCTTAGCGGCGCGCTCCCGCGCGATGAGGCGATTGCGGCCATCAAACATGCCATCGAAAAAACATACGGCAAGCGCGGCGAAGCAGTGGTGGAGAAAAATTTCGCGGCGGTGGACCACGCGCTGGCGAATCTTCACGAAGTCGCGGTTTCACAAGAGGTGAACAGTTCCTTCGATCGGCGTCCGGTAGTCTCTTCGCAGGCTCCGGAGTTCGTGCACCGCGTGCTGGCTCCCATGATGGCCGGACGGGGCGAAAGCCTGCCTGTCAGCGCGCTTCCGGTGGACGGCACCTATCCAACCGCCACGTCCAAGTGGGAGAAACGAAACCTGGCCCAGGAAATCCCGGTGTGGGAAAAAGAGCTGTGCATCCAGTGCGGCAAGTGCGTGCTGGTGTGTCCGCACGCGGTGATTCGATCCAAGCTCTCCGAGCCGGAGCTGCTGCGCTCGGCGCCGGCGGCTTTCAAGTCCGCACCCGCGCATTGGAAAGACCGCGAGCAATTGTTCTATGCGCTGCAGGTGTCTCCAGAGGACTGCACCGGCTGCGGCCTGTGCGTGCAGGTGTGTCCCGCCAAGAGCAAGAGCGAGGCCAAGCGGAAAGCGCTGAATATGGCGCCCCAAGCTCCGATTCGGGAACAAGAGCGGCACAACTGGGAATTCTTCTTGCAGCTTCCGGAGTTCGACCGCAGTGCTTTAGCAACGCACAACGTAAAAGATGTGCAACTGTTGGAACCGCTGTTCGAATTCCCAGGAGCCTGCGCCGGCTGCGGCGAAACGCCGTACATCAAGCTGCTGACGCAGTTGTTCGGCGATCGGACGGTAATAGCGAATGCAACCGGCTGCTCGTCAATTTATGGTGGGAATCTGCCCACTACGCCGTATACAGTGAATCGCGCCGGACGCGGGCCGGCCTGGTCGAATTCGCTGTTCGAGGACAATGCCGAATTCGGGTTGGGGATTCGCGTCGCGCTCGATAAACAGACGCAGTATGCGGGCGAATTGCTGCGGAACCTGGCGCCTGAGGTCGGCGAGGAGCTGGCCGCTGCGATCCTGGAAGCTGATCAATCCAGCGAAAGCGGGATCAGTCAGCAGCGCCAGGCGATCAGAAAGCTCGAAGATAAATTGGCCGCGCTCGGTGGACCCCAATCTCGCGATTTGCGAGCCCTTACCGGCGCACTGGCTCGCAAGAGCGTTTGGATTCTGGGAGGGGACGGGTGGGCCTACGATATCGGCTATGGCGGTCTGGATCATGTGTTCGCTTCCGGGCGCAATGTGAAAATTCTGGTGCTCGATACCGAGGTGTACTCCAACACCGGCGGCCAAGCTTCGAAATCGACGCCGCGCGGTGCGGTCGCCAAGTTCGCTTCCTCCGGGAAACGGTCCCCGAAAAAGGACCTGGCTATGATGGCGATGACATACGGGACCGTGTACGTGGCGCATGTAGCCCTGGGCGCCAGCGATACCCAAACGGTTAAGGCGTTCTTGGAGGCCGAAGCTTATGACGGTCCGGCGCTGATTATTGCCTATGCTCACTGCATCGCGCATGGCTACGATTTGATTCACGGTCTGGATCAGCAAAAGGCCGCGGTGCAGTCGGCTTATTGGCCGCTGTTCCGGTATCATCCCGAGTTGGCCGCGGCCGGCAAGAACGCGTTTCAACTAGATTCCCGCCCGCCTTCCATTCCGCTCGAGAAATACGTCTACAACGAGGGCCGCTATGCCATGCTGGCGCGGAGCTCACCGGAGACCGCCGCAATCTTGCTGGAGGAAGCGCAGAAGGACGTGAATCTCCGCTGGAAGCTCTATGAGCACTGGGCCAGCTTTTCCAGCCCAAATGGAGGATCTGAAGCGTGATCGACCTTTCTACTACATATTTGGGACTGACGCTACGCAGCCCTTTAGTCGCCTCGGCATCCCCGCTTTCCAGAGACCTTGCGAATCTCCAGCGTTTGGAAGAAGCCGGCGCGGGAGCAGTGGTCTTTCACTCGCTTTTTGAAGAACAGATCACGACTGAAGCGGAGTATCTCGATAACGTCTTAAGTCAGGGCGTAGAGAGCTTCGCCGAAGCGGCCACTTACTTTCCAGACCTGCCCTCTTACGGTATGGGCCCAGACGCCTATCTTGAGCATATCCGGCGGGCCAAGAAAGCGCTCCGCATTCCGGTGATCGGCAGCCTGAACGGAACGTCTACCGGAGGCTGGATCCGTTACGCACGTGAGATTCAGGACGCCGGAGCCGATGCGCTCGAGCTCAACATATACTTCCTGCCGACTAAATTAGAAATCGACGGCCGGGTCACCGAGGATAGCTACTGCCGTCTGGTAGAAGACATTCGGGCCAAAATAAGGATTCCCATAGCCGTTAAGCTGGCCCCCTATTTCACGTCCATGCTGAACATTGCTCTCCGTTTGTACCGCGCGGGGGCGGATGCACTGGTACTATTCAATCGCTTCTATCAGCCCGATTTCGATCTGGAAAGCCTCGAAGTAGTTCCTAATCTTACGTTGAGCACTTCCGACGAATTGCGCCTCAGGCTGCACTGGATCGCAATGCTTTCAGGACGCATTCGCGCGGAGCTGGCGCTGACAGGCGGGGTGCACACACCCGAAGACGCGATCAAAGGCATCTTGGCCGGCGCCCAGGTGGTGATGCTCACTTCGGCCCTACTCAAGAACGGAATCCCTTATCTGGGCCAGCTCGAAAAGGGCGTGGCCGAGTGGATGGAACAGCATAGTTATAGCTCCATCGCCGAGATGCGCGGGTGCATGCAAGCCAGCTCAGTTGCTGAACCCGCCGCTTTCGAGCGCGCTAATTACTTGAAGGTCCTAGGCAGCTATAGCGCGCGAACACACTCGTAGTAACTGCTTTTCCCCCTCATCCCTATTTCGCGCGCCTCCGCGGCTCGACATGGCGTCGCGTCCGTGGGAAGGCCGCGGTCTCTGGGGCAGCCTGGGGATGTTCGCCCATCGATTTGAGCCATTTCACCCCGCGTCTTCGGGCTTGCTGGAACGTCGCTCCGACATATTTGATTTGCCGTTCGACGATGAACGGCGTTTCGATTGCAAGCCTGGTGGCGGAGACTTTAAAACCTATGCTCAAGCGATTTCTGACGTTCGGCATTCCTTCCGCTATCGTTGTGGGTGGCCTTATGATGGCACCCTCCTTCTCTTTCGGCAAGGCGGAATACACCAAGAAAGAGGGCAAGGGCTGCACGTATTGTCATACGGCTGCCGGCAAGAAAGATTTGAATGACGTCGGCAAGTGTTATGCCGAGCACAACCATTCGCTCGAGGGCTGCACGCCGAAATAGCCAGGGGCTTTTCGCTGACTCGGCTCGCGCTAAGGCCGGGGCGGCGGGTTAACCAAGTTTGGTAGTGACAAAGGTACGCAAGGAGGCTAATTCATGTTTACGCTTTGGATTGTGTGGTCTGCTCTTACGCTGTTCGTGATTTCTTTGGCGCTGGTCCGGAAATTTACGGCGCGCCGAGAAGATGATTTGGTGCACTTATCGGGTGCTGCCGATACTGCTATATCCCAGCAGTTCACCATCGCCAACAAGCTCGACAAAATCGACCATTGGGGTAAGCTGCTCACGGTGGTGGATGTTGCGTTCGGTGTTGTACTGTTTGCCGTCACGTTGTACATCACCTGGCAAAACAGCATAGCGCTGGAAAAGTAGCTCGGTCGAATTAAAGCCGGTTGCCCGGCGAGCGGTCGCGAGGTGAAACTCGCGTCCGTTCGCGGGGCGATTTTTTGTTCAGGGACGCCGGTTACTAAGCGAACAGCGCGCGCGACGCGTTGCGTTGTTCGCGTTTACTGGAGAGTGGTTCTTGGTTTTGCGCGCTTCATCAGAAACATCAGTGGGATCAAAACGACGCACAGGTAGCTCAGCAGACGGTATACGTCGATGTAGGCCAGCATGGAAGCCTGCTGCGTCAGCTCCCGATAGATGATGGCCTGCGCTTGCTGGCTGGCAAGCACCGGATTGGATCCTCCCGCGCGAAGCGCCGCTTCGAGAAATCTCAACCTGGACGTATAGCTGGGATCGAGCGGAGTGAGATGTCCGGCCAAGACGCTTTGGTGCGCCTGAGTCAACCGCTCCTGAAGCGCAGTGACTAAGGAAATCCCGATGCTCCCGCCCATGTTGCGCGTCAGATTGATTAGCCCGGTGGCGCTGCTGGTTTTCTCGCGCTCGATATGTGAGAACGCGGTCACGTTAATCGGCACGAACAGAAACGCCAGTCCGCCGCGCGAAATGGCCCACGTAAACACGAAGGTCCAGAACGCCGTTTGTAAGCTCAACATCGACAGCCGGTACATTCCGATCGACAATATCGCCAGGCCGGTCACCACCAGCCAGCGCGGCTGGACTTTGTTGAGCAGGCGGCCCACCAGCGGCATCGCGAACAATGTCAAGATCGCGCCCGGCGATAGTACCAGGCCGGACCACTCGGCCGTGTATCCCATCAGGCTTTGCACCATCACGGGAAGCAGCACGGTGGTGCCGTAAAGCACCAAGCCAAGCGCGAACATCATGAAGGTGGCCATGGCAAAGTTGCGGTTGGCGAACAAACGTAGATTGACCATGGGCTGGTCCTGGCGCAATTCCCAGAACACCGCGCCGATCAATCCCACGGTGCTGATGACGGTGGCCAACACGATAAAGTGCGATGCGAACCAGTCGTCGCGCTGCCCCTTGTCGAGAACCACCTGCCCGAAACCCAGGCCGACACTCAGCAGTCCGAGGCCGATGAAATCG